>Ga0335077_10005329_pt1 | contig 15780 bp, 13 predicted proteins | sample Lox_Sample_31_FD_207151 | JGI IMG/M metagenome (GOLD analysis project Ga0335077, IMG submission 207151) | Soil microbial communities from Loxahatchee National Wildlife Refuge, Florida, United States - Lox_Sample_3.1 | ecosystem: Environmental > Terrestrial > Soil > Wetlands | place: USA...
GCCAGGTCGCCGAAGCGGATTGCCTTGGCGGGACAGGCCTCCACGCACGCAGGTGTGTACTCCACGCTCGACGAATCCCGTCCGTCGGCAACGGCTTGCTGTTTGGCGGCGTGCCAGCGGCCGTGGCAGAAGTTGCACTTCTCGACCACGCCGCGCATGCGGGGCGCGACGTCCGGGTTCAGTGTCTTCTCCATTCCGGCCGGCCAGGCCGGATCGTACCAGTTGAAGTAGCGCGCGTGATAGGGACAGGCAGCCATGCAATAGCGGCATCCGAGGCAGCGCTCGGGCATCTGGCCGACAATTCCGGTTGCAGGGTCCACCTCGACCGCCTTCTGTGGGCATACGCTGACGCAAGGCGTCTCTTCACCGCACTGCTGGCACAGCATGGGAACGAACGCCGGGCCGACCCGGAACACACGGATCCAGGTCAGCCCTGTGCGATCGGTTGCGCCCTCGTGTGCCGGCGGCACGTTGTTTTCGACGGCGCAGGCCACCATGCAGGCGCCGCAGCCGTTGCAGCGATCGACGTCGATGGTCATTCCGTAGCGGATCATGCGGCCACCACCTTTGCTCCGTCGCCGGGGCTGCAGATATCGCGGATACCGGGCGACGATCCTGTGAGAACCGTGCCGGGCGGCACCGCCGGATCGGCGACCACCCGCACCGCGCATTTTCCGAGCAGCGTCTGGAGTACGGCACGCTGAGGCAACCCGGCCGCATCCCGCGGATTCAGCGCGACCGCGTTCGGCGGCAAACGGAGGTTAGACTCTTCATAGAGCTTGGTCATGAGGGGAGAAAGCAGAGCCGGAGTCCACGCGGCGCCTGCTGCGGTAAGCGCCAACTCGCGCGGGGCCCGCGGGACGGGCGCGGGCGAGCCGGCATGCGAAAACGGGCCAGCGGGAGCGCCGCGCCACACGTAGCCTTCGAGCAGCGCTTTCCAGAAGTCGTCGGCGGCGGCGAAGTTGCCGGGCGAGAGCTTGTGGATCGCATCGGCGCGCTCGCGCAGCGCCCCGGCGGCAGGGACGTCCGCGAGCACCGACGCGAATTCCGCGGCGCTCACCACTTCAGCGGGAGGCGCAACCAGCGGAGCCGCAAGCCGGAAGACTTCTGACGTCTGATCGATCGCCGCGGGAATGTCTTCGGTAGTTTCGGGAAAAACCGGCGCGGGCAGGGCGTAGGTAGCATGCCGCGCGTAACCGCCGCGGGCGACCGCGAACGTGATCACGACCGCGTCTCCCGCCAGCTTAGGCTCGATGCGGTGCCAGGGCACGTACGTCGCGGCGGAAGACTCGTCGATGAGCAGGAAGCGAACCGAACGGTCGGGCACCACGGCCAGGTCGGTGACCGGTGCCGCCTGCTTCTTCCAGGACTCCGGCACTGGCGCTTCGGGACGTGCATAAACCGGAGCGCCAAGAGAGCGGTTGAGCTCGGGGATTTCGGGCGCGTCCCCGATCACCACTGAGGGGCCGTTCTCCCGCAGTGCAACCGGCAGCGGATCGGGAAGGCCTTCCGCGCGGATCCACTGGTCGGCCAGCATCGCGGTGCGAGTCTCGACCACGCCCGCGTGGATCAAGTAGAACTTCTCGCGCGCCGCAATCACGTTCGCCGGAGTGCCCCAGGCCTCGAGCAGCGGCGTCCCAACCGAGAGCACGGTCCGCACCGCGTGCAGATCATACGCTACCGGATTAGTCTCGGGGGCGATGTAGGTTCCCTTGAGCGCGCCCATAGCGCGGCGGAACGTCCAGGATGCCGTACGGCCGGGATTCAGGTCGAGGATTGCGATGGGATCCGCGGGCGAGCGCTTTGCCAGCGCGGCCTTGGCTTCCGCGACCGGCCCCTTGCGCAGGCGCGCCGGGTGATAAGGAAGATGATGCGCGGCCACGCCGAAAGCACATCCGGCGCCGGCGAGCGACACCGGCTGATCGCCCACGCAACGCGCGCGAACCGGGCATCCGGCCGGGCACAAAGCGCAGTTAGTCGTCTTGGTGCGGATTTCGCCGCGGGCAGGCCGCGGGATGCCGGGCCAGTTTTCGCTCCACAGGGAGCTATCCTTGATCAGCCGCCAGGGAACCGGCGTGAGCAGCGCGCCTGCCGCGGCGCCGCCGGCGAATTTGAAAATGTCTCGACGTGTGTTCTTCATTTGTGGCAGTCCAGACAACTGTTTTGCTTGTGCTGCTCGCTGTGGCAGGCGATGCAGGCGTCCATCGACAGCAGGTCGCGCGAATAGCCGCTGATCCGGTCTTCAACATGGGCGCGGGGCGCGGCAGCCGCTCCCTGATCGCCGTGGCAACGCTCGCACTTCAGGTTGGCGCGCTTCACGTGCACGGCGTGCGAGAAGTAGACGTTCTCGGGCTGGCGCGCGTAAACCAGCCAGGCGGGCTCGCGCTGCGGCGTCACGTATTTTTCGATGAACTGCTTTTCCGCGGCGCTATCTCCCATGGCCGCGGCGTGGCAGCCGGAGCATTTGTCCAGGGTGGGGGTTCCGGCGAAGCTGCCGTCGGCGCGAAGTGCGTGGCAGTCCTCGCACTTTGAGCCGGCCTTATCAGCGTGGATCTTATGGCTGAAATCGACTGGCTGCGCCTGCGTCCGGTAAATGACGCGCGGGAATCCGAGCCAGCCCGCGCCCAGAGCGGCCAGTGCCCCCGCCAGAAAGAGAATGGTTCCGCGTAGTTTCACGATTGCCTCGAGAAGAACTCATGAAATAAGAGCCGCATCCGGTCGCGATCGAGCAGGGTGGCCAGGCCGGCGGCGAACTGACCGCCATCGGCGGCGAGCATCCCCTGTTGCAGGAACTGGTTCATATGGCGATGCTCCTGCTCCATCCACTGCCGCGCGGAGTCGCCCTCGAACAGGCCGAGCGAGGTCGCCGCGGACGGCACGCCCTCGAAAAGCCAGCCGCCGGTGTACGGCTCGGCTGTCAGCCGCGCCGGGTCGGCGCGCAGGTATAGGTTGCAGTTGGTGAGCAGGAACGGATTGGGGAAAACCACCTCGTAATCCGCTCCGCCGGCAGTGAGCACGGCAGCGGGCCGATGCTCGCCCTTGAGCCACACGTACGAAATGCGCTCGACCGTTCCGAGCGCGCGCCCCAGGAAAGCGTCGATGCCGGCGTGGCAGCTTCCATCGTCGGTAACATCGAGCCACATGTGGTTGGCCGAGTAGCGCAGCCAGCCTGGCATCGGGATGCCGTCCACCTCCGGTGTGCGCGCCGACGGATGCGCCATCCCGCGATATACCTCGCAATAGCGGAAGCCATCGTTGCCGCATCGCGAGAGCAGACTCTCGCTGTACGGAACCAGCTTGGCTACCGGCGCCGCGGCGCAATACTGCATGAGCGACTCGCGCAGGCAGGGGCACGATGCTCCGTCGGAGGGCTCGCCGCCTTGCGCCCGGTAGACGGAGCAGGTGGCGTGCTGCGCGGAAGTGCACTTCTCGTCGGCGCGCCCGGCGCGCGCAATCGGAATCAGCTTGCGCAGCGAGGCCGTCTGGCAGTACTTGACCTGGGCTTCTCTGAGAAACGGGCAGGTCATGATGCTACTTCGTTTCTTTCTTCCCCGCTTCCTCGCCGCCATCGGCCATGGTGACGCCAAGGGTGGGGACGTGGAACGCGTGACTGTCGCCGAACGACGAGACCAGGTCGGCAACCTCGCGATCGAGTTGGGATGTGGCGGCGGACTTGCGGCGGCGTGCCACCACTTCCTGGAAGACGCCGACCGCGACAGCGGCACAGCAGATGAGGGTGACGATGCCCAAGACGACGTTGGTCACGGTCAGCCAATAGGTCGATGGATCGTTCATGCGAGAGACTTCTCCTTCGCATGGAGGAATGCAGGAAGAGGGCCACGCTGAAAATAAAAGCCTTACGGGTAACTATATGTGATTCGGTGCCGGGATATCCGACGTACGAGTCTGGAAATCCGTCGCCGTGGGCCTGCGGGAGCGCGCGCAACCCGATTTATTTGGTGGAGATCACGCCAGGAGTGCTGCCGCCTTCTGCTTGATCCTTCGGATCAACGCCGCCCCGGCGGAACGCTCGAGTGTGACGGCTACCTGGCGCCGGGTACTCGGATCTACCACACCGACTGGAGCAGCAAAGATCCGCGTAGCCGCACTTGCCGAACGGCTCAACCCGTACTCCCGGCCTCATTTCCGGGACGCTCTCCTTCGGAGAACGGTGTATGTAAATCGCGGATTGCATTGTCGCGAGGATCTGTCTCGGACATCAGCACCGTCAGGTTAACAACCGGCCCGCTGCCGCGCCACTGCATCGCTCAAGCCGAAATCCGGCGGGTCGGAAAAGGACTAGCTCGCCCCACAGTCTGTCTGTAAGAATTGCCACTCGTGCGCGGCGTGCAGAGGGTTCGAACGCCGCGTGCTCTGGCCGGGCATTTGCACTACATTCGGGCGAGGTATGAGAACCATGCGACAAATCGTGAATTATTGTCTATTCGCAGCCGCCTTGGTGTGCTTCGGTACGCGAGCCCAGGCACAGTATGGCCCCCAGGGCAGTCCTTACCAGCCCGACTCGGTCACCACTCTGGTGGAAAGAGTTCATACAGACCTGAATCACGGCTATGAGCGGTGGCACCTCTCGAACGGCGATCGCGATCGTCTGAATCACGCGGAGAAGCAACTGCGTAGCTTCGCCCATGACTGGCGCAACGCCAAGTTCGATAAGGGTGACCTCGATAACTCGATCGCGGCGATTCAGCACGTGCTGGACAATAACCACCTGCAGGGGCCTGAGCGCGACGCTCTCTGGAACGATGTCGAGCAGCTCCGGCACATGCGCGAGGCCTACGACCGGCACGAAATCGGACGCTGGTAAACCGCGGCGAAGCTGCCCCTAGAAGAAGAAGTGCGCCCCAATCTGCACGCTGCGCGCGTTGCTCGGAAACACATTGTTCCAGATCTGGAAATTCGAGTTCTGCGGCTCGAGGTAGTTCCGTTGTCCCGAGTTGTACGTCGTTAGGCGGACGCTGTTGATGAATCCCGGCGTGAACTGCGGGTGATTGAAAGCGTTCGAGGCATCGAGACGCACTTCGAAAGCCTTGGCTTCCTTGATGGTGATCCTCTTCGCCAGCGACAGGTCGAAATTGTTGATGCCCGGCACCTGGAGCGTGTTGCGGCCCGAGTTGGGAAATACGCCAAGCCCGGCCTGAATGTAGCGGGCACCAGGATTATTGGCCAGGTAGCCGACAGTCTGGCCGGACGAGTTCATCAGGGCGGTGACGCTGGATCCCGTCTGCTGGGTGCCGGTCGGATTGAGCACGGTCCGGTCAGGCCAGGCATCGCCATTCAGGTTCGAATCGATACCGCTCTGCGCGGTGACCATTTCACCGGTTTCCGCTATATAGGTGCCCACGAAGCGCCAGTTCCCGATGATGTTTTTCTCCCACCAGTTGCTCGCATGATTGAACCACGGCGTCTCCCAGACGCTGCTGAAGGTGACGCGCTGGCGCCGGTCGAGCGCCGAGGTCGAGCGATCCTCCCGAACGTTGCCGAAATCTTGCGGGCGGCGCGGCGTCAGCACGGTGGTGAAGAACGCGGCCGTGCTGTCGTCGATGTTGTGGCTCCACGTGTAGGCGCCCACGAACTGAAGCCCGTGCTGGAATCGCCTGCTGACCTGCACTGCCAGGCCGTTGTAACTGGAATTTCCGATCGGCATCAACGCGGTGATGGGCTGGCTGAAGCCGGCGGCCGCAAACCCGGGACCTTGCGGATTCGGCGACATCGCCTGCAATGCGTCCAGCGTGAGAGGCAGGGCGTTGAGGGCCCCCTGAGACGGAGCGGAAAGGAATGTCGGCAGCGATTGCGACACCGTGACAGCCGGATTCGTGGAATTGATCCGGTCCTGCAGGAGAAGGTGCACGCCCCGCGTGCCCAGGTAACGCGCCTCAACCGTGTAATCGCTGTGAAATACGTGCTGCACTCCGAAATTCCACTGGATCGAGTACGGAACCTTCTGATCCGGTATGTACGAGCTGGTCGCGGCTCGTGCCTCCGCAGGCGTCAACGTCCCCCCGGTGACCACTGCGTTGGGCAGGATTCCGCCTTGTGCCAGAAAAGGGGCCGAGTATCCGGGACAGTTGCCTGGGCTGACGCAGGCATCCACCACTGGGTTTAACTGGGGAGGAAACTCGAGGATGCCGACGTTGTCGTAGATGACGTCGTACGACATGCCGAATCCGGCTCGGATCGAAGTCGTACCACTGTGCCCTGGCGAGTACGCGATTCCGATTCTCGGCGCGAAATTCCGGTTCGCAGTTCTCGGTGCGTTGAATTCGATCAGGCCCGGCACATTCGCTACTGAATTCAGGGTTTGCAGCTTCTCCGTGATCGGGACCGTGGTCCGCTCCCAGCGCAATCCGAGGTCGAGGGTCAGGTTATCGCGCAGGCGCCACTGGTCGGTTCCATACAGATAAGTGGCCCAGGAGTTCCCATAATAAGGGGTGTTCCCCAGCCCGCGTTCCTGCAGATCGCTGGGTAACTGGTCGGTCAGGTACTCCTGCAGATCGACGTAGTCATAGTCGCCGCGCTGGCGCTGGATGAACTTCTGCGGCGCGATGTAGTTCCTTCCATCAAAGCCGAACTTGAAGGTATGCTTGCCGTGTGTGAGGTTGATGTTATCGACCAACTGGTAAGTGTTTTGAACAGAGAACTGCGGGGCATTGGGGTCCGGCCCTAACTGCAGGCCGAGATCGTTGTCGAAGGTGATATTGGGGAATTGATCCAGGCCGGGGAAAACCTGGTTGCCGACAGTGAAGTACTGACTGAAACGGTTGTAACCCACGCGGAATTCGTTCGTCAGATAGGGCGAGAACGTGTGGTACTCCGAGATCGTGGTGAGGTAAAACCGCTGGGGAAGCGTGGTCCAAAAGGCCGGCAGGTTGGCATTGTTGTCGAGTTGATCCTGCCGGTTCATGATAAACCGGGCGCGCACCTGGTCGGCGTCCGTGGGATTGTAGTCGATGCTCGCTAGACCGGTGTAAAAGTTGTTATAGAAGGAGCCGGTAACGGGTAGGATTCCGGTCGGTATGGCGACGCCGTTCACCATCGTGCTGTCGGTGGCGTTCGGCGCAGGTGGCACATACTGCTGCAGCACCTTGAGGTTCGTCTGCGACAGACGGGGCATCGAGTTCAGTAAGGCATAGCCCGAGGCGGTGGGCGCCTCGAACGGTGTCGGAGGCGAGAACGCCTGGCCGAGGGGAGCGTACTCGAAGGTGCCGAAATAGAAGAACTTGTTTTTGACGATGGGACCGCCGATGGTCAGCCCGAGCCGGTTCTGGTCGAAGCGAGGATTCGACGTGAAGCCCTGGCGCGCGAACGTCTGGTCGACCGCGTTGAAATTACGGTTCTGCAGATATTCGTACAGTGCGCCGTGAACCTGGTTGGTGCCGCTCTTGATTGCCGTGTTGAACTGGCCTCCCGCGGAGTGGCCGAATTCCGCATTTACCTGGTTCTGCAGTAGGGTAAATTCGGCGGTCGATTCCGTTGGCACGTACACCAGCGGACCGGTGACGGTCTTGTTGTTGTTATCGACGCCTTCGATCTCGTAGTTATTCTCGGTGGGCCGCTGCCCGCCCACGGATGGCCCGATGCCCTCGCCCACCCCGCCATTCGAGGCCACCCCTGCGCTCAGCAGCGAGAGATTCAAAGCGCCGAAGAATCCGCTGGAGTTCTCGACGATCGGCAGGTTGACGACCTGCTGGGCTTGAAACGAAGTCTGGATTTGTGCGGTGGTGGTATCTACGGTCGACCCGGCTTCGACCACGTTCACTTCCGTCGAGACCGCCGAGATGTGCAGTGTGATATTGCTGGTTACCGTCTGGTTGAGTTGCAGGTTAATTCCCTGCACGCCGGCCGCCGCGAATCCCGGCGCGCTGGCCTTCAAATCCCACCGCCCGATCGGGAGATTGTTAAAACGGTACTGGCCGTTTGCCTCGGTCCTCGTATTGAAGATTACGCCCGTGGCTTGATTCGTTACGGCCACCGCGGCGTTGCTCACACTGCCTCCGTTCGGATCCGTTATGACTCCCACAAGATTGGCGTCCGTAGTCTGGGCCGGCGCGAACGCGGCCATTGAAGACAATAGAGTCAGGATTACAAGTGCTCGAATCACAAAAGACCCCCTTTGGCAACGCGAGCGCGGCGGGCCAGCAAGAAGACCGGACGAGACCAGACCGATCCCAAACCGCCACGCTCTCCCGACACAGAACCAATGAACGTAAAGCCGGGACTTTCACGGCCAGCGTATCCGATGGTGAGTTAAGCGGGCATAAAGAATTACTTATCCTTTTCCTTATCTGGGTTATCGGTGAGTAAACCGTCCGATCAGTTACTGCCTGCGAGACTAGCATTGTAGTCGGGGTGGGCGAAGATGCCATCTCAGTATCTGCAGTACGGCCCCTGGAGAAGACGCTCAAATAGCGCCAGAGTGCCCGTGTTCGATTTCATTACGCCCGGTGATATGTAGCACGCGCTGAGGCACCTGATGTCCCGTATGCCCCACAAGTGACGCGCGCTGCAGTTCCCCTGGGCGCCGCCGGACGCTTTGGACCAACCCCCCTCTGATAAGCTCGGAAGTGGAGGGGATCGGCGAGTCCTTCGGAGTGGTTCCCGTATGCGAAGCGCTACTATCCTCCGCGTTCTGCGGAGCCTGATCTCCGCGGCAGTCGCGGGCATCGCAGTCCTCGCGTGCGCGAGTTGGCTCCATCCGAATCATGCCGCCCTTGCGCTGACGACATTCCTGTGCACCGCCGTGACAGCGTGCTGGCTCACGCTTCGCGCGGAACGCGAATGCGCCCAGGCCGGCAAGCGCGCCGCCGAGGCCGCGCAGCTCCAGCAGGCGGAGAGCCTGAAATCGGCTGTGCTGGATGCGCTGGCGCACGAAATCAAGGGTCCCTTCGCCACCGTCAAGGTGTCCGTAAGTACGCTGTTATCCAGCCATCCCGGGGATTCCGCTCAGCAGCGCGAGTTGCTGGAAATCGCCGACGAGGAGCTGGAACGTATCGATCGGTGGATCAACGAAGCCATCCGGATGAGCCGCAGCGAGGCGGCGGAGCTGCGCCTAAACAAGCGCCGGCACCCGATCCAGGACGTCATCGCCGGAGCGGTGGAGGAGTTCGGTCCGCAACTGGACCACCGCACTATCGAAGTCGAAGTTTCCGCGTCGATTCCTGCCGCGAGCTTCGACGCCGGACTGATCGAGAAGGTCATCCGCCAGTTGATCGACAACGCGATCAAGTATTCGCCCCCGGGTTCGCCGATCCGGATCTGGGCGGAGTTCACGGGGGCGGAAATCGTGGTTCATGTAGCCGACTGGGGGTGCGGCATCCCGCGCGAGGAGCAGGCCCGCATCTTCGAGCCCTATTACCGGGGCGGCGCGCGGGCTTCCGGCGCGCCCGGAACTGGACTCGGCCTGGCGAGCGCCAAGTGCATCATGGAAGCGCACGGGGGCGAAATCTGGGTGAACAGCGTGCCGGGCGCGGGGTCGGTTTTTCATATCTCGCTGCCGGCGGCCGCGGCGTCGCTTCTGGAGCAATATGACAATCTTGAACGTCGATGACGATCCGCAGGCCAGGCGCGCGCTGAAAATCTCGCTGGTTTCACGGGGCTTCGAAGTGGATGAGGCCGCCAGCGGCGAGGAGGCGGTCGAAAAGATCCGCGCCGGGCTTCCCGACGTGGTTTTGCTGGACGTCCAGCTGCCAGGCATGAGCGGGATCGAGACCTGTCGCGCGATCCGCACCACCTCCCGCGTGCCCGTGATCGTCATTTCCGTCAAAAAACTCTCCTCCGAGCGGGCCGAAGCGTTCGAAGCCGGCGTGGATCAGTATCTGACCAAGCCGTTCGATATCGAAGAGCTGATCGTGCGTATCCGGGCTCTCGTCCGGCGCACTCGCTCGCTCTACACGCGCGTGATTCACCTGGACGGCGTGGAGATCGATCTCGACAGCCACGAGGTGAAGCGCGCCGATGCGACGGTCCACCTGACCGCGAAGGAATTCAAGTTGCTCAGGTGTCTGGCGGAGCACGCGGGCGAAGTAGTGTCTCACCGCCGCCTGCTGCAATCGGTCTGGGGTCCCGATTACGGAAACGAAGTGGAATACCTGCGCGTGTTTATCAACCAGGTTCGCAAGAAAATCGAGCCCGATCCGCGGCATCCGCGTTATCTGGTGACGGAGCCCGCGATGGGATATCGTCTGGCTATCCGGAACGCCGCCTCAAGCAATCCGTAAGGCCTTCTTTATTCTTCCTTAATACGGCTCGCCTATACTCGAAAACCTTGGCGAGAATCTTGATTGTTGACGACGAGTCCGCGTTTCGCCGCGCGATCCGGATCGCTTTGCGTACGCGGGGCCATGATGTGATCGAGGCGTGCAGCGGGCGCGACGCGCTGAGCCTGCTGGAGACGGAGATGCCCGCGCTGATTCTCTTGGACTGGCAGATGCCGGGCCTGGACGGCTTGGAGACCTGCCGCGCGATCCGAGCCAGCTTCGACATTCCGATCGTGATGGTGACCTCGCGCGGCGAATCCGGAAGAGGACAGGCAATGGCGGCCGGAGCGACCGGTTATGTTACGAAGCCGTTTGGCCTCGACGAGCTGCTCGCGTACCTCTGAGTCTGTGCGTCGCGAGAAGAAGCAAGGCGCTCGCGAACAGCAGCGAAACCCGTGCCGGGCCCGGGCGCACGGTCCGGACGGCACATACGCACAAAGAGGCACAGCCGGAAGCCGAGAAAGTTTGCATCGCGCTGGATTGTAGTGCCTAAGAGAATTCATAATGCTCCTTTAATTTCCCCTTTATGGCGCCAAGGCTATGATGATCGCGGCGAGGTACATATGAGCAGGCTGGCGACGTTGATCGGATTGATCATCGCGGTATGCATTGGCGTTGCAGTAGGGTCGTGGGCGACAGTAACCGCCGGGCATCCGCCTTTTCTCACAGCGAGCGCCCACCCCGTGTTGCTGGCATCCGCGAGCTCACCCGTCGGAAACCTGATTTCGTTCCAGAACGGCTTCGTTCCGGTCGTGAAGAAGGACCTGCCGGCAGTGGTCAATATCGCGTCGTCGAAAATCGTACGTCCGGCCGGCGGAGGCCAGAACCTGCCCTTCTTCTCCGATCCTTTCTTCCGCGATTTCTTCGGCAATGGATTCTCCCAGCAGTTCCGTGTTCCGCGCGAGCAACGTGAGCATAGCCTGGGATCCGGGGTCATCATCGCGGCAGATGGCTACATTCTCACCAACAATCACGTGGTCGATGGCGCGAGCGACATCAAGGTTTCCCTCTATGATAAGCGGGAGTTGAAGGGCACGATTGTGGGAACCGACCCGAAGACGGACCTCGCTGTGGTTCGCGTGAGCGCGACCAATTTGCCCGTGATCGCGATGGCGGATTCGAGCAAGTTGCAGGTCGGCGAGTTCTGCATTGCCATCGGCGACCCGTTTGGGGTCGGTGAAACGGTCACCATGGGGATCGTCAGCGCCACCGGCCGCGGAGGGCTGGGCATTGAAGACTACGAGGACTTCATCCAAACCGATGCCGCCATTAATCCCGGGAACTCCGGCGGCGCGCTCGTCAACGTGAACGGCGATCTGATCGGCGTCAACACCGCGATTGTCTCCGGAGGCTCGGGCGGCAATCAGGGTGTGGGTTTCGCGATACCGGCGAGCATGGCGCGGCAGGTGACGGAGCAGATTCTGAAACACGGCAAGGTGGTCCGCGGCTCACTCGGCGTGATCATCGAGCCGGTCACTGCCGAGCTGGCGCGGGCGTTCGGCCTCACCGGCCAACCGCGCGGCGCGCTCATCTCGCAGGTGCAGCCGGATTCCGGAGCGTCGCGGGCCGGCTTGCAGAGAGGCGATATCATTCTCCAGTTGAACGGCGAGCCGGTTATCGACAGCCGCACGATCAGCCTCAAGATCTCGACTATGGCGCCCGGCACCAACGTTACCCTCAGAATCTTCCGGAATGGCCAGGAGAAGGACGTCACCGCTACCTTGGGCGAGCTTCAGACGGCCGCCGGCAACTCCGGTCAGCCGGCCGGCGGAAACGAGAGCGGAGGCCCTCGGCTTGGGATCGGCATCGAGCCGCTGACTCCCGACATCGCGAGTCAACTACATCTTCCCGCAAACACCGGCGGCGTGGTGGTCACCGATGTTCAATCGGGAAGCGCGGCCGAGGAAGCTGGTTTGCGCCAAGGCGATGTCATCCAGGAGGTGAATCGCAAGCCGGTGAGGAACACGAACGACTTCCAACAGGCCATGCGGCAAGGCGGGAATCAGCCGGTCCTGCTGCTCATCCAGAGGGGCAGCGATCACGTCTTCGTGGTCGTCGAGCCGCGATAGGCGGGGCTAGAGCAGCTTCGATCCCGCCGGTTTGATTGCAGCCAGGAACCGCTGGCGGTCCGCTTCCGAGGGGATCTCCGCGCACAGTGCAGCGTATAAATCTTCAGCGTTGGAAGCTTTCTTCGCGGCGCGCTTCACCACAACCTTAGCGATGGGCCCGATGCACCCCGCCAATGCCTGCTCCAGCCGGGCGAGAAAGTCCGGACTCCAACGCGACGACTTCGTGGTTCCGCCGCCACTCGTACCTCGAGTTGTGGGAGCCGGGCTCGTCAAAGTGGAATCGAGGAATGCACGCCGCTGCTCAGGCTCTGGAATTTGCGCCGCCAGGTTTCGGCACAGCTCCGGGACATTCGAAAATCGCCGTGATGCATCCCTGACCATGTGGCGCGCGATGGGCCCGAGCACCCGTACCAGCTTAGATTCGACACGCGCCAGGTCGTCCGCCGGGATCTCCCGGGCCGCGGGCGGAGGGGCGGCGCGCTCCACGTACTCGTGCTGCGCGCGCAGGACCGCCTGAAACTCCGCCGCCGACTGGAAGCGCCGCTCCGGGTCTTTGGCCAGCGCCTTCATGATCGCGTCCGAAACTGACGCCGGCACGTGCCGCGCCACTTCGCAGGGCGGAGCGGGAACGCGGGTGAGTTGCGCGTCCATCAGCGAGTACTCGCTGTCGCCCTGAATGGGACGCCGCCCCGTGACGGCTTCATAAAACGTGATTCCGAGCGAGTAGATGTCCGAACGCGCATCCACGGGATCGAGTCGGATCTGCTCGGGCGACATGTATGGCAATGACCCCAGCGCGAATCCCGTCCGCGTCAGCTTGCCCGCCGCCGTCGCGCGCGCGATTCCGAAATCGGTCAGCTTCACCACACCGCCGTCCGCTACAAGAATGTTCGCGGGCTTGATATCGCGGTGCACCACACCCCGCGAGTGTGCCAGCGCCAGCGCCGACAGCACCTGATCCATGCAGTGAACCGCGCTGGACACGGGCAGCGGGCCGCCGCGCAGATGCTCCTCGAGGCTGGCGCCGTGTACGAGCTCCAGGATCATGACAATCTGTTCCTGGTGCCGCAGCGCGGCTCGAAGGGTGGCGATGTTCGGGTGGTCCAGGCTGGCGTGCACCTGGATTTCCCGCAGGAACCGTTCGGAGAGGTCGGCCTCCTCTCCCGCCCCGGGAGAGACCACCTACATGGCCTCCTCGCGGCCGGACAGCAGGCTGCGCACGCGGAAAACCTTCCCCATCCCGCCCCGTCCGAGCAGCCCGACCACCTCGTAATCGCCGACCCGGTCCCCGATCTGAATGCCCGTCATTCTGGACTCAGAATATCAGTTGCGGTCCTGGCCGACGCGGATACACTCGATCCCGAGCAGCGCGCCGAGCCTCTCGATTCGCGCCGCAATGTGTCCGACGCCAACCGCGCAATGGTGCGCTGGACCCTCCCGGCTCCACGCTTCCACGAAGCCGCGTGCGCCCATCGGAAATCGGTACCGGCTGTTCGTGTTGCCGATTTCGAGGATCGGGCCGGGCACCGATTGGCCCTCCGCGGCGAGAAGCTTCACCTTCCCGCTGCCCGTCTGGACTACGCTCAGCAGCGTCACCGGGCCATGCTTCACGCTCATTTCGACCGAGAGCCCGCGACCCACCTTGCCGTGATAGACGGCCAGCGGCCGGACCTTGATCTTTCCTTCCGCGATGGCTAGGTGCCCGGGGCCATCGTGGCCCATAAGCACCACGTCGTCACGAAAATCGATCGCGTAGTACTCTGTGAACGACCCGCCGGCGCCGAACGAGTCCAGGATCTTCATGGCCTGCGCGTTCTTGATCTCCATCTCGCCCGCCACCGGAATGCCGCGCGCCGTGAGCAGGCTGTTGCCGAGAATGATCGAGCTGACGGCATCCTCGTTGTCCGATCCGGGCGCGCCGCTGTAAAAGTACGCCAGCGAGCCCAGGGCGTGCCGCTCCACAAGCCGGTCGAGCGCCACGCTGGTGCGCGAGGCGCGCTCCAGTTCGGCGCGCGCGCAATCGGGCTGCACGTCGAAGACCTCATGGAATTGCGCGACACGCGACGCGATCTCGCCGACGCTCACGTCCCGGCGCAGCGCGGCGAGCTCATCCACCTCAATGACCTCGATATGCCCGCCGAAGTGCGCGATCTGCTGCGTGAGATCGGAGTAGATATCGAGCATGCCGGCGTAATAGTGGCCCATCACGCCGAGCCGGTTGTGCTCCATAATGCACGCCACGCGCGCGCTGGCGATCCATTCCTCCACCTCGCGCCACACGCAACCATCGTCCAGTGTGCCTGTCACCTGAAAGAACGGGATGCCGCACCGCTGAAACACGCTCGCAATCTCCGGCACGGGGCAGGACTGGCAATACGCCAGCCACTCGCCGGTCATCCGCGTGCGGTCGCCGAGGCGGTTGAAGGCCTCGTAGTCGATGGCCGGCGATGGCGCGAGATTCAGCACGATCACCGGCACTTTCGCCCGCCGCACCACCGGCAGTACCGTCGACGACAGCGCGTAGGTGCTTACGTAGAGAAAAATAAGGTCCACATCGGCGCGGCGGAATTCGTGGCCGGCGGCGAGGGCCTTTTCGGGCGTGTCGATGAGGCCGAGGTTAACCACTTCCGCGCCGAACGACTCCAGCCGGGCCGCCACACGCCCCGTGTAGCCTTTCAGCCGGTCTTCGAGGCCGGCAAACTGCGGCCAGTAGGCGTCGAGGCCGATTCCAAAGAGGCCGATCCTCAGGACGGGAAGCACCGCTACAGTGTAGCTCCCGTCGCCATGGCTACGGCGTGATCGTGATCCTCGCCGGCAGTGGCGTGCTACTGCACGATGGCGCCGAAACCGAATAGTTTGTGGTGGTGCCCGCCGGCAGAGCCAGCAGGTTGCAGGTGGCGTTCCCGGGCTGAAACGGCGGAGCATTGGAGCAGACTGCCGTCGAAAAACTATCCGCCTTCCAGTCGGATAGCGGGGGGTTTCCGAGTCCCACCCACAGGATCGATCCGCCATTCGTGGCCCCAGCCGGGATAGAGATATCCGTGGTGGAGTGACCCTCGGGATCGTACATGACGATCTGACTCGATTCGCAGGCGATGTAACGCTTCGCCGTAGGAGGAGCCTTTACCATCTCGGTAGGAGCCCGCATCGTGCCAAGGTCCGACCCCACCACGACCTCGGGATCGCTGCACTTGTCGCAGGTATAGAGCGCCCTCCCCTTGGCAACCGCGATCGTGCAGGTGCCGACAGGGTTCGCCCCCTCTTTGCACGGTGTGCCGCCCGGCGGAAAAAAGTGGACCGTGACCGGCGCGCCGGCCGGCGTCGCCCACTGAACTACATCTCCCTGGTGCGGGTTCAGAATCACCTTCTGCTCGTCCGCCGAGTACACCACGTGAATCGTGTTTGGGTTGTTGCACCCCGTCGCCGCAAGCAGCATC
>Ga0335077_10005333_pt1 | contig 15774 bp, 20 predicted proteins | sample Lox_Sample_31_FD_207151 | JGI IMG/M metagenome (GOLD analysis project Ga0335077, IMG submission 207151) | Soil microbial communities from Loxahatchee National Wildlife Refuge, Florida, United States - Lox_Sample_3.1 | ecosystem: Environmental > Terrestrial > Soil > Wetlands | place: USA...
AGCTGGCCTACGTGTCGCCCAGCCTAGCCGCCGCAGAGGCGGGGCAGTCTCCCTGTCCGGGCGACTCATCCCTACAGTGCTTCAACACGATATTGCTCTACCAGGTAATCTACTGAGGATCGCTCTCGTAGGCCATAGGGCTTCTGTACCTGGCGTACCTATCGTCAGGCGAGTACCTGGCCGGATGGACTGTGACCGCACTTCCCCCGCAGCCCGGGCACTTCTCGGACAGAGTGTACCTGCCGCACTCCGTGCACCTCAGTATGAGGCTCTTCAAGAGGGTCCGCCGTATTTCCTCGATATCTCGCGCCTGAAACTGAAGGTGTCGTGTTTGCCGACGCCGTCCTTGATCTTCTCCAGGACCAGGTCGAGTGCCTTCTCCGCCTGCTTGTAGTCGTCCGCGGTAATCCTCACCCTGTAGCGGGGGGCGCCGGCATAGCTGATGTGGACCTCGGCCGAGGGGGCGCTGGCAGCCGCCATCAACGTCTTCTTGACCTGCTCAATCCCTTCGGGAGTCCTGGACGACACCTCCACGAGGGCGCCCACCTCGTACTTCGGAGGAACAATCTTCTCGGCTGCAAGCTCAGCTATGTTTCTTGCCTCCTTCTCCGGAAGCGCCAGCGGGGCCAGGACCTTCTCTCCCTTCCGGGCGGCCGCCTCGAGGGCGGCGTACAGGCTGCCGAACTCCTCCTCCAGCTTCTGCCTCAATCCCCTTTCGTGGACGTCATCGAAGCCCAGTCTCCCCTTCACGGCCTCGATGATGGCCACTGCCCTCTCCTCCCGCTTCCATTCAATTACCTTGGCTCTTCGCTCTTCGTTCGTCACCTGCCTGAGCGAGAGGTCGATCTCCCTCCGCGCCCTGTTGATCCTGATTACCTTCAGGATGAGCTTCTGCGACACCTTGGCCACCCTGTCAATGTTCCTTACCCACCCAGTGGATATCTCCGATACGTGGAGGAAGCCGTTGGTCCCGTCGTACTGATCGAGGTTGACGTAGATGCCGTGGGACGTAATTTCCCTAACAGTGCATACGACTACCTCTCCTGGTTCAGGGAGCGGCCTTTCTATGCTCATCCTGGACGAGCCGCTCAATCGTGGTATTTGGCGTTTAGCCCAAGCGCTTCACGAAGGTGGCGAGAACGACCGATTTGCCGCCCCTGCTTTCGGCGAGTTTCCTGCCGCACCCTCTGCACCCGATGTCCTTCGAGGAATTGGAAAAGAGGATTCTCTCCTCCCCGCAGTCGGGACACTTTACAAGAATGAAGACGCTTCTGGTCTTCGGAATGGGCTCGCGCTCGCGTTTCAAGCGGCAATCTCAGCCTTCCTCAGTCTTATTCCATCCCGCATCACTTCGCGATTGCACTCCTTGCACTTGAGTCGAAGAGTTGCCTTCTTTGTGGTCTTGGCAGTCCTAATGAGCTCTGGGAACTTCTGGCCCCCGTAGCCCCGCTTCCTTCCGGCCTGCCTCCTCGCGCCCCAGGAGCCCGCGCGCTCCTTCCCTCTCTTGTACAGGGCAACGGAGTGTATCGTGTGCTTGTGGCACCACGGGCAGTTCGTGCGTATCTCCTTGGGGAATTTCATTCTCTCACGAAGCGGATTGCCCCCGCTTCCACTCATGCATTTAAGCTTGGTCCGGCGGAATCACCAAAGCGCAGTTGCGGGGGCATCGATTCATGATTGCCCTGGCCAGGGCGGGCTTCAAGCCAACGTCTTCTCGTCACCGAATACGCGAGCAAGATCAGCGTGGCAAAGACGGCGACGGCAGCAGCCTGGTACGGGAACGCGGGAATCCCGCCCCCAGTGGTGGTCGAGGCAGAGGTCCCTTCCGTGGTATAGGTCGTCGAAGAATCCATCATTCCAATGGAGCTTTCTATGCCCGAAAGCGAAAAGTTACCCGAAGCTGCGCCCAGATAGGTATAGTTAGGCGTACCAACAGAAACACCCGCGATACCGTTCCCCAGATACCTCACCGTCAGGTCGTCAGCCGATTCCGCGGTGTCCAAGCCGAAGCTGAAGTAAGACGGGAACACGCTGATTTCGTTGCTTGTACCATTGGCGTAGAACAGCCCAAGGCTGGCTCCGAGCTGCGTGAAGCTGGTCGCCTCGCCTCCGCCCTCGCCCGCGAAGACCAACTCGGTGTCATAGAACGTGTTCAGGGGCGTGGTATAGTTCCCCGCGGTGAAGAAGTAAGCACCGGTAGCAGCGGGATCGTGGATTGTGACGTTGTCGAACCAGTCTGTGCTAGACCAGGTACCCGGGGTGCCGCCTGTCGTTCTTGCCCCAAACTGGACGAGGACTCCAATCCCAGGTTCCGCAGTGGAGTTGATCTGAAGCACCATCCCTAGCGGGAGCGAGTAGGAGGAGTTGCTCGTGCCGTAGGCGTAATAGTAGCCGGTCGCACCATTCTGTTGGAACGTGGAAACATAACCCCCTCCTCCTTCCGACGTGACTGAGTCATTGGAAAGGAAGCCGCTGGCGCTGTAGTTCCAGACATTGTCCGAAAGAGCAAGCTGCGAAGCCGACGTCACGAAGTCAGGGGTGTTCTGGCACCAATAGGCCTGGGTCCCGCCCCCACTCTCGTCGACCACGAGCACCGAATTAAGCTGAAGCGTAGCTCCCGACGGGTTCTGTCCCACCGACTCCGCAGTGGAGTTGTACGCGTTAATCGAGGAGATGGACGCCATCCCGATCACATCGGTGGAAGCAATCGCATAGGGCGCGTCTACTCCAGACTGATTCGTGATGCCGTACGACGCAATACCTGACGGCTCTGGCGGGGGCAGGAGGCCGAAGCTGAGCGGGTTGTTCGGGAAGACAGTCATGTCTAAACTCACGTTTGCCGTCATCCCGTAGGCGTACACTAACACATCATACGAACCAGCGGCCAGGCGTAGAGTTCGGTCGCTGGACGTACCGTTATGGTAGGTTATTGAGTTGGACACCGGGCCGTTGCTGCCGTTGAAGTCCTGGAACTGGGGGGCCGTCATGAATGCCGTCGAGACGCTGCTGTTGCTGACGAGAGAATAGTGGACCAGGGTCGTGTTCAGGAACGCTTCGACGGGGAAGTAGACGTAATAGCCCGATGACAATATGAACGGCAACTGGGAGGATAGCGAAGCCGAGTCTGCTCTCTGGGCTGTAAGAACAGGGGCCTGTAGCAAGAGCAGCAGAAGGAGAGGACAAACAAACCACCTTCGTCCCCCCTACCACACTTACTACGAGATTCAATTCATCCGGAGATATTTACGGATTCAGACCCTTGCAACCCTTTGAGTCATCCCAACCATCCGCAACCTTGTAATCCATTCTGGCTTCAAGTCGACCGCACTGGTTAAGGAACGGGGCACCGATGGCGTCTGTCGGGCGAAGAGCAGCGCAAGCCATGAGACTTGTGTCGGGGGGGCGACCGCTCGAAGAGATGACAATTGAAATCCCTTCGCCCGGTCCCGGTTCGGCCCTGATCAAGGTGGAGGCGGCAGGGGTCTGCCACACGGACATCCATCTTGTGTCCGGAGGGTACGATTTAGGTGAAGGAAGGCGGCTTCCGGCAATCGGAGGCGGGACGTCTCTCCCTCTGACGCCTGGGCACGAGATAGCCGGCGAAGTCGAGGTCCTTGGGAGCGACGCAGACTCAGGGTTCGCCGAAGGCGACAAAGTGGTTGTCTATCCTTGGATTGGCTGCGGGACGTGTAGGAAGTGCCTTTCGGGAAGAGAGAACCTTTGCGAAGGGAGTCCCAGGTTCCTGGGCTTCCAGAGGGACGGCGGATATGCCGAGTACGTGCTTGTACCTCAGACTCGCTATCTACTGCACGCCGATGGGATGGACATCCCGCGCGCGGCGACGCTAGCCTGCTCTGGGCTCACGGCGTTCACCGCAATCAAGAAGTGCGTTGTTGGGCAGGACGACCTACTCCTCATAATTGGTGCGGGAGGGCTTGGGTTGACAGCCGTCCAGATAGCGAAGAAGACGACAGGAGCGAGGGTGGCGGTGGCCGACATAGACGATTCCAAGCTTCAGCTGGCTTTGAGCCTCGGGGCTGACTGGACATTCAATACCGCAAACACCGACTCGAAGGCGATGCTCTCGAGAATCAGGGAGCTGAATCAGGGAAAAGGGGTGGACGCGGTCGTAGATTTTGTTGGGAAGCCCGTGACAACGTCGCTGGGACTCCGGCTGCTCGGCCACGAAGGCAGACTGGTCTTGGTGGGCCTGTTGGGTGGGGCTGCGCAGCTACCATTGCCCATACTCCCACTGTACGGAGCGCAAATCAGAGGGAACTTCACGGGCACGTTCGCCGAATTCGCCGAGCTCATCGACCTGGCTAGAAGGGGGATCATAACCCCGGTAGTGACAGGGTCCTATCGTCTCGGCGAGGCGAATGAAGTCCTGGCCAAACTCGAGCGGGGCGAGATAATGGGGCGTGCGGTGCTCGTACCTTGAGCTAGTCGCTGACTCGTGGCATAGAATCCGTTAATCTGATACTCTTGGCGCAAGAAAGTAAAATAATTTCGCTCCCTGGTCATTCAACTTCATCTCGAGGCGGATTGGCTTCTTCGTGCTGAACTCTAGCTGGACGGTGTCCGTGACGCCTCCGAGAGCCTTCAGGATTCCGGAGATGTAGTCGATGGAGTACGTGGCTTTGCTCTCGGCTCCCGCGTTGAACTCGAGGACATCGGCATCGTTCTTCGCCAATCCGATTTCCGCCTTTCCGACGTCTGATTTGCCGGAGAAAGTCAACTTCTCCTTCGAAGCCTGAATCGTAACCTGGTCTGAGACGACGGAGATGTCTCCAAGCACCTTCTCCAAGATGGCTTTGGTCAGTGAGGTCTTCATGTCGAACTCGAGCTTGGGGAGCGGAGCCGACCCCGCCGTGCTTTCGATAAGGTGAATCGTGAATTCGCGTTTGTATCCATTGCTCAGCTTAACCGCGATTGCGTCCTCCTCGGTGCTTGAAATCTCCACGCTGTCCTTAGCGTCCGATCTTCCGATGAGCTTTACCAGATCTTCCACTCGCACGCTGAATTTAAACGGCTTGTCGCACTCGAATGAGGCAAAGCTCGAGTTCGGCATGGTCAGGTCCACGAGCGCCACATGAGAGGGATCCATGGCCCTGAACGTGAGGCCTTCGCTGTTCGCTTCGAATGTTGCTTCCTCTACGAGCGTCTTGACCGCCGCGGCTATCGCCTTCCACTCAGACGAACTCGCAGTCTTGGCTAGAAACAATCGTGGCAGCCCTCACGCCGCCTTTTCGGGGTCGGATAATAAGCCTTGGCCGTGAAAACGCGGCTTCCTCCAGCCCTTCCTGAAACTGCCTGTCTCTACCACCAGGCGCCCATTCCATGCTTCAGCTCCTCCATAAGCCCGGGCGGCGGCTCGAACTTCAGGGTGTAGACCTTTCCACTCGGATTCAGGGGCACCTGGGTCATCGCCGAATGGATGTTAGCAAGGAACCTCATCACCGCGTCGGGGTCGCTCCGCCATCGATGCTCTATGAGCCTGATTTCACTTCTCCTGTGGAACGAAGGAGGGATATCGAGAATCGAGTTGAGCATGAAACGAGCGCGGACATCATCGTTGCTCATAATGCCGACGGTGAAGCTCCACGGCTTCCCAACATCGGGTTTCTCATCGGTGTTGATTACGACGTGACCGTACAGGAGGATTCCGTCCTGCGGGTCGAACTTGCGGATCATCACGTAGCAGGTAGGCTGGTTGGCGCTCCCGCCCTCCCTGGGGAGAATCCAGACACGGAACCTGTCGGTCAGCGCGTTCCATTCACCTCTGGCGAGGTGGCCGAGGTCTATGTCTAGGGGGGAGAAGGGGACTGCTACCACAAGCGAATAGACCCTGGCTCCTTTCATCGAGTGATACGCTTCCAGTGGGACCCTCAACCCGCGTAACAGCCGTTGAGCCTTCTTAACGACCAAGGAGTGGCGGATGCCTTATCTGCACGCCACCTGTGAACCGGGCGAAATTGAAGGACGAGACGAAGGCTTGGCTCAGGGCCGCCTATCGAGAGTATTACTTTCGTGGGGCAGATAGTGTCGAAACCCCAGACGAAGTCGAGTCCAGAGAGTTCGGCTACATTCCTTTCGGTGGAGGTATGATCAGGCACCTCTCCTTCAGGAGCAGGGGAGAAGCGCTTGCAGAGATTCTGAAGCAGTCCCCATCGTCCGTTTACTGTTCAAACGCTCGCTACGAGTACCCCTCCAGGCCGATTGAGGAGAAGGGGTGGCTGGGCGCCGAGCTCATCTTTGACATAGATGCTACGGATATCCCAACCGCCTGCAAGAAGGGCCACGACCTCTGGTACTGCGAAAAATGCCACACTTCGGGGAAGCTCCCCCGACCAGCGAAGTGTGCGAAGTGCGGAGGCCCAGCCGTGGAATTCCACGGCAAGTGTGAGATGTGTTTGGACGCAGCCAAAGACCACGCAGTACGAGTCATCGACTTTCTTGTGAACGACTTCGGAGTCGGACGCGAGTCAATCCGACTGTACTTCTCCGGCAACAGGGGCTATCACCTGCACATCTTCGACGGGAGGTTTGACCCACTCGGTTCGGCGGCTCGGGGGGAAATAGCTGAATACATGCGCGGGTCAGGACTTCCATCTAGCCAGACGTTGGCGTCGTCACTGAGGCGGAGACCTCCTACCGGGCCACAGGGGGCAGGGTGGACCAGAAGAATCACCGGCTACGTGGATGCGCGGAGAGAGGACTACAGCGGCACACTTCAGAAACTCGTTTCAGAGGCAATCTCATCGCAGCGGGCGATGGTGGACTCCTCTGTCACAACGGACATCCATCGCGTTTTCAGGCTATCAGGGACCCTCCACGGGGACACGGGGATGCTGAAGAAGAGAATCAAGTCCGCCGAAAGCTTCGACCCGCAGGAGGACCCAGTGGTTCTCAGTGACAGGCCGGTCCGGGTCATGGTCGAGTTCTATCCGAAATTCAGGATGAAGCACAAGGACTTCGGCCCATTTCTCAAGCCGGAAGTCATCGAATTACCCGCATATGCGGCGGTCTCGATATTAACTCGTGGTCTCGGGGAGGTCGCAGTGTAAATGGCTGAAACCACTCTTGAATATCTGAAGAGGAGACTAGACTCAGAGTCTCACTCAGAACCGCTCCTCCCCCTTCCCAGCGACTTCTACTCGAGCCTCTCAGCCTACAGCCAGAAGCTGAAGAGGTCGGCTAGTGCCGGGGCATCTGAGGTGTCCGTCCACCTCATCACGACGCAAGGACGGATGATTGAATCGATGGTAAGGCAACTTCTCCGGCTCAGGACCAGGAAGGCCATGCAACAGGGCGCCCTCCTGCAGCTCCTGCCCGAAGAGAGGTACGTCTGCTCCGCCGATCAGAAGTTCCAAAAGCGTTTCCAGACGCTCATAGACGCCATCGCCACCGGTCAGCCCTCCTTCGTCGAATTTGCTCACCTCACCGAATCCAAGAGGAATGTTACCGTGAGGTTCGTCAAGCACGTAAACGAGCTCGTGGGGCTGGACATGAGGCGCTATGGCCCATTCGAGGCTGATGACGTAGCCTCTATTCCCGCCGCAAGTGCTGACATTCTGATTGCGGGGGGCGACGCGGTGGAAGTCTACACCAGGGACGACGTCTGACTTTCCGAGACTAACATCCGGTGACCACTCGAAGTGAACTGACTATTTATTCGAACCAGCGGTCGACATATCTGTCGAAAGATGAGCAGCATAATCGAAGTCGAAGGCTTGACCAAGACCTTCCCTTCATCGGCTCGTGTGGTAGATGGTGTTTCCTTCTCCGTCGCCGAAGGAACGGTCTTCAGCCTTCTGGGGCCGAACGGCGCAGGGAAGACCACCATCATCAGGATGCTGACCACACTGACTTCGATAACCGAAGGGAAAGCGCTTGTCGGGGGCCACGACGTGGGCAAAGATCCGGCGGCCGTCCGGAACCTCATAGGGGTCGTGCCGCAGGAGGTCACGCTAGACAACGAGCTTAAGGGAATCGAGAACCTCCTCCTCGCCGCAAAGCTCCATCACGTTCCTAAGGTCGTAGCCGGAAAACGAGCGAAGGAGTTGCTGCGCCTCGTCGACCTAGAGGAATCTGAGAACAACCGGGTGAGCACCTACTCGGGAGGCATGAAGCGGCGCCTGCAGCTTGTTACCGCCATAGTTCACGAACCGCGGATTCTCTTCCTCGACGAGCCGACCGTAGGGCTCGACATCCAGACGAGGACCAGAATCTGGGACTACATCAGGGGGCTGAACAGAGAACAGGGCCTCTCCATATTCATGACGACCCACTACCTCGAGGAGGCGGACAAACTGTCCGACGTCGTGGCCATCATGGACCGCGGAGGCATCAGGCTAGCCGGTTCCCCTGCGGACCTGAAGGACAGCCTCCAAGGCGACCTGCTCACGATCTCGGTGGAAGACGGCGGCGAAGAGGGGGTCTACTACGGGGTCACGCCAAGGGGACTGGAGTTCCTGGACACTTTCTGGAAGATGAAGAGCTTCCTCGAAGAACTAGGTGAGTTTGTGGGCAGCTAGCTGTAACTGCGCCAAGTATGGTTGCACTTGGCACACCTGTAGAACTGAGTGGGGGGTTCGTCTCCGCTCCTGGTCTGCAGGAACCACCAGAATGCTTCATTATGACCACACTTCGGGCACTCGATCTTCGTGGTCGGGAGGGAGCTTAGCTTCGCTTCCTTGTCCCCTACGACCTTGATTTGAGGGGTGTTGGCCAGTTCCTCCTCGGTCGATTGCTTGACGGTCTGGGTCGGGGGCTTGCTGGTGTATCCGCAGTTGTCACAGACGAGGGTCATTGTGACATCCTTGGCTCCCTTTATCTGCTTTAGCTTAAGGCGCGTACCACACTTCGGGCAGAACTTCAGGGTCAGGCAGACCCACCGCCCAGGGCCTTCTTGGCGCCGTCGAGGAGCTCTTGGGTGGTCTCCATGGCTCGCTCCACGCTGTTAGAGAATGCCTTCTCAGGCTTGATGCGCTGGGCCCTTACCTTCAGAACCAGCTTCTTAATCAGAGGATGCGGAGGGAGGACCCCCGCGAAGGTGACACTCTTCTCCTCAAGAAGCTCATGATGAACGATTTCTGCCAGCGAGTAGTCCTCCCCCGTAATCTCGACCGTCAGGCCCTTTTCGTCCTCCGTGGTTGTCTGGACCTGCAATTTGCCTGACCGCCCCTCGGATTCATGTTATTAAGGTAATAGTATGATTCGTCTCAAATGGACAACTTGTGGACGCCCTAGGCCTCGATGGGGGTCGTCCCGAAGTCCTTGGCCAGCTTCCTCTCCTCTACGTTCCCGCACTCCTCGCACTTGGCCCGAGTGGCGCTACCCCTCAACAAGGGTTTGCCGCAGTTGCTGCAGAGGGCGTAGACCACGCCCATGTCGGGTTCATCGATGGTCAGGTGGATTATCCCGTTTAGGAGGCTGAAGACGCGGCACCTCACGATGTCTCCCGACTTGAGGGGGGTCGTCCGCCGAGCACCCCGGCCACCTCCCGACAGCCCCCTGAGTGTGAGCATCCCTGAGAAGTCTTTGAACGTCGGCTTCCCATTGTGGAAGTAAATGTGGACATTGGCGGAGTTCGCCTGGACCGCTTCGACCTGCCCTGTAACCCAGTCGTCCACCTTGATGATTTCCGGCTCGATGGAGGGCTTGACGGATATTTCCATGTTCTTGGCGTCCCTGAACACGGAGCCCGCCCTGAGAGCCCTGATTAGTCCGGAGTCGTCATACGTGTTCGGACCAGGCAGGAACTCCTCCGACACCGCCAGCCTGTCGCCGGGGAACACCCTAGTAGCCTTTGCTTTGGTCTCTTTCATTTTTTGGTCAGTCCCACCGTGAGTTCAATCCACTTGGGCCTCTCGAGGAACTCCCCCGGTTCCCGCCCCTCAATAAGCGCCACTAATGCGTCCGCCTGGGGTATGGAGAGGACGGGCCTGTCGAAGGTGAATCCATCGACTGATATTCTGGGGCATGCCGTCTGTATGAAAGCATCAATCTCCCTGTGGGGGGCGAGCCGTTCAGCAGTAACTTCGCGCATCGCCAGCTGAATCACCTTCCTCCCTCTCATCTCAAGCCGCTTCGATATCCACCTGCTCCTTCCGAGCATCTTCTGCCCCTCCTTCAGTCCTGTGATAACGCCGAAAACGCGGGCATCCAGGGCCTTGTACACGGCCAAGACCGCCCTCTTCTTCCTCTCCTCAGCCGCCTGCCGCATGTCGGTCACCTGATTCATGTAGGGGTCGAGCGCGAAGGTCGGTTTTCCTGTGGCGAGGGCCAGCCCAACAGCGTGGAACTCGCTCTCGCCGAGAAACGCGAAGGCGTCCACTTGGTCGCGGATTGGATAGGACGTCGAGAAGTCGCAGCCGAAGACCTGCCCTTCGAGCATCAGGTTGTTCCCCCTCCCCACGGACACCTGGAACCCCTTCGTCTCAAATTTCTCCTTGACCGGCTTTAGCTGGTGCAGATGCTGGCTGAACGTGGCGAGACCTATGCGCCTGTAGGGGGCCAGGATTCTCGCCGCTGTGTCGACCACTTCCCCGAACTCCACGTCGTCGACGGCGTCCACGAGATAGGTGTAATCACCTACCTCGGTCACTGCGGCGTTGTGGCCTATGTGTATGGCAAGGTCGGCCTGGAGTTTCTCCACGTCGTCGTCGGCGGTGTCGCAGATGCCGAAGCAGCTGTCTCCCGAAAGGATGCTGGTGACTCCATACCTCTCCTTCACCTTCTCCATCAGCTCCTTGGTTTGCCGGAGAAGCCCTCCGGGCGCGTTTACAAGAACCACCCTAGGCTTCTTGGCTTCGATGATCTCGAATACCCTCGCTTCATCTATCTTGACAGTCATTAGACTCCCTTCCGTATTCCTCGGTTTTCTGGGTCGGCTTCCCGGAGCCCGTTATATACTTCTGGTAGGGGGATGAATCTGGCCCCTGGCCGGCGAAGTAATTGGGCGCCCACTTCTCGACGCTAGCATCGCATGTCAACGGTTCTGATGATGGGTTTGGTACCTGGGGGAGGCTCTTTGGTGCTAGGACCGAATGAGCGCCATGCTCACGTCCGTGTCTAGGCGCTGGCTTGAGCCGGTGCCACGGCGTGCTCCACCTTCACGATTTCCATCCGGGTCTTCATGGGGAGCTTAGTCGCGGCGGCCTTCATCGCTTCCTTCCCCTTCTCATAGTTCTCCGCCTTCAGGCTCAACTCGAGGACGGTTGTTCCTATGTCGACGCGGGCAGCGAGCCCGATGGGCTTACCGAATGCCTTCCTCATGCCTTCCTGGAGTCTGTCTGCGCCTGCGGTCGCGATCATCTTGTTCTCCCTCAGGACCAGGTGCGGGTAGGTCACAACCTTCAGGTAGAAGTTATCCTCACCGATCAACGCTACCTTCTTGCTGGCAGCAACCCTCGCCGCCTCCAGGGCATTGTGCCTTATCTGGACCCTCCCTTCCGAGATAAGCCTGAAAACGAAGTCGTAGTCATCCCTGTACTTGCCTGTGGTGAAACGCGCCACCTTCGGGTTCGGCGCACCCGGGGCGAACTTCTTACTATAGAACATCCCCTTCTGCTCCCTGTAGTTCTTCCCGTGCAAGTCTCGTCGCCTTGGAGTGACCGCGCTTCCGAGACCCCTAATTAAGCTTCAAGCCGTCCGACCGGCCCTTCCCTCGACTCAGGCGTGCTGTTTGACCCCGACGTAGAGCCCTCTGCCGGGGGCGAGAGACCTCTTGAGGAGCTTGGCCTTCAGGCCCGCTTCCCGCATCAGCCTGAGGAACTCCTCCTGTTCGAAGAGGCCCATAACCATTCGGTCCTTGTAGGTCGTCATCCCTTCGGCCCGATTGGCCACGACAATCCGCTCGTCTAGGATGGAGAGGTTCCTTCTGATTCTCGTAATGTCGACCCTCACGACCTTCAGGTTGTCGTCGCCCTGGACGAGCACGTGCACGTATCCATCTTTCACAGTCGACCGTGTGAACCAGGGCTCGATGATCATCACGCCGCCTTCCTTGAGGTGCCTCGCGAAGTTGCGAATCGTTCTGGCGAGTCTCGGATACGTCTTGACATGTCCGATGGAGCTGAACAGGCAGAGTACCGCGTCGAACTTCCTCCCAAGGTCAAAATCGACCATGTCTCCCCTGACGAACTCGGCTGCCCGTGTGTTCCTCTTCGCCTGCTCGAGCATCTCCACGCTCGCGTCCAGACCCACGCAATCGAACCGCTCGGCCAAGTGCTGGATGTGCTTCCCTGTCCCGCAGCCGACGTCGAGCAGGGTGTTTCCTGGCGACTCCTTGTACCTCCTAATCAGGTCGGCGATTATCCACGACTCCCTGTCGTAGTCCTTCCAGGAGTAGATCAGGTCGTAGTACTTGGCCAGCTCTCCGTACTGCAGGATGCCTTCAGCCACGGCTAAGACTCCGACGGCACGAACTAATCGGCTTTTCTAAGCCAATGTCCACAGAAAGAATTTTCATCTCCCCCCAAGGCTTTCGCCAGCCATGGCCTCGGTCTGGGTCTGGGCGATTATCGCTTTCGCACTCGCCTTCGGGATTTTCGTGATTTGGTCTGCACCCCTGGGCGCAGGGTGGGAGCCTACGTCACGCAAGAAGGTCAGGAAGATGCTGGAGATGAGCGGAGCCGGCCCGTCAGACGTCATCTACGACCTCGGGTCGGGAGACGGCAGGATTGTCGTGGAGGCAGCAAGGAGGTTCCACGCAAAGGCGGTCGGCGTGGAGGCCGACCCCATCCGGGTGCTCCTCTCCCGCCTGGCCATCTCCCTCCTGCACCTCGAAGGGCGGGCCAGGATAATCTGGGGGAACTTCTTCCACGTCGACCTGAGCGAGGCGACGATTGTCACGCTGTTTCTTTCACAGGGAACGAACCGGAAGCTGGAGCCGAAGTTGGCGACTGAGCTCAAGCCCGGGGCGCGCGTCATCTCATACGAGTGGACGTTGGACGGGTGGACGCCAACCGCAACGGACACTGACGACCACCTTTCCCTGTACGTGATTCGGGATGTAGCGGGACTGAAATAGCCCTCCGAAGGCCTTAGAAATACAATCGCGTCCGGCGTCCAGGATTGACCGCGCGGACCGATATCCTCGTCATCGGAGCCGGAATCATGGGAATGACCTCCGCCTACCATCTGAAGAAGAACAATCCAGGGAAGCGGGTGCTGGTCATCGACAGGTACGGTGCACCTGGGCAGGGGAATACCGGCCGGAGCAACGCCATGTTCAGGAACACCTTCTCCTCCAGCGACAACCAGGTTCTTTCGAATTCCTCAATCGATTTCTATCTTCACCAGCAGGAGGAGCTCAAGATTGACATCGGCCTGCAGAAGATTGGCTACCTCTGGCTGATGGACGAAAGACAGCTCTCCTTCAGTGAGCCGTACCTGCGGCTCATGGAAAGGAATGGAATAGAGCTTACAAGGTATTCCTGGGAAGAGCTCAAGCGACTCCTGCCATGGATGGCGGCGGAGCTCGGACAGAGGGAAGAGGCGAAGCTGATTGAGCTTCCGGAGGTCAGCGGCGGGGTGTTCGGGCCCAAGTGCGGGAGGCTCGACCCTGACAAGCTCGTCAGGTTCTACGCGCGAGAGTTCGCAAACATGGGGGGCGAGTTCGCCTTCAACACCTCAGCCGAGTCGCTACTGGTCGGCCCGTCGAGGAGGCTCGGCATCGAGGGAGAACCTTTCGTCTGGCAGGAGTCCACCCTTGAAGGGGTCTCAACCAACACTGGGACAATCGAGGCCGCAGAGGTCGTCCTGGCCGGTGGCGCCTGGGAGAACGAGCTCCTAGAGCCCATGGGGTTGGAGAGCCACGTCAAGGCGAAGAAGAGGCAGCTGTTCAGCATCCAAGCCAAGGGGGATAAGCTCGAGACTCTCCTCCACTGCAAGGGCTTCAACGCCCTGAGCCTTCTCCCTCTGGTCATCCTTCCAAAATCAGGCGTTCACTTCAAGCCTGTCAGCGAAGAGGGGAACTTCTGGGTCTCCTGCGAAGACCAGGTCAACAGACCTTTCATTAATCTCCCAGAACACGACCTCGAGAAGTATCAGGCTGAGAGGGAGTACTACGAGAAGAGCATCTATCCAATCCTCACTTCTTACTTCCCTGATTTCGTCGGTGCCAAGTTGAAGGCGATGTGGGCGGGGCTCTACTCCTACAACACGATCGACAACACGCCGTTCGCGTTCAGGCACAAGAACCTAATCGTCGTCGGAGGGGACAGCGGGAGCGGCATAATGAAAGGGGACGCCCTCGGTCGGATAGTAGACGCCCTCTACCGCGAGGAGGGCGAAGCATCCCTGTACGGGGAAGTCCCCTACGCCACCTCCAAGATTGGATTCGACAAGAGGGACATCGAGAGGGAAGAGTGGGTAATATGACCCGGCTCTGCCAGCTCTTCCGGCTCGATTTCTAAACAGATTTCCATCCATCTCAGAGCTCTGAAGGTATTCTCAGTTCTCAGCCGTCTCGAAGACGATGCCTCTGACCCATAAGTTCTAGTCCGGCCGCAGACCGGCGCGGGGAGAGGATGCCATTCGTCCTTCCTCCGCAGGTCATTGAAACGGACGAGATATCACTCGTCCTCGCGTTCGGCAAGTTGTCTGTCCTAGAGGCGTGCACAGTTCTCGGGAGGACTGTCGCGCAGGCCGAAGCCCCTTGCGAGAGGGTCTCGGTTTTCCACGTCGACCACCTGCCTCCGAAGTACGTCACCGAGCTCTCGGGAGCGCACAAATGCGCTCCTGTCACATCGGTCCCGGAATCGCCGTCCGGAGACATGACGGGTCTTATCGACCTGATGGTGTCCCACCTCGAGGAGAAGTCGAACATATCGCTCAGCGGGTATGACATCAGGGAGGACGACTACGAAGACCTTGTCCGGTCTCTGCTCGATGGAATCAGAAAAGCCGGCCTGAAGAAGGTAAGGCTCCTGAGGCCCGAAGGGAACGAGCTCACCTCCGAACGTGTCCTGACTAGGGAGGCTCTCGACGTCGTAGCTTTCCCATACCGCGGCGGTTTCGCCCTTGGCCCCACCGCTTGGGTGCCGGACTCGGTCGCCATGAGGCAGAGGGGGACCCGCAGGCCATCACCCCACTCCGACATCGCGCTCTCTCCGCGCCTTGCCCGGACATTGGTGAACCTGGCTGGGCTGAAACAGGGCCAGACTCTCCTTGATCCATTCTGCGGTTCGGGTACGATCCTGGTCGAGGCGTACGGGAAATCCCTCAGGTGCCTTGGGTTAGACAACAGGGCGTCGCGGGTGCAGGAGGCCAGGGAGAACATCCGGTGGTCCATAGGTGGCGTCACCGATAGGGGTTACGACGTCAGGAAGGGGGACGCCAGGGACCTACTGCGCATGCTGAGGGGGACCAAGGTGGACGCCATCGTCACCGAGCCGCTCCTTCTCCCGCGGCTGGACGCTCGCCCCAAAACATCCACGGCAAAGACCATGGTCGGGGAATCGTCCCAGATCTACAACGACGCCCTCGCCTGCATGGCGGATTCAGTCTATTCCGAGGGGAGGATAGTGGTGGTAGTCCCGGTGGTCCAGACGATGGAAGGGGATGAGGTCACACTGACGTTAGAGGGAAGGAAACTGGGGCTGAGGCTCTACCAGCCCGGGCCCGTGGGCTTCGACTACCCCGTGCGGCTCTCCTTCGAAAGCACCCGGTGGGTCAGGCGCGCGGTCTATGTCTTCGAGCCCCGTTCCTGAGGCTCCTTCATGGTGGTTACCGCCTTCCTGAACACCCCCGAGAGGAGGTTGAGCT
>Ga0335077_10005334_pt1 | contig 15772 bp, 26 predicted proteins | sample Lox_Sample_31_FD_207151 | JGI IMG/M metagenome (GOLD analysis project Ga0335077, IMG submission 207151) | Soil microbial communities from Loxahatchee National Wildlife Refuge, Florida, United States - Lox_Sample_3.1 | ecosystem: Environmental > Terrestrial > Soil > Wetlands | place: USA...
GGTGTGCTTGTCTACGTGCCTGCGGAGCACGTAGTCGCCGTGGAAGCGCCCTTGCTGGCCGCCAAGCAGCTTCCCGAGAACCGGAGCTGTGACCGGCCGGCCGTTGTCACCGGTCACGAATGTCCCATTCCACGGGTCGGGGTTGCCTTCCTGGACCTCCACGCCGCTCTCAAAGGTGGGCTTGAGTGGCTCGGCGGAGCGGCGGACGTCCTTGGCGAGCTTCCGGTCGGAACCGAACCGGTGGAACCACTCGGCGAGGAACGAGGTCCAGTCGGCGTCGTCGTCGTCGATCTGCCGGATGGTTTCGGCGTTGGCCAGGAATCCGCCGATGTCGTGGTGGGCGAGGAACCCGCCGACAGCTTCGGCCCAGGGGGTGAACTGCCGCATCGTGATCCCGGTCGCGCGGGGCGCCCCGCAGGAGGTCCAGTCAAGGACGAGGACCAGCAGGTTCCACAGCACGCGGCGCTGGTTGTCGGGCCGGAGAATCCAGTCGTCGAGGTTGGGGATCGCGAATCCGGTGCGCAGCTCGGGGTGCGGGATTCCAGGGTCCAGGCCGACCAGTATCGACCGGGTAACCATGTCGCCGCCGAGGCGCAGGTTGTTCCCGGTTGCCGACCAGAGCCGGTCGTTGGCGAGCACAGCGGTCTTGTTCCGGCCGAGGAGCCGGTCCGCCCAGGTCCGGTCGGTGATCAGCCTGGCCAGGACGGCTGAGGAGATCACCGTGCCCTCGGTGAGGTTGTCGAACACGACCGACCCGGCGGGGTCGGTGAGCACCGACGTGATGGCCTTGCGGAGCTCCTCGTCGTTCCCGGGCCAGGTCAGGACCCGCTGGCCGTAGAGCATGCCGGGCATGCTGGTGAGGATCGTCTTCCCCGATGACGGCATGGTGGCGGTGTACACCGCGAACGGGATCAGGGACCGCTGGTACTTGCGCAGAATCGGGGTGACGAGAATCGCGATGTAGTTGGCTTTGTCGGCGGGGGTGACCCACGGGAACTGGCCAAGCAGCTTGCTGAGGATGAACTCGCGGGCGTCGCTGACCTGCTCTGCGGTGGGCTTGCCCGGCACCCGGTCGAGCGGGATCTTCGACGCGAGGTACAGGCCGGTGGCCTCGTCGTATCCGGGGTCCTGCAGCAGCGTCCCGTCGCGGCGCAGGACCGGCGCTCCGGCGATCCCGCGCAGCGCCTTGAGTCCCGACCAGGAGGTTCCGGCCAGCGTGGCGGTGAGCAGCTGCGCGGGCGGGGTGGTTTCCTCCTTATACTCCTCGACCTTGGTCGTGAACTTCGGCTTGCCCTTCGCGTCAGAGCCGTCCAACACCCTCACGGTGCGCTGCCGCATCTTGAAGGTGTTGGTGTTCTCGGCGAGAATCCGGGCCAGCAGCGGCGCGGCGACCGGCGCCGCTGCGACTGGCAGCGGAGAGTCCTCGTCCCCGGCCTCGGCGGTGGCCGACCCGGAAACCTCGCCGAGGTGGACCACCTGGCCGTCGGTGACGTACACGGCGGGCAGCTGCTGTTTGTTGATCGCCTCGGTGAGCGCGCGGATCGTCTCGGGACCGGTCCCGGTTTCGATATCCGGCTGGTCGAGGTCCTCAACACTCGACGGGGTCTCGGTCATCGCGCTCCGATCGTGCGCATCGAACGATCCACTTCGGCGTCCAGCCGGTTCCCGTATTTCTCCAGGGCGGGCTGGTAGGTCGCGGCGAGCTGGTGAATGGATTCGCCGTCCATTCCCGCGCGGACGCAGGCGCCAACGAGGCGGTGCAGTGCCCGCGACCGGTCAGCGGGGTCGGCGCCGAGCGCGCGGCGCACCGACGGCGGCAGGTCGGCTCCATTCCATGCGGCGGGCTGCCGCCGGACCGGCCGCGGCGGGTCGAGCAACCGCTTGACGGCCTGCCAGTTGAGGGTGGTAGTGCTGTCGCGGTGGTCGAGGAGCTCATACGGCTTGCCACCGGCCCTGGACGGCGGGGCGAGCACATACCCGCCGCAGGCTTTAAAGTCGAGGTGGTGACGCGGCAGCGCGCCCCACCGCTGGCCGGTACCGGCGTAGTAAATGTGCATGCCGCCGGATGGGGTGCGCACGAGCGCGGAGGCCCCAGTCAGCAACCCGGCGCGCTTCAGCCGGTTGAGCGCGGGGTACCCGGTGCCGTCTGATTTACAGTCGACGTCGAGCACATCAATGGCGGGATCGCCGGTGGCAATGGCCACATTCCGGTCAGGGCAGGCCTGCCACCAGGCGCGGATGGCCGCCGGGTCGGTGGTGGCGTCCTTGAAGCCGTGCGCCGTGTCAGGTTCCTTGCGATCGGGGCGGCACGGGAAAACCGGCCAGCCTCGCGCTGCGTAGTTGAGCGCCTGCGTAAGGGTGCCGTAATCTGCCATTGAGGTTCCTTGATTGGCTCAGTGGCCAGGCACCCGGCTAATGGCTCGGCAGGGTGCCTGGCCGAATCGGTTAGAACAGCGGTTCGTCGCTGTAGGACCCGTCGTGGAACGGGTTCGCCTCAGCCGGGCCCTCGTCATCCGCCCAGGGGTCACCGGTTCCGCTGCGCCTGCTGGCGTCCGGTGCGTCGTCCCACCCGCTGCCGGTGACCGGCTCGCGGCTGCACAGCACCTTGAAGTCCTTGAAACGGTTACCGCTGCCCGCCGGGGTTGTCTCGCCGAGGTAGCGGATCGCGACCCTGTCACCGAGCTCGAGCTTGCGGTCCTCGGCGAGCTCACGGCGCAGCTTGGCCGCCGACAGGATGACGTCGAAGGGCCCGGCTGGCGTGTCGAGGCGCAAGACCTTGACCTTGCCGTACTTGCCGGTGAATGCCCGGAACCCGATGACAATGCCCTTGATCTCATCCCCCGGGGTCTCGGGCTTCCACGTCTCCGGTTCGGGGTCGTCGAATGATCCCAGGTCGTCGAAGTCGCGTTCGCTTACCATGTTGTACTGCTCCTTACGTGCGTGGCGCCCTGTCACGGCGCCTGCTTCCCTGGCTCGCCTTAGCGCGGGCCAGGCGTTTCCGGGGGCTGTGTCACTGGCTGCTGAGCTGGCTCAGGAAGGCGTCGATTGCCTTCCGCGGGACCCTCCGGGAGCCGTCGATCTTCACCGAGCCGAGGTCTCCGCGGAGCACGAGCTCCCAGGTCTTCGACTTGCCGAGGGACAGCAGGGCGCCAGCTCCGGCCTCCAGCTTGGTTACGACCCCGCGTGGGCCACGCGGTCACATTCGCCGAGGCGCGGCTGGTGTCGGTCGCGGCTGCTACCCTGAACCCGATTTCGGCTCTGGTCAGCGCGAAGTCATCGGCGGCGTCTTTGGCAGGGCGCCGCCTTCGCGTTCTAGGCTCGTCTTCCCCGTCTGGGCGCGCTTGCCCAGACGGAGAAGAGGGCTGCGCCGTCTGCCACCGGCCGGTTTTCACGGGGAATCGCCGCCTTCGAGCACGCGGATCAGGTCGGCGGTGAGGATGACAACGCGGTGCTGCACGGTGATGGTCTTGACCGGCGACTTTCCGCACCTGATCGCCTCATAGAGCGTTGACCTGCCGAAACCAAGCGCCCGCGCACCGTCGCCGACGGGGACGGTCGGAGGCCACTTGCGGATCTCCGCGAGCGTCGGCCGCTTCACGCTGCACCGCCCTTGGCGCGGCGTTCCAGCCATTCCTCGACGTCCTGCCAGCGGTAGCGGATGTGGCGCCGGATGCTGAAGTAGCGGGGGCCGTCGCCGACCCTGCGCCATTGCCGCAGCGTGGGCTCCGGGACGCCCAGGTACTCGGCCACCTCGGCAGGCGAGCCGAGTGGCTGCCTGGAACCGGCGTTCGTCATAACGGAAGTCTCCTGCGTAGGAAGCGCACATCCTGCGTCACAAGACTGTAGCGGCGAGTACTTGCGCGCGCAAGTGGGTACCTGTAGCGTGCGAATATGACGCAAGCCGAGCCGTTGCTGCCCAGCAAAGTCGTCCAGCAACGCGTCCGGGAGCTACGCCGAGCCCACGACTGGACCGCAGAGCAGCTCGCCGCGGAGATGACCAAGGCGGGATTCAGCTGGGGACGGCAGACGGTGACGAACTTCGAGATCGGCCGCCGCAGCCTCGGCATTGACGAGCTCATAGGGCTGGCCGTCGTGCTCGACGTCGCGCTGATCCACTTGCTCACTCCGCCCTACCCGTCGCCGCTGTGGGGCGGCAACGGTGACTCCCGCGACCCGGATGACCCGAACGACCCGAGCGACGCTGCGCCGTACCGGATCACCCCGGGCCAGGACGTTCCGGTGTGGCGGGCGCGCCAGTTCATCCGGGGCTGGCGCCCGCTGCCCGGCCAGGACGCGAACCAGTTCTTCCTGCAGCAGCCACCTCACGAGCGGACACGCGGCGAGGGTGATTACTGATGCCCCGGACGATCCGCAGCCACACGCTGCCGGACGGGCGCCGCCGGTACACCTTCCGCGTCGACACTGGCCGCGGGCCGGATGGGCGCCGCATCCAGGAGTTCAAGACGTTCGACAAGCGGAAGGACGCTGAGGATGCGCTCGCGCGGATCACGGCCCGCCGCAACGACGGCGCCTATGTCCGCCAGACCCGGGAGACGCTCGGCGAGTACCTCGACGCCTACCTGGAGGGCGCGACCCGGAACGTGCGCGCGTCGACCAGGCGGAACTATGAGGATGCGCTGCTGCCGGTGCGGGAGCTGCTCGGCGGCCGGTACCTGCAAAGCCTGGAGAAGGCCGATATCGAGCGGCTCGTGTCGTGGATGCTCACCTCCGGGCGCCGCCGCGGCGGGAAGGCCGGATCGGGCCTGTCGGCGCGGTCGGTACGGCTGACCCTCGGTCGGCTGACCGCGGCGCTTGAGATGGCTGTCGGGGAGCGGAAGATCGCCTGGAATCCCGCCCGGTACGTGAAGGCACCCGAGCACACGCCGCGGGAGCGGGACACGTGGACGGCGGCCGAGGTCCGGGCGTTCCTGGCCACGGCGGACCAGGACCGGCTGGCGGCGTGCTGGCGGTTGTCGCTGTACGGGCTGCGCCGCGGCGAGGTCCTCGGCCTGCGGTGGCGTGACGCCGACCTGGGCGCCGGGGTGCTGATGGTGCGCCAGGCGCGGGTACTGGCGTCGTATGAGGTGCGGGTCGAGCAGCCGAAGTCCCGCAACGGCATCCGGGCCCTGCCGCTCGACGACGCGCTGGTGACCGCGCTGAAGGCGTTGAAGGCGCGGCAGGCCAGCGAGCGCCTGGCCGCCGGGCCCGCGTATGAGCGGACCGGGTACGTGGCCGCCGACGAGCTCGGCCGCCCGCTGCATCCGGAGTGGTACACCGACGAGTTCCACCGAGTCGGCGACCGGGCCGGGGTGCGGCGGATCAGGCTGCACGAGTCGAGGCACACCGCGTGCTCGCTGATGGAGAAAGCCGGCGTCCCGGCGTCGGTGATCGCCGCGTGGGCGGGCCACTACTCGGCCGCGTTCACGATGGCGACGTACGTGCACGCGAACCCCGGGGATCTCGTCGCCGGGCGGGATGCGCTGGCCGCGGTGTACCGCGCGGAGGGGGGATCGTGACCATGATCGTTCAGCCGGTTGTGCAGTTCCGTGCACTTGATCTTGGTTCCCGTACTGCGCGGACCGGGCCGGATGAGACATCGTGCCTGGTCAGATGTGGCGCGCTCGGAGGGATTCGAACCCCCAGCCTTCTGATCCGTAGTCTCGCGCCAGCCGTCCCGGCCGTTCCCCGTCGTCCCGCTAACGCGGCTTCCGGCTGGTCACAGCCTTTCTCTCGTCCGTCCCGGTCCGTTGTGCCCGGGGCGGTCTCTGCATTCCGTGCAACTTCTGTGCAATCCGCCTTACCGAAAGGCGGGCTGCCGCATGCGCGCCAACGCTGCGACAGCCCTTGATCACCCATCCGCCGTAGACCGGAAGGACAACCCGCAATGACTATCCCGCACACCGCCCCGCAGCAGTGCGCGGCACCGGCCGCGCCACGTGAGCTGATGACGGTAGCCAGCCTCGACGCCGGGCAGCTCGAAGTGCTCACGTCGGCTCTCGACGACGCCATCTCGTATCGCGACCCGTCGGGGTTCTGCACCGCATGCGAAGACCATCCGGCATCGCTCTGCGACGACCACGCCGCCGACCTGGACCTCGCCGACAGCTACATTGCGCTGGGCCGTGAGCTCGGCGTCGAGGGGATCGCCCGGTGAGCGGGACCGACGACTGGACCCCGGTCCTCACCGAAGACCTTGTCGGCCTGATCGGCATCCGCGTCGCCGCATGGAACCACTTCGGCTGCACCACCCCCCCCCGCGCGAAGGCCAGGCGCCCATCCCGCCGCTGGGCGAGCGCCACTCACCCTCCTCATCGACGCATGGCCCGCGGCCGCCGACGACACCCAAGAGAGGCTGTTATGACGAGCCAAGACCAGCTCGGCGCCACCTGGTCACCGGACTTTGATGCCTTCTGCGCCGGAGAGCGCGACCCGGCCAAGCTCCGCTGTGTCCTCTGCGGTAAGGCCCCGTGCGAATGCGTGAACTGCCCGGCCACCAAGGAGAACCGCTACTACCGGGCCACTGGCCGCCCCCAATTCGAGCTCTGCGGGATGCGCGTTGACCCGCAGACCGGAGAGTGCCCGCGCGGCCACCGAGCCGGGGATGCCCGATGAAGCGCCTCCACGCCGACGCGATCCAGGCCGGTCATGCCGCGGTCGAGGTGATCGACGAGCTGATCCGTGATCTGCATTCGCTGCGCGCTGACCTGCTGTCCGAGTTGCGTGCTGATTGCCAGAAGCGGGCGGAGCGGGTGGACGCGATGCTCGCCGTGGAGCGCGCCAGGCGGGAAGGAGGGCCCCGGTGAGGGCCCGCGAGTGCCCGCCGTGGTGTACCCGGCTCACCGCCGGTCACACGGTGCATCAGCGGTGCGCGTACGCGGGTGTGTCGCTGGCGCTGGCACAGGCCAGCGGGCCGCCGGAAATCTACGTCAGCGACCTGGTCCTCGACGTGGACCGGGCGCTGCAGCTGGCCGGGGTGCTGGAACGCCTCGGCCAGGAAGACACCGCGGGCGCCATCCGGGTGCTCGCCGGGCTCACAGAGGGGGCGTAGGTGATCCAAGGGCGCAGGTAGCGCCTGCCGTCTAGCTCACGAATTGGGGGAATCAGATGGGGATAGGAGCCCGTAAATGCCCGGTCAAAAGCTGTGCGGAATTGATCCCGGACCACGGGTCGCTCTGCACGGCCCATTGGGCGGCGGTGCCTGTGGCACTGCGCAACGCGGTGTGGGAAGCCAGGACCTTGCACGGTGCGGGGTCGGCGGAGCACCGGCTGGCGGTGCAGGTAGCGGCCACGGCGGTGTCGAAGTGAAACGGCTGCGGCGGCCGCGTCACAGTGCCCGGGACCTGCAACGTCACGCTGAAAACCAGATCCAGGCCAGCCAGGCCGAAGGCAGGGCAGCGATCGCCGCGCAGCATGAGGCGGCGCTGGCGCAGCGGACCGCTGAGCACCGGACCCTGGCAGCTGACGACCGGATGACGGCCGCGGCGTCGCGGCTGGCTGACACGGCGAAGGCACTGGACGAATGCCGCTGGTGGATCGAGCAGGAACTCGCGGCTGGCCAGTCGCCGAAGTGGGTTGCGCGGGTCGCGGCCAGCACGCTCCAGTCGATCGCCGAGGGCATCAAGGCCGACCTGTGGTGATCGTCTTGAGCCGCTGAGCGCAATCCCCGGGCCCGTCGATGACCACCGCCGGGCCCGGGGCTTCCCCATCCGCAACCAACAGAGAGGAGAGCCCCAGAGTGCCGCCCAGGAACGGCCGCCGGGCCGGTAACGAGGAGACCAGGCGGTGAGCTTGCACGCCCTGTGGCCGCTGCTGATCCTCGTCGCCGCGGTTGTGCTGGTACGCCTGCGCCACGAGCTGTCTGACGGCCTGCGTGCGCTTTGGCGTTACTGCACCGCCCCCACCGACATGAAAGGCCGTTACTGCACCGACCGCGGCTGGTTCAGCTCCCACACGAAAGTGATGCACCCGTCGGGACGCGCGAGCCGGTTGCACAGGGGTCCGCGTGCCCGCCACGCCGCCGTCCGGACCGGGACGCTGGTGCTGCCGCTGACGACCGTCTATGGCTTGCTGGCGGCGTTCACGCTGACCGTGTGGGTGCTCGGCACCCTGACGGCCGCGGCCGTGACCCTGGGCGTGCTCAGGGCGGTCACGGTGGCGCGGACGTGGAAGCACGACCGGCACCTGGTCCAGCCGACCCGGCAGCTGATGACCGCCAAGGTGGGCCACGAGCCAGCATCGGTCCAGATCGAACGCGACGGCGCCAGGGTCAAGGCCGTTGAGCTGACGTGGCCCGCGGAAGCAGAGATCACCTCCGCCGACGCTCCGTTGATCCTCGAAGGCCTGGAACGGCTCGCGATCGAGGCACCGGAACCGGCGGCGTCGAACTTCAAGGGCCGCAACCGGGTAATCCGCTACACCGAAAGCGAACCGCCGCCCGGGAAACCCCAGTTCACAGCCCTGATACCGGCGGTCAAGGCAGCGAAGGCGACGACGCTTATCGCGGGACCTGGCCGCCGCGGGTCGGTCGTCGACTTCGACCTCGACAGCGAAGCATGCCACGTCGCCCTGTCCGTCGGCCCCGGCGGCGGGAAGACATACACAAGCCGGTGGTTCGCGATCCAGGTCCTCTGGCGCGGCGGCCTGGTCGTCGTGCTCAACCTCAAGCAGTCCGGTTACAACTGGGTCCGCGGGCTGCCCAGCGCCGCGCACGTGTGGGAGCTGGAGCACATCGCCGAGATGGTGCTGTGGCTGTCCGGAGAACGGCAGCGGCGGGAGCAGATCGCGTTGACGCAGGGGGATATCGAAGACCAGCTGCCCGGCAACGTCAGGCTTGGCCCGCGGATCTGGGTTGTCTTCGAAGAGCAAAACCTGACGATGCCGAAGCTGAGGCGGTATTCGAAAGAGGTTTACGAGGCTGCCAGTGACCTGATTTTCGCTGGCCGCGCCTCGCTGATGAACGTTGAGGCGGTAGCCCAGCGGTACAGCGCGGCAGCGGCCGGTGGCGGGGATGTGCGGGCGTCGGTGAACGCGCGGCTGATGGGCCGCTACGACAAGAAGGCGTGGAAGATGCTCGCCGACGAGTTCCCCATGCCCGCGATGAACCCGGCGCCCGGCCGTTTGCAGGTCGTCACGGATTGCGTGCGGGAAGCGCAGGTGCCGAAAGTCAGCGGCGCCGAAGCCCACGAATTCGCCCTGTCGGGGACGGTGGCGCTGCCCCGGTCGGACATGCCGTTCCGGTGGGCTGGTAACTGCCCGTGGTGCGGGGTCCTCCACGGCACTGTCACGCCGTCACAGCTCGTGACAACCGGGTCTGACCTGCTGCCGTCACGGGCCAGCGATCTTCCGGTGATCCCTCCGCCGCGTCGCAAGATCCGGCTGTCCGACGCCTCGAACCAGGGCGTGATCGACCTCAGCTACGCCGCCGCACGCCAGCGGCGCGCCCGTGCCCGCAAAGGCATCGGTGATTTCCCGGAAGCCGACGAGAACGGCCTGCATTTCGAAGACGAACTGATCGCGTGGAACGAACGGAGACAAGACTCATGACAGGCAGTGACATTCCTGAGCGGCCGGAGAAGTGGCTGCCGTTCGCCAGCCTCGACGGCTGCACCTTCAGCGGCTACGAATGCTCCGACAAGGGCCGGGCCCGGAGCATTGACCGGCAGGCGGGTAACCGGCAGCTACGCGGGGTGGTGCTGGCCCTGCGCGCCAACAAAGACGGCTACCTGCTGGTGAACGCCCGCTGCGACGACAAGAGCGTGTGCCCCCGCGGCGGCGTCCACACCTTCACCATTCACAAGGTGGTGCTGACCACGTTCGCCGGGCCGTGCCCGCCGGGAATGGAAGCCTGCCACTCGCCGAAGGGACCGGGGTTCAACTGGTTTCCCGAGGGCGTCCGGTGGGGCAGCAAGGCCAGCAATCACGCTGACATGGCCGCTGCGGGCAACGCGAAGGTCCCCGAGTCGTTCCCCTGCCGCAACGCCCCACGGTGCACAGAAACCGTCAAGAACCCTGGCAGGCGGTGCCTGGCGTGCGTGACCGTGGTCGGCTTGCACGCCGCCGCGCTGCTCGAGCTCGGCATGCCGCTGCAACAGGTTGGCGAGCGGTTCGGCTACTCGGGTGGCGACTGGGTGTACCGGCTGGCCGTCGACCACGGCGGTTACGAGGGGGCGAAGGCGGACGCGCGGACGCAGCGGCCGGGCCTTGGCCAGCGTGCCCGGCTGCGGCTCTACCTCCGGAAGGTGCACGATGCGTGACCGGTCGGGTCAGGCAACATCAGGCGAACGGTCGCGGTAAGGCGCGACCCGGGCGAAAGGAGAACGGCAATGGCATGGGGCAGCAAGGGCGACAGCGGCAAGGGCAGCGGCGGCAAGGACAAGGGCGACCTGAAGGGCAAGCTTGACCGGCTCGCCAGGAACGACCGCGACTACGGCCGCAACAACCCGAAGAACCCGAACAACAAGCCCAACGGCAAGTGACCTGAGCGGTCACGCCGTGCGGCCCCGCGGGAGGCGGGGCCGCACCCGTGAAGGTTCAGGAGAAAGGAGACAGGGAAATGGGAAGCAGTTTTCTGGGCAAGCAGGTCATTAAGAAGGACGGCAAGGTAGTGGTCCGGCTTGGCGAGGTACCGGAACCGGAGCACTCCGCGCTCAGCGGGTGCGTGTTCACGACGGTGGCCATGGCTGCGCTGCCCGCGGCCATGGGCGCGCTCGCCGGGCTCGTGCTGAAGCGCAGCAGCGGGCTCGCTGGCCGCGCTGGCGGTGACGCCGAGTGACCGCTACCGGTTGTGACGGACACCCGCCCGCGCCCACGCCAGTCACCCACAGTGACCGCTGCCCGGCTCCGGCCGGGCGAGGGAAGTGCCGCAAGCTCGCGCCCGGCTGCGCCGGGCTCTATCCTCTGTCCCCGGAAACGGGACAAAACCGGACACCGTGTCCCGGGCTACGTCACAGTGCGTGACACCCACCCCAAGCCCTACTCGTGACAGAACGTAACCGCATCCGGAGGAGCCACCGTGTGTAAGCAGACCCCCCGCACGATCAGCCCGCTGCCCACCCTGGCCATCGCCGCCGTCACCGGCACCGCGGTCCTGGTCGTCACCTACGCCTCGACAATCCTGACGACCGCCGCGATCATCATCGGCTTCGCAGCCGGATTCAGCATCACCCTGCTCGCCTACAAGCTCTGGGTGACCGGCGGACTGTGGCTCACACAGCGGCCAGCCACAGCAGAGCAGGCTGAGACACGTCTCGCCTTGCCCCGCCATGCCCCCGCAGCCGCCGAAGGCTCTCAGGCCGTCTCAGAGCCGCGAGCCATCGCCCCCCGCCACGTCCTCGACGGCACCGGGCTCGTCATCGAAGGAGAAAACGCAGCATGGAAGCGCTGATCGTCGTCGCAGTCGTCGTCTACCTCGTCGTGCACTTCGCCGGAGGCGCCCGCCACCATCGCCGGGCCCGGTCACGCGGCATGCGGCCGAACCTCTACTACACCTACGGCCGCGGGATCTGGGGCAGCGTGCGCCTGCCCGGCGGATTCCGCGTAGGCCACAAACTCTGAGGAGGAGCAACCACAGCATGCACGTCGACACAACCGAATTCCAGGCCCTCCGCGGTGACCTGGCCGACGTCACCCGCGAACTCGGCCAGCTCCGCGGACACGTCGCCAGCATCGCCGACGTCGTCGACGACGTCATCACCCACGTGAGCGGGCAGCAGCCGCGCATCCCCGGCCTCGACGGCGGCCGCCACGGGCCAGCCAGGCACCGGCGAGGGCACCTGCGGCTGCTCTAACCCCTGCGGTCACATGCCGCAGTGCCTGATGACAGCGAAACCCCAGGTCAGCGCACGGAGTTGCCCAGGTCGTAGGGTGCGAGCCGCTGCTGACGGCGCGGCGGCGGCTTGTACCCGGGCCTGCACGACCGGTGCACCGGCCTGCCCGCGGCCTGCACATCCCCCTGGTTGATGGTTTCCATCATCACCGGGGCCGGGAGCCGCACAGCGGGGCCGTTCACCACCATCGGGGTGCGGTGCAGCAGCCGTTCCAGGCCCCGGGGATTGTCGAGCGCGTCGGGGAACCGGCCCCGGCACCGCCAGCACGCCAGCTCGAACGTCGCGTCAATATCAGGCGGGATCTGGTCGCTCACCGGGCGGTCAGCCGGTTCACCTGCGCTCGCTGCAACTCGTCGAGCAGTTCCCACGGGGAGCGGCCGGTTGCGCGGGCCAGCTCGCCGATCAGGTCCCGGGCGAGGCACGCGGCGGCGACGGCGATCATCGGCGGGTTCCCGTTGTCGACGATGATCGCGGCGGCCAGCGGGTCCTCGTCCGCGGCGGCGACGGTCAGGGCCATCGCGTCGAGCCGGTCGTCCCTGGTCGGCTTGCGGCGGGTCATGGGCGGGCGTGGCCGTCCCGCAGCCAGGTCAGCAGGTCCGCGGGCGGCCGGTCATGCCACGCAGCCAAATCGATGAGGACATCACGGGCGACCGACGCGACGACCATCACCACGTCGCGCAGGTCCGCCTCGTCGAGGAGCAGCCGGATCGCCTCATCATCATCGCGGAACACGGCTTCGACCAGGGCAACCGCGTCCCGGGCCGAGTCCCCCGGGAAATCCCTGGTCATGCCGGGGGAGCGTAGCGGCGGCGGATCTCGGCCAGCAGATCCTCCGCGGTCGCACCGCCCCTCGACTGCCTGTACCGGGGACACCCGCGGTCATGCTGGCTGCTGCTGGCCAGGCAGAACGAGCACGCACCGGCGCTGCGGGCATCGGTTGCGCACATGTCCCGGCGGGCGTGCCACTCACACCACGCCAGCGGCGACGGGCCGGGTGGTTTCACGCCCAGCCGGGTCCCCGCCTCGGTCAGGTGCGCGGTGAGGGTCCGCTGTTCCGGTGTCGGCCCGCAACTGGGGCACACCTCGCCGGTCAGCCGGTCGTGGCAGTTGCTGCAGCTGCCCGCCATTTACAGCCGGGCCGCGGCTGCGTCCGCCCGCATCGACGCCATCCCGCCCGGGCTGGCGTCATACACACCAGCGGTGGTGAGCGACGTGGCCTGGAGCACCACCGCGGCGGCGATCCCGACATCCGCCAGCCACTGGGCGATATCACCGGTCGTCCCGGTGAGCCACTGCCCGCGGTGCCGCGACTGCACCGCCCGCAGGCACTCCGCTGTCTCCCGCGGCCGCTCCGCATACGCGACGGCGTAGTCGTCCTGCAAGGCCCGGGCCTCGGCCAGCTCAGCCGCCGGGTCAGGCATCGGCTCGTACTCGCTCAAAGCCCCGGCGAGAGTTTCGCGCTGCCACCTCCCGTAGCTGGTGGATGCCTTCGCCCGCGCATACTTGACCAGCCGCACCGGCTTGCCCTCCGTGACGTCATGGGTCACCGGCATCGACACCGGCCGGACCGCCACCGCGGACTGCAATCCGCGGCGGTACTCCGCGAGCTCAGCGTCGCTCCACCCGCCTTCAGCGCGCCTGGCCTCCACCATCTCGTCGACGTCCATCAGACCGTCCTCCACCTTCCGCTGTCCCGCGGCTGCTGCGCGGCGTCCGCCACGAACCCCATGCCCGGCATCGTGTGCCACGCCTGCGCCGCCGCGGCCGGGCCGGATGCACTGTCCTCGGTCGCGGCCATGCTGACCGCAGGATCGATCTGAGGCTGCGGTGCCCGCATCGGGATACCGTCTGCCGCCTCCGACGGACTGCCCGACGCGGTGAAACTGCCCGCCTGATCCGTGATCGTGTTCGACGCGGCCATGCTGCTGTTGCCGGTCAGCGGCGCCGACGGCAACAGGTTCGCGAGGTTCTGCATCAGCGGTTACCCGTCCCCGACGCCGGGTGCGGATAATGATCCGCGCTGCCCTGGCCCGCGCCGGTCTGCAGGTAATCACCGCCGCTGCCAGGCGTCACCGCAGACGGGCGGCTGTACTGCGGTTCAACCAGCTTGTCGCCGCCACCAGCGGGGACCTGCACCTGCTGGCCGAGCTGCACCGGGTCCAGCACCGGGCTGATGAACGGCGCATCCGGGGTAGACGCGGGCGCTGCCTCCTGCGGGGCCGGTGCACCACCCGGTGCGCCCGTGCCGTTCACGTTCGCGCCGCCGAACAGGACCGACGAAGCGCTGCCGGGCGTGTACTGACCGTTGGTCCATTGGTCACCCATAGTTATTCCTTCCGGTTGCTGGCCTGACCGCCACACGGGGAAGGAAACCGCCCGGCGGCCAGGCCACATCACGCGCACCACCAAGCGTAACGATCACGCGCACGCTGCACACGGCGACATGCTTGGGAGCGCGATTTGCTTGAGCGCCAGTTGGCGCCAGAGCATGTTCCGCCCCGCCACGGCGCCGTCCCGGACGTCTATCAGTACCTCAGGAGGCTTGAGGAAAACGGCTACATCGGCCGGGCTGACCGAGGTTTCTACTACCCCCTGTTCGGGGCCGGACGGTCCGGAACGTGGCAGCCGACGTTGTGTTCACGTCGGCGCGCGGCGGGCCGGTGCATCCGCGCGCTGGTGAATGTGGCCCAGTCGACGATCAGCAACGATCTTCGAGGAATTATCAGGCCCGATAATTCCTCGAAGCGCGGGCCTGTCAGAAGCGTCAGAAGTGTCAGATTCGCAGGTAGCGAGCCCGCAGAAAACTGACAGCGGTTTCTGGGAAGTGTCAGAAGCCGACCAACCTGCCCCGCCTGCGGCATCGTGATCACGACCGGGCAGCAGATCGCCAAGCTCACCAACCCCGGCCGCTATCCGTTTGACACCCGCCTCGCTACGTTCCACCCTGGGTGCGCTGGCCCGGCGCATGGTGTCCCGACCGCCCGGCGATCTCGGCGGCCGTCTTGCCGGGCGGTCGGGTACCGCCAGCGGCTATCTGGGATGCCTTGGGAGCGCGATTTGCTTGAGCGCCAGTTGGCGCCAGAGCATGTTCCGCCCCGCCACGGCGCCGTCCCTCTTCGAGCCGGGTTTTGGCTTCGGCTTCGGCTTCAGGCAGCAGGATTTCCCGGACGATCAGCGTGCGCTGGGCGATCGTCAGGTGCCGCCTGATCAGGTTGGCCGCGATCTCGGCGGCCTTCTTGCAGGTCAATAGCCTGGGGCCAATTGGCCCCAGGCTATCGACCGGGCAGACGCGAGACCGCTGGACCGCTCAGTGGCGCGCTGAAGCGGAGATGAGTCATGCGCGAAGCCGAGGCGATCTCGGCGGCCTTCTTGCCGGGCGATAGGGTACCACCAATTGGCGGTAGGCTATCGATGCCATGACCATGTTACCCACGCTAATTACCTTCGCTAACGACATGGTTAGCCGCGTTAACTATTAACCGTCGCTAACGGAAAAGTGGTTAACACGGCTAACGATCAGCGATTCGAACAAGCGAGCGGTCCGAGCGAGTTCGAGCGAGTTCGAACGGGTTTTCGGCCCCCCGGTTCGGGCCCGGACGCAAAATGGGGGGCCTATGTGGGGGCGCGGTCCCTCGTCCCCTCCAAAAAAAGGCATTCCGGTACAGACCGGACAGCAGGGACGGGGCCGGACACGCGCATCTGTTCGAATGGCTGGCGTTCGAACACAATTCCGTTAGCCGTGCTAAGCGTTAACTCGTTAGCCGCGCTAAGCACTTTCGTGGCATCGATAGCCTACCGCCAGCTTGCGGTACCCTATTGACCCGCGCTAATGGGCTTGGCTAACGGTCCCCGGTATCGGCGTGGCCTTCGCGGCGGCGCGCAGGACCTGGTCGCAGTGGCGGCGGCACAGAATCGCGATGAGATGGTCCCGTTTGCTGCTGCGCAGT
>Ga0335077_10005335_pt1 | contig 15771 bp, 13 predicted proteins | sample Lox_Sample_31_FD_207151 | JGI IMG/M metagenome (GOLD analysis project Ga0335077, IMG submission 207151) | Soil microbial communities from Loxahatchee National Wildlife Refuge, Florida, United States - Lox_Sample_3.1 | ecosystem: Environmental > Terrestrial > Soil > Wetlands | place: USA...
GACGGCCGCCTTCTGTTCACCCAGCTTAGCTCCGGGGCGGTGGACGTATTCGACGCCAGGACATTCGAGAAACAGACTGCGTTCAAAGCCTTCGGCGTGTACAATCTGCTGCCTTCCCCCGACGGCCGTGCCCTATTCGGCATCCGCAATCTTCCCGAGCCAAACCTCGATGTGTTCGATGTTGAGGGCCGCAAGCTGGTGGCCCGCATTCGAATCCCAAGCGGTCCGGCGATGGGCGTGTGGATTGACAGGGCCTTTTACTTGTTCAGTTACGGCGAGGGAGGCGGGCATCTCTGGCGCCTGGCTTCAAACAGTACGAGCTTGCCGGCGCCGCAAGCGGTCCACTTGCCGGACCTCCACGGCGATTGCAACCAACCGGTGCTGCTCACGATGGCCGGAGCCGCCGACAGGCTCTTTATTGCCGAGGTCTTCGGCCTTTCGGTGGACCGCCGCCGGACCTGCACCGACCATCCACCGGGAGGGGTTTTCGTCATAGATCGGTCCAGCGGCCGTATGCAATATCGCCTAGGCGAGGGCTTCCATATAAATCGCATGGCCGTCAGCGATGACGGCAACCAACTGTACGTGATTGACTCGCCCGCCCCTAACGACCCGCATGCGATCCGTCTGTTTCGCATGGACGCCTGGACCGGACGCATCATGGGTGAACACGATTTGCACCTGGGGTCCTACAGCTTGGCCTTGGCGCATGTTCCAGCCGGTCTCGTGCGGCACGTGGGGTTCTCCGTGCCTGAGTGCAAGCACTGAGGCGCGTTAGGAAACCCGTCCGGCCGCCGCGCGATAGCGCCGCTCGAGACTGTCGAACTGCCGGTGGTAACCCCACCCCCGCTGGTACATCAGGAACTTCGCCAGCAGGGCTAGGATCGACAGCCCATAGATGGTGCTCTGCACAAACGACGCCGACGACGCTTGCGCGAAATACCGTGTCGGCACCGGCACCTCCGTGATCCGCATACCCAAGGCCACAATCTGCGCCAGAATCTCCTGGTCGAAGATGAACTTATCCGAATTGGTTTGCAGGTTCACGGCCTCCAGCACTTCCCGGTTGAAGGCGCGGTAGCCGGTGTGATACTCCGAGAGCGTCAGGCCGAACGTCAGGTTCTCGAGCCAGGTCAGAAACCGGTTGGATACGTATTTCCACCAAGGCATGCCTTGGGCCATGGGATTGGCGCCCATCAAGCGCGATCCCAACACCACGTCAGCGCGCCCTTCCTGAATGGGCCGCACGATTTCCGGCAGCAGCGTGGGATCGTACTGATAATCGGGATGCACCATCACCACGATATCCGCGCCGGCCTTCAGGGCTTCCCGGTAACAGGTCTTCTGATTGGCGCCGTAGCCGTAGTTGCGGTTGTGGACGAAAAGTTCCAGGCCCATCTCGCGGGCGATGCGTGCGGTCTCGTCCGAGCTGCCGTCGTCCACCAGGATTACTAGGTCCACCATTTCGTGGGGCAGGCCGGCGTAAGTCATATGCAAGGTCTTAGCGGCGTTGTAAGCCGGCATGACCACTACGACTTTAGGCTTGGCCGTCAACGCAGGTCCTCCGGGTGAGCCGTCACGATGAACTGGTAAGCGAACATGCCTTTCCACCAGCGTGCCGATTCAAACGATAGCCGCTCGAGGGCACGCACGATCGGCGTGCCATCCCACTTGGGCAACGCCAAGCCGGCCGGAACGCCGGAACAGGTTCGCGTGCGGATCCGGAAGCCGGCGCTCTCGAAGAGATCGCGCCAGCCCTCCCAGGTGTAGAAGTGCAGATGAGTGCGGTCGAAAAGCCCGCGGTCATGTTGAGGAAAGCGTCCGCGCAGAACGTTCCAGCGAAAGTATGCATGGCCGCTGTTCGGGAGCGAGGCCAGCAGGCAGCCGCCGGGCGCCAGCACGCCGCGGAGCTCGCGTAACATAGCCGCCGGATCTCGCAGGTGTTCGAGCACGTCGGCGCAAAGCACGATATCGAAGCGCCCCGGCAGGGTCGGCAGCCCGCGATCGAGGTCGGCTTCCACGAGGTCGATGGAGGCTGGAACGCCGTGCCGGCCTGCACCCGGCGAATCGATGCCGGTCACGCGGTATCCGCGGGCTGCCAGAATCTCACCCAGGTACCCGCCCGCGCAACCCACGTCCAGCAGGCGCCCGCCTTCTCCGTTCTCCGGCAAGCCGGTCAGCAACAGGCTGTGGCTGCTGTAGTGGCTGGGTTTGAACTGATAGCGGGGGATCGCGACCGAAGCCATCTGGGACAATTATCTCTCAGTACAGCGGCTGTCGGCCAGTTCACTGGCGGACCGCGCCAAGTGCGGTTTGCTTCCGGCCATCGCCTATGGTCTACTGTGGCAAATGAAGAACTTCCTCTGTGCGGTACTGGTTGTGCTTCCGCTGGCTGGCCAGGTAAGAATCACCCAGCCTGCACCCGGACGCGTCGCCGTCGAGATCAACGGCCAGCCGTTTACCGAGCTATTCGCGGGACCGGAAACCAACAAACCGTACCTGCACCCGTTGCGCTCGGCGACGGGCAAGGTGGTCACGCGCGGCTATCCGATGCAGAATCTGCCGGGTGAGACGCATGATCATCCTCACCACCGGGGCCTCTGGTTCGCGCACGGTGACGTGAACGGCTTTGATTTTTGGGGTAATGAAAAACGGGGCGACAAGTTCGGTTTGATTGTCCTGGAACAGGTCAAGAGCGCAAAAGGCGGAAAAGACACCGGCGCTGTCGACGCCGTCTTCGAGTGGCGCGATCCGGCCGGCAAACCCCTGCTGACCGAGGCGCGCGGTATGACGTTCTACGCCCAGCCCGACATCCGTACCATCGACTTCGATATTCTGCTCACTGCCCGCGGCAAGGTGACTTTCGGCGACACCAAGGAAGGGACGTTTGCCGTTCGCCTGGCGCCCGGTCTGGAGGAGCCGAGCCGCAATGCCCCTGCGCAGCCCAAACGGACCGGCCACATGGTGGACTCGCAAGGCCGCGTAGGCGAAAAGCAAATCTGGGGAAAGAGGGCCGACTGGGTGGACTACTACGGGATTGTCGACGGAGAACCGCTAGGTGTCGCCATATTCGACCATCCGTCGAATCCCCGACACCCACCATGGTGGCACGCGCGTGGCTACGGCCTGTTTGCCGTGAACATTTTCGGCCTGCACGATTTCGAGAATGATAAGAGCAAGAACGGCAGTCTCACGCTTGATACCGGCGGTACGTTGAGGTTCCGTTATCGCGTGCTGATCCATCCGGGCGATGTGCGGAGCGCCGATATCCCCGCGCGTTATGCCGAATACCAATTGACACACTGAGTCCTCAGACCCAGAAGTACCGGAATCGCACACCCTGTGTGGGTACCTTGGCACAACTTTGCAAAGACACAACGGGCGCGAGAACCAACTCGCGCCCGTTGCCAATGATGCCGAAATTACGCCGCGTTTGCCAGCAGGTCGTCAATCGACTCGGCAGGAGAGAACTCGTGCCGGTCAGCTGCTTCCTGGCAGCGAATGCAGAACGCAGCCCACGGCACAGCGTCGAGGCGTTTGGGCTTGATTTCCTCTTCGCAGTGCATGCAGATGCCATAACTGCCGTCGTTGATGCGGAACAGCGCGGCCCGCACGTTGCGCAACAGGTTAGCCTCGCGGTCCAGGTTACGAATGGCAAGTTCCCTCTCACCAGCAAGTTGCACTTCATCCAGGGCATCCGGCGTCTTCTCGATGGCAATCTCGTCGCGATTGCGCAACCCGCTGGACAGTTCTGCCTGCTTGGCTTCCAACATGGCTTTGTATTTGTCGAGTTCGGTCTTGTTCATGATCGGTCTCCTATCTTTTTTCGTTCTATCTATCGGGTTCTTCTCGCCCGACTCAAAATAGACGAAATTTCACTTCAAAAGTTTCAAAAAATCTAAGCCTCGTCCGCTCAACCGGCTACCGGCTGCGCTTACGGATTCCACACGGCCAACAACACTAGCAATTGCAATACCAAATTGCAAAGGCTTCCGTCCAGATTCTGGTACTATTACCAAAGTTTGCGGGGAGTGTCAACCCTGCGGTTCTGCCGGCGGTAAACGCGAGGCTTACAGGATCAGACGCGGCTACCCCCTAATAGTTACAGCGAAAATTACGAGCCGCGTTCCAGGACTGGATGTTTAACAATCGGACAAACTGTAGCTCATCGATACATTCCTCAATCAGATGGCACGTCGCGCGTCCCGGCCAGTTCTTCGCCCAGCTCGGCGAGCAGAGCCTTTCGCCCGTAGTCGACGTCGGAACGCGGCTCCGTGGGTTGATGAGCGTTCAGCCAAGCCGTCAACAACTCGGTAACCGGCTTGGCGACCGCCTCCTCGGCTCCCGGCTCGAATCGCAGCGGAATCTCGGAGCGCCGAATGGCTGCGAGGAGCAAGTCCGGAAACTTCATTCGGCCGCCGCTTTCAGAGGCACCGCGGCGTGGTGGTTGACCGGCCCGCATCCATGCCCCAGCCCGGGATTGGTACGGATCGCCTGGGTAATGTAATTCTTCGCCCGCGCGACTGCCTCCTGGATGTTCGAACCGCGCGCCAACTCCGCCGTGATTGCTGCGGAGTACGTGCAGCCGGTGCCGTGCGTGTGCGGCGTGTCTACATGTGGCGCTGCAAATTCACGCAACTCCCCCCCCGCGAACAGCACATCCACCGCGCTACCTCCCAAATGGCCTCCCTTCACCAGGGCACTCTTGGCGCCCAACTCGCAAAGCCGCCGCGCCGCGGTTCGCATATCCTCCACTGTTCGCACCGGAATCCCGGCCAATTCCTCGGCCTCCGGCACATTCGGACACACCAGCGTCGCCCTCGGCAACAACCTCTCGCGAACCACCTTAACGGCTTCCGGCGAAATCAAGGGCTGGCCGTGCTTACTGATCATCACCGGATCCACCACCAGCGGAAACCTGAAACCCGCGGCGGCCCACGCGACGGCCTCTACGATTTCGGCGTTGCCTAGCGCGCCGGTCTTCGCGGCTCGTGGCACAATGTCTTCCAGCACGGCCGCCAGCTGCTCGCTGACCAGCTCAGCCGGTATGCAGTCCACGCGCGTCACCCGCACTGAGTTCTGCACCGTGAGCAGCGTGATGACCGCCTCTCCGTACACGCCGAATTGGTGGAACGTCTTCAGATCCGCCTGAATGCCGGCGCCGCCGCTGGGATCCGAACCCGCAATCGTGAGCGCCACGGGAGTCATGCAGCCACTAGTGTACTGTTCTGCCCGGGAATTGACAATCGCACGGAACCACCTTCACTCAACCTCAGGTTAAACAGGCGACTGCGCCGGGACCGGGCGCAATTTGGCTAACTCATTGGATTATTGGAATCGAAAGTCGATCACTTTCTCGGAACGGCAACGGACCGGTTCCGCGCCAGGCCGCTTTGCGGTCGGGTATCCTTGTTTTTCAAGTCGTCATGCCCGACCGCCTGCGCCCCGCCGACCACCGCTTTCTGGCAGTCTGTGCTCTCCTGCTGGCCGTGACCGTATGGTTTTCCGCCCGCTACTTCTACCGCGCCTTTCCGGAAGCTTCCATCGATTTCCGCGTTACCCGCGATCAGGCTGGAGCCCTCGCGGAACGTTTCCTCTCGGCGCAAGGCAAGCGTGTGGCGGACTACCGGCGGGCCGCGCGCTTCAGCTATGACGACACGGCCAAGACCTTCCTCGAACGCGAACTCGGCCTCCAGCAAGCCAATCGGCTGATGGGTAGCCACGTCCGTTTGTGGCACTGGTCCTGGCGTTGGTTCCGCCCGCTACAGAAAGAAGAGTTCCGCGTTGATGTCACGCCCGCCGGCGAGACCGTGGGCTTCGAACACCAGATTCCCGAGGCCGCGGCGCGACCTAGCCTGCCTGCCGCCGGAGCCCGCGCCATGGCCGAGCGGTTCCTGCGCGACACGATGCGCCGCGATCCTGCCGGGCTGGATTTCGTGGAAGACTCCAGCTCCATCCGCCCCGCGCGCACCGACCATACCTTCACCTGGAAAGAGCGCGGCTTCTCCATCCACGATGCAACGTACCGCGTTGAGGTCACGATCTCCGGCGACCAGGTCGGCGGCTATCGCGAATACCTCAAGGTCCCGGAAACCTGGAGCCGGGCCTATGAGAGTCTCCGCTCCCGCAACCTCACCGCGCAGTATATCGACAGCGGCTTCATGATGCTCCTCACTATCGGCCTCCTGGTGGTGCTGTTGATGCGCGTGCGCAACCGCGACGTGCGCTGGCGGCGTGCCGCCACAGTGGGCGCCATGGGTGGAGCGCTCTACTTTCTGGCCGGTTGGAATGCCCACCCCCTGGCGGAATTCAACTATCCCACAACTGATCCCTACGCGGTGTCGGTCTTCCAGGAGTTCCTGCGTAACCTCACGAGTGCGCTGGCGGCTGCCGGCCTGTTGTTTGTTCTCACTGCCGGGGCCGAGCCTCTTTACCGCCAGGCTTACGGCGCGCGCCTCTCCGTCGGCAGTCTGTTTCGGCCCCGCGCGCTGCGCACCCGCCAGTTCTTCCTGGGCGTCACACTCGGCGTAGCGCTTGCCGGGGTCTTCGTCGCTTACCAGACTGCTTTCTACATGATCGCGTACCGCTTCGGCGCATGGTCCCCCGCCGACGTGCCGTACGACGATCTTCTCAACACGCGCCTGCCCTGGCTCTTCGTCTTGTTCGGCGGGTTCCTGCCTGCCGTCTCCGAAGAATTCCTCTTCCGCATGTTCGCCATCCCCTTCCTGGCGAAGTTGCTGCGCTGGCTGCCGGTGGCCATCGTGCTGGCCGGCTTCATCTGGGGCTTCGGACACGCCGGCTATCCGCAGCAGCCGTACTGGATTCGCGGCGTCGAAGTCGGTATCGGTGGGGTGGCCCTGGGACTGATCATGCTGCGCTGGGGAATCCTGCCGACCCTGGTGTGGCACTACTCGGTAGACGCGCTCTACACCGCGTTGCTGCTGGTGCGCTCGCACAATGCGTACTTCCTGATCTCCGGCGCGGCCAGTGCCGGCATCATGGTGTTGCCCGTGCTGATCGCGGGGTTCGCCTACCTGCGCCACGGAGGCTTCGCCCCGGAAACCGGCCTGACTAACGCAGACGAAACTAAGGCCGAGCCGCCGCCCACGGCCCTGGAATCCGCGCCGCCTTCCGGACAACCGCCAGGCCTGCCCGCCCCCCCTTGGCCGCCCGTACGGGTTGCCGCCGCCCTACTCGTCGCGATCGCCGCCGCCGCGGTGATCGCCGCCGTCCACCCGCTCCAATTCGGTGACGCGCCCCGCTTCGCAATCGCCCCCACGCGCGCCCGCGAAATCGCCGCGACTTTCGCCCGGACGCAGGGCTTTGAACCGCGAGGTTACCGTTCCGTGGTGAGCGCCGTGGCCAAGGAAGACTCCGACACCCGCCTGGCCGCGAAGTACATGGTCGAGCGCCGTGACATCTCCTATGTCGCCGATGCCTTCCGACGCTGGTCGCCGCTCCACGGCTGGAGCGTCCGCTTCTTCAAGCCGCTCCAGCGCGAGGAAATGCAGGTCGCCATCGACCCCGAAACCGGCCGCGTCCTGGAGTTCAACCACACGCTGCCCGAAGACCAGCCCGGCGCCGATCTGTCCCCTGACGCCGCGCGCCAAGTCGCCGCTGATTTCCTGGCTGCGCGTGGCTTCGATCTCCGTCAGTTGGCGCTCAAGAATACTTCCGACGAGAAGAAGAAGGCCCGCCGCGATCACTCGCTGGTTTGGGAAGCCAAGCCCGGCGATCCGCGCAATGTCGACGAAGCTCACTTTCGGGTCAGTGTGGAAGTGGCCGGCGATCGTGTCGTGTCGCTTAGTCCTTCCTGGAAGTTGCCGGAGGCCTTCGAACGCGCCCGCTCGCGGCGCAACGCACTCTCGAACGTATTACTCGTGCTGCGCGTTTTGGTCTTCGCGTCGTTGCTGGTGGCGGGTATCTGGCTGCTGATCCGCCACACGCGCGACCGCACGCTTCGCTGGCGCCAGGCGCTTTGGATCGCGCTGCCTGTGGGCGGCGTGAGCCTCATTGGCATGAGCCTCAACTTCCCGCTCCTGTTTGCTCTGTACCCAACCACCTTTCCGCTCGAATCGTTCGAAGCGGTCATGATCGTGGGCCTCGTCATCGGAGCTTTGGCGCTGCTGGTTGCGCTGGCCTGCGCCGCTGCCCTGATCCTCGCTCTACGCCCCGACGCGCTGGCCGTATTCCGCGCCGGCAATCGCCGCAGGCTCTGTGGGGGTGCGATCGCTACCGCGGTCATCGCCGCCCTCATTGGCATCGCGCTCGACCGCCTGCAATGGGCCGCCATCGCGCGCTTCCACCCGCAGGCTCTGCTTTCTGTTTCGGCGCGCTCCTGGTTCGCCACTGCCGCCCCCGCAGGCTCCGCACTGTCCGCCGCCTGCCAGGAGATCCTGTTCTGGCTTGTGCTGCTGGTCTTGATCGTGCACATCGTGAGGTACCTCGAACGCTGGCCCGGCACGGCCATTGTCGCTGCTGTGGTCGCCGCCGCTGCACTCGTGCCGTCCACAACTCACACTTCGGGCGAGTTCCTGTTCTACTACTGCACCGAGCTGATCTACTTCGCCGCAGCCTGGGCGATCATCCGATTCTTCGCCCGTGGCAACCACCTTGCCTACGTGCTCACGGCTTGGACGCTGGCGGTGCTTGGCAAGGCCGCCGCGCTGTTCGCGCAACCAGCCGGCTATCTGCGCCTGCAAGGTGGCCTTCTCATTGCTGTCTTGCTCGCGTCGCTTGTCTGGGCAGCGGCCCCTGGCGCACGCCGCGAGTCCGCATTACCCTTTGAGTGAATGCTGGCGGTTTGGATCGCGCTCCTGGTGGCCGCGGTGCCCGCGCAGGGCGGCGAAGCGAAGGCTTCCATTGCAGGCATCGTGCGCGACATTGCCACTCGACTGCCTCTGGCCCGCGCGCGCGTCTCGGTCGATTCCAAAGAAGCCGTCACCACGGGCGACGATGGGCGCTTCGAATTTTCGGACCTCGCTGAAGGCCGCCATTCGATCTCCGCGTGGGATGCGGAACAGACCGGCTCCACCTGGCTCTCGGTCCTGGTTCGTGCGAACCAGCCGGCATCGCTCGAACTCCGGCTGAAGACCGGCGGGACAATCTGCGGGCGGCTCGTCGACGAAAACAAACGGCCGGTTACCGGCGCGACGGTGGTCCTTCTGGAACCCCAGTTCCGGTCCGGCGAGGTGAATTATAGCCCGAAGGACGACGTGTCCGTCAGCGACGAAGGCGCATTCCGATTCGAGCGAGTGCCGGCTGAACACGACTATCTCATCCTTGCCAGAAAGGCTGGCTGGGCGCCGGCCTACTACTCCAATTCGCGATACCTGGAGGGTGCCGAGCCGGTGCGCCTGTTCTCCGGTGAACAGCGCACGGGCGTCGACATTCGCATGTTGTCCTCGGCCACCTGGTGCATTGACGGCTCCGTGCAACCGCGGGTGGATCTGCCGCGGCTGCGATTACGTGTCGCCATGCATCATTCTGTTGATCCCGCCGCATTTGGGCCGCATCCTTCGGTCACCGGGTTGCCGGTCGAATGGAAGACCGCGGAGTCCGGCAGTTTCCATGGCTGCGGCTTGCCAGCCGGCGACTACCTTCTCAGTGCTTCGACTGAGCCTGAAGAAAACCGCCCGCGGCTTTACGATGTTGTGGAGATCCGCGTCAGCGGCGAGGATCTCCACGATGTCCAGCTCCGCCTGCACTACGGTCTCACAATCGAGGGGCAGGTTTCATGGGATGCGCCTCCGCGAAACGAGACAGCCCCGGCCCGCCTCACGTTGGACCTGAGTCCGTTTTGGCAGCCGCTTCCTATGGGGAGCGTGGGCTTCAAAATCGGCTACGGCGCCAAGGCCGCCATACCGGGTTCATTTCGCTTCGACGGGCTCCCGCCGGACGACTACGAGTGGAAGGTGGATAACTTGCCCGAAGGCTGCTACCTCCGGAGCGCAACACTGGGCGGAGTCGATGTCCTCGGCAAGCCGCTGCGGCTGGAGACTGCCGCGGACGCGGGCCCTTTGCGGATCGTCGTGGCCGGCGATGGCGGGCTGTTCCGCGCCCGCGTTACCGATTCGGACAATAACCCGATCCCCGAGGGAACGCTCTACCTCATTCCGGGCAATTCCGCTTCAGAGGCCGAATTGGCGAGCCGGCTCTACACCGCCCAGATCGAAGACGGCCGGGTTGCAATTGAAACAGCCCTACCTCCGGGCCGGTATCTGGCGCTTGCCACCAATCTGGACATGGACGGCACGGCGGAACAGGTCGCCCGGCTCTGGCACGCGCGTTCCAAGGCGACAGCGGTGGAAGTCGCCCCGGGAGCCGTCTCGGAAGTGACCCTGGTGTTTGTGCCTGTCGGCTCTCCCTGAGCGCAAAGGGCGCGTTTCCCGCGCCGCAGTTTAAAGGAAGAACCCAAAGAATTAATGCGGCGCGGGCCGACCGTTTTGCGCGGTCCTGGAGAGCGGCCCACGGCACGGAGAACTCCGGTGCGCCCGCGGCACTTGGTTTCTAATGGCCACTGCTGCGGTACCCGCTCATACGCAGGCCGTCATCGAGCGCTTCCTCGAATCCTGCCGCGAGCCCGCCCTGCTGGAGCCTGGCGAGCCTTTGCTGCCGCTGGCCAAAGACGGCTTCAGTCTTCAAGTGCGCAGTTCACGCCTGACTCTTCAGGCCTGGGATCAGACCCGCAACCTGGTTCGCCGCGTTACCGGTGTCGCCGCCGAATCCCGCGGCCGTCTCGAACTCATCGTGGAGCGCTTTGCGCGCAAGGAAGGCCGCCTCTTTTTGATTGATCTGGCGCGGCCCGCCGGGCAGGACTTCGAACGCCGCGCCGGGCGCCTGGTCTTCCGCGAGCGCTTCCGGCAGTTCCTCACGCGCCAGTTCGCCGGCTGGACGATGACCGAGATAAGCGCTGAACCCAACCTGGAGGCCAGCCTGTCGCCCAGCTATCCGCGGGCATTCTTACGCCAAGGTCAAAGCGGATGGGCCGCCATCGCCGCGCCCCCGGATAGCCATGTCTCCGGGCTGCTCACTTTTGGCTTGATCTGGCTTGACTATCTGCGCCGCCGCGAGAAGCGTGTAGCCATCGAAGGCCTCGCACTCTATGTGCCGCGCGGTCAGGAAAATACCACCAGCCTGCGCTTTGCGTGGCTGGATGAAGACGCCGCCCGTTTCGAACTGTTCGCCTACGATGAGCACGACTTCGCGGCCCGCATCGATCCACGCGATTTCGGCAATGTCGATACGCGCGTCGAAGTGTGCCGGCGCCCCGCGCCGCTCGGCGCCTTTGAGCGTCTGCTCGATTCTCGTGATGTGGAACGCGTCGCGCGGCACGATGGTGCGGTCAGCCTGCGGGTGCGCGGCGTCGAATTCGCCCAGGTGTCCGAAGTGGGTGCGCGCTTCGGCCTCGGGCAGCACGCCACTGCCGGCGCCCATCATCTGCCGGAACTCGAACGCCTCGCCAGCGAACTGGCCGGCCGCCGCACGCCCGCGGCTGACCATGACCATCCGCTCTTTCGCCAGCATCCGGAAGCCTGGCTGGAGTCCCAGGTGCGCGCGCAGATCGAGCAAGTGTATGCGCCGCTGCTCCCGGAACCGGTCTATGACCAGGTGCCCGCCTTCGCCGGCGGCGAGCGCGGCGTGCTCGACCTGCTGGCGGTCGAACGTTCCGGCCGTCTCGCGGTGCTCGAGCTCAAGGCCACCGCCGATATCCATCTGCCCATTCAGGCCCTCGATTACTGGCTACGCGTGAAGTGGCACCTCGACCGGGACGAGTTCACGCAGAACGGTTATTTCCCCGGTATCGCACTGCGTCCCGAACCGCCGCGCCTGTTTCTCGTCTCGCCGGCGCTCGAGTTTCACCCGGCCACGGAAACCATTCTGCGTTATCTCTCGCCCGCCATCGATGTGGAGCGCGTCGGTGTAGGGGTAGAATGGCGGAAGGGCCTGGAAGTGATGTTCCGCCTGCGCGGAGCGGAGCGCCCCCAATGAATCGTGATACTCCAATACCTGAAACAAGCCAAAGCCGCGTTCTCCCTGCTCAGTCCCGATGAAGTCCGACTGCGCGCTGAGCGTCCGATTTCGGTGAGCTTAGTGGCCGCGGATAGCACCGCGTATGCCGACATGGAGGATTTCCTCGCGCCGCCAAGCCTGTCCGAAGACAAGCGCCGCGAAGTCATGCGAAGCGTCTACCGGGCGTCGGATGCCAACCCGCCGGAGAAATGCGACCTGGTCCTTTATGAGCAAGGCCTGTCCTGCCCCGCCACCGCGTTCACCTTTTTTCGCGAGCGTCCCGACCGCACGGTGGAAGAGATCCTGGAAGCGCGCGAAGAGATCGCCCTGGCCCTGGCGCGCAGTTTCGATCCGTTCCGTAAGCCTTCGATTGACCGGGTGATCAGCGCGGTAGCCCGTGAGAACGCCATCTTCGCCGTGGCCAGCGCGCTGCCCAACGTGCTGCCCAGCCTGCTCGAACTGCCATGGGCGATCGGCGAGTTCGCCTCCGACACGGCCTTCATCACCATGAACCAGGTGCGCATGGCCTTTCTGGTGGCCGCGGCCAGTGACCGCAAGGTAGGATTCAGCGAGCAGAAGGCCGAGTTGATATCCGTTCTTGCCGGCGCTTTCGGCTGGCGCGCCTTGGCGCGCGAGTTAGTGGGGTTCATCCCCCTGGGGGGGGGACTCCTGCCCAAGGGCGCCATCGCCTACGCCGTCACGTATGTGCTCGGCAAAGGCCTGGAGCACTTTTACGGCGTCGGCTACGGCTACACGCGCGCGCAACGCCGCGACGCCTATCAACTGGCTTACGACCGCGGCAAGGAGTTAGTCGGCGGCCTCATCAAGCGCGCCTGAGCCAGCCCGAGCGCGACTATTGCCGCGTCAGAAGCCGAGCTAAGTTACCGCCGAGGATAAGACGGGCATCCTCTTGGCTGATTTCCAGGTCTCGCAGCACGCGCACCTGGGTCTCGAAGATCTGCGCGTGCCAGCCGCGTGGGAAGAAGGACGAGTCGGTGCCGAACAGCAGGCGCCGCGGTCCGGCGACCTCCAGCGCCTTGCGAAAGACGGCGCGCAGGTCCAGGGTCTCGGGTTGATATTTGACCCAACCGTTGCTGCTGGAAGTATCCAGATGGACGTTGGGACACAAGTCGCACAGCATCAGGGTTTCGCGAAAATATCCGGCGCCGAAGTGCGGGATCACAAAGTTGACCTTCGGAAACTCGAGCGCAATCGGGTGCAGGTCAATCGGGTTCGAATAACGCATGTCGAACAGCGAGGGAAGCGCCAACTTCTTGCGCACGCCAACAGTGAGCACCCCGCAGTGGACGAAGACGACCACGCCCGGGCCGGCAGCGGCGGCTTCGAATACCGGGCGGACGCGGGGATCTCCGATCGCATAACGATGCATGGCCGGGAACAGGCAGATGCCCTGCAGACGGCCCCCGGCTAGCGCCCGTTCTACGCGTTGCGTGGCGCCGGGCGCCACAGGGTTGCACATGAAGTAGCCGTAGAACCGGTCCGGGTGCAAGGCCACGGCAGCCGCCACCGAGTCTTCATCGCCGGGAATGCTGGCGATCAGGGCCGCGCGGTCTACGCCGTGGCGGTCGAGTTCGCTACGCCAGGCTTCGGTCAGTTCTTCGCCGGAGCGTGGGATGCGCCATCCCAAGATGCTGCCCAGGTTGTCGAGCGCTTCGCCGCGTTGTTCGGCCAGAGAGGAAAAGAACGTATGGGAGAAGAAGTGAACGTGGGCGTCGGAAACGGGAAGATCGCCCCACGGTGTGTGCATGCTCACACAACCGGGCTTTGGACATCGGGTTTGGTCCAACGGGTAAGGCCCGCGGCCAGGGCCATCTGGGTCAAGCCCGCGACATTGTTGACGCCAAGCTTCTTCATGAGGGTCTTGCGATAGCTGCGAACAGTTTGCAGCCCCAGGTCAAGAAGGACAGCGATATCTTTGCTGGTCTTGCCATCCGCGACCAGGCGCAGCACCTGCACCTCGCGCGGGGAGAGCACGTCGAGCGGCACCTGGCTGGTTTTGATCTGCAGGTCACCGCTCTGGATCCGCGCCAACAAGCGGTCCGAGACCTGAGAACTGAGGTAAGAACCGCCGCGGGCTACCGTGCGCATGGCGTCGATCAGGTCTGCCGACGAAGCTCGTTTCAGGACGAAGGCCCGGGCACCGGATCGGATCGCGCTCAACACCGACGCTTCGTCGTCGTACATGGATAGAATCAGCACACGCGTCTGCGGTGAGTGGCGCAGAATCTCGGTAGTGGCCTCGATCCCGTTCATGCCGGGCAGGCCGATGTCCATGACCACCAATTGGGGATGAGTCTTTTTGCAGAACTGCACGGCATCGGTGCCGCTCTCGGCTTCGCCGACCACTCGGAACTCGGCGCCGCGCTCTAGGATCGTGCGCAGCCCGTCACGCATCATTTTGTGGTCATCGACCAATAAAACTTCGTACGCCATCGGCGTCTCCCTCTCATTTCGCCGGGATGCCCAGGCTCACACCTGGACCCGGCCACAGGACAGGCACGTGGCACGCACCACTGTGCCTCTCCCCGGTGAACTTTCAATATGCAACTCGATGCCCGCCCGCACGGCGTAATGCCCCATTACGAGTAAACCCAATCCGCGTTCGCGGATTCCCTGGCTGGAAGGATTGAAACCCTTCCCGTCATCGCGGACCTCAAGCGTCGGTCCACTTCGCATCGACTTCAGCAGGATCTCTATAGAGTAGCAAGCCGCGTGGCGCACGGCATTGGCGGCGGCCTCCACGGCGATGCGGTATAGGGAGGCGGCGGCCTCGGGCGGGGGCTCTGCCCCGGGGTCGACCATGACCCGGACCGTTCCGGTGAATTCACTGCGCAGACGGCCTGCCAGGCGGTCGAGCGCTGCGCGCAAACCCAAGCGCTCGGCGATCGCCGGATCGAGTTCGTGGCTCAAGTCCCGCACGAGCCGCATCACGGTGTCCAGCGTCGCTTGAATCTCGGAAGTGCGCTGCTCGACAGGAACTGCGGCTTCCACCAGGTCCATACGCAACAGGTCGAGTTGAAGTCCGGCGACACTCAGATGCTGGCCTACCTGGTCATGCAGAAGCTTGGCCAGCCGGCTCCGGTCGGCTTCGAGCGCGCGGAGCGTTTTGAGGGCCAAGGTGCGTTCAGTGCTTTCCCGCGCCATGCCGCCGGCGAAGGCAATTTCGCCGGACTCCAGTTTCACCGGGTAAAGAGTGATCAGGAACAAGGTTTCGCTCTCGCCAAATTGGCCGGCGGCACTGGCCGTTTCACCCCCGAGCGCCAACTCGACCTGGCTATTCCAGAAGGGCCGCGTCTGGGGCGGGCAGAGATCGGTAAAGCACAGGCCGATCAGGCCGGCGGGGGGGCGACCAAACACCTCTTGCGCATCTCCGTAGACGGCCTCGAAACGATGGCCGGGTCCCAGCAGCCAAGCGCAACCGGGGCTCTGGTCCAGGAGAAGCTCGGGGAGTTCGCCAGCGCGCAGCAAAGCACACTCCGGACTTGTCATCACGCTGTGGAAGGCAAGGGTTCCATTCTATCAGGCAGGATCGTTCCGTGGGCCGTGAGTTCGCGGAATGCGCGGCGAGCCACGATCAGTTCTTCGTTTGTGGCAAGTGCGATGACACCGACGGTGCCGCGCGAGACGATGCGATCCCCGCTGCCGCGCTCGTTCAAATCTGCATCGAGCACGATGCCCAGGAACTCCAGGCCGGAGCAACATGCGGAACGGAGGCGGACCGAGTTCTCGCCAATCCCG
>Ga0335077_10005338_pt1 | contig 15767 bp, 15 predicted proteins | sample Lox_Sample_31_FD_207151 | JGI IMG/M metagenome (GOLD analysis project Ga0335077, IMG submission 207151) | Soil microbial communities from Loxahatchee National Wildlife Refuge, Florida, United States - Lox_Sample_3.1 | ecosystem: Environmental > Terrestrial > Soil > Wetlands | place: USA...
CGGGCGATGGCATCACCGTAAACGCCATCAGCCCCGGCCCCTTCGCCACCGAGATGAACACCGCGCTAATGCAGAATCCGGAAATCAACCAGCAGTTCATTTCCAAGATTCCGCTGGGCCGCTGGGGCCGCGTGGAGGAGATCGGCCAGCTCGCGCTTTACCTTTGTTCGGACGCCGCAGGCTTCATCACCGGAACCGACGTCGTGATCGATGGCGGCTGGACAGCGCAGTAGCGGGCGCTGCGCACCCGGCGATGCTGCGCATCGCGAGTGGGAGATTGGGGGAGTGGGAGAGGGCGAGACCCTGAACACCGGATGGCGAGGATCAGCACCTATAAAGAACTCCAGGTTTACCAGAACGCCATGGAGGCGGCGATGCGGATCTTTGAGCTGACCAAAACGTTCCCCGTTGAAGAACGGTTCTCGATGGTTGATCAGATTCGACGTTCCTCTCGATCCGTTTGCGCCAACATTGCTGAGGCCTGGCGAAAACGGCGATACAAAGCACATTTCATCAGCAAATTGAGCGATGCCGAGAGTGAAGCCGAAGAAACGCGTGTCTGGCTCGAATTCGCGGAAAGATGCGGGTATATTACGAAGTCCGAAGTTCTGGAGTTAGATGCCAGCTATAACAACATTGTTGGTAAGATCGTCCGCATGCTTTCGACCCCAAGCGACTGGACAATCCGATAATATGCACTTGTCTCCTGGTCTCCCCCTCTCCCCATCCCCCCATCCCCCCGTCTCCCCCTGTGTCCTCGTCTGTCTGCTTCTCCTCACCCTCCTTTCGTGCAACACCACTCGCAAAAAAGTAATCGGCGTGGTGCCGAAGGCCACATCGCACCTGTTCTGGGTCTCCGTTCAGGCCGGCGCCATGACGGCGGGACATGATCTTGGCGTGGAGGTGCAATGGAATGGTCCAGCCACCGAAACCGACTACAGCCGGCAAATCGAGATTGTCGATTCCATGATCGCGCGGCACGTGGATGGCTTGGCCCTGGCGGCTCAGGACCACACCGCTCTCGACGGCTCGCTCGACCGCGCCGCGAGAGAAGGCATCCCCGTCACGGTGTTTGACTCCGGCGTCGATTCGACCAACTACATGACGTTTGTCGCCACCAACAACTACGAGGCCGGACAGATGGCCGCGCGCAAGCTTGCCGAGCTGGTGCACGGCAAAGGATCGATCGCCATGGTCCTGCACGTCCCGGGCAGCTTTTCCACCATGGAACGCGAGCGCGGCTTCGAGGACGCCACGGCCAAGGAGTTCCCCCAGATTCACATCGTGCAGAAGCAGTACGGCATGTCGGACCGCTCGAAAGCCATGGCGGCGGCTGAGAACATTTTGACCGCGCACCCGGATCTCGACGGGATTTTTGGCTCCACCGAGCCCAGCTCCATCGGGACCGCGCTGGCCCTCAAGTCGCGCGGCCTCTCAGGCAAGGTGAAATTCGTGGCGTTCGACGCCGCCGAAGGAATGATCGAAGATCTCAAGGGCGGAACCATCGACGCGCTGGTGGCCCAGGACCCGTTCCGTATCGGTTATGAAGCCGTGCGCACGCTGGTTGACAAAACAAATGGCAAGACACCGCCCAAACGCATCGATCTCAGTGCGCACGTGATCACCAAGGCCGATTTGGATAAGCCCGAAATCAAGGCGCTACTGAATCCGGACGTGAAGAAGTATTTGCAGTAATAATTTTGGCCGCGAATAAACGCGAGTGCACGCGAATGGTTTTCCGACCTTACGTTTTTGAGAACAGAGGAGAGGCGGCCTCGGGGGTCATGGTGCGCACGGGAGATTCGGAGAACCCCTTTGGATCTCGGCTGACGATCAGGTCGCAGTGTGCGGATTCGGCCGCAGCGGCCGTAACGGCATCCTCGAAGTCCGTCCAGCCTAGCGCAAGTGCTCGGCGTATTACGGCCTGATCTACGCGCGCTACATCGAGCACAGTCATTATCGACTCCACCGTGCGCCGCGCCGCGGCGGCACCACGGGCCTTCCGAACCAGATAATGGACCGTGGTGAGACCATGCGCGGCTACCCATCCGTTGGCTTGCCTGGTTTCTATCGCCATCCACACGACCGCGCTGGCTTCGGCATGCGGCCTGCGATCGAGAAGGATGTCGAGAATAACATTGATATCGAGGAGGATTTTCTTCATCGATACTTCCGGGCGAGGTACCGCCGGTAGTCTTTGGGGTCCGCTCGCTTCAGGGCGCCTCGAAGAGAGCGCAGCACCGGCGCATCGACAGGTTCTAGGGGCTTAGATAGCGCGTCCAAGTAGGTCTCTACCAGTTCGGAGACCGAAGTGCGCCGGGCTTTGGCGTAGCGCTTGGCCCGTTCAATTACGCGTTCTTCGATACTGAGCGTGAGCTTGGGCACGTACGTATTATAGCAGCAACAATCGTACGTATGCTGACAGACTCTGAGTACGTCCCCGTGAACTACTTACAACTGGCAATTTGTGGTAATAATTCCTAGATGCCCCACCAGCGCCGGGGACCTTTTGGTAGGAGTTTGCGTTTTCGGTATGGTCGCGTGCGTTGCCCTTTTCATTGACCCCAACAGGTTCTTCAGGTTGTTGGCATTAGGCAAGCCACTTCCTAAACTGATCGAAAGGCCGTGGGTTCAGGCAGCGTATCGAGTTGCAGCCGCCGTTATCTTTTTCCGATTGCTTTGGATCGCAATCCAGGCGATTCATCCTTAGATGAGCCGGGTGACCTTCAAACAGGACTTTCACCCTACCTGCCCACCCCCGCCACCGCCCCCGCCGCCACCTGCTCGATCGCTTCGAGCGCCTGTGCGCAGCCGCCGCGGTCCACATCGTAATGCGTGACGATGCGCATGTCGCGGCCGTTGATCCCGTTAATGAGTACGCCGAGCGATTTGAGGCGCGTGCTGAATTCCGCTGTGGAAAGCCCGGTGCCGCTAACGTCGAAGATCAGGATATTGGTCTGTCTGGATCGATTTCAATCCCTGGAAACTTCGCTAGCCCTTCCGCCAGAAATCGAGCGTTGGCGTGATCGCGCGCCAGCAGGCGCGGATGGTCTTCGAGCGCAATGAGCCCGGCCGCCGCCAGCACCCCAGCCTGCCGCATGCCGCCGCCCAAACGCTTGCGATAGAGCCGCGCCCGCGCCATGTCTTCACGCGTCCCGGCCAGCATGGATCCCACCGGCGCACCCAGCGCTTTCGACAGGCAGAACATCACCGTATCCACCGGCGCCACGATCTCCTGAACCCGAATGCCCGACGCTTGAGCCGCATTGAAAACGCGGGCGCCGTCCATGTGAACTTTGAGTCCCATCTCGTGGGCTCCGTCGCAGATCTCACGAACCGTATCCATCGGGTACACCGTGCCGCCGCCCATGTTGTGCGTGTTCTCGATCTCGATCAAGCCGGTCGGTGCGCAATGCGGGCCCAGCGGCCGGATTTCACTCTTGATCTGCGCCCAGCTCAAAATGCCGCCATCGGCAAAAATCGGCCGAGCCACGCAGCCCGAAAACCACGCCATCATGGCCAATTCATAATTCAAGACGTGCGACCGCGCCTCGCAGATCACCTCCTGTCCGTGTTGGGTGTGCACCTTCACCGCGATGTTATTGCCCATGGTGCCGGTGGGGACAAAGAGCGCGGCCTCCTTGCCGGTGACCTCGGCGGCGCGCTGTTCCAGGCGGTTGACCGTTGGATCTTCGCCGTACACGTCGTCGCCCACGTCCGCCTCCGCCATGGCACGGCGCATGGCAGACGTCGGTTTGGTTACAGTGTCACTGCGCAGATCGATGCTCATGTGGCGATAAACTCCTGAAATACTTCGTTCGAAACAAGGACGCCGCGGTCGGTCAGGCGCAGCGTGCCGCCTTCCCGCTCCAGCAGGCCGTCAGTCAGGAACCGGGTGATCGGCAGGCGGTAACGCCGCCATTCTTCCTCGCTCGGCTGGATTCCCTCCGCAAGCCGCAGCCCGACGAAGAACTTCTCTTCGTCGCGATTCGCCGCGACCGAGTCGATGCGCGGCGTTTCACATGCCACGTACTCAGCCGGAGTCTCCACGTTCCACCATCGCCGATCGCCGTCGAAGGAATGCGCGTCCGCGCCGAACCCTACGTACGGCTCCAGCCGCCAGTATTTGAGGTTGTGTTTAGACTCCCATCCGGGCCGCGCAAAATTCGACACTTCGTAGCGGAAGATTCCGAGCGACGCCAGGCGCGCGACAGCTATTTCGTACAACTCAGCCGTCATGTCCTCCGGCGGAATCTCGGGCGCGCCATATCGCTTGCCGTTGAGCAGCACTTCGTGACCCAGCCGGCTGTCCTCATCGATCTCGAACATGTAAACCGAAACATGCGGCGGCGCCAGGCGCTCGATCCAGTCCAGGGATTCGCTCCAGGAAGAAGGCGTCTGGCCGGAGAGTCCGGCGATCAGATCGATGTTGATGTTTTCGATTCCGCGCTCGCGCAGCATCTTGACCTCGTCCGCCACAATTCCTGCGGTATGCTTGCGCCCCGTACGTGTGATTTCGCGCTGGACGAAACTCTGGACCCCAAGGCTGACGCGGTTGATGCCGCACTCGCGCCAGATCTGGATCCGTGCCGGCGTCAGGGTTCCCGGCGCTGCTTCCATCGAGGCCTCGGCCCAGGGCTTGCCGGGAACCGCTTCCAAGAGATTTCGCAGCGCGTCAGTATCCATCAGGCTCGGCGTTCCACCGCCCAGGTACACGGTTTCCGGCCGCCAGTCCCAGGGGTGCCGCTCGATTTCGCGGCGGAGCGCGTCCAAGTACCTCGGCTCCATTTCACGCGGAAACACGCCGGACGCGAAATTACAGTAAGTGCATTTCTGCGCGCAGAACGGGTAGGAGATATAAACGCCGGCCACTGTGTTTCATGATAGCCGGAGGGATGAACTGGCTGCGCGGCCGCCCAAAAAAAAAGCCGCCGGATTGAGGTCCGGCGGCTGCCCAAGGATTGATTTTTGAAATGGCGTCTAGTCGCCGAAGGACCCGACTGCTTCGCGGGCTTCGGCCGGCTTGGCCGGCGTGGCGGGCTTCACACCAACGATGCCGTTGAGTGGCACAAACGCGGCGTCGTCAACCTTCTCTTTGAGTACTACCTGTCGGTACAGCTTCATCATCTGCGCATTGTTCTCAGCTTCATGGCGCAGCTTTTCGTTGCGAGCGCGAATCTTCTCTTCGCCTGCGTTCTTGGCAATGCCGAGCTTATCGAGGTCCGTCTGCGCGCCGGCTTCGACCGCCGCCTTGTTCAGGACCAGGTGATGCTCGGCCACCGGCAGGGGCACGGAGTGGTTGCCGGCGAAGATCTCGTGCCGCCCGTGCTCGTCGTACCACTTGGTGAGCGTCGCGGTCATGTGCATCTTCTCGATGATGTTGCGCCAGCCTACGCCGGTGTTATACGCGCAGAAGGAAATTTCGCCCTCCTGCGTGGCGTAGGGGATGATGCACTGCTCGGTGCGGCGGAAATCATAGTTGAACAGATCCTGGAACCACATGCCGGCGACAAACAGGAAATTCCACCGGTCTTTGCGGCGCTTCTCGATGTCCGCCATGGTGCGGTCGCCCGAAACCTTGCCGTAGTTGCGGCCTGTCGCTCCAAAGCACTTATCGAACTTCGTCAGCAGGTCGGTCAGCTTGAAGTGCCTCGGTGACTGGAACGGATCGTAGTTGCGCAGCAGCGAGAGTGCCACGCCCAGCACCGAGAGGAACCTGCCGCGGGCCGCGTCATTCACGCGAGCCACATCCTTCGCCAGCCGCTCCGCATTCAGGAACGAGGTAACCGGAGCCCGCTCCTTGGTTTCCTTGTCGACCATGATGGCCAGGCCGACGCCGCAGTTGGGATGGCAGCCGCAATTCAACTGGCCCCAGTCATGCTGCGGGCCGTGCACCAGGTCGGCCCAGTCGGAGAACGTGCCCATGAAGGAAATGGGGAACCAGTCGCGGGTCGGCTCGCCGATACCGGTCTGGTTCTTCACGTCGTGCGCCAGGTGCGATAGGGTGTAGCGTTGCGCGTGCCGCCGGTCGTCCGTGATGGCTTCGTCGCGCCCGGTGAAAGACACCGGCTGGAACGAGCAGAACGAAATCTTCTTGGGATTGTCGAGCGCGAACTCGACAATCCGGCCCACCTGCTCGTTGTTGATCCCGTTCAGAATGGTAATGACCAGAACGATCTCGACGCCTGCATTATGCAGGTTCTCGATGGCCTGCAGCTTGACATCGAAGAGATTGCCCACCTTGCGGTGCGAGTTGGCCGCGTTGCCAATACCGTCGAATTGCAGGTAGACGTAACGCAGGCCGGCTTCCGCCGCCTCCTTGGCGAACTCCGCGCTCTTGGCAAACTCGATCCCGTTGGTGGCCGCCTGCACGCTGTTGTAACCCACCTTGCGCGAGTAGCGGATTGCATCCAGAAAGTACGGCGAAAGCGTCGGCTCGCCACCGGAAAACTGTACAGACATCTGGCGCCGCGGCTTGATGGAAATGGCGTTATCCAGCAGAGTTTGAATATCTTCCCAGCTCAACTCGTGAACGAAACCCACCTGGTTGGCGTCCATAAAGCAGGGATCGCACATCATGTTGCAGCGGTTGGTCAGATCGACCGTGAGCACCGATCCGCGTCCGTGCTGGATGGTGCTGGAACCGTGGTTGTGGAGCTTTTCGTCGTTGTGGGCCCGGATGTCGCGACCCGGGAAAACCTCTTCCAGGTGCTTGAAGAAAGCCGTGTCGATGGCCATCACGTCTTCGAAGTGGCCGTGAACCGGGCAGTCCTTCACCATGAGGATCTTGCCGTCGCGCTCGATCACTTTGGCCTTGATCTCGCCGACCTTTTCCTTCAGCAGAATTTTGTAATCCCGTTTGCCGTCGAGAATCTCTTTACGGATTTCCGGGATGCACCGCGGGCACAGCGAATCCGTCTCACGCGGCCAACCCAGCGGTGGTTTGGTCTTCTGATACGACTTGAGCAGCGGCTTGTCCGACCATTTCGGCGTAAAAGAGGGGTTTTGATGGATCTGGTTCAGCTTGTCGAATACCGTCCACGCCGCACCGGCGGCAACGGTAACTGCTTTTTCGGCGTATTTGATCGGTTTGTGCATATCCTCTCTCTTTTAGATACAGATACAAGCATCCGCAGCACTTAAGTGCGGGCGGACATGCTAATTTTCCCGTGGCGTGTACCCAAGTATAGTCCACCCCGCCCCAGGGGACTACTTTTATGAATTAAGATGCTTGTTTTGTTGGTTGTGTTGGGTCAGAGGGCAGTTGAACGGCAGTTTCCGGCATCGGAGCCTCCAGATAACATCATGAATCCAGCCAGCTTAGACGAAAAGGCAGCTCGCCGGGGAGAGGGCCAATGAGAATTCTGGTAACGGGCGCCCAGGGATGCATCGGCGCTTGGACGGTGAAGGCGCTGCTCGATCGCGGCCTGGACGTTGTGGTTTACGATCTGGATCCGCATCCGCGGCGGCTGGAACTGATCGCAGCCGCGAAGCAGGTTTCGCGAGTGGCGATCCGGACCGGCAACATCCTGGACACCGATGCCGTCAAGGCGCTGGTGAAAGACGAAGGGGTCACGCACATCGTGCACCTGGCGGCGCAGCTTATGCCCTTCTGCCAAGCCAATCCCGTTGCCGGCGCAATGGTCAACGTGATCGGCACGCTGAATGTTTTCGAGGCGGCGCGTGACGCTGGCCGTCCGGTTCGCGTGGTCTACGCCAGTTCGTCGGCGGTGTGGGGTCCTGAGGAGGCATACGGGAGCGGCAAGTTGTCCGAAGCGGATCCCTTGAAGCCTTCGACGCACTACGGTGTTTTCAAGCAGACCAACGAAGGAAACGCGCGCGTTCTATATTCCGCGAGCGGCATTTCAAGCATCGGACTGCGGCCGTGGACGGTTTTTGGCGTGGGCCGCGACGCCGGGCTGACCGCGGATCCCACACTCGCCATGAAAGCCCTGGCGCTAGGCGAATCGTTCCAGATCCGGTTGACGGGCCACATGGACCTGCAATATGTCGAGGATGTTGCGGAGGCCTTCGTGCGCTGCCTGCTCTCCCCGGTCGAGGGAGCGCACGTGTTCAACCTGGAAGGCACGGTGATCAGCATGGATGATTTCATCGGCGAACTCGAGCGTGCGTGGCCCGGCGCGTCGGAGAAGATTACCGCGCAAGGCCCTCAAGTCCCCGTGGCTTACCGGATGGACGGATCGCAGCTCAGAACCTCTATCACTGGAATTCCGCAGACGCCGCTGCCCATTGGCATTCGCAAAACTTTGGATTATTTCGCACAATTGAACCGGCAGGGACGGCTGAGGTAATCGAAAATTCATGCTACTTTGAGGCCAAATGGCTTCGACAGCGGATCGCGCCCGGCTGGCGGTAGTGACGTGAGCGAAGGCGGTACAAAACGGCAGCGCACGGCTGGACATGGATTCCAACTGATGTTTGAGGAGAGCCCACAGCCGATGCTGGTTATGGACAGGGATACGCTCCGTTTCCTCGAAGTCAACCAGGCGGCCATCAGCAGATACGGCTATCGTCCTGATGAATTCCGCCGCATGCGGCTCGCCGATATCGTTCCCGTTGCCGACCTGGCCCGCATAACCGAGGCGGTGCAAAAAGATCAGTTGGATGTTTGGGGATCTTGCCAAACCCGCTACCTGCTGAAGAACGGACAGTCCGCAGACATTGACATGCGCGTCTACAGCATCCGCTATGCGGGTGTTCGTCACGCAGCCCTGATCGTGCCCCAAGATGATCGGCGGCGAAAGCAACTGGAAGATCAGCTTCAACAGGCTCAGAAGATGGAATCGGTGGGGATGCTGGCGGGCGGCATCGCGCACGATTTCAACAACCTGCTCACCATTATCAACGGCTACAGCCAGATGCTGTTGGGCGGCCTGCCGGATAATGACGAGAACCGTAGCTCGGTAGAACAGATCATGAAGGCCGGGGAACGCGCCGCTGAGCTTACCCGCCAACTGCTGACATTCAGCAGGCGGCAGGTAGTGCGGCCCAGGGTCCTCGACCTGAATACCGTGGTGGCTTCCACGGCGGTGATGCTGCGCAGGCTGATCGGCGAGCACATCGAACTGCGGATCGTGGAAGGCCCAGACCTGGCCAAGGTGCACGCCGACTCGAGCCAGCTCGAGCAGGTCATCCTGAATCTGGCGGTGAATTCGCGCGATGCCATGTCCGACGGCGGCACTTTGATCCTTGAAACCCTGAATGTGGACTTCGAGGAACCCTACGCCGGTCCGCACACCACGCTCCAGCCGGGCCGGTACGCGATGCTGGCGGTGACGGACACCGGAGCCGGGATGGACGCCGAGACGCGATCTCATTTGTTTGAGCCCTTCTTCACCACCAAGGCGCAAGGCTACGGCACAGGGCTGGGGCTGTCCACGGTCTACGGCATTGTGAAGCAGAGCGGCGGCGAAATCGTGGTTTACAGCGAACCGGGACAGGGAACCTGCGTGAAGATCTATTTTCCTTCAGTCACCGACGCCGCAGTTGAAGATCCAGCCGAGGGAGCGGTGGAGAAGATGCGGCCGGGTTCAGAAACCATCCTGCTGGTGGAAGACGAAGAGGCGGTCCGCAAGCTGGTGCGCCGGACCCTGGAAAAGCAGGGATACCGGCTGCTGGTCGCGGCTAGCGGCGTGGATGCGGTCCGGCTGGCCGAACGTCACAGTGGGCCCATCCATCTTTTGATCACCGATGTAGTCATGCCGCAGATGAGCGGACGCGAAACTGCCGAGCGGCTGAAAGCTCTCCGCCCTGGCATGCACGTGCTCTACGTTTCCGGATATACCGAAACGACCATCGTGCGCGGCGGAAAACTGAACACGGGCGAGATTTTTTTGCAGAAGCCGTTCACGCCGCGGTCTCTGATGCGGCAGGTCCGCGATTTGCTCGACCGGACCAATGGGAACACGGAGCCGTCGAAATCGGAAGGCGGGAACAGCTAACTACCAGTGGGGCAGGCTTCAGCCTGCAGCGGGCTTCAGCCCGACGCATTTCGAAGCGCTTGACCACGGGTATTCTTCCGCCACTTGAACCAGCCCGGCTTGCACCGGGTTTTGAACGATATAGTTTTCGATGCGGCCAAACTCTAGCGAGCTCCGCACCAAGTTGATCGTAGCTCTCCTCCTGCCAGAAAGGCGTCCCTGTTCGACCGAGCAACTGGTTGGCTTGTCGCGCGGTCGAACCCTTCAGCATCTGCAACAGCTTCGGAACGTCCGTCCGCGGCGTGATCAACAGATGAACATGGTTGGGCATGACGACCCAGGCATGCAGTTTGTAGCTGGTAGCGCCACCTTGCTGAATCGCATCGACCACGCACTGCGCGATGTTCGGCGCCTGTAGATACATCGGACTGGAGCGGTGGTTGTCGAGCAGTCTGTCCATGCACACAAACGCCTTGCCGGAGCTTATCGAATCCTTGGGAAACTGGCGCCCGGGCGGGAGGCTGCCGTGGAGCCGAAATGTGACAAACAGCGGTTGCTCCATTCCATAAAGATGCGGCAGATGGCGATGTGAAACGGACATCTGTTTTATGGTGTTGCACCAGGGACGGAAATTCTCAGCCAGGTTCTTGGGCGGGCTGAAGCCCACCGCAGGCTGAAGCCTGCCCCACTGGGGACGGAAAGCGTTACAGCAACCCCACGTACCACCGGATGACTTTTTCGCCCACGAGCGCCACGACGATTCCGGCGAATCCCAGAAAAGTGCCGAAGGGCAACTCATAGCTGCTGGCGTCCTGCTTGGTGGCGCGGATGTAGATGAGGCCGATAATCGAGCCCGCGACCGATCCCAGGATGAGAGTGAGCAGGGTGGCGCGTAGCCCGAGGAACGCCCCGAACATGGCCATCATCTTTACATCGCCCAAGCCCAAGCCCTCTTTGTGACGGATCTTTTCGAAAAGGAAACCTCCCAACCAGAGACAGCCAGCCGGCCCCGCCGCGCCGAGAACCGATTCCGCTACCGACAGCCACTGCGGGCCCAGGTTGAATCCGAATGCCGGGAGAAATATATGCGCGATCATGTCATCCACGGGCACAAAGTAGGAGAGCAGCAGGCCGGCCGCGGTTCCGCCGAGGGTGAACTCATCGGGAAGAATGCGCGCCTCCAGATCGGCGAACGTGAGTCCCACCAGCAGCGCGGTCAACAGGCAGAGCCTGGCCGAAGCCCAGGTCAAACCGAGAGCGTTCACAATCAAGAAAAACAAAAGCGCCGTCAGGATCTCCACCATCAAATAACGGACAGGAATCAGCTCACCGCAGTGGCGGCAGCGGCGGCGCAGCACAAAGTAGCTCACCACCGGAATGTTGTCGTACCAGGCGATGGGGTGTTCGCAGGCGGGGCAGTACGAGCGCGGGCGCACTACCGACAGGTCGCGCGGCATGCGGAAGATGCACACGTTGAGAAAGCTGCCGATGAGCAGGCCGGCAATCAAGGCGAGCAGGGATTCGAGCATCAGGCCAGCGCCTCGTAAACCCCGAGGGTATCGGCCACCATGCGATCCACGGAAAACTTCTGTCCGACCGTCGCGCGGGCTTCGACGGCCAGCGAGCGGGCGAGCGCCCGATCCTGTGTCAGGCGGCGTATGGCGGCGGCGATGGCGGGCGCCGTGTTTTCCGTCAGCAAACCGGTGCGCTCGTGCTGCACGATTTCCGGAAGACCGCCCACGTTGCTGGCAATCACCGGCACACCCGCCGCCATCGCCAGCAGCGCCGCTGAGCCGAGTCCTTCAGAACGCGTGATGTATAGGAACAGCCCGGCATGCTTCAGGTCAGCCTCCAGATTGCTGGAGGTGCGCGCCGGGCAACCGGCGAGTTGAGCGCCCTCCAGCGCCAGCTCCGTTCCTTTCGCCGGATCCTGGCTCGCGGGCACTAGAATCTCCGAGCCATTCGATGGCGGCAGCATGGGCACACCGTCATAGACTACCGTAATTTTCGAGGGAGCGATTCCGGAGTCGAGCAACGTGCGCTCCACGAAATGAGACACGGCAACATAATGCGCGGCCCGCCGGTACTTCCAGTGAGAAAGCGGGTTGGCCCTCGGAGGAAATGCCACGCGGCGAGAGACGGCCAGCCGCGCCGGTCCCACCAGCGCCGCGGCGGTGTGCGACCGGGCGTCGTGAGCATGCAGGATATCGGCGCGGCTCCACCTGGCAACCGACAACAGAGTCAGTTCGTGCGTTTCCAATCCACGGAGCTGCGCCACGGCGGCGAGCGGCGATCCTTGGCGCGAAAGCAATGCGTTGTCGTGGCCCTTGTCGCGGAGGCCTTCCATCAGACGCAAAACCTGCCACTGGCCACCGCGCATTTCAGAGCCGGAATCAAGATGGAGAATTCGCATGAGGAGCCTGCTCGCGCGGGCGCCTGTCTTTCGGCGCCATCAGCTCATGTTCCGAGCTTTCGCGTACTTCAGAAAGGTGTAAAGCGCCGCCATGTAAGCAATCGTCAGGCCTTCCAGGCCATCCTGAAAACCGCGCTGGAAAAAATAAGTCTTGGTGAACGTCCAGGCCGGATCAAGAATCATGTTGCTGATGTGAATCTTTTCTTTGCGCGAGACCAGTTCTTCAGCCGCCAGCGTGGTGTAGCGGTCCATGGTCTTGAGGTGCTCGGATAAGGAATCGCAAGTAAAGTGGAGCAGATTCGATTCCAGGTATCCCACGCGACCGTTCACCTGCACGCTCTCATGCACGAAATCCCCAACCCATTTGGCCTTGGCGCGATGGTATAGGCGGACCTTGCGATCGGGATACCAGCCGCTGTGGAGGATCCACCGGCCCAGATATTGCGCCAGGCGGGGCATGGTGTAGGCGTCGTAGCTGGGGCCTTTTTTCTTGAGCGTCCAGATCTCGCCCTCCAGCGATTCGCTCAGCGCCTCATCGGCATCGAGCGAGAGGATCCAGTCGTTACAGGCGTGCTCCGCGGCGTAGTTTTTTTGTGTGGCGTACCCATGCCAGGGGCTCTCGATCACGCGCGCCCCGAGCTTATCGGCCAATTCCACGGTCCGGTCGATCGAACCGGAATCCACCACCAGAATCTCGTCACAGCATCGCAAGCTCTCGATGGAGCGCGCGATGTTCCGCTCCTCATTGAGCGTGATGATGGTCGCGGTGATTTTCATGAGCGGATCAGAACCCGCCAGTGTAGGCGATGGGGGCCAGAGTAAACGAGAGCAGAAAAATAACGAGCGACACCGCGGCCAGCCTGGTGCGCCCGCCGCCCAGTTCGGTGGGATCGTAGATGGCCGGGTGGCGCATGCCGAAGAAGAGCAAAAGAACCGCCCACACCAGCCAGCCGGGCCAGAAGAAAATTCCAATGGGCACGAGAAGGGCGGTGAAGATCCGGGAAAGCAGCTTGTGCCGGTCGCCGACGATGGAGTATAGGATGTGGCCTCCATCGAGCTGCCCAATGGGCAGAAGATTCAGCGCCGTGGCAAGAATGCCGATCCATGCGGCGCGAGCCACCGGATGCAGATAGATATCGGCCACCGGCGTGCCCGAAAAAACAGCGCGCTCGAGCAGCCAGAGTAACGCCGGGGTGCCGAATTTCAGCGTGCCTTCATGCCCGATGCCGGGAATGATTTTCGAGAATGCGAGGCCAATGGCCAGCGCCGGCAACAAAAATACAAACCCGGCGATGGGGCCCGCCACGCCTACGTCAAATAACACGCGCTTTGTGTAAATCGGCGCGCGGATCCGGATGAACGCGCCCAGCGTGCCCGTAAACGTGGGCGCGGGTAGAAAATACGGCAGGCTGGCGTCCACGTGGTAATGCACGCATGCGATGTAGTGCCCAAATTCGTGAGCCAGCAGGATGGTGAGCAACGTCAGAGAAAACGGCAGCCCCTGCAACAGCAGAGCCGGATGATGCCACCAGGAAGTGAAGGCCGCCAGGTCGCGCTCCAGGTCGAAGAACGCCAGATTGCGATCGAAGTTGTCCTGCATGCGCGCGCCCACGATGGTGGTGCTCCCGAGCGTCAACACAAACATCAGCGCGTGAAGCCAGTAGCGCTGGCTGGGCCGGGCCGGAGCCATGACTCGCGAGTGAGCACCGTTGGCGGCGGAAGGATAGTATACCGGCGAGAGATCCTGCGAGGACACGATAGTCCGTTACCGGCGTCTACTGCAGCGTCTGCAGCTCCTTGCCGGGCTTGAACCGGACAGCCTTTCCGGGAGGGATGGAGACCTCGGCGCCCGTGCGGGGATTCCGGCCGATGCCCGTCTTCCGTGGCTTCACGTTGAACACGCCGAAGCCGCGCAACTCAATGCGGTCGCCATGCTCGAGCGCCTTCTTCATGGTTTCAAAAACGGTCTCGACCGCCATTTCCGCTTTGGTTTTCGTGATGCCGGTGCGGTTTACCACTTCGTTGATTATGTCCAGCTTGATCAAAGCAGCCTCCCCACTCCAAGGACAACATCATGATAAGATTAGGCTTAAGCACATGTCAAGCAATGCCCCGCCGCACTCGTCCTGAAAATCTCACTAAAACCGAGTTCTGCCGCACCTGCGCGCAGTTCCCGACCGGGGTCACGATCGTCACGGTTGTGGATGCCGAGGGCAGTCCGCACGGCATGACGGCGAGTTCGTTCACATCCGTTTCGCTCGATCCTCCGCTGGTGCTGGTGTGCGTGGATCATCGCGCTACCGTGCTGGCGCATCTGCGCCGCGCGCAACATATCGGCATCAACGTTTTGAACGAGGATCAGCGGGCGCTCTCGGAACACTTTGCGCGCCGCGGCCACGACCGCTTCGACGCCGTCGAGTGGTACGCCGGCCATGGCGGCGTGCCGCTGATTCCATGCGCGCTGGCTTCCTTCGAGTGCACCGTCCATCGCATGATTGATGTCGGCGATCACACGATTCTGATCGCCCAGGTACTCGACGTGGAACACTCCGACGGCCGGCCGCTGGTTTACTTCGCCAGCGGATATCACAAGCTGGGCGGCGAGACGGGCTAACGGGTTGGCTTGAGAATTCTTTGAGGTGCTGGCACAGCATCTGGCAGGTCACTATGCTGCATGCCACAGGCACCAACGTTGGCACCCATTCACCACCCACGCGCCCGCCCAACTCCAATCCTCGCCTCGTATAAACCCCGCCCGGGCTCCGTCCAGCCAGCCCATACTTCGTATCCTGACCATAGGACGAAACCAGCCCTGTTTACCACAACTTGCAGCACCTTCATGAAAATTGCCAAACAAAGCCAATTTCCCGGAATCGGACACTCGCCAGTCGGCGGACTTCTGTATTCTGGTAGCAGTTCCCATTCATGTCACAAAACAGCGAAACAAACCCACTCCTCGAGATCAATTTTCAGATTCCGTTTGACCGCATCCGCGCCGGGCACGTGGAGCCGGCGATCCAGGAACTGGTGGCGGACGCCCAGGCGCGGCTCGCGGCCATCGCCGCGGAAACAAAGCCGCGTACGTTCGAGAACACCATGCTGGCGCTCGATCGCATGACCGAGCGCCTGGATTTCGCTATGTCGTTGGTGAAGCACCTGGAGAGCGTCGCGACGTATCCTGAGCTGCGTGCGGCGCACAACGCCGTGCAGCCGGTGGTGAGCGCGTTTTATTCCGGTATTCCATTGAATGAGGGGTTGTGGAAAGCTGTCCAGCACTACGCCTCGACCGATGACGCCAAAGCATTGACGGGCACGCGCAAGCGATTTCTCACCAAGACTATGGACGACTTCCGGCGGCACGGCGCGGAACTCGACGCTGCCGGCAAAGCGCGCCTTGAGGCGCTGGATGTGGA
>Ga0335077_10005339_pt1 | contig 15766 bp, 14 predicted proteins | sample Lox_Sample_31_FD_207151 | JGI IMG/M metagenome (GOLD analysis project Ga0335077, IMG submission 207151) | Soil microbial communities from Loxahatchee National Wildlife Refuge, Florida, United States - Lox_Sample_3.1 | ecosystem: Environmental > Terrestrial > Soil > Wetlands | place: USA...
GGCGGAGTGACCATACGCAGGAGGCTGGGATTGAGGGCGATGAGTTCGTCCACGGACGCACCTACGATATCGGAGACGAGACGCAGGTCTGTCGAGTAGTTGATCGTCACTGTATCGGTAACTACCGGGGGGTCGAGGGTGATGTCGTCGAAGCCGTACTGTGTTGGGTGATTGGCAATGATGATGGCGGCAAGGATTTCCGGGACGTAGTTTTTGGTTTCGCCGGGGAGATTATTCCGCTTGTAGAGCTCCCAGAAATCGGCGTAGCCGGTTTTCTCGACCGCGCGCTGAACATTGCCGGTGCCCCAGTCGTAGCCGGCCATGGAGAGGTACCAGTCTCCCAGTTCCGAGTAGATGAATTTCATGTAGCGGGCGTAGGCGCGGGTGGATTTCTCGGGATCGAAGCGCTCGTCAACATAACTGTTGCGAACGAGGCCGTAGTTTCCGCGGGGCATGAACTGCCACATGCCGCCGGCGCGGGAATGCGGATTGACAGCGCGGGGCTGGAAGCCTGATTCGGCGACAGCGAGATAGATGAGGTCGTGGGGGACGCCTTCCTCACTCATGACGCGTTCGATCATCGCGCGGTAGCGGCCAGCGCGTTGGAAGGAATGAAGGAGGGTGTTGTGGCCCTTCGTGGTGTTGGCGAAGAAGTTGATGTAGGAGGCTACGTAGTCGTTAACGACGAGGGGAAGGTCGGAGTGGGTGGTGGCGAGGTCGGCGTTTGCCTTGGCCACGATGTTGGGATCGACGACGAAGGTCACTTCTTCAGCGGCTTCAGCCGGGGTGTCTTCGGTTTTGGGTGTGAAGCCGTTGCCCTGGCGGAGGGCTTCCATCTCGAGGCCGTTGACCTGGTCGACGATGCGGTCAAATTCGTCCTGCAACTCAGGGGAGGATTTGATATCGATGCCGCTGGTGAGCATGAGGTCGACGGCGTGGTCGAAATCGGATCGTGCCGCGACGAGGTCGCCTTTTTTGTAGTCGGCCTGGCCGGCGGCATAGGCTTTTTCGACCTGCTCAATGAGCGACTTGACGCGCTGCTGCTGGACTGTGGGCGGCGGTGGCGGCGCGGGGGCAGGGGCTTGTTGCGGCTGTGCGGCCGCTGGGGCGAGTGCCTGCGCAGGGGGAGTTGCTGCCGTCGAGGCAGATTTTGTGGGACTGCATCCTGACAGCAAAATGGCGAGCAACAAGGCAGGCGAATAACGAGCCAGGCTACCGATGCGATTCCAAATCATGGAAGACAGTTGAAGCTGCAACAACACTACCCCAAAGCGCGGAAGACACTATGCCGATGATAAGCTATGCCATGGAGAGATTGCTGACTTAAGTACTGCCTCGCAACCGATCACCTACCTGTAATGGACGTAAAATACCTCCGAAATTTCGCAATTATTGCCCACATTGACCATGGCAAGTCGACGCTGAGCGACCGCCTTCTGGAATTGACGGGATCAGTGACCGGTCGTGAGATGCAGGCACAGATCCTGGATGCGATGGACCTGGAGCGCGAGCGGGGCATCACGATCAAAGCCCATGCCGTGCGGATGATGTACAAGGCGCATGACGGGCAGACCTACCAGCTGAACCTGATCGATACGCCGGGGCACGTGGATTTCAGCTACGAGGTTTCGCGGTCGCTGGCATCGTGCGAGGGTGCGCTGCTTGTGGTGGATGCGAGCCAGGGTGTGGAGGCGCAGACGCTGGCAAATGCGTACCTCGCCATCAATCATGGGCTGGAGATCATCCCGGTGATCAACAAGATCGATCTGCCTTCGGCCGACATTGTACGGACGCAGGAGGCGATCGAAATGGCGGTCGGTCTGGATGCGACCGATGCGATCCCGGTGAGCGCAAAGACGGGGCAGGGAGTGGACGAGGTGCTGGAGGCGATTGTGCACCGGCTGCCTCCGCCGAAGGGCGATCCCGACGCGCCGCTGCAGGCGCTGATTTTCGATTCGTGGTTCGATGCGTATCGCGGAGTGATTGTGCTGGTTCGCGTGATGCAGGGGACGATGCGGAAGGGGCAGCGGATCCGGCTGATGTCGAACGGGAAGTCGTTCGATATCGAGTCGATGGGCGTGCTGATGCCGAAGCCGGTGGAGATCGCTGAGCTTTCGGCGGGCGAGGTGGGATTCTTCGCGGCGACGATCAAGAACGTAAGCGATACGCGCATCGGCGACACTGTAACGGAAGACGATCGGGCTGCGCCGACGGCATTGCCAGGATTCGAAGACATCAAGCCGATGGTCTTCGCAGGGCTCTACACCGTCGACTCGCATGAACACACCTTGCTGCGCGATGCGCTTGAAAAGCTGCGGCTGAATGACTCGTCATTCTTCTTCGAGCCGGAAAGCTCGGTGGCGTTGGGGTTTGGATTTCGCTGCGGGTTTCTGGGGCTGTTGCACATGGAGATCATCCAGGAGCGGCTGGAACGCGAGTACGAACTGGACCTGATTACGACGGCGCCCGGTGTACGCTACCACATCAAGATGACAGACGGGTCGGTGCTGGAGGTGGACAATCCTTCGCGGTGGCCGGATCCATCAAACATCGACACGATCCGAGAGCCAGTGATCCAGGCGAAGATCCTGACTAACGAAGAATATGTTGGCGGGATCTTCAAGCTGGTGGAAGAGAAGCGCGGGAAGCAGGTGAACTTCGAGTACGTGACGCCGACGCGCGTGCTCCTGACTTACGAACTGCCGCTCAATGAGATCGTGCTGGACTTTTACGACCGGCTGAAGTCGATCTCGCGCGGATATGCCTCGCTGGATTATTCGCTCGCGGGCGAGTGGGAGTCGCCGATGGTTAAGCTCGACATTCTGGTGTCGGGCGAACCGGTGGATGCGCTGTCGATCATTGTGCACAAGGACCATGCTTACGAGCGAGGGCGCGCGCTGGTATCGAAGATGCGGGAACTGATCCCGAGGCAGCAGTTCGAGGTGGCGATCCAGGCGGCGATCGGATCGAAGGTGGTGGCGCGGGAGACGGTGAGCGCGCTGCGTAAGAACGTCCTGGCGAAGTGCTACGGCGGCGACATTACCCGAAAACGTAAGTTGCTGGAAAAGCAGAAGGAAGGCAAAAAGCGGATGAAAAGGATCGGGAAAGTGGATATTCCGCAGGAGGCTTTTCTGGCGGTTTTGCGGGTTGGGGAAGAGCAGCAGAAGTAACGCTCAGATGGTGACCCAGCATACATCTGATTCAACAGATGTTCATTGGAAATTGTGGAAAGCTCCGAAGTTGCAGGGAATTACTGGAGCACGGCGAAACAAAGCTATCGCGCTGGGTTACCTTACGTTTCTGATAGATAAATAAGGAGCTTCCTAGGTTTATCAGAGCGGCTTGTGGATGGGCAAGTGGGAAAACAAAGTTTTGTAAGGGATCGGGAGACGCGAAATCCACATTTTTTTCCACAGGTCGCCCCGAGGGCTTCGGCAGGCAAAAAATGAGCTGAAAACCAGGCAGATTCCAAAATGCTGAAAGGCCCCGGAAATCGGGGCCTTTTGCATTAAATTGCCAGCTTATTGTGCTGGTGGCTTGGTCCCAACCGGACTGGGTGCAGAGGGTACGGCAGCTGCCGGTGCTGGTGGCGCAGGCACTCCGGATTTGGTGTTATAAGCGTCGATGACGGCCTGGGTGATGTTTGTGGACTCGGTAGCGTAAAGTACCGGGCTCTGCTGCTGGGCGATGTCGAGCACCAGCGTATAGCCATGCTGCTTGGCATAGTCGTTCAAAACGTCATAGACCTTCTGCGCCAGAGAGCCATAGAGTTCCTGCATCTCATTCTGGAAATCGTTCTGAGCGTCCTCGGCAGAGCGTTCGAGCTGCTTCTTTTTGTCGTCGATGGTTTTGGCGCGCGCGGCGCGCTCGGCTTCGCTGAGGGTTGAACCCTGTGTCTGGAGTTGCTTGGTGAGGCTGTCGACTTCGTCGCTCAAAGCCTTGAGCTGGGCCTGCTTGGGAGCGTATTTATTCTGCAGGTCGGCAAAGGCGCGCTGGCCTTCGTTGGTCTTTGCAACTGCCGGCTGGAACGCGATGATGGCGATCTTGGTCGGGCCGGCGGGAGCTGCAGGGGCAGCAGTTTCGGGGGCGGACGGTGTTTGGGCGGCGGCATGCAGGACGAGGCCTGAGGCCAGCGTGAGAACTAATGCAACAGAGCGCTTCATTCGAATTAAAAGCTCCTTTAGAAGTTCCTGAGATGGCTTCGTGTGGGGTTCGCGATGAGGCGGAACCGCGTGTGCACTCATGCCACTGAGAACCTCACGACGAATTTCCTCGACGGCTGATTAGACGTATGCCAGGACGAGAAAAGAAGCGGATGGAAACTTCAGCAGGAACTAGATGGATTATAGGAGGGCGGATGGGGAGGGTCAACAAAGCAGGGGTCAGGGATCAGGAAACAGGAATTTCGAGTGTAGCAACGGCTTCCAGGGGCGTAAAGCGGGAGGCCTCGCCAAGGCGAGGCCTCCCGCAGTTAGTAGCCCCGATCGGATTAGTGGGCGCCGGATGCCTTAGGTGCGGTGGTGGTGTGGGCTGGGGTCGTCGCGGGCCGGGTTGCGGGGATTGATGCCGCGGCGGGGTGCTCAGGGGCCGGGATACCGGACTTCACGTTGTAAGCGTCGATGACAGCCTTCGTGATGTTGGTGGATTCGTTGGCATAGAGAACAACGGGAACCTGCTGGTTGCCACCATCGAGCACGACGGTGTAGCCGTGGTCCTTGGCATATGCATCAAGGGTCTCGGCGACCTTGGAAGCTACCGTGGAGAAGGTCTGCTGCATGTCCTGCTGAAAGTCGGCCTGGGCATCTTCACCGGTGCGCTTGAGCTCCTTTTGCTTGTCGTCAAGCTGCTTGGCCTTGGTGGCACGGTCCGAATCAGTCAGAGTAGCGGCCTGGGCCTGGAGTTCCTTCTGCAGAGAGGCAATCTCGGTATTTAGAGTCTGAATCTGCTGCCGTTTTGGCTCGTACTTCTTCTGAAGGTCGGCGAAGCGGCGCTGGAAGTCATTAGTCTGAGCCACGGCCTCCTGGAAGCCGATAATGGCAATCTTGGCGGGGCCGGCCGGTGCGGCGGCGGTAGAGGGCGTTTGAGCGGCGGCGTTCAGCGCCAGGCAGGATGCCAGCGCGGCGATGGTTATGACGGTGCGCTTCATGTAAATCGGGTACTCCTTCGAGCCTTCCTGGAAGGCCGCTCAGCGAGCGTGCCTGTGCCTCCTGAGCAACCTTCATTCGTCTTTTCTCATTGGGGCTCCGCGACAGATGAGGCAGAGACAAAAAGACGCGGACGGAGACGTCAGCAGGAACTAGGAAGATTATATGGAGGGCAGGGAAGAGGGGTCAACAAAGCAGGGAACAGGGACCAGGGAACAGAGAGTAGCAACAAGACAGCAACTTATCACTGATTCAGCAACTTCACCCAATTGCTGAGGGCGGGGAGGGAGCGTGGGACGCGGGAACGGGCGACTTTGTAACGGATCTTGCGGAGTCCGTGGAGCGGCTGGTTGTCGGCAACAAAGGGTAGAAGGCGGCTGGCTCGCAGTTCGATTCCCGCGCGAACATCACGGAACGTGGCGCCGTCCTGCGGGCGGAATTGCGACCATGCGATCGAGTTGACGAAGCCCGCAGGGCCGAAGCTGTCGGAGCGCAGCACATCTTCCACGAAGACGCGAATCGGACCGGAGAACTCGTGCAATGCGTCATGGAGCGCGACAAAACCGTGAGGAATGAGATGCGGCGTGAAGCCATCGAAATCCGATTTCGCTACCGGGTATCCGTGGTCGCCGTCGATCCAGAGGAAACGGATAGGACGGTTCCAGGATCTTGCGACATCTGTGGAGAACGCACAGTGTGTTTCGATGAATTGTGAGACACCTGCGTTCTCGATGTTCTTCAGGAACTCGTTGTAGGAGGTTGCGCCGGGAGCGGACCGGTGTTCTTTCAATTCGGGATTGTTGAAGTTATGAGGATCGATGGCGACGACAGGGCCTACGCCGTAGCGCTGGGCGACTTTGCCGAGCATCACGGTGGATTTACCTTTGAAGCTGCCGATCTCGACGATCGCCCCGGAGCCAGGTGCGCAGGCGGCCATCATTCCCAGGAACCGCGCTTCGGATTCGGTAAGGAATCCGGGAACGTCTTTCGCGGCCAGCCAGGCTTCATCGAGAAAAGCTTCAAGACCGGGCGGAATCTGAACCGGAATCAAGAACGTTCTCCTGCGACCGGGAGGCTTTGTCGCACTCCCAATGTAAATGGTCAGTTTCGGTTCGGGGCCAGATGCAAAAGGCTGCCGGGAAGGGCAGCCTTTGCACATGCATATTCAATGAAACCTAGAAGGTGGTTGAGACGCTCAGACGGAAGGTCTTGCGGGGCTCGCGGAACTGGTTCTGTGCGCCGTATCCCTGGATTGCCTGTTGCCAGGTGTAATCGCCGGCGCCTCCGGGTGGGAACATGTCGCGCGTAATCAGCTGTGCGGTGCAGCTCTGCACATTGGCGCCAAGGACAACGTCGTTGCAGTAGGGCCGCTCGTAGAGGCGGAGCGGATTGTATGCGTAGTAGAGCCGGAAGGGCGCATTAATGATGGGCATCATGATGGAGAATTCGCCGCCGACCGACATGCGAGGCACGGTATTGGTTCCAGCGATGGGGCGGATGTCGCGCTGGAATCCAACCTGCGATCCAGGGATGCCACCCTGGCATGAGCCGTTGTTGTAAACGGCGCAACCATAGAGCGGGGCGGTCAGAGAAGCGAAACCCTCTGGGCTCTGTTTCAGCTGGCCGCGATTGGCGACGACGTCCATACCGAAGTCAGAAAAGAAGGAGAACATCGCCGATCCGACGATGGGAATGCGGTATTCGAGGTTGGAGGTGAAGTTCGTGTCGCCACCGATGGAGGCAATACCGTAGACCGGGATGGGAATCTGGATGCACTGGCCCAGCTGCGGATTGTTGGGATCGCGCGGGACGCAGGATCCATCCGGGTTCGTCAGCTTGACGGTCTGACGCGTGGGGACATAGCCGTAAGGCGTGGCGCTACGAATATCGAAGCCACGCAATTCAGCTTCGCCGCCGGAGTAGAAGCGGTTGTTCGGGGGAGCTACGTCTCCGCCGAAGCCCTGGATGTAACCAAGCTGGGCGCGCATGGCAAGGATGTTGTGCCCGGTAGGCGAAAACTTGAGGTAGTGGATGGGGCGATATTCCTTGAAAGCCACGAAGGGCGAGAAGTAGCGAACATTCCCCCAAAGGCCCGCCAACTGGAACGCTGCGGAGTACTCCTTGCCTGAGCGGGGACGGACCGGGTTGTTGACCGTGTTGTAACTGTAGGTGAACGAGACCTGGCTGGTCACGATTCCCTCCAGGGCGTTCGAACCCTGGATGCCTGACCGGAAGCTGATGGTCTGGAAGAAGGTCTGTGAGGCAGTGCTGAACGCCGTGATCGAAGCCTTCGAAAGCGAATAGGTGAAGCCGACCCGCTGGAAGGCATGACGACGCAGGGGGTAGGCCAGGGAGAAATTCAAGCCGGTAGAGGCCTGGTTGTAGTTCTGCACGAGAGATTGCTGTGCAGCGCTGAGGTTCTCGGCAATGCCGGTGGTGGTCTGGTAGTTTTTGGCGGCGTTGTAGTCCGATTTGTTGTTGTAGATCTGGAAGCCTACGTTCAGCGGGCGATTGTGCACATAGGGCTGAGAGAAGCCGAAGAGGAACTGCCGGCTCACGTTGCCGAGGTTGCCCTGCAGGCTGAGTGTTTCACCGAGACCGAGAAAGTTGTTGGTCTGGTAGTTGACGCCAAGGAAGGCACCCGACAGTCCGCTAATGCCGCCGTTAAGGCCGATGGAGTTTTTGCCCTTTTCTTTCAGCTTCAGGAGGAGGTCAACTGTGCCGGCTTCGGCGTTTTGGTGAGCCTCGGAATCCTGATCGACCTTGAGGGGCTCGAAGTATTCGAGCTGGTTGAGGCGGAGGAGGCTGTACTCCCAGAGCTGGGAGTTGTAGACCTGACCTTCATCGAGAAGCAGTTCGCGACGAATGACGCGGTCGCGGGTGATGGTGTTGCCTTGGAACTCGATGCGCGAGACGTAGAACTGTTTTCCTTCGTCGATGTCGATCTGGAGCGATACGGTCTTCTTCTGATCGTCGTAAACCGGCTTCGGGATCGCGCCAAAGTTGATGTAACCGAGCTGGCCGTAGGCCTTCTTGAGGTTATCGAGACCCTTGCCGATGAGGCTGGCGTTGAACCAGTCGCCGTCCTTGATATTGAAGGTTGCGCGCAGTGCCTTGGTGTTCTGGATGTGCGTATTGCCGGTGAATGTGATGGTGCCGAGGCGATAGCGAGCACCTTCTTCGATCGGCATGAGGACGTCGATGCGCTTGCCGCGATTAGGGCGGAACGTAAACCAGTTGAGGCCGCCCTGGTCACGGATCTGGGTGCGGGGCGTCTCAACCGCAGCGTTGGCATAGCCTTTGTCACGATAGGCGAAGCGGACGCGCTCGGTATCTTCGTCGAGCTTGGAGGCGTCGAAGGTGCGGGCGAAGATGTTCTCGAAGATCAACGAGTAGGGGATGCCGATGGGCTTCAGGTTCTTCATCGAGCGGCGCAGTTGCAGGCTGCTGATGTGCTGGTTGCCGACGAACTTGATCTGACCGACCTTGACGACAGGGCCTTCCTTGATGCTGAAGTTGATCTGCACGGAGGCCGGAGGGATGGTCTTAACGTCAGTCTTGATGGTGGCGAACTGGTGGCCGTGTTCGGCGAGCAGTTCCTTCAGGACGGTCTCGGCCCGCTTTATTTTGGTGGGGTCATATTGACCCTCGACCGAGAGGCCGACCTTTTCTTTTTTGAAGCGATCAAGAATGTCGGAGGTAGAGACGGAGCTGTTGCCCTTGTAATTGATTTCGCGGATGGTGGGACGTTCCACGACGAAGACGTCGAGGATGACGCCTTTCTCTGTGTCTTCGCGTTCGATGCGCAGGTTCTCGAAGTAACCGGTGTTCCACAGGGAATTGAAGTCACGCTCAATGGAGACGGGGTCGTATACATCGCCGGGATGGGTGAACATGCGTGCGAGGATGGTTTCCTTGGGAATGCGGCGATTGCCGATGACCCGGATGGATTCGATGGTGTTGGCTTGCTGGGCGAGGGCCAGTCCGGCAGAGGAGACGAGAAGCAATACAAGCACGAGCCGGGAAATGAAGGCGAAAACCCGCGATTTGCGGGAGACGGGGCCGTGGACGCTAGGGACAAGAACCTGTCCGTCGAGGTCCGCTATCTTCACCGAGCTGGAATCCTGCGGCGAGCACAAGTTCTGGTGCGGTCCAAGGTAAGGCTTCACGGGAAGAATATGCACACCCTCACTGCTTAAGTTCTGTTACAGCCTTTAGGAAAGATTGATTTTACCATCTCAAGGATGGTCCATTCGGAGCCGCGCGACCTCATCAGAACAGCGGATGAAGCGCCTGGTCCGAAGGCGAAAGTCTTCCCCACACACTGCATTTCGCGCGTACGCGCAATCGGGACACCGGGCACTTTGGGACTGAAGATGACGAAGAGGATTGCAGGGAAAACCGCTGACTGCTCCAGCAACAAATCTCGCCGCCAAAATGCCGTTCCACTGGGTCCTCAACCAGTCTACCGGACCGGAATGGGTTGGAACGGATGTACCGCCGAAGTGCGCACCCGATGACCTGAAATTCGCGAAAGCACGTTTCTTAGACGCAGCGCCCGGCGACATGACATCCTCAAGATTGAGGAGAAGATGGCGGGAACTGCGGGGAGGGTGTTCGAATTCGAGGTTGAAACTCTCGATGGAGTGAAAAAGAGTCTTGCGGAGTACAGGGGCAGGGTGTTGCTGATCGTGAACACCGCCAGCCAATGCGGGTTCACGCCACAATATGCGGGTCTGGAAACGCTGTACCAGACATATAAGGATCGCGGTTTCGTGGTGCTGGGATTTCCCTGCAACCAGTTTGGCGCGCAGGAGCCGGGCAACGCTGCGGAGATTGGCGCGTTCTGCGAGCGGAACTACAGGGTGAGTTTCCCGATGTTTGCGAAGATCGATGTGAACGGGGAGCGCGCCCACCCGCTGTATCAGTTCTTGAGAAAAGAGAAACCGGGACTTCTGGGACCCCTGGGTGGTAGCGCGATCAGGTGGAATTTTACGAAATTTCTGGTGGATCGCTCGGGACAGGTTGTTTCGCGTTATGCCCCCGCGACGAAGCCGAAGAGCCTGACCGGGGACATTGTGAGAGTGCTGGACACAACAGAGGAGTGAGCGATGCGCAAGAGTCTTCCGTTGATTCTGATCCGGGTCATCGTGGGTGTGGTGTTTCTGACGGAAGGGATCCTGAAGTTTACGCGTCCCGGCGAACTGGGCATTGGGCGCTTCGCTCACATTGGCCTACCGTTTCCTCACCTGCTGGCGCCGTTTGTGGGGGCAGTCGAGATCGCGGCCGGTGCTGCGTTGATCCTAAACCTCTACGCGGGGGATGCGGCCCTGCTGCTGCTGATCGTGATTCTGACGGCGATCTGTACCACGAAGGTGCCGATTCTGCTGGGAGGGCACCTCGGGGTGTTTACGCCGCCGAAGCTCGATCACTACGGACTGTTGAGCTTCATCCACGAGGCCCGCACAGATCTTGCCATGCTCTTCGGACTGGTGGCGATTCTGCTCGACAGCGGGATGAAGCTGAGCCTGAGAGGCAAATAGAGGCCTGAGATGGAAGGAGTCAGCCGTCGAATCGGTAGGCACTGATCTGCGCGCCCATGGGCTCGTCGGTGAAGACGCGTTTGCCGGGCTCATCGCCACCGGCTCCGGCGGCAACCATAAGTGGGACGAGGTGTTCTTCGCGCGGATGGGAGAATGCCGCAAAAGGGGCGCTACGCCATTTTTCGAGGAGCGGGTTACGTTCCTTTGCCGGAGATTCGACCGTGCGCGTTAGCCAGGCGTCGAAAGCGCGAGAGCGCTCGGCCGTCTGCGGCTGAAAGTAGCCGCGCAGGTTGTGGAAGCTCATGCCGCTTGCGATGATGAGCACGCCCTGGTCGCGCAACGCAGCGAGCGCATGGCCGGCGGCAATGTGGAGCGCGGGATCGAGAGAGTGATCGAGAGAAAGCGTGACTACTGGAATCTGCGCCTCGGGGAAGACGACCTTCAGCGGGACAAAGACGCCATGGTCGTATCCGCGCTTGGGGTTGGTTGCGGCGGGAAGGCCTGCCTCTCGCAGCAGATCGGCGACGTGGGACGCCAGCGTCGGATCTCCCGGAGCGGACCATGACAGCTGGTAGGTATGCGCAGGGAAGCCGGAGTAATCGTAGATCAGCTGCGGGCTGGTGGCGGAGCCAGCGGTGAATGCCGCTTCTTCCCAGTGTCCGCTGATGACGAGAAGGGCTTTGGGCGGCTCAGGGAGCGAGGGCTGGATGGACTCGAGGAAGTGTCGGGTAGCTTCCCAGGTGTCAGCCGGTCCCCAGGTCCAATCCATGAAGAAGCAGGGGCCGCCGCCGTGAGGGAGGAAGATTGCGGGTTGACGAGGGCTGCTGGCGGTCATCGAGTTCGCTCCGGCCGCGGCCTGCGGGAGTCTGACCGGCAAGCCGAGATTATCTGTTCAAACAGATAATTGATGCGCCGGAGCGAAATGCAGATTCAGAGAGTATCGATCGGCCGGGCCATGACATAGACATAGACGAGCATGGCGACCCCGATCAGGCCGGGAATGAGGCCGCAAAGGTAAACAGCCTGCTCACTAACGAGGGCGCGAAGAAAGATCATGAGTCCCACGCCAACGCCGATGTTGATCAGTCCGCCGATCTTGAGTCCTTCGCGGGCCTTGAGAGCTTTCACCTTCTCTTCTTCGCGCAAAAGCTGAACAGCTGCTTTGCTGCCTTCACCAGGCGCTTCGGTGATTCGGCGGAGCATTTCAGCTTTGTAGAAGGCTTCGCGTTCCTTGTGACGATGGTCCATCCACGTGGCGGTGGGAAGAAAGATGCCAAAGAGGGCGATAGCGCCGATGGCCAGGAAGATCCACAAGCCGTTCATAGCGAAGAAGGCCTCGGGGTCGGTGAGCAATTGAAGAATAAGATGTGTCATACACTCCTCCTGCTTGCTGGGCGGTTTCAATCCCATGCGTTTGGTGGGACCATAGATGGGATCGATCGGTTGCATTTTCTTGTGAGGTGCCTGACAGGGAGGTGCGAGAGCAATGACATGGCGAGCGGTATTTGCCTTTGTCCTGGTGGTGATGATTGCAGCTTCGATCGGGATGGCGGTGGCCTCGGTTGAGCGGAGCCCGGGATGGGTGACGCATCCGGGTGCGGCGGCGATCCTGCGCGAAGTGTGGCTGACGCTGGTGGTGTATGCGGGAGTGATCGTCATAGTGGTGGCGAATTGCGGCGACGAGTGGGACGAGGAGATGCGCAATGCGGCTCTGTTCGGCAGCATCGCCGGAACTCTCGAAGCGGTGAACGTTGTGCTCGAGAACGCGATTCCGAGCGTCATGAGCAAGCCTGCCGTATCGATTACGGTGATGCTGGTGGTGTTTGCACTATGGGGGCTGGCTGGAGCGCAAACGGCGCGGGATCTGCACCATTTTCGGCCTGGAGTTACAGCGGCAGTGATGAGTGCGGGCGTTTGCATGGTGATCGTGGTGACGGTGGGGTTTGCGATGGAGTTGTTCATCTTTCCACCCTCTCCGGGCTATATCGAATCATGGGCCGAATTTCAGCGCAGTGGGTGGATGGATGCCCGGGCATTTGGTATCGCAAATACCCTGAATTCCGGGTTTACACATTTATGGATGGGGCCGCTGATCGCGCTGGTTGCTGGTAGCGTGGGAGCGGGCTTTGGCGTTCGTGGTGTGCCGAAGTCCGCAGCCGGCTAGCTGCCGTCGGGATAGCCGCCGCGGTGCAGCACCATGGGGAATTGCGGCAGGGTCTGGGGGCGGGAAACAAATGCGCGCCAGCCGTCTGGATAGGGCTTGGTGGATTTGAGGAGGAGTGAATCCGGATCGGTGGGATTGCCGGCGATCGTTTCCGCGGCTTTATGCAGGGTACGGATGGCTTGCTTGCCGAGGCGGGATTCCCAGCGTCGTTCGATCTCAGCCAGTAAGAGCGGGTAGTCATTCTGCACTGCCACGCCAGATTCGGTGAGGCGGGCCATCTGCCACGGGCTTTGCTTTGATTCCTTTTCGACGATAACCAGCCTATTCTTGCGGAGAATTCCGAAGGCCATGGCGATGGATTCTTTTGAAACTCCGGAGAGCGCAGGCAGATCACGGACGCGAACTCCCTCGCGGGAGAGGACGCGGACCACGTTCGCGCAGATGGCGAGGGAGACGGCCGAATCAGTTTCAAACTCCAGCGCGATTGCCAGCAAGGGTTTTGACAGGAGCGAGGGCAGTGCGAGGGAGTCAATTTCGACCGGAGCGGCTTCGGGAGGGCCCGGCGGCTTCCGCACGGAAGGCTTCTTCGCTGGCTTGACGCTGAGTCCGTAGGTGAGGATCGGCAGGCAGTCCGGAAGTTGGGGATCGAGGTGTATCACAATGCTCTTGGCTGCGGTGTGCAGTGCTTTGATCTCAGTGGATCCGAAGCGGTCGATCCAGCGATCCTCGATCTTGTCGAAGAGGGGCGCCCAGACTTGGCGCGCGGCTTTTCCTGTGGCAGTAGCGCTGACCATGGAGGAAGTACGCCGCGGCTGAGGGCGGAAGGGCAGCGCAGCGGAGTTTTCGTTGGTGACACGGATGTAACCCCAGCGCTGCATTCCGTGGAGGTTGGTGGGCGTGCGTGCGCGACGTTCGAGTTCGCTGAGCGGGATCGGGCCGTTGCCGAGGTGCTGCATGCAGTTGAACCACATGACCATCGAAACCAGCCAGGGTGAATCGAGAGGGGTTGCGCCAGGTTTGCCCAGGAGGGTGGTTCGATGCGGGAGCCGGTGCTCGGCTTCGTTGTCGAACTCGATGGTGAAGGCAACGAGAAGTTGCGAGAGGAGTGCAGTCAGGGGAAGCGACGAGCCCATGATGGCGATGATTCCACTGGCGGGAGGGGCGCGCAAGCAGAGTCGCTGTTTGGCGTTGAATATCCGGAATTCTGGCTTAAAGTTTTGGTGAGCAAGCGGAACTGCGCGAGAGTGCGACGGGCCGGACGAGAAAATGCAACCGCTTTCGAGGAATGGCTGTCCCACTGCCATGAGAGGCGGCATTGAAAAACACTGCCAGCTACGAGAGTGCAGGGAGCGGGGCGAATGCCGACCTCGCGGATGTAGATCGCGTGCTGGCGGGGGATGTGAACGCATTTGAAGGCATTGTGCGCCGTTGGCAGGGACCGCTGGTGAACATGGCGTGGCGGTATTGCCGGGATCGCGGGCGAGCCGAAGAGATGGCGCAGGAGGCGCTGGTTCGAGCGTGGCGCGGACTCAAGCAGTGGAGGCGAGAGGGCAGCTTTTCGACCTGGCTCTTTGCGTTGGCGGCGAATGTGTTCCGGTCGGAACTGAAGCGGTTTCCGGTTGTCGATGTCTCGATCGAAGATGCGCCGGAGCCTGCCGCCAGGGCTGCACAAGAAGTTGAGTTGTCGTTGCGCCAGAGCGAGGATGCAGTCAGGCGGGCAGTGCTTGCGCTGCCGGTGCGTTATCGCGAGCCGGTGGTTCTCTTCTATTTTCATGAGATGGATGTGGGAGCTGCGGCGCGCACCATGGGGATGCCGGAGGGAACGGTAAAGGCTAGGCTGGCGCGGGCCCGGGCGCTACTGAAGAAGCGGTTTCCACATCTTGAGGATCAGCAGGCGGCGAAGGAACTGGCGGAGAAGGAGGCGTGATGATGAAGCCGGAGAATCTGGATCGCATTCTTGGCAGCGAAGAGGAATTGTCTCCGTCGTCTGGCTTTGTCGCGTGTGTGATGGAGCGTGTGCGGCAGGAGGCCGCTGCGCCGGCGCCGCTTCCGTTTCCCTGGAAGCGGGCGCTGCCGGGGATGATCGTGGTTGGCGTGGGGTTGGTGTGGTGCCTGGTGCAGCTGGTGCGTATGGGGATTGCAGAGGCGAAGACACCGGTGCTGATTACGATGCATCCGGCGACGCTGATGACGCCGCACATTGAAAGTGCAGGCGCGGTGGCGGCTGCTCTTGGTGTGTCGCTGCTCTCGTGGCTGCTGGCGCGGCGCGTGGTCGGGCGGCGCGGGTTGGTGTAGATTCTGCGCTACTCGATGGCAAATACGGCGTAGACCGTGGCTTCTTCGCGGATGGTTTGGGGGCGGATTTCGAGAGCGGGAGGTGGAGGCGGAGGAGGAGCGGGAATGCCGCCGATTCTTTCCGCAGTCAAGAGCGACCCCGACTTTGACGCGAAGAACAATCTTGTGTCGGGCGTTTCGTTGCTGGCATAGATCAGGTCGCCGAGCTTGACGTGAAGTCCTTCGGACATGTTCGTTCCGATCGAACGAGCCTTGACAAGCGCATTTGCTGCCGCCTTTGCCTGCAACGCTTTTCGGTCGGAAAGACGCCATTCAATCGCACCGCTCTTGTTCGCGCCGGCACCCACAGCCAATCGAATAGCATTGGGCGCGGCTGTGGGAGTAACGGAGACTTCCCAGGACTGTTGAAATCGATATTGCCGCGCTGCTCGGGTGACTTCGGAGTCCTTCTCGTCGAAGCTGTTATTCCGTTCCAGGCTCTGCTGACTGCTCGCTATGTCATCGTCCTTCACGCCAGCTTTGGGAGTGTCGCGATGATTGTTTGAGATAGTCTCGCCCCATCAGCGTAGGTTTTCTCGGAGTCAGGTCCAAAGACTTCAAATCCGATAGTGATTGCGGCT
>Ga0335077_10005340_pt1 | contig 15762 bp, 17 predicted proteins | sample Lox_Sample_31_FD_207151 | JGI IMG/M metagenome (GOLD analysis project Ga0335077, IMG submission 207151) | Soil microbial communities from Loxahatchee National Wildlife Refuge, Florida, United States - Lox_Sample_3.1 | ecosystem: Environmental > Terrestrial > Soil > Wetlands | place: USA...
GCAATTGGCTCATAGTGCGGTTCCTCACCGGGTTTTTCGTCACCGTCCCGGCCATCGCGACCGCATGGCTCCTGTACGTATTCTGGGATGCCATCGACGACTTCTTCTCACCGGGGTACCAGCACCTCTTCGGCCGCCGCATCCCGGGGTTGGGTTTCCTCACCGCCGTGCTCGTCATCCTGTTCATGGGCACCATCGCCACGAATGTGGTTGGCCGGCGCATCATCGCGCGCATCGAGCGGCTCTTCGCCCGTGTGCCCATTTTCCGAAGCGTATACCCGTCGGTAAAGCAACTCCTGGAGTCCTTCTCACCCGAGAAGCGCAGCTCCTTCAAGTCCGTGGTCCTGGCCGAGCATCCGCGCAAGGGGGAGTTTGTATTCGGATTCGTCACCGCAGAAGTGCTGGTCGACGCGGACGAAGGCACGCAGGAGATGGTCACGGTGTTCGTCCCGACCAACAACCTCTATTTGGGTGACGTCATCATGCTGTCGCGGGACGATGTCATCGCCACTGGATTGACGGTTGAGGAAGGCATCCGGATCATCCTCTCGGCGGGGACGGCCACGCCGCCCCACCTCCCGCGGGTGCCCGGGTCATCGATGCGCCCAGCGGCGGGCCCAACGCCGAACCGTCTCCCCGAGCGGAAATAGCTTCCCGAAGAAGAAGTGGTCCGCGCCTTCCACCGTTTCGACACGGGCGTGCGGGAGTCGCTCCGAGAGCGCAGCCAGGCGGGGCAGCGGGCAATAGGTGTCGCGAGTGCCCGATACCACCAGGACATCCATATCGGCCCCCTCGAGGGTCCCGAAGTCCAACATCGCCAGCGGCGGGGCAACCAGACAGAGTGCCGCCAGCGAGACCCCCGATCCGGCCACCCGGGCGGCGATCCACGCTCCGAACGAATACCCTGCCACACCGAGCGGTCGCCCAGCGGGCAGGCGGGTGAGAAGCATGTGGATCGCGGCCTTCAGATCGTCTTGTTCACCCTCTCCTTGGGCGTGGTGGCCGGTGGAGCGGCCTACGCCCCGGAAATTGAACCGGAGGGTCGAGAGACCGCTCTCGGATCCGACCTCAGCCACGCGCACCACAACTGGGTTGTCCATGTCCCCCCCATACAGAGGGTGAGGGTGACACACGACGAGGCCGCCCTGCGCGTCCTCCGGCTGCTGGAGCCGCGCTTCGAGCCCGACGCCACTGGAAACGCCGATGCTTACGGCTTGTTCCATGCTTGCCTTTCCCCATCGCGGCTCGTCTCCGGGCCGGCTGGAGGCTGCCGAGAGGAGGCCATGGGATACCGGCCATCCCCGACGTTAGAGGGTCTGTCCGGAATACTCAAGATGTAGCATCCGTCGTATGTTCGGGGTAACCTGAGGACACCAATGCCGCAACTAACTTGTCTCTGGAATCGGCCTCGCCTAGAACGATACGCTGATGGGACCCTCGGCCTTTCCGTGACGCAGTCGGTCAAGAATCACCTGAATCACTGCAGTGACTGTCGGGACCGTGTCGAGGGGCTCGCTCACCTCAAGGCACTGGTCCGGTCGGCTCTTCCCGAGGTGGCCGAGCCCGATTGGACGGGTTTCTGGGCTGGTATCGACGCTCGTCTCTCGAGCGAAGAGCCACGACGCATCCAGCCTGACCCGTGGTGGATGCCCTTCTGGAGGCCTGTCTGGGGACATCCGCGCCTGGCCATGGGAAGTGTGATGGTCGTAGCACTGGTTGCCGTGCTCTCCCTGTGGCCTCTTCCGGGGCGCCAGGGGGGCATGCCGGTTGCGTGGGCGGGACCAGTCGTGGTGCAGGATGTCGACACACCGGACCCGGATGGGAGCGTCATGGTCTACTCCACACCGGACCAGGCCCCTGAACAGGCACTGACCGTGATCTGGTTGTTTTCCCCAGCAGGCTCTAGCGAGGAATCCTAGGCATCCATCCGGGGGCCGTGCGAGGCCGCCGGCTCACTGCTTCAGGGCAGCGAGTCGTTCCTTTGCGAGGGATGCTTCCTCGGACTGCGGAAAGTGGTCGAGCAGGTACTGCAGGCGGGCCTGCGCCAGGGCGGTTTGCTTGAGTTCGGTCAGAGCCAGAGCTTCCTTGTAAAGCGCCGTCGGCACCTTGCTGCCCCGCGGATAGTTCGCGAGTACCCTCCGGAACTCCTGAACCGATTGCTCCAGTTCCTGCTTCGCTTTGTCGGATTGACCCGCGGCAGCGCTGGCACGGGCCATACTGAAGTAGGCCTCGCCGATAGAGTATTGCGCGCTGTCGGCCAGTGGTGAGTCCGGGAAGCGCCGAACGAACTCTCGAAATCCCGAGATCGCCAGAGGGTAGCGGCCCCTACTGAAGTCCAGGTATGCGGCCTGGTAGTTTTCCTGGGCCGTGCCGGTACTCGGACTCGAGCCGGAGGGCGGTGCCGCACCCGTGCGCGCACTCTCGGCTGGGTTCGGGGCGTTCGGAATCGGCGGTTTGGTTGGAGGAGACATCACCACCGGAGGAGGAGGAGGTGGCGGGCTCGACCCAACCCGCGGGCCTTGACGCGCCAAGCTATCGACTCGTTGCGCTACGCCGTCCAGCCGAGCCGACAGCCGACTCAGCTCCGCATTGATGCTGTCGAGCCTGGCGGAGAGTGCTGCCGTCTGCCGAGCACTCTCCGCCATCTGCTCCGAGTTCCGACGCTCGGCCAGGCCGAGCGTTTGGGCGTCGCCGCGCCCTCGGTTGGCGTTCACCATCAGCATGTTGACGTCTCGCCGTAGTTGCGACACGTCCTGCTGAAGTGAGTCATCCGAGAACCCGGCACATCCAGCGACAACCAGCGCCAAGCCGCCCAGCAACGATAGCGTGTGGAGGGGGAGTGAGGAACTCCCCCTCGTCCACGGCCACATCAAGCCGCACACCTCATCTCGGCTCGGATGACATCTCCGGGCCGATTGACACGTCTACTGAGCCTTGGTCAGGAAGTTGTCGCGACGGTTCTTCGCCCAGCACGCCTCGGTGTGCTCGGTGCAGACCGGCCGCTCCTTCCCGTACGAAATAATGGTGATGCGGTTGGCCTGTACGCCCTGGGCGACCAGGTAGTTCATGGCCGACTTCGCGCGGCGCTCGCCGAGCGCGAGATTGTATTCTGCGGTACCGCGCTCGTCGCAATTCCCCTCGATCAGGACCAGATTCGAGGGATTGGACTTCAGCCAGGCCGCGTTGGCGTCCAGGATCTTCGCGTCCTCCGGCCTGATGTTGTACTTGTCGAAGTCGAAGTGGATCTCCTTCAGATTCGGATTCGCCATGAACTCAGCCGGTCGCGCCGGCGGCGGAGTGGGCGCTGGAGCCGCCGGGGCCGGCGCCGGGGCTGGTGGACGTGGGGCGGCCGCCGCCGGAGGAGGCATGGGCGCAGGGGCCGGGGGTGGGGCAGGAGCCGGAGCCGGCGGCGCGGGTGGCGGCGCCATGGGAGGAGGAACGGCCGCTACGGTAGTGACCGGGCGCTTCGGACAGCCCACCAGGAAGAGGGCGAGGATCAGCAGAGGTGCCACGAGGAACCAGTTTCCCCGTCGGTGCGACATGTTCTTGAACCCTCCTTGTTGACCACCGTTAAGACGGCTCGTGCACCGCATCCGCTCAGGCAACCGATCCGGCACGCTATTCGGCCAATCCTATCATGGAAGGCGAGGAGACCACGAGCCACTTGTAGTCTCCGCCGGGCCCTTGGTCAACTGCTGCTGTTCCGACCCATCCGCGAGCATCGTGAAGAGCTGGAAGCTTCCGAACCGATTCGACTCGAACAGGAGATGACGACCATCGGGGGCCCACGACGAGCCCGCGTTGCTTCCCGGCCCGGCCGTGAGCCGGCGCAGATTCGAGCCGTCGGGACTCACAGCCCAGATGTCGTGGTTGCCCTGTCGGGACGTGAAGGCGATGGCGTCGCCTTTCGGGGACCACCGGGGCTGTGTGTTGAACCCGTCCTGACTGAGCCGTCGCACGTTGGCTCCCTCGGCATCCATGACATACACCTGCGCGGAGCCCGAACGATCGGAGATGAACGCGATTTCTCGGCCAGTCGGGGACCACGTGGGCTCGGTGTCGATACCGTTGAAGCTGGTAAGGCGGCGGAACGCACCCGTGGCCACGTTGAGGATGTAGACCTTGGGGTTGCCGTCCTTGGAGAGAGTGAGGGCGAGTTGAGTGCCGTCGGGACTCCAGGCCGGTGAGGTGTTGATGCCCGCATAGCCCGCCAGCAGCTGGGTGGGGCGCTTTTCGAACGGAAACAGCCGGTAGAGGTACGGGTAGCCTCGCATGTAGGACGTGAAGGCGATGGACCGTAGATCGGGACTCCAGCACGGTGTGAGATTGATGGATTGATTCGACGTCAGACGCGTGGGGTCCACGCCGTCGTAGTCCATCATGTAGATCTCCTTGTGGCCCGACACGACGCTCACGTACGCGATCTTCGTGTCAGCGACCCCGAGCTCACCGGAGAACTGGAAGACGACCTCGTCGGACACCTTGTGGGCCAACCGCCACACCTGGGCCATCGGCATCTCGAACTTCTTCGACACGATCTGTCGGTATTCCGGCGACGTCAGATCGTAGAGCCGCATCTCGACCTGGACCCGGTCCCCACGCACCGTGAGCAAGCCTTGAAGGCCCGCATGGGCGCCGGCGGCGGCGAGGCTGGACCACGTTTCCCGCACGGCGGCGGGGCTGTTCGCCGGAAGCGCGGCCACTCCAGACACGACGGTGAACAGTGCCGAGAAGGTCAGGTCCTTGCCCACGACGTCCGGGAGCCGCTTGGCGAGCTCGTGAGGGTCGGGGGTGACCGCGGTGAAATCAGGGATCGCGATGTTGAGCTTCTTGGCGCCGCTCGCAGTGACGTTGAGCAGCACGTCGGGCGACTGAGGACGCGCCGGGTCCGGCGATGACAGGACACCACCCAACCCGACCAGCACGATCGCGCCCAGGATGACTAGCACTGAGCGAATAGGACGCACGGTTACCCCCGTTCGAGATCGAAACGGAACTGCACGCGAAGCGACGGCCGGCTCCAGTCCTGGGGCAATGGAGGAAAGGGGCTGGCATCGAGCACAGCGCGGATGGCCGCCTGATCGTAGAGTGCGTTGCCCGAGCTCTGATCGATCCGAGGCATGCGAATGGACCCGTCCCGCTGAATCTCAACGAGGACGAGCGGCTTCTGGCTCGGCGCGGCCCGCTGGTTTTGACGCTGCCATTCGCCTTCCACCTTCTGGAGTACCTGCCGCAGATACCACGCATAGGGGAAGTCCGACGCGTCGAGCGATCTCGCGCCCACGCCGGCGGGGGATCCAGTGGGCAGTCCTCGTGGAGCTTCTGGGGCCGGCCGGCTTTCGACTGGGCGCTCGGTGCGTTGCGGCTTGTCCACGTGCACGGCGCTGGTCGATTGGGCCAGTGACGGCAGTTCCTTTTCTCCCGCGCGTAGGGGTGCCGCCGTTCGCGGAGGCAGACTCGGCTTCACTGGCGCCGCTTCCGGCAGCCGTGGGGCTTCACGGGTCGGCCTCTCACGAGGATCTGGCGTCGGCGTCGCCGTCGGAGCCCGTGACGGCAACACTGGCGCGGGCGGCGCCGGTAGCGATGCCTTGTGGACGGGAGCGGCGGGGCTGCCGATGGCTGCGACCACCGGGACCAGATTCACCACATACACGCGGGACGTATGCCAGCCGTTCCACAAGATCATCACCGCGAAGGCCAGGACGAAAAGCGCATGCCCGGCGAACGAGACGCCGAATGCAGCCAGGGACGGTCGCCGCGGCGCCATGGGAGCCAGCGAGCGACGCGACATCGGGCGGAACCCGGAGGGCGCCGAATATCGGCTGGCGATGCTGACGGAGGTCATCGCGCTCTGGTCGGCTCCGTCACCATGCCGAGCTTCTCGATCCCGGAGCGCCGGACGCGGTCCATGGTCTCGACGACGAATCCATACTGGAGCGCTTGGTCGGCTCGCAGGTAGAGCGTCTTGTCCTGTCGGTCCTTGAAGACGTTGTGGAGGTGCTGCTCGAGCGTGGCGAGCGGCACCAGCTTGTCGTTGAGGTAGACCGCCTGCTCCTTCGTCAGCGTCAACACCATCCGCTCCTCGACGGCCGTGGGCTTGCCCGACGTCTTCGGAAGATTGACGTCGATACCGCGGTACATGAGCGGCGCGGTCAGCATGAAGATCAGGAGCAAGACGAGGGTGACGTCCACGAGGGGAATGATGTTGATCTCGGCGAGCGTGCCACCGATCCGGTGTCCGCCGGGTCCGACGTCAGCGGAGTCAACCTTGAAGGCCACTGCTCACGACACCTGGGAGGGTTTGGAAAACGAGCGCCCCACCACGTTGAGGAGTTCGAGGGCGAAGCCGTCCATCTCTACCGCCCAGTGCTTGACTCGATTCACGAAGAAGTTGTAGCCGATGACGGCGGGAATCGCGGCGCCGAGCCCCGCGGCCGTGGCGATCAGCGCCTCGGAGATGCCGGGCGCGACCACCGCCAGATTGGCAGAGCCCTGAGCCCCGATGCCCTGGAACGACGTCATGATGCCCCAGACGGTGCCGAACAGTCCGATGAATGGCGCGGAACTGGCCGTCGTGCCCAGGAAGGGGAGGTAACGCTCCATCCGCGCGACTTCCGCTGACGCTACCCGCCGCATGGCTCGGTTGATCGCTTCCAGTCGTTCCGGGCCGAGACCTTCGTCTGATTCCTCCAGCACGCGATCGACGATCTCGACGCCGCCGAGCATGCTCGACAGCTCCTGACCCGCGGCCAGGTAGACCTGAGCGAGGGGACTGTCGCGGTACTTCTTCGCCGCCGTGTACACGACGGAGAATCGGCGCGCCTCCCGGAAGACACGGATAAAGCGCGCCGAGTCGCGACGGATTCGTCGAAACTCCCACCACTTCTCGACGATCAGGGCCCAGCACACGATGGAGAAGATGGCAAGCACGGCGAGGACGAACTTTGCGATGGGGCCGGCGCTGAGCACTAACTCCGCGACGCCGTTGTTCAGGCTGGCGTTTCCGGGCACTCGGGGCTCCTTTGTATGCGGTGGATCACGCGGAAACGGTTTCGTTCGATGATACCGGACGGTTCCGAGCAGGTCAATTAATTTGACGGGAAATCACTGTCTTATTTGACAGGGAACGGTCTCCACCGTATAAGGGGACGGTGATCAGCGAGTGGGCTAGTCGCGTGAAGTTCCCCCTCGTCCCCGGATCCGTCCTCCGAGCCGCTGCCCTGGCTCCGACCACCTCGCGCCGCGAGGCTATAGTCTGATGTTCCGCTCTCCCGGTGCGATCGCCCTGCAGGTCGGCCCCGTGACGATCCGCTGGTACGGCATCCTGATGGCGAGTGCGATGGGACTCGGGCTCTGGCTCGCGCACCGTGACGCGCGTCGCCGCGGGATGGATCCCGAGCCCCTGCTGAAGGCCGCCGAGCTGGGTCTCCTCGGCGGCCTCATCGGTGCCCGTCTGTACTACGTGGCCTTCAACCTCGACTACTACGCCCGGCTGCCCATGAAAATCTTCGCGGTGTGGGAAGGCGGGCTTGCGATCCATGGAGGCGTGATCGGCGGCATTCTTCTGGGCGGCGGCTATGCCGCCTGGCGAGGACTCCCGATCCTCACCTATCTGGACATCGCGGCGCCCGCTCTGGCGATCGGACAGGCCATCGGGCGTTGGGGGAACTTCTTCAACGAGGAGGCGTTCGGCACGCCGACCGAGCTGCCGTGGAAGCTCTACATCCCGTCGTCGCAACGGCCGCTCGAGTACGCGCAGAGCGAGTTCTTCCACCCGACATTCCTCTACGAGTCGCTGTGGGATGCGCTCGTGTTCGTGCTCCTCGTGCGGGTGTTTCGCGATCGTGTCGCGCGCGCGCCCGGAGCGCTGTTCCTGGTCTACCTCGGGCTCTACTCGGTCGGCCGGTTCTGCACCGAGGGGCTGCGCACCGACCCCTTGATGGCGGGGCCCGTTCGCGTCGCCCAACTGGTCAGTGTCGCGGGCGTGGCGTTGGCGTTGATCGGGGTCCCGCTGATGGTCGGGCGATCCGCGCGGAGTGAGTGATGCGAGACGCGCCGTCGCTCCCGCGGCTCAGGCGCGCCCCAAGCGCTCGTTGACGAGCCGACGCAGCGAATTCTCGTCGAACCGGAGGGCCTGGCGACTCGGCGGCGGAGCCTCCGTCTTGAGGCCGGTCTCGCTCAGGATGACGCAGATCGTCGCGTCAGGGTCGAGGGCCTTGTCGGCGAGGAGTTGGCACAGCACGGCCAAAGTGGCCACGCCCGTGGGGCCCGCCCAGATTCCCTCCGTCTGCGCGAGGAGCTTCTGCGCTTCGAGGATATCCTCGTCCTCGGCCTCCCCGGCAACGCCGTCGTGTTCCCTCAGCAGCGCCAGTGCCCACGCCCCCTTCTTGCCGGGATCGCCGGCCGCCAGTCCCTCGGCCACCGTGTAGCCGATCGTGATCGGCTCGATGGCGCGACGCTCGCGCCACGCGCGCGCCACGGCGTTCGCCCGCCTCGCCTGCGCGGCGACCATTCGAGGCTGCCGCGGGATCCAGCCCAGCTTGTTCATCTCCGCAAAGCCGCGAAAGGTGGCGATGAAGGTTTCCCCCACCGCGACCGGGGCCACCACGATGTCCGGCGCGCGCCAGCCGAGTTGCTCGGCGATCTCGTAGGCGAGCGTCTTCTTGCCCTCGTGCTTGAAGGCATTGCGCGACGCACCGCAGTCGAAGAACAAGCGCTCCTCCACGAGCCGGTCCCAGAGACCGATGAGGTCGTCGTACACGCCCTGGTAGATGACGAAGTCGGTGGCCGTGGCGGCCATGTGCAGGAGCTTCGGCGCCGACGCTTTCTCGTAGGCGAAGACGAGGGAGCGGAGCCCGGCGCGCGCGGAGTAGGCGGCGATCGACGAGCCAGCGTTGCCGGAGCTGACCACCGAGGTCGCGGAAAAGCCGAACTGCCGCGCCGCGGAGACCGCCGTGGCCGACGAGCGGTCCTTCACGGTCCCGGTCGGATTGGAACCTTCGAACTTCGCCAGCAACCGTCTCACCCCCAGTCGCCGGCCGAGCGTCGGACATTCGATGAGCGGGCTCTGGCCTTCACCGAGCGTCACGCGGTGAGCCGGGTCCGCGATGGGCAGCACGGGCGCATAGCGCCAGAGTCCCGCTCCGGTGAAGATGCCGGGGCCGGCCTTGGCGAGCGCGTCCCAGTCGTACTGCAACTCCAGAAGACCGCCGCAGCGGGCGCACTGAAGGCGGTATTCGAGCGGGACGGCCGTCCCGCACTGGATGCACTGAAGCCCGGTGGCATGCGAGCCTCTCACGAGATCCTCCCAAAGCACTCTTCCATCGCGGCGAGCATCGTCTCGATGCGATGGCGTAGGGTGTGCTCCTCGAGCGCGCGCGTCTGGGCGTTCGCGCCGATCGCGCGCGCCTCGTCGGGGTGGGCCAGGTAGTAGTCGAGCTGGCGCTTGAGGTCGTCGAGGTCGCGGTAGGCCACCAGCTCCTGGCCTGGCTTGAAGAGCGACGGGAGATCGTCCTTCAGGTCGGCGACCTGACAGACCCCGCCGGCGGCGAGCTCGAACGTGCGGGTGTTCACCCCGACGATGTCGTTCAACGGGTGGTGGTGGTTGAGCGACAGGGTAGACCCCGAGTACACCGCGAGCTTGTCTCGTCCCCACACCGCTCGGCCGGCCACCATGGCGCGCACCGTGGAGGAGCCGGCTCGGCGCCAGCCGCCACCCCAGATACGGATGGGATAGCGCCCGAGCTCGGCCAGCAGGCGCTCCCGGTACGGATACCAGCTGCCCACGACGCTCACCGGTGACGTGAATTCCCGCGCTTCCTCCTCTGTGAGCGCGATCGGGTGGTGGAGATCCGGCACGCAGTAGAGCGGCAGGTAGCGGACATTGCGCAGGCCGACGTGCTCGAGCGCTCGAAGCGCGTAGCGTTCCTTGGTGAAGAACAGGTCATACGCCTCGATGCACTCGAAGGGGATCATCAAGAGCGGGTTGTCGGGGAAGAGGTTCACGAAGAGCGTGTCCGTCGTGGCCTTCACGCGCTCGATCATCGCGGGCGCGATGGGCCCACCCTTGATCACCAGCACGGCCGCCGGACGCCACCGACGGCACGCCCGCTCGAGCCGTCCGAGGATCACCCGCTGGTACGCCGCCTTCGTGCTGCGGTTCTTGTACACCGGGTTCTCGCGGCGGTAGGCGAAGGTCCGGACCTCGTGGCCCATGGCGGAGAGCTCGTCACGAAAGTCCATCCCCATGTGTCCCGGGCGCTCGAACGGCAGGACGATCAGCCAACGCATACGCCGCGCTCGGAGAGTGGAAGGGAAGGTGTCTCCGGCACGATCCGAGCACACGCGGACCTCATGGCGTTCGCATCCGCACGTGGGCCGCGACGAGGGGGTCCGTCAGCGCGGCGGTACCCACCATGGCAGCGTCGGCGCCGGACGCGAGCGCATGCTGCACGCGCTCGACGGTGGTGAGCCCGCCCACGGCGAGGATCGCGCGACTCCAGGCGCCGGCCTTGCGCCACGCGAGCAACTCCTCGACTTGAACCTGGGACTGCGTGTAGATGCCTGCCCCGACGACGGCGCTCGGATCCCGGCCCTCGCCAGGGAACGCTGGTGTCCCATCAGACTTCAGGACGCTCCGGCGCAGTCCGTTCACCAGGATGAAGCCATCGAGGCGGGGCGCGAGGCGGCTGGCCAGCTCGTGCAGGGCGCGCGGACTCCGTGTCGCACCCAGTTTGGCGATCACCGGCCGCTGACCCACTGCGCGCCGCACCCGGTCGACGATGTAGGCGGACAGGGCCGGGTTCTCGTACACCATCTGGGGTTGCTCGCCCGTGGTGAGCAGCGAGGATAGATGAACCTCGATAACGTCGGCGCCGGCATCCGCTGCCCACCGCGCGCAGAGGGCGTAGTCCTCGGAGAGTTGCTGCGCGTCTCCGCCCGGACGAGGCGTGCCCACCACGCTGACGATGAGGATCTGGCCGGGACGGATCTTTGATTTCGCGCGCAGCACGTCGGACCGCCACTCGTCGGGATCCGTCGAGGGGAGTCCCTGGGATACCGCCCAGGTCACTCGGCCGGGATCGAGCGGGCGCGGCGCCGGTTCGACGGTGGCCGGGTCGCCCGGCGTGCAGAAGATCAGATTGGGCTGGGGAAGCGCCGCGTGCGCCGCGGTCCGAACGGTCTTGTACGTCAGCAGGCCGTAGCCGAGTCGCGCGTACGCCTCGATCCAGCGTGAGTTGGGCAGCGGCCCCGCGGCGATCCCTACGGGGCTCTCGACCCGGCGATCGAAGATCCAGGACCCGGGCCCCTCCTTCAGCTTCCGTGGACGCGCCGGCAATCTGGGCGGATGGCTCGCGTTCCAGGCAAAGGATCGGTCGAGCCGATAGGCGATCAGCGTCAAGCCTCGTGGCGGACAGGGCGGGCGACGGCGCTCATCGGAAGGCTGGCCGGACCTCGCGGGCGATCAGCTCCAGCTCACGCATGATGTGACGATGCGGCATGCCAGGGAAGAAGAGGCGACAGATCAGATGTGTCGTGCCGTACTGCTCGACGAATGGTCGCAGGTCCTTGATGACCTGGTCGGGACCACCGATCAGGAATCGGTCCTTCTTCACGGTCTCGAGATCGGTGGCGATGGAGGCGTCGATGAACGGGTGCTTCCAGCCTCCCGCGTACTCCTTTCGGTAGGAGACCATGATGTGTCGCTCGGCGAGCTCCCTCGCCTCGCGGTCCGTGTCCGCGATGATCACGTCGCGCGTGAGCGGCCAGTCGGTGATGGTCCCGGTGAGACCCGCGGCCCGGCGGTTGGCGAGGAAGCGCTGCTTGCCGTCGAGGAGGCGCGAGAGGTCAGCGGTGGGGCCGGGGAGCCAGTTGTCTGCGAGGGTCGCGGCCCGTCTGAGCGTCAATTCTCCCCATCCCCCGATCCAGATCGGGGGATGGGGCTTGGTGATCGGCCGTGGCTCCAGCTTCCCCTCGACCTGATAGTAGGTTCCGCTGAACGAGAACGTGTCGTGAGTCCACAACCCCTTGACGATGGCCAGCTGCTCCTCGAACCGGGCGCCCCGCTTTGCGAGGTCGGCACCGTAGAGCAAGAACTCGTCGGGCTTGTAGCCGATGGCCACGCCGAGGACCGCGCGGCCGCCGGACATGACGTCGAGCAGTGCCACGTCCTCGGCCAGCCGCGCGGGATGGTAGAACGGCGCGACCAGGATGTCGGTGCCCAGCGTGACGCGCGACGTGCGTGTCGCGAATCCCGCCAGCACCGGCAGCGGAGAGGGCCAGTAGTGGTCGACGACCGAGTGGTGCTCCTCCATCCAGACGGAGTCGAAGCCGAGCTCCTCGCCCCTGACCACCTCCTCCAGAGCGTCCTGGTAGTAGTGTCCTCCCTCGATCGGAATGAAGCCGACCTTGAGTCCGGCCATGGCCCCCGGCGCTCCGACGAGACCGTCGGCCGGCGGCTACAGCTCGCCGGCCTCCTCGAGAGCCTGCTTCAGGCGCTGGCGATCGTCGGCGCCGATCGGCATGAGCGGCGGTCGCATGTGGGCGTGTTTCAGGATGCCCTGCATCACGAGCACTTCCTTGCACCGCGCGCGGTAGTCCCGCACGGGAGGTGCGAAGACGGCGTCGACGAGCTTCTGGATGCGGTCGCCCTTCTCGCGCGCCGTCACCCAGTCTCCGCGCATCGCCGCCTGGTAGACCGCCACGTGAGTGCGCGTCGTGACGGCGCACGCCCCGAGCAACGCGCCCTCGGCCCCGAGAAGGTAGGACTCCCAGATGAAGTTGTCGTTGCCGGTCAGGACGGTGATCCGCCGCGACGCTCCCCGCGCGACGTTGACGATCTCCCGGAAGCGCTTGGCGTCGAACAGCGCTTCCTTGATGGCGACCACCTCGGGAATCTCGATCAGGCGCTGGAGCGTCTCGTCGGCGAAGTCCGTCCCGCCCAGTGCCGGTTGGAGCGTGAACAGGATCAGCGGCAGCCCGCTCTCCTCCGCGATGGCCTTGTGGTAGCGATAGGGAACGTCGGGCGAGAGCGGCTTGCCGAGATACGCGGTGATCGGAAAGACGAGCAGGCACTCGGCGCCGGCCTCGCGGTACTCCCGCGCGTATTTGACCGCCTGCGCGGTGAAGGATGCGCCGAGGCCGGCCACGATCGGAATCCGGCGGCCGGACAGCTCCTCCCGATAAATCCGGAGAACGCGTAGCCGTTCCTCGTGCCAGAGATGCGGCCCCTCCCCGGTATCGACGTTGACGGCGACGGCGCGCACACCCTGATCGGCGATCCAGCGGATGTACCGTCGGAGCTCGGGCTCGTCGATCTGGGCGTCCGGGGTCATCGGCAGGACGGTGGCGGGGATGATGCCCCTGAGGTCGATGGCGGTGTCAGTCGTGCCCATGATGCCTCCGGTGAAGGGATCGGTTAGGCGTCGCTGGCGAGCTTGCCCTTGTTGCCCCAGTTCGACTTCTCGATGTCCTGGAAGACGATGTGCACCTGGTCCGCCGTGGTCTTGCCGATCTTGACCATGGCGTCGGTGATGGCGGTGACCAGCTCGCGCTTCTGCTGATCGGTGCGACCGGCATACCACTGGATCGTGATGTTCGGCATGGGAACCTCCTGGTTACTTGAGTCGCTGCATGTCTTCGGGGAAGTTGGAGCTGAACGCGTACGCCTTCACGATACCGTCCGCACTGAAGCGGACGCTCAGGTCCTTGCTCAGCTCGGCGCTGGAATTGCGCTGCCCGTAGAACCAGCGCCACATCTGGTCGCCGTTGTCGAGACCGACCTGGTAGGGCGTGCCGAACATCCGTTCGAGCGACGCCTTGTCGGTCGTCCCGACCACGATCATCTTGGCCTCCGGCGACGGAAAGTCACGGCCGAACTTGAACGAGAGACATCCGGCCAGCACGGTCAAGGCGAGCAGGCACGGAACCACTGCCGACGCTCGCATGGTTCGAATTATCCCACGCGCGCCGAAGGCCGGTCAACGCGGCGGGGCGGTGGGGCCGGAGACTTGACTTGGCGCCGGGGCAGCCGCTACGGTCGTATCACCCCGACGATCGGTGCCCGTGTCGCCAAGTGCACCGGCACGACCTCGGCGGGATTCCAGCGATCGTTCAGACGAGGAGGCGCTGCTCATGACCATTCCCGTGATGAAAGGGTATGCCCGGCTCGACGAGTTGCCCGAAGAGAAGGTGGGCGAGAAGATCACGCGACGCATCCTGGTCGGCGAGAAGGAGATGGTGGTGTTCTGGAAGATGAAGGCGGGCGCGCATGCCGCCCGCCACCAGCACCCTCACGAGCAGATCTTCTGGGTCCTCTCCGGGAAGATGGAGTTCACTCTTGGCGAGGCCAAGCGGACGTGCGTCGCCGGCGACCTGGGGTTGATCCCGGGCAACATTCCCCACGAAGCCTACTTCGTCGAGGACACGGAGGTCATCGACATCTTCGCCCCGCCGCGCGAGGACATGTTCACGGGCGGCGACACGTATCTCGCGCGGTGATCCGAGCCGCCGGCTTGCCATGAACCCCTACCGGCCGGGAGGGTCCTCATGATCGTTCCTCTCACGCTGATCGACTTTCTGGAGCGCGCCGAACTGGTGTACGGGCACCGCGAGGCCGTCGTGGACGAGCCGAATCCGCCCGGCGGCGGGCTCGGTCGCATCACCTATCGGCAGTTCGCCGAGATGTCGCGAAGTCTCGCGGCGGCGCTCGATGACCTGGGCGTGGCCGAGGGAGAGCGGGTGGCGATCATCTCGCCCAACGCGGCGCGGTTTCTCGTGAGTCTCTTCGGCGTGAGCGCCTACGGCCGCATCCTGGTGCCGGTGAACTTCCGCCTGAACGTCGAGGAGATCCGCTACATCATGGAGCATTCCGGCTCGACCGTGGCGCTGATCGATCCGGAGCTCGATGAGCCCTTGCGCGACCTGGCCGTCAAGCACCGGCTCCTGCTCGGCGCCGCGACCGATTCCCAGCTCTTCGGGCGCGCGGGGGCGGTGCCACGCGGGCGGGTGACCGACGAGAACGCGTGCGTGTCGATCAACTACACGTCGGGCACGACGGCCCGCCCCAAGGGCGTCCAGCTCACGCATCGTGGCTGCTGGCTCAACGCGGTGACCTTCGGCTGGCACCTCGGCCTGTCGGACCGGGACGTGTACCTGCACACGCTGCCGTCCTTTCACTGCAATGGCTGGGGCATGCCGTATGCCGTGACGGCCATGGGTGCGCGCCACGTGATCATCAGGAAGATCGACGGGGAGGAGATACTCCGCCGCGTCGAGCGCGAAGGCGTCACGCTCTTCAACTGCGCGCCGGCGGTGATGGCGGCCGTGCTCGACGCCGCCGCGGCGCGCAGGAATCGGGGGGCGCCCGTGCCGGGCCGAGGTCAAGTGCGCGTGGTCGTCGCGGGCGCTCCGCCGCCATCCAAGACGATCGAGCGCATCGAGACTGAGCTCGGATGGGAGTTCATCCAGATCTACGGCCTCACCGAAACCTCGCCTCTTCTGACGTTCAATCGGAGACCGGAGGAGTGGGACGGCCTGGACGCCGCCGAGCGCGCCCGCTGCCTCTCGCGCGCCGGGGTGCCCGCCGTGGGGGTGCGCATGGCGGTCGACGCCAGCGGAGAGATCCTCGCCCGCTCCAATCACGTGTTCGAGGGCTACTGGAATCAGCCCGAGGAGACCGCCAAGGCCCTTCAGGACGGCTGGTTTCACACCGGGGATGGCGGCCACCAGGACGGTGCCTACGTGGTGATCGCCGATCGCAAG
>Ga0335077_10005341_pt1 | contig 15761 bp, 10 predicted proteins | sample Lox_Sample_31_FD_207151 | JGI IMG/M metagenome (GOLD analysis project Ga0335077, IMG submission 207151) | Soil microbial communities from Loxahatchee National Wildlife Refuge, Florida, United States - Lox_Sample_3.1 | ecosystem: Environmental > Terrestrial > Soil > Wetlands | place: USA...
CAGATAACCCGGCGTTTTCATAGCTCCTCCGAACAGGGTTTCATCGAGCATCGCCATATCCCACGCATACCAATAGTTGGGAGTCAGTTTGAGCGCGATGTCGTCCATTGCGGCCATCGTGCCGCCGGCTCGCGGGTCGGCCAATGCAGCCTCGCTCATATAGCGGTGGTGAATCCGAGCATTGATTTCCTTTGAGCTTTCGCGTGGGATTACATCGGCTCGGCCGATGGCCACCAGACCTCGTTCTGAACCGGGCTTTCTGATGTCCACCATCAGAGAGGCGGTCGGTCTAGACTGAACATTGCGAGCCTTGCGACTGCGGGTAGAAGTGGCTACATAGAAACAGCCACCTTCGAACAGATACCAAACCGCCGTAAGATGGATGGAACCATCGTCGTTTGCCGTACCCAAGCTTGCGATCAGGCGTCCTGACAGGATTTCCTGAGCCCCCGAGGGAATTGTGGTTTGCATGATGACTTGTCCCTTCTCCACGATTCTATCGGTTCCACCGATGCTAGGGACGCAACGTACTTCTCTCTCGACGCGGTTCGTTCGAAACTGCCCGGGCCTCCCATTGCCTAGAAAGCCGGTAACCAGAGTCCCAATGTCCTGCCGCGCCTTACCGGTCAGAATATAGCGGGTGAAATTTTCGCCGATGACAAGTGCATCGCTTTAGGTCACTCTTGCCTGCGGATAGGGCGCGAACCAGGAGACCGACTGGCCGGTATAGACACCATTGGTGCCCCGGAATTCGACCGCTGGCGGGATTGATCTAGTGCTTCTTATGAAGCCTTATGATCGATGCCGTTCTCAGGCAGCCTCAGCGCGTCCGTTACTACGGCTTCGCTGGCGCGAAGCTGGGTCACGGTCAGTTCCCGGACTTTAAGAGATTTGATTTCCGCGCGATCGATTCGAATGCTGCGGATCGCCAACCGGCGGATGGCTAACGCGCCGATCACTAACGCGCCGATCGCGAATGCGCCCACCGATAATGCCCCAACGGCAGCGCCAACCACGGCCAGGCCGGGCAAACCTCGTCGTTCTGTGTCCTTCATCCATTCTCCTTGCTGGAGTCCGGCAACCGCATGGACCCTCCGCGGCGAAATGATCTGTGTCACCGGTGAACACATCTGAAACGACAATCGAGGTTTGATCACCTCACCGCGTCAGTTCATGCTGGAAGATTACGGCCAAAGCATACGGCCCACCCACTTCCCTTAGGTGGCGCCGCTGAAGCAGAGCCGCAAGGTTCTCGTCTTCACCACATCGACATCATACAACTCCGGAGTTGCCCGGGGTGTGTGGCAGCTTCAGCGAGCCACAGGCCTCCGCTGTACGCCTCCGATTTTAATAGGAACGGCTTCGATGAAAAAGATTGCATCTCGTGGCCGCACCCGACGGCGTCAAACCATACGAAAGGGTTGGCCATCCTGTCTTCACGCACTTTTCATCCTCCTAATATTATTAGGCTTTATATTATGAGGCTTTGGAAGTCGTGGGATCCGTTGTGGCACCGAATGCGAAGAAGGACCCGCTCACCTTCGCGATCGGCATGTAGGTCATCTGGAGCGCAGTGAGGCTGGCTAATATGCTTGCAGTTTGAAAGTACGAGTGCTATATAGCTTACTCCCATGCAAGAGAGGGCAGCACATACGGCAGGAGTCGCCGGGCTTTTCTATGATGCTTTCAAAGCCAGTCCCATTGGGATTGCTTTGGAGAACCTGGAAGGGCAGCCGCTCTTCGTAAATCCTGCTCTTTGCGCGATGCTGGGATTCAGCGAAGAGGAAATGCGCAGAAAACACTGCGTCGATTTTTCTCCTCCTGAAGATGCCGCCAAAGATGGGGTTCTTTTTGAGCAATTGCGGGCGGGTTCGATCGATCACTATCAGATTGAGAAGCGCTTCTTGCGCCGCGACGCTTCGTTGATCTGGGGACGCTTGAGCATCTCTTTGTTGAATGGCACGCCTCCCATGGTAGTTGCGATGGTGGAGGACATTACGGAAAGAAAGAGAGCACGAGACGATCTGGAATTGGTGGCGAAGGAAATGGCGGTGTCGGTCGCTCGTTGCAGCCGCGATTTCCGGTACCTGTGGGCTAATCAAGGATTTGCAGACTGGCTGCAACGCCCATTGCATGAAATTGTGGGCCGGCCGATCTCGGAAGTCCTAGGCAGGGAGGCCTTTGAATCCCTGCGGCACCATTTCGCGCGCGTGCTCACCGGGGATAAGGTCAGTTACGAGGAGGAAGTGGATTTTCAGGGCATCGGGAAAAGATGGATATCGGCTGCTTATACTCCGACGTTCGACGCCGATGCAGTCGCTGACGGTTGGGTGGCCGTCGTGGTTGACATCACCGCGCACAAGCGCGCCGAGAAATCGCTAGAGCTCTTCCGAATGCTGGTCGACCAATCGAACGATGCAATCGAAGTACTCGATCCGCAAACCTTGCGTTTCCTCGATGTCAATGAGACAGCCTGCCGGGTGTTGGGCTACGCTCGCGAAGAGCTCATGACTCTCAAGGTTCTTGACATTGATCCTACCGTGGACCAGTCGGAGCAGGCGAGAGTGGCAAGTGAATTGCGCCATTCCGGCTTTGCCATCAGGGAGGGTCTTCATCGCCGAAAGGATGGGTCGACCTTTCCGGTCGAATTGAGCATGAAACTGGTCCAACTGGACCGACGGTACGTAGTCGTCGCGGCCCGCGACATCACCGAACGCAAGCGGGCGGAGGAGGCCATCAAAGAGAGCGAAGCCCGCTTCCGGCTGGTCGCAGATACCGCTCCGGTGATGATTTGGATGTCGAGGACCGACAAGCTGTGCAGTTACTTCAACAAGCCTTGGCTGGACTTCACGGGCCGCTCACTCGAGCAGGAACTTGGAAACGGCTGGGTGGAAGGGGTTCATCCCGAGGATCTAGCGAGCTGCCTTGATACTTACGCACAGTCGTTCGATCGACGTCAGGAATTCAGCATGGAGTATCGACTCAGGCGGCATGATGGAGAGTATCGGTGGATTCTCGACATTGGAGTGCCAAGGTTCAATCAGGACGGCTCGTTTGCTGGTTACATAGGGTCGTGCCTCGACGTGACACAGCGTAAGCAAGCCGAATCTATACTCACCGGTCTGAGCCGAAAGTTGATCGAAGCCCAGGAGCAAGAGCGCGCCCGGATCGCTCGAGAACTTCATGACGATATCGGCCAGAGGCTGGCTCTTCTGGCGGTCGGATTCGATCAGATCCAGCAAGACACTCCGGCACTGCCGAGGAAAGCCCTGAATCAGATGATTGAGCTGCGGAAGCAGACGGTGGACCTATCGACAGATATTCAAACCATGTCTCACGCCCTGCATGCTCCCAAATTGGAATATCTCGGATTAGTTGCAACCGTGAGGAGCATCTGCACCGAGTTCGGTGAACGCCAGAGAGTAGCGATCGACTACAACAGCCACGACGTGCCCAGCCCCTTGCCTCATGATATTTCTCTTTGCCTCATTCGAGTACTCCAGGAAGCTCTGCAGAACGCCGCCAAACACAGTGGCGTAAGACACATCCAAGTCGAGCTACGCGGAACCGCGGATGAGATTCACCTCAGCGTTCGTGACTTAGGCAAGGGATTCGACCTCAACGCCGCCATGCAAGGCCGCGGCCTCGGTCTCACCAGCATGCAAGAGCGCGTCCGGTTGTTGAACGGAACCGTCTTGATTCAATCGAAGCCGATGGGCGGGACCACCGTCCAGGTTCGACTCCCAGTCAGGCCAGAGCACCCTTCGCAACGGGCCGCAGGGTAAACACGCCCAGCAACCGAGGAAAGCCTTTTCTGATCCATGAAGCCGGTCACAACCCGCCTGCGAGCGCATTGCCCATCCGTACGATGCGTGCTAATTTCATCGGGGCCGCCGAGGCGAGCGCCTGGCAGACTGAAGGCTCGACTCGCGCTGCAAGGACACACCAGGCTTGTGGGAGGGCCTTCGAATGGCGAAACGTTACCCGGTCCTTTGTTGCCTGCTAGTAGCTTTGGTCGCGCACAGCTCTCCCAAGACAAATGCGGAGAATCCGGACTTCAATGGTCAGAGCTGGTGGGACCACGTCAAGGTGTTGGCGGCTGACGATATGGAAGGGCGCGAGACTGGCAGTGCGGGCTTGCGTAAGGCTGCGGCGTACATCGTAGAGCAGCTCAAGAAAGATGGTTTGCAGCCGGCCGGCGTCGATGGCTTTTATCAACCGGTAAAACTGATCAGCCGCCAGATCGATGAATCCGGCTCCAGCCTGACCCTGGTACGCAAGGGTACGAACGAAGCGTTAGTGTTGGGAGAGGACGCATATTTCAGCACGCGGGTCCAGCTGGCTCCTGAAGTCAATGCGCCCATGGTATTCGTGGGATACGGCCTGCGCATTCCGGAGAAGAATTATGACGACTATGCCGGACTGGATCTCAAAGGCAAGATCGCCGTCATCCTCTCGGGATCCCCGGCAGATATTCCCACGGCATTAGCTTCCCATTATCAATCCACGGCCGAGAGAACTAAGGTTCTGCGGAAAGCAGGCATGCTTGGAATCGTCTCGATTGCCAATCCCGCGTCTATGGACATTCCCTGGAGCCGCGTCATGCTGGCCCGCACACGCCCCAGCATGACGCTGGCGGATCCGGGACTCGATGACGGGAGAGGCTTGGAACTGATGGTCTCCTTCAACCCTGCGCACGCGGAGAAGCTGTTCCAGGGTTCCGGCCATAGTTTTGCAGATCTGGCGGCCTTGGCCAAAGATCGCAAGCCATTGCCCACATTCCCGTTGACTGCGAGCCTCCAGGCGCGGGCCAAGGTGATCCAGAGGGACGTCGAATCGGCCAATGTAATTGCCAAGCTGCCGGGCAATGATCCCAAGCTGAAAGATGAGTATGTCGTGCTCTCGTCACACATGGACCACCTTGGAATCGGCGAGCCCATCAACGGCGACAATCTTTATAACGGAGCGATGGACAACGCATCCGGTTGCGCCCTGAACCTCGACATCGCCAGCTCGCTACAGCGTAGCAATGCCCGGCTGGCGCGTTCGATATTATTTGTGTTCGTTACTGCCGAGGAAAAAGGACTGCTGGGATCAAAGTACTTCGCCTCGAATCCCACCGTGCCCAAGGATTCCATGGTGGCTGACATCAATACCGACATGTTTCTGCCAATTTTCCCCCTGAAGATTCTCACGGTTTACGGGCTTGCGGAATCGGACCTGGGCGACATGGTGCAGCGGGTAGCGGAGTCGGATGGAATACAAGTGCAGCCCGATCCCGAGCCGCTGCGCAACCTCTTCATCCGTAGCGACCAGTACAGCTTCATCCGCCAGGGAATTCCGTCGATCGCCATGAAAGTCGGCTTTCGACCAGGGTCATCGGAGGCAGACCTCGCTAAGAAATGGCTGACGGAGCGATATCACGCACCCTCGGACGACTTGAATCAGCCAGTGGATCTTGCTGCCGCCGGCAAGTTCGAAGACATCGTGCAGGGTTTAACGGTAAGAGTCGCTAACGACCCCCAGCGGCCGGAATGGAAGAATGACAGTTTCTTTCGAAGATTCGTGCCCCGCAATACGACGACCACACCAACTCAATAACGAGGTTTATCGCACGTCCTCAAGTTTTCCGGGCTCGAAGGTTTCCGGTGCTAGGCACGCCTCACTTCATATTATCCAGAATTGAACCTACGATTCCTCCGACTACACCGCCCTCCACGGCCTGTTTCGGAGCATGATGCGGCAAATATCTCTCGAGAGCGTGAGCCAGCTTAGCGATCGGCAGGGTCTGCAACCAGATTCTTCCCGGGCCGGTGAGGGCGGCGAGAAAGATTCCGTCACCGCCGAAGATCATGTTCTTGATGCCGGGTACGGTCGTGATCTGGAACGAGACACTGGCCTGAAATGCACCCACATGACCGGGATGAATGCGCAAGGTTTCGCCGGGCTTCAGGTCGCGCACGATGAGCTCGCCCGATAGTTCGAGCCAAGCAGTCCCATGTCCGCCGAGCTTTTGCAGCAGAAATCCGTCGCCGCCGAAGATGCCTGCCCCCAGGGATTGCTGGAAGGCCACGCCAATCTGTATCTGCGAGGTGGCGCAGAGAAAACCATGGCGGTGAATCATGTACTCGTGTCCCGGGGAGACTTCGACGGGCACGATGTGGCCGGGCAGTTTGGTCGCGAAGGCTAGCTCACCGCCAGGGCCTACCGCCCGGTATTCGGTCATGAAAATGGAACCACCTCCAGCTACGCGCTGCAGCGCGCCGAACAGGCCGCCTCCCCCGGCGAACTGGGTGTGGGTAGTCATCTGAATCGAACTACTCATCCACGACAATTCTCCCGCTTCGGAGATGATCGACTCATTGGGGTCAAGGAGAAACTCCAAAACGGGCATGGTCGTTCCGGTGATGCGACTCTGCATAATGGTCTCCTGACTGGAGGATAGGCACGCGAACGCTGCGATCAGCCCACTGGGATATTCGGAGTATACATGCAGCCGGAGAGTGGTGCGGGGAGCGCAACCATGCTCGGAACCGCCGCCGTCCCCAAAACACCTGCAAGATGATGACGGGGTTAGTTCTATAACTCTGTCACCCGCGATCCCCTTCGAACGTCACTCCAAATTTGCACACGGAACAATCGCGCGGAGATCTCGCTTACCTCAACTGGTCAACGACGTACAAGTCAGACAGGCTGCGGAAGGTGGAATAAACATACGATTTGCCGTCGGCACTAAATTTGAGGATAGGGATGTTTTGTACGCCGGCCGCATCCGGGGGAACGATCTGTTTCCATAGTTCGCGGCGGCCGGTCCTGATATTCACCCGCGTGACATCCACTGGGACAGTGTGCGTTCTCAGTAACAAGTTTTGTGCATCGAGGAAGTTCAGGACGTCTTCGTTCACCTTGAGAATGAGCTCCAATTTCTGTGGCTCGCCTCCGGCAGTGGGATACAGCCACGCTTGGCGTTGCGTGTCAACGACCAGTGCGAACTTTCCATCGGGCGTGACCGTAGTTCCTGCCGTGCCTTCGGGGGTAAGAGCGTGTGGCGTACCTCCCGGGATGTCGAGCAAGTACGATCGCAACCCGTGCCCTGGCGATGCAGCCGCATACACAATCGACTTACCGTTCGGTAGCCAGGAAGCTTCGACGACGCCGGATTTTTCGTCCAACAGTTGCCGCGTCTCACCCACTCCGGTTGGAAGCAGCACCGCCCTGGAGGGGGCACCCACGAACGACAGAACCCATTGTCCGTCGGGAGAGAGAATGCCACTTCCGCCTTCCCCGAGCCGAACCGCGGGCGAGCCATCGGTCTTGCGGAGGAAAACACTGTAGTTCGCGCCCACCGCTTCTCCGGTTTCGGAGAACACGATCATTTTGCCATCCCCGGACATATCGGTCACGATGGACCAGTCGAACCAAGAGAGACTGCGTTCGTGGGTCTCGCCCGGCGGAAGGGCGGAGATGCTCATGCGGGCTTTGTCTCCGGTCAACAGAACCAGGCCAGTGCGACTGATGTCGTGAAGCGTCAGCCCACTCGGCGAACGATAGATCAGCCGTTCCTTTCCCGAGAAATCGAGAGCATAGATGGAGCGTGCCGATCCTCCCGGAACCGCCGAGAACCACACTTCCTTCCCGCTCGGAGCCCAGGCCAAGCCTTCCACGCTTGAATAAAAGGAGGAATAGGCTTTGCGGTTGCCATGCGTATCGATGATGACAATCCGGCCATCATCGCCACCCGGAATATGATCGGCGATCGCGAGGAACTCCGCATTGGGGGAAAAGCGCACATGGCTAGCCCAGCCGTTGGGACTATAAATCTCTTTTCCCGCTGGAAACTCCAGGTGACTATAGGCGCTGTCTGCATTACTGCGGACGACCGCAACAGACTGCCCGTCGGGTGTCCAGTCGGCCCACATCACCTTATCGATCACGTCGCGCGGCGCGCCGCCGGCTAGCGGAACCCGAGCCAGCGTGCCCGACGTCGAAAATGCGCTGAAATCGGTCGGACGCACAGAGATTGCCAATTCCCCTTTCGCGGAAATCGACAAAACCTGGGCCGACGGCAGGCCCATCGATCTCGAGTCGGAGCTGTCGAAGCGCGTCGAAAAGACCTCCTGCGGCTGCCCGTCCCAGGCCGCACTGTATACGATCGTCTGGCCGTCCGGAGCAAAGCGCGCTGCCAAAATCGTGCCGTTGCGGAAAGTAACCTCATGGAAGATCGGATTGGCAGCCATCGTCCTTCGCCGTCCATACCAGTAGCCCGCGGACCACAGGGCGGCGGTCACCACTAAACCGCCGATAAGCGGCAGCAACCAGCGGGAAGAGGATTTGGGCTCGGCCAGGGGCTCGGCCGCAGCCCGCGCGGCCGTCGAGATGTCGGTCAGCGCCTCCAGATTGAAAGCCACGTCCTTTGCCGACTGAAATCTCTCCGCCGGATTCTTTTCGAGGCAATGGCGAACGATTTTCTCCATGGCAGGCGAAATGTTCCGGCTCGTTTCGCTCAGTTCTGGCGGATCCTCTTTCAGGATCGCGCTCATGGTGTCGGCACTGGAATCACCAAGAAAAGCACGCTGGCCCGACAGCATCTCGTAGAGAATCGCACCCAGAGAAAAAATGTCCGAACGAGCGTCGGCCGTCTTGCCCCGAACTTGTTCCGGCGACATATAACCAGCGCTGCCGAGCACCGTCCCCGCCTCGGTCGCCACCTGCATGGTCGGGGCCTCGTCTGCGCTGTCCGCGGCTGAGCGGGTAATTTTTGCCAGGCCGAAATCCAGGATTTTGGCTCGCCCGTCGTTGGTGATGAATACATTCTCCGGCTTCAAGTCGCGGTGCACGATTCCCTTCTCATGGGCGGCCGCCAAACCGTTCGCGACCTGCCGGGCGTAATCAATCGCCTTGCGGGTAGAGATCGTCCCAGCCCGAAGACTATCGCGCAAGGTTTCGCCCTCCAACAACTCGGAGACCACATAGGGCGTGCCTCGCTCGTCGCCGATGTCGTAGATCGAGAGAATGTTGGGGTGATTGAGAGCTGCGGCGGCGCGCGATTCCTGCGCGAAGCGTTGCAGTCGATCGGGATCCGCCGAAAACGATGCGGGCAGAACCTTAATCGCCACGTCGCGGCTTAGCCGGGTGTCGCGAGCGCGATATACCTCGCCCATCCCGCCTGCGCCAAGAGGGGACTGAATCTCGTAGGGACCAAGTTTCGTGCCAGATTTGAGGGCCACGCTGCGCCATTATAAGCTCCGCCGGGTGTCTTGGAACTGGCTGGCGGGTAGCCCTCCAGCTAAATCCTAACTCCTGCTTGCTCACCAAACCCGACAGGCGTTCGCTCTCACCATGGGTTGCCCTGCTTTGCATTGGAACGCTTGCTCGAAGTCCGGCATGTTTTGCACCACGCCGTTGACTCGCCAGCGCCCGGGCGAGTGGGGATCGGTGCGCACACCCAGGCGTAACGTCTCGGGCGTAACGTTCTCGCACCAGGCCCGGGCAAACCCGAGGAAGTAGCGCTGGTCGGGTGTGTAACCGTCGATCTTTTTGTCCGCATCGGGGGTCTCTTTCATCATCTCGTGCAATGCCATCAAGGCGATGCGCGCGCCGCCATTGTCGGCGGTGTTTTCGCCCAAGGTAAGTTTCCCGTTCAGCTTGAGATCGTCTACGGACACAAAGTCGCCATACTCCTGGACGATGCAGTTTGCGCGTTCTTCGAATTGCTTGGCGTCTTCCGCCGTCCACCAGTCGCGCAGATTTCCTTGGGGATCATATTGTCGTCCTTCATCGTCGAAACCATGCGTCAGTTCATGGCCAATAACCAGGCCGATCGCACCAAAGTTCACCGCATCGTCCATGGTGCGATCAAAGAAAGGTGGCTGCAGAATGCCCGCCGGGAAGACGATTTCGTTGTGATCGGGGCTGTAATAGGCATTGACCGTGGGCGGCGTCATGCCCCATTCCAATTTGTTGGTCGGCTTATCGATCTTGGCTAGTTGCCGGTGCGCTTCAAATTCTGAGGCACGCATAAGATTGCCAATCAAATCGTTGCGGTCGACCGTAAGCCGGCTGTAGTCGCGCCATTGATCGGGATATCCGATCTTGTTGCGGATCGTTGCCAGTTTGATCAGCGCCTGCTTCCGGGTGGCTTCCGTCATCCAGGGCAGCGTGGCGATGTCCTGCTGCAACGCGCGCTCCAGCGCATCCACCATCTTCAGCGTGCGCTCCTTCCCTTCTGCGCCGAAGGTTGCCTCCACATAGCGTTGACCCAAGGCCTCACCCAGTTCGGAATCCGTGGCATTGACGCAGCGCTTCCATCGCGCCGGCAACTCCTTCTGCCCGGTGAGGGTTTGCTGAAACTTGAAATCCTCCTGGACAAAATCATCCGAGAGCCAGGGAGCAGCGAAGTTCAGAATTTGCCAGGTCATGTAGGTTTTCCAGTCGTCCAGCGGAACCTGTTCAATCAGGGCGTTGATCGTCTTGAAATAATCAGGATTGTTGACATTCAAGTCTTTGAACGATGGGGCGCCGGTGGCGAGAAAATAGCGGTCCAAGCGGAGGTTGGGCGCCTGTGCCTCAATCTGATCAACGGTCATTTTGTGATCGCGGACCTTGGGATCGCGGCGCAGGGTGCGATCCATTGCCGCCTTAGCCAGTTGGGTTTCAACCCTCATCACCGCTCCAGCACTCTGGGCAGCCTGGGCGGGCGTTTGGCCGATCATGGTGAACAACTTGGCCATGTGATCGACGAAGGCTTTACGCAGGGTGACCATGTCAGGATGGTCTTTCAGGTAGTAATCGCGATCGGGCAGGCTGAGGCCTCCTTGGTCCACTACGGCAATCGTGACATTGGCATTGTGCATGTCGGGTTGGGAGAAAAAACTGAAAAGCGGGTTCGGCCCGGCCAGGGACTCGTCGGCCATAACCGCCATCATCTGCGTCTTGTCCTTGACGGCGGCAATGCGGTCCATGGTCGGCTTCAGCGGCCGATAGCCCTTCTTATTCGCTTCCTGCTCGTCCATACAGGCAAAGTAGAAATCACCGATCTTCTGGTCGATCTGGTTCCGATTCGAATTGTCGACGCTGGCCTTCTCGAGTATTCCCCGCAGAACGGCGTAATTATGCTCCTGGACTTCCGTAAAGCTGAGCCAATCGGTATAGTCCGGCGGAATGGGATTGTTCTTCATCCAGTTGCCGCAGGCATAGGTGTAGAAATCAACGCAGGGATTGACCGATTTATCGATGTTGGCAATATCAAACTTGGGCGCAGGATACGGTTTCGACGCACCGCCCGTATCCATGCCCGATGTCTGGCTAAACGAACTGACGACACCTAATGCCACGACCGCACCGACCCGGATCATCATGCGACAGCTCATGACCTCTGCTCCCTTCGTTCTGCGAACCGACAATTCTAGCAAGCTGGCCTCAGGCCTACGCCCTTAGACGGACGAGGCGAGAGTTAGTTTTTTTTCTGGGCCCTGTAAATATCCTTCGTCCCTTCAGCTGCCGCAGGCTTATATCGATGCCGCAGCGGAAACACCGGCATCCTGCACTGGTGCGGATCCGGCCGAGATATCGGGTGAAGCCAACTGTCGCTCCTTGCCCGGCAAGCGCCGAGGATGTCTCGTGATCACGCTCGAGGCAACCGGTCTCAAACGAACCGATCCCGCGCTTCTTAGTTGTCTTGTACAATTTTGGCGTGCCGTATCGTAGGAAAGCGTGCTTGGTTGCGGTCCTGTTGTTATCCCTGGACCTGTTGGTTCGAGCCGAGTCGGTTTCGCAGCTGCAACCCACCGGATACGTCAACGACTTCGCGCACGTACTGGATCCAACTACCACCCAGCAGATCGAGGATATCTGCCGGCAGATTGACCAAAAGGCTCGTGCGCAGATAGCAGTAGTCACCATCAACTCCCTTGATGGCTCCGACATTGAAAGCTATGCGGTCGATCTTTTCAAGAAGTGGGGTGTCGGCTACAAAGGCACGGATCGCGGAGTTCTCATCCTGTACGTCATACAGGATCGCCGCTCGCGTATTGAGGTCGGATACGGACTCGAGCCGATCCTGCCCGATGGGAAAGTAGGCGGCTTTCAGCGCGAGGCTATCCCGCTCATGAAGAGTGGCGCTTACAGCCAAGCGTTGTTGCTAGTCACCAGCCGCGTTGCTGAAGTCATTGCCAGTGATGCCGGGGTCGAACTCACAACCGCGCAGCCTCGCGCTCCAACCCGGCCCGTGCCCCGGCCCGACGAGGGGATCTCGACCCTAGGAATCATTGTCATCGTGGTGGTTGTGTTAATCATCCTCCTCACGCCGCTGCGAAAACTTCTCTTCTGGCTGTTGCTTTCGCAAGGTTTGGGCGGCGGCGGTGGCGGCGGCGGTTTTGGAGGGGGAGGCTTCGGCGGTGGCGGCGGCTTCGGTGGTTTTGGAGGGGGCAGTTCCGGAGGAGGTGGGGCCAGCAGCAGTTGGTAGCATGCGAGGAAGCGATGAAACCCAACGACATCATTGACGAGTTTGTAAGGCGGGCGCGCGCGGCAGATGGGCCGAACCTGGAGAATGTGACCTTGTTCGGATCCGCCGTATCGGGTGATTTTCATGAGGGATTCTCGGACGTGAACCTGCTTTGCATTTTGCGGGACACATCGCTTCGCGCCTTGCGCCTTCTGACGCCAGTAGCCCAGTGGTGGGACCGCCAGAAACAACCGCCGCCGCTCTGCATGACCCGCCACGAACTCGAGCGGTCAGCCGACGTCTTCACCATCGAACTGTTGGACATGAAGCGACATCACCGTGTTCTGTTGGGCGAGGACGTGCTCGAAGGTTTGCGCATTTCGATGGACTTACACCGCGTTCAAGTGGAATATGAACTACGGGAAAAGTTGATCCTGCTGCGGCGGCATCTACTCTTAGTCGCAGACAACGAATCCCGATTGTGGGACTTGCTGATGCGTTCCGCGCCATCGTTCAGCACCTTGTTTCGCCACGCCCTGATTGCGCTCGGGGATGCCACCCAAACAGCACGGTCGGAAGCGGTCGAGGCGTTGTCGCGGCGTGCAGGCTTTGATCCATCGGCGATGCTGGCGGTGCTGCATGCGCGCCAACACAAGGCGGACCGGAAGGGCACGGACGTCTACGATCTGGCGGCTCGCTACCTCACCACGGTCGAGAAGGTGGCTGCCGCAGTTGATATGGCGCTGGACTCAGATGCATCGGGCCATAGGTGACGCTGTCGGATTCAGGCTTTGAAGGAGGGGCTATCGTGAAAGGTCTCGTCGCAGTGGTCGTGGTCATTGTCGTATTGCTGCTGATTGTATTTGGCCAGTACGTGGGCGTTCGCAACACGCTGGTCACCAAGAATGAGGCGGTGAAGGCCGCCTGGTCCCAGGTGGATATCGTGCTGCAGCGCCGTGCCGACTTGATTCCCAATCTGGTGGAAACCGTCAAGGGCTATGCGCAGCAGGAACAGACTGTGTTTGGCGACATCGCTAAGGCGCGTTCGGCACTGCTTTCGGCCGGAACGCCGCAGGAAAAGATCGCCGCCAACGGGCAGTTGGATGGAGCACTGGGGCGCCTTCTCGCGATCGTGGAGAACTATCCCCAACTCAAATCCAATGAGAACTTCCTGCGATTGCAGGACGAACTGGCGGGCACGGAGAACCGCATCGCCGTCGAACGCAAACGATATAACGATACATTGCAGGACTACAACACTTATGTCCAACAATTCCCTCATAACATATTTGCCGCCTGGGCAGGATTCAAACCCAACGAGGCGTACTTTACAGCCTCGGAAGGATCCCGTGAGGTGCCTAAGGTGAATTTCTCGAAACCCGGCTCGGCGCCGCAGTCGGCTCCTCAGCCAGCTCCAGCGCATTAGACTCGGCCCCTTGCCCAGCCAAGGGTCCATCAAGGACAAACCGCCTGGATCCACAAGGGAATCCAGGCGGTTTTCGCTAAGCCTAGCAGGTTTCAGGCTCTTCAGCGGGGCCGATGTTAGTTGTGCGTGGAGGCCTATGGTCGAAGGCACTTGGGGAGTTCCAAGCTCCTCTAGAATCGAGGTTTGCGCGTTAGACGGGACGGCGGCAAAGGAGATGTCGAGACCGCTCCTTGCATCATTTCGCATTTAGAGCGCTTTGATTCGTGGCTCATTACATCCGCCAACCATAAAAGCCACCCTCGCGTGCGATTCCGTCACGATCGCGAGAAAACGTAAAAAGCGCCGCCGGTCAAGGTAGTTTCTCCCCCGTATCCTCACCAATCTCGCTACCATCGCCGGTTTATCCTCACAAGTATCGCGGTATAATACGGGCGCGCTGAAGGTTGCCGGGCGTTCAGCTTAGATCGATTCTGCATCGGGTAAGCACCTCTAGGTATACGTCCGGCCCGTCTCTAAGAACCCCTTCACCTAAGAAGAGACACCATGGAGCTGTCTCCGGATCGCCAGGCGGTAACGCAGCTTCTCCGGCAGTGGAGCAGCGGCAACAAAGGGGCGTTGGACCAGCTGATGCCCTTCGTCTATGACCAGCTCCGCAAGCTGGCCTCAAATTGTCTGCGGGCGGAACGCCCCGACCATACCCTGCGGGCCACGGCGCTGGTTCACGAAGCCTACGTGCGGCTCATCGATTGCGACGTAGATTGGCAAGACCGCGCACATTTCTTCGCTATTTCGGCGCGACTCTTGCGGCGCATTCTGGTGGATCACGCCAAGTCTCGCAAGCGGGGCAAGCGGGGTGGCGCATTTCAGAAGGTTCCACTCGATGAAGCGGTACTGGTTGGACCGCAGAGCGATAAAGGCCTGGTGGAACTCGACGAGGCATTGCAGCGCCTGGCCGCGCAGGATCAGCGAAAAAGCGAATTGATCGAACTCCTCTTCTTCGGCGGACTCACTTACCGCGGATTTGCCGAGTACCACATGAACAACCGCGAACAGGCAGCCAAGGATTTTGACCTAGCCTTTGAACGCAATCCCTCCTTGCTTCCCGCGGATGTAGGAAAAGCATTCAGCGATTCGATTCGACATGACAACGCCAGCGGCTTGAAGCGCTTACGGGAAACCGAGAGCAGAATCGAAGAGCGCGGCGTCACTGACGCCGAGGGCATCTACAAGCTCGCGCAAGCGTTCACTGTCTTAGGCGACAAGGATTCTGCTTTGCATATGCTGCGTCACAGTATCGGAGGGGGGTTCTTCTGTTATCCCTATTTTGTGCGCGATCCCCTGCTCCAGAGTCTTCGTGACGAGCCTGAATTCCATGCGCTGATGAACCAAGCCCGCGACCGGCACGAACAATTCAAACGCACGTTCTTCTAGCGGGCCGGTTGTGCTCGGTTGGCTAAGGCTCGGTCGCAGAGTTGACCATCCGCTGATTCTTGGATCGCGGTGCTGGTCGCCGGGAACTTTCGGTCCGGGCTGCATCGAGCCTCGACGCCAGTTCGTCAAAGCCGGGTGTTGGACCTTTCCATCTCAGTTCCTCGACGTCCTTGAAGAGGATGAAGTCCGTCCGCAGGGTGGCCAGTCGCCGAAACAGCACGGCACAGTCCCACTCCCGACAAAGAGTGTCGGCTAGTGCACTTGCGTTGGCGGCGTTCAGCCGCCATTCGCGGCAATCCTTAGGGATGGACTCGAGATGAAGAAATTTTCGAAGCACAGCCGCCGAGGATTTCGCCCCCCAACCAGCCAATCCGGGATAGCCGTCGGCCGAATCACCTACCAAGGCAAGGTAATCGGGGATCGACTCCGGTGAGACGCCATACTTCTCGACCACCCCTGCTT
>Ga0335077_10005343_pt1 | contig 15760 bp, 12 predicted proteins | sample Lox_Sample_31_FD_207151 | JGI IMG/M metagenome (GOLD analysis project Ga0335077, IMG submission 207151) | Soil microbial communities from Loxahatchee National Wildlife Refuge, Florida, United States - Lox_Sample_3.1 | ecosystem: Environmental > Terrestrial > Soil > Wetlands | place: USA...
AGTTCATTTTTGCGATTTTGCGGCTGTATTCGATCTGCACGAGACTTTGGCAGCCAGAAGGCGCCGCTGTGCCGATCAGATCGCCCCGTTGCCGGCGGCAATCGCATAAGCGGTCCGATCCAAAAAAATAGCCGGTTTAGAGACAGGCTGCTAGAGCTTTGAGACGGAGAAAATTAGAATCCGCGCGCTGACTCCGCTGATAAGCTCCAGCGACGGCGCGGCCATCGGTGCCAGCCGTCGGAAGCGGGCGTAACGAAGGCTCCTGGCGTTGGAAATACTGATGCGCCAAGGCTTCCAGTAGCGAGGCCTGGGCTTTCATGGCAGTCGTACTGTTGTAGGACACGAATAGCCCGAACACCGCCTCCGGCAGCAACGCAAGGTGGCTCACGACCACGTTCATAAGCCCGTGCTTGCCGACAAAGCGATTGCCGGCCGCGTCATCCTCCTCGTAAACCATCGACAGCATTTCCGGTTCAACGAGCGCATTCGGCTTGAGAAGGGCAACCATGAACCGGCCCATGTCAGCTGCGCTGGTGGTCAATCCGCCGACGGCGGGCTGCATTACCTCGAAATACGCCAGGGGTGGTCCACCCGGCTGGGCATAGCCGCGCGCCACGGACGGCATCAACGGCCCGGCTGGAGGTTCTTTAAAGGTCGATCGCTCCATCCCGAGCGGCCGCAGGATGTGTTGAGCGGCGTAGTCTTCGAATCGCTGCCCGCTGGCGCTCAATCAGGTAACCGGCTAAGGCATAGCTGTAGTTGGAGTACGCAGGCACGTCGCAATGCAGGAACAATCGACGTGGCAGATTCCTGCGAAGCCAGATGTCGGCTGGAGCGGGAGGTCCGCCCGCCTGGAACAGTTCTTTGAGATGATCTTCGAACCCCGCCCGGTGCGTCAGCAGCAGGCGCAAGGTCACCGGCATGTTGCTTGGCGGCGTGGGAATTCGGAAATCCAGATCGGAGTTCACGTCTCGGTCAAGATCCAGCTTGCCTTGCCGTATTAGTTGCAGCACTGCAATCGCGGTGGACAGCTTTGAAATGGATGCAGGCCGCACCGGCGTATCCGCGGTCATAGGAATCCGCGCTCGACATCGGCATATCCGTAGCCCCGGCAGACCAATACCGCTCCATCTTTAACTGCCGTGACGACCGCACCGGCTGCGCCGAGGTCCGTAAGTTATGTGTGATCAATTCGTCGAAGCTGGTCCCAATTGAGAGTGAAGCCGAATTCGCGGAGGCCGGTCTCGCTCAAGCGTAAGGTGCGAGGGCTTGTCTTAGAGCTTCCAGGCTGATGGGCTTGGAGACGTAGTCGTCCATGCCGGCTTCGAGGCAGCGCTCGCGGTCGCCACTCATGGCGCGGGCGGTCACGGCGATGATGGGCGTGCGCGCGTCGGACTCCTGGCTGCGGATGCGGCGGGTGGTTTCGAAACCGTCGATGCCCGGCATCTGAACGTCCATCAGGATCAAGTCGAACTGTCCATCTCGCCACTTGCGAAGCGCGTCGAACCCGTCGGAGGCGAAGGTGGCGCGGTGACCCATGCGCTCAAGCGCGGCGGCGGCGACTTTGCAGTTGATCTCGTCATCTTCGGCAACCAGGATCGAGAGGGCGCGGGTGCCGGTGCATCCCGGCAACGCGGACTTGCGCCGCGGCTGCGAGCGCGCGAAAGCGATGGCTCGCTGGATCATGGCGAGCAGCTCGGCGGGTTTGACGGGCTTGGTGAGATAGGTGTCGACGCCCAGCTCGCGGCAGCGGGCGGCACTGGAGCTTTGATCGGAGGAGGTAAGCACGACGACGGCAGCGCCCTGATGGGAGCCGAAGCGGATTCGTTCGAGCAGCTCGAGACCGCTCATTCCGGGCATCTGCTCATCGAGCAGGATCAGGCGGAAGGGAGCGCTGGCCTCGAACGCGGACTCCATGCGCGCGAGGGCCTCGGCGCCGGAGGCGGCCAGTTGCGGGCTCATCTGCCAGCCGGCAGCGGTTTCATGCAGGATGCGGCGATTGGTGGCGTTATCATCAACGATCAGCATCGGGATGCCGCGCAGATCGACAGTGGGCGGCGAGCAGGCGACGGAGTGGTAGCTCACCGCGCAGTGCAGGGTGAAATGGAAGGTGCAGCCGGCATCGGGCGCGCTGTCGATCCAGATGTCGCCGCCCATGAGCTCGACAATGCGCTTGGAAATGGCGAGGCCAAGGCCGGTTCCGCCGAACTGCCGCGTGGTGGAGGAATCGGCCTGAACGAAAGGCCGGAAGAGGCGGCTCTGAGTTTCGGGCGGAATTCCGATGCCGGTGTCGCGGACAGTGAAGTGGACCTTCACTTGTTCAGCGGAGCGCGTCTCCAGGCGGGCACGGACCTCGACCTCGCCGGTTTTGGTGAACTTGACGGCATTGCCGACGAGGTTGACCAGGACTTGGCGGAGGCGGACGGCATCTGCGACTAGAACGGACGGGAGCTCGGGATCGACATGGAAGGCGAGCTCGAGGTTTTTCCGATGGGCTTCGAGGGCCAGGCTCTTCATAGTGTTGCCGACCAGCTCGTCAAGGTTGAACTCGATCGGGGCGAGCTCAATTCGGCCGGCTTCGATTTTGGAGTAATCGAGAATGTCGTTGATGATGACGAGCAGATCCTCGGCGGAGGAGCGGACGGTGGAGAGATAGTCGAGCTGTTCCGAGTCAAGCTCGGTGGAGAGGGCGAGCTCAGTCATTCCGATGATGCCGTTCATAGGGGTGCGGATCTCGTGGCTCATGTTGGCGAGGAATTCGCTCTTAGCGCGGTTGGCCGCATCGGCGGCTTCCTTGGCCCGGGCGAGTTCGAGCTCGTTCTGCTTGCGGCGGGTGGTGTCTCGAGTGAGCGCGACGAATCCAGTGGGGCGGCCATCGGCACCGCGCTTAAGCGAGACGGTGATTTCGCAGAAGCGGCCGGGCACGGCTTCATACTCGAAGGCGCGAATCGGTTCGCCGGTTTCGTAGACCTTCTTAAAAATCGCCCGAATGTCGACCGAGACGGGATGGTGGGTGATGTTGGTGTAGCTGGGGTCGAGCACCTCTTCGCGGGTACGGTTGAACATGCGGCAGTAGGCGTCGTTCACCCATTGATGATGGCCCTTGAGGTCGAGCTCGGTATAGCCGTCCTCGATGGAGTTGAGTATAGCGAGCTGGTCCGCGCGCTCGGAAAGGACGTTGTGGAGCCGGTCGCGGTCAGACAGGTCGCGGACGAAGATGCGCAGCCGATGATGTTTTTCAGTGATGCTTGGGTAGAGGAACCACTGGCTGGAAAAGCGGTGTCCGGCGCGATGAAGGCAACGGATCTCGAGTGGATTTTCAAACACAAGCTCACGGAGCGCGCGGTCAATACGCGGCAGCACCTCGTCGTGCTGGCGCGGAGAGACGAGGAGGCAGAGATGCTGGCCGGCGACGTCCGAGGCGGGCCAGCCGAACAGTTTTTCGGCGCGGCGGTCCCAGGCGGCGACGCCGCCGTGGTGGTCGAGTTCGAAGGAGGCATCGAAAGCCCCCTCCAGAATGGCGAGCGGGTACACTTCTGAGTCCCTCGCAACCTCGGGCGAGGATGAGCCGACGATACGGTCCAAGCTTCTGCTCCTCTCGCTCCTCTATCGACACGATTTCGCCCTTTCCACACGCCTACGGCTCGGGACGGTGACCATAAATAGGAAATTTGATGTTGTATTCGACGAGGAAATCACACGTCGATCGTGCGCAAGAGCAAGATTCGTGCCAAGAACGGCTCTAAAGTGATGTGCGCGAGTGGATCCACCACCCAAAGTCTCTCATAGCTCAACACTTCGACGCCGTATCCTGCGCTTGTGCCAAGTCCGTGCTAGGAACTTTTCGGATTCAGCACGTCCTGACCCGCCTAGTGCTCCGGCGTCCACTTCGCGTAATATCTGGCGATCCCAATCTCGCTGTTTCCCAGGATGGCGGCGAGCTCCGAGAGCAACCACAACCCACCTTTCGCGATGAGTTCGGAAGCAAGCGTATGCCGAAAACGTTGAGGGTGCGCCCCAGCGACGGTGGAAAGTTTGAAGAGCGAAGCAGAGTCTTTGGCGAAAAGCCTGCGGTTATCCTGTGCCGCGCCTTTCGACAGTGGAACAGTGTCGAGTGCATCGATTACAGAACTTGGGAGTTCAACGCGAATCAATCGAGTATCTTTCACTGGACGCTTCTCCAGGGCGCGTGCCCTGAATGTGTTCGCGCTGGTCCAATTGCTCAATGGCTTCAAATCCAGTACTTCGAGCCGCCTACGGGCTACTCCTCTGGTGAATCCATCACCGCCGTTTCCGCTGGCTCCGAGGAGTGATGGCGGTGCAGGGTGCGAGCTGTATAACCACAAGGACAACCGAAAGAAGCCGGCGCCAAAGTGGATCCCCGACGACTTGTCGGGGAGTCGCCTATCACGCATCACCACCTGTTAGCGCCTGCGGCCTAGTTCAAGGGGATTTAATTGAGGAATGCGAACGCTACCGCCGGGCGGCACGGAATCTCGTTCACTATCACATCCCGTCGTCGGCTCGAAAAGATTGTGGGAGGGAACTTGGGAGCGTGAAGTGAAACCTGGTTCACTGCGTGAGCAACCTATCCAATGGAACAGCCGAATCATCGCGCCGCGCTCCCCGGAATTTGCAAGAAGGCGCCAGAGATCAAGACTCGTTTCGCCCGTGCCTTCCTGCTTTTCGCCTTCGGTTAGAAGCGGAGCCCAAAGCCCGCGAACGGCTCGGCGAGATGGGTCACTCCATTGGTACGGATTCCGAGAATGCCAAAGTTGGGAGCGGAGGAGACGAGTCCGCGGTATGCGGCACGGAAGAAGAGCTTGCCGGTGCAATGAATATCCACGCCCCCGCCGTACACGAAAGCGGCATTGGGCTGCTGTGTGGGCACGAGCGAGAAACCGTAGGCAAACCCGGAGGGGCTGAACACCACCGCGCCGGTTCCGGCGGACATGAACGGCGAAATGCGTTTCCAGGGATAGCGGAGGACATAAGATGCCGTGAACTCATCCAAGTCAGAATGAACCCCTGCAGTGAGTGCGATGTTGGTGTACTGCTGCGTAAATTGAGCATGGCTGTAATCGACTTCCATGCTGTTTGAATTACATATCCAAGTTTGGACACCTCTTGTCGCATCCGACTGCGGAAAATCCTCATTCGCGGAAGGTTGATTGACGAGTTTCGATCCAACAACATCGGCTGCCGCTCTCGCGTGCCTCCGCTTCGATAATTTCGAAGACTTGGGGCGGATCTGCCACCGTCCGCAACAGCGTTAACCTCAGGACGCGTCCTGTCTGTTCATTAAGAAGGTCGCGGTTGATTGGAAAAACGCTCTCAAAACCTGCGTCGTCTCTGGGGGCAGCCGGGCGCTTTCGAGCGCATTGTTCATCAACTTGAGCCAGCGCGCACGGGCTGCGTTATCGATCGCGAATCGCGCGTGCCGCATACGTAGCCTGGGATGGTCTCGCTGGTTGATGTACGTGGCCGGACCGCCGAACCGGAAAATCAGGAAATCGCGCAGCCGCCGCTCCGCGGCGTGAAGATCCTTGCTGGGATACATCGGCCCCAAGATGTCGTCATCCGGCACCTGGCGGTAAAATGCGGCAACCAGCCGTTCGAAGCCCTCCTGTCCGATCGCCGAATAAATCTGTCCCTCTTCCATTCCAACCATCCTAACGATCCAGTAGCTCAGAATCCCGGTGGACGTTCATCCTTGACTGCGAAAGCTTTTTCGAGCGCGATGCCTGCACGCGCGACAGTGCCTTCCTCGAATAGCCGGCCCAATAAAGTGATGCCGTGAGGGACGCGTCGTGGCGGCGAAAAACGAGGTAGAGGATGATCGGGATCGGGCGCCCAATCACTCCGCGCTTGGGCAACTTCAACGAATCCGGCTCGCAAGGTCAACGAGGGATGTCCTGTAAAGTTGCTGATCGTAGCATCTCATCCCGCAGCGAAGGGACCAGCAACAGATCGACTTCGGTAAACACGCGCGCCATTTCCGCCGCGACTTTACGTCGGAACCGGTCGGCTTGCACAAGATCGACGGCTGAAAGGAATCTCGACTGGCGAAACGTATTCGGCCAAGCGTCCGGCACCTGAGCCTTTAACTCGCGCAAGCCGCCGCTGAGCGTCAGATCCTCGAACGAGGCTGCCGACTCGGCAAAGAGGATCATTTGCAGCGAATCGTAGGGCCAATCCGGCAGCGAAACCTCGACGGGCGCCATTCCGAGTTTGCGAGCCGTATCCAGCGCCACGCGATCGACATCGGTGGCCGGAGGCTCCTTCATCCAATTCGGCAAGTAGCCGATCCGTAAACCGTTCACACCTTCTTGAGCGTCGAAATCCAGCTTGCTGGGGACGCTGGACACGTCCCCCGCGTCCGTGGCGCTGATCGCGTGGAGAACCAGCATCGCGTCCTCCACGGATCGCGCCATGGGACCGAGCTTGTCGAGTGACCAGCACAGCGTCATCGCGCCTGTGCGCGGTACGCGTCCGAAAGTAGGACGCAATCCGGTGACGCCGCAGCGCATTGATGGGGCTACGATACTGCCGCCGGTCTCACTGCCTACGGAGAATCCGACCAGCCCTGCCGCGGTCGCCGCGCCTGGACCCGCGCTCGATCCGGAAGACCCTTCTTCGGGCAGCCACGGATTCATTGTTTGACCGCCAAACCAGATATCGTTGAGCGCCAGCGCGCCAAGGCTTAGCTTTGCTACGAGCACCGCCCCCGCCTGGTTGAGAAGCTTAACCACCGCGGCGTCTTCGCGCGGTACGCGATCTTTGAATGGTTCGGCGCCATAAGTGGTCGCAATGCCCGCCGTATCGAGCAGGTCCTTTGCGCCCCAGGGAATGCCGTGCAAGGCCCCGCGATACTTTCCCGCTGCGATCTCCCGGTCCGCCTGCCTCGCTTGCTGAAGCGCCAGATCGCGAGTCAGCGTGATGACGCAACGAAGCTTCGGACCGAAACGGTCCAGACGGTCGATGTAAATGCGCGTAAGACGTTCCGAAGTCAGTTTTCGTTGCTCAATCCAGCGCGAGAGCTGCGCCACGGAAGCGTAAGCGATGTCCTCGTCTTTTTGAGGCAGCGCGGTGGAATCGGCCGGGCTGCGCACGAAATGGTCGCGTTCCGGACCGGTCGTTCGGCCATGGGCAGGATCACAGCGCGACCAGGGCGCCAGCGTGGATTCGAGCGCAACTCTGCGCGGTCCGACACGACGCTCATAGAGTGGCGCAAGCGCGTTGCGCCAGTTCCCCGCGGCCTGAGCTCGCTCGGGGCCGGTCATTTCGAATTGAACCAGCTTTTCGGCCGACTCGAAGTCTGAGGAGGTGACTGCCGGACCGGCGGCGGGCGCAGTCCCGAAAGCGGGGGGCATACCGGCCGGAGGCTCGGGTTGCTTGGCTTGCTTGCGTTCGCACGCTGCTGCGGCACCCATCAGAGTGATCGCCGTATTGAGAAACTGCCTGCGCGATTTCGCCATAGTTGCTCCGCACGATATTGTAAAGCGCAGCCCCTATTGTGGCCTAATTGCGTTTCCGATATTGAAGAGCATTCTATCCGAAGTGCTCGCGCCGCCCGATCTACACACCCTCAACTTCCTGCCCGCGAGCACCCCCGATAGAATGCTCTTCAGTGACGGAAGAGATTCGGCGGATCGCCCGCGTGCTCGTGTCCTAGAACAGCATCGAGTCGCGCCAGGACCGAATGCATAGTCTGCACTTCGGAAATCGTTACGTTCCGGTCGATCAGGATGGTTATCTTCATGGTTTCCAGGTAGCCCGGGAGCGCCAGCCGAAAAGCTCCGTCGGGCTCTTCGCCCGGATGCGGAAGGGGACGACCCTCGATCCAGAACGGGAACCCCCAGATATCTACGGCAATGGGGCGCGATAGCCTAGGGGATGCAGCAGAATCGCATCCACAACCGTGAAGATCGCCGAATTGGCACGGATGCCAAGCGCCAGAGCGATGACCGCGACTGCGCTGAATCCCGGACTGCGGCGCATCCCGCGCAGGCCGTAGCGTACACCGCGCCATAGTTGCTCCAACCAAATCCAGGACCACAATTCGCGTCTGACCTCTTCCACGAGTCCCAGGTTACCGAACTCGCGAGGAGCATTTGCCTCTGCTGCGGCAGCGGATTCCCCGCGCTCCATGCGATCCCGGATGGCCATGCGCAAATGGCTCTTGATTTCTTCCCTCAAAACGGCCGTTACGATTGCTCATGACCGAGGATTCCTCCGATGGCGATCACCAATCGCTCCCAGCTCCGCGATGGCCTGCCACCCGACTCTCTACAGGACGAATGGCCGGTCTCCTGTGGCGAGGTGTCGAGCCGCGAAGAGGAACGCTGATCTTTCTCGCGTCAAAGCGCGGCGACTCGCGGCGGGAGGGGTCCACGCTACTGTCGCGTCGGAAGCCCGTTAGCTCACCGCGGGCGGTTTGACGGCTGAACTTTTGGCAGAATGATATTAGGGAAGGGAAATCGTGGCTACGCTCGGATCGATCGATTACCCGGAGGCGAGCCCGGAGGTTCGGGCCGTCTATGACGATATTATGGCCACGCGCAAAACCGACTGGATCAATAATTTCTGGAAAGCGCTCGCCCACGATCCCGCCACCCTGCGGCGCACGTGGGAATCGATCAAAGAGGTCATGGCGCCGGGCTCGATCGATACCTTAACCAAGGAAATGATCTACCTGGCCGTGAGCGCGTCGAACCAGTGCGCCTATTGTATTGCGTCGCATACCGCGTCGGCGCGTAAGGCCGGTATGACCGACGCGCAGTTGGCGGAACTGATGGCCGTGGTGGGGATGGCGAACGAAACCAACCGGCTCTCGAGCGGTTATCAGGTGGAGATCGACGAGCGTTTCAAAACACCCTAGCGCTGCGTGGCGGCTTTCGACGCCATGATGCCGATCAAAAAAGTTATGCTGATTGCGCCGGCGTCTCCCGGGTATCCGCCGCCGCGGAACGCTGACGGGACGTTTGTCATCCGCCGGGTAAGCCCGAACCGATTACAGAGACCGTGTGCGGTTCGGCGTCATCAGAAGACCTCGAGACGCGGAATCCATTTCCACGCCCACCAAAAACCCAGTTGGGGTTTGGGTGCAGAACGTGACGTGAGCCGTTATTTTCTGATTGCGGACCGTGATCTGAACCGGGGTATGCACTCCTATTGGTCGTTCGGACTCGACCCGCGCCCCGGATCGCGATAGATTCCGCAGAAATCCCGGGCATTCGTGCGTACTCCCGCTCGCTTCCCAACGTAGTTCCACCACCTCATGTGCAGAATGTCGCGGCTCGAAGCGCCGGTCGTGCATACATGCTCTATATCGGCCAGTCACCGGTAAAAAATTAGGGCACGTGACCAGGTCCAGGTTTCGCGTCTCATCGCCCGATATTTCGACGGCGCGAATTGAGTTCGCGCCAAGCGGCGGAAAGTTCGGCCTGGAGCAATTGGAAAAGTGCCCGCCCAAATCGCGCCACATTGAGAGCGCCTGATCGGAATAGCAGCCGGCAATGGTTGATAACGCGGTGGCCAGCGTGGGGAAATCGCGCCGGTGCTAATCGGCACCGTGTTCCGCACGGCAACTCCGCATGCGTGCTGCCTACACGAACGCGGCAAGCCTCCCAGTACACTCATCTAAAACGGTATGATGACCCGAGATCGAACTAACCCTCAGGAGGCGGAATCCATGCGATTCTTCGTAGTGCTCCCTCTCGCTCTCGGCGCTATTTCCCTTAGCTTCGCGCAGCCAAAGGAGATCATCGGGGCAAACCCCAACAGCCAGGCGCCTCTCAGCCCCGCGGTGAAGGCTGGCGGCTTCATTTACGTCTCCGGAACATCGGGCGTGGCGGGCGGAAAAGGCGACATCAAGGGACAAACCAAAGTAGCGCTCGACGCCATCGCAGCGCGTCTCAAACTGGCTGGATCGAGCATGGCCAACGCCTGCCTGGTCAGCATTTATCTTCGCAACTCTGGCGATTATGCCGGAATGAATGAAGTGTACGCATCTTATTTTCCGAGGGACCCGCCCGCCCGTGTCACGGTGATCGTCGACGGTACGCCTGCGGCTGATGGTCTGTTCGAAATTTCGATGATCGCCGTCCCGGACGGAGCCGAGCGCAAAGTACTTAAGCCGAAAGGGTGGAGCAATTCTCCGCTGCCCTACAGTTACGCGATTCAGAGCGGCAACACCGTCTTCATGGCGGGACTGGTGAGCCGCAACGGCATCGACAATTCGAACGTGAAGGGTGACGTTACGGCGCAGACCAACTACATCATGAGCAACGCGCGAGCCATCCTGAATGAAGCCGGTATGACTCCGAACGATGTAGTCCAATCAAGGGTTTACATCACTGACGCCGCGAATTTTCAGACCATGAATGCGGCCTATCGTTCCGCTTTCACCGCCGCGCCGCCGGCCCGCGCGACTCTTCGCACCGGATTGACCGGCCCCGACTACCTGATTGAAATCGGCATGATTGCGGTGAAAGATTCAAGCCGCACCGCGATCAATGGACCCGGCGCCGTGAATCCGAACCTCAGCGCCGCCATTCGAGTGGGGAATCGGCTTTTCATCTCGGGAACCACGGGCAGCACACCGGAAAACAAAGGCGACCCCCCGGCGCAGACGACCGTTGCGCTCGGCCGCGTCGCCGATATTGTGAAACAGGCTGGATTCACAATGCCGGACGTCGTCGAAGGCATGGCCTACGTTCCCGATCGCACCAAGTTCCCTGAAGTGAACGCCGCGTATCGGACCGCATTCCAGAAGGACTTTCCGGCTCGCACTGGGGTCAGTGTTGGACTCATGAGCGCCGCAGGCGCCGAATTCAGTTTCATCGCGCAGAAGTGAACCGTCCGATTGCGCATGGGGCAGCCGTGACCGTGCTTGAACGTATGAGGGCGATCGGCGCCAGCCGTCAGCCTACTCGGAAGCGACGGTCATGTACGTGGTGATCGAGGCTAATCGTCTTCTTCCGGACCCGATTCGTATTCGACATCCACGGCCGGCAGACGATCGTTCGGCCGCGCCCACCACACGTAGAAGGTCGGCAGCAGGAAGATGCTCATCCCCAGGTCGACGATGAGTCCGCCGACTACGACGATCGCCAGCGGACGCTGCGAATCCGACCCGATAGCGTGCGAGGTCGCAGCCGGGAGCAGTCCGAGCGTCGCCACCAGCATGGTCATCATGATGGGCCGGAGCCGGCGAACGGCGCCTTCGATGGCCGCGTCCATCACCGGCATCCCGCGCGCGCGAAGCTGGTTGATGTATTCGACCATCACCAGTCCGATCTGCACCGACGCGCCGAACAGCGCCATGAACCCGACGCCCGAGGAAACGCTGAAATGCGTCCCGGTGAAGTACAGCGCGAGCAGTCCGCCCAGTGGCGTGACGAACACGTTCACCAGCAGCAGGCACGCCCATTTGACCGATCCGAACGCGCCGTAGATGATCAGGAAGATAAAGAACACGCTGAGCGGGATGATGATGAACAGACGCTTTTCGGCCCGTACTTCACTCGCGTATTCGCCCTCCCAGGTCACACGATAGCCGCGCGGGAGTTGCACCGTCCGGCTTACAGTGTCGATCGCTTCCCGCACTGCGCCGCCCAGGTCGCGGTCGCGTACGCTGTACTTGATGGCGACGTAGCGGTGGTTGCCCTGACGGTATATTTCCGAGCCTTCGTCGCGCTCCTCCACTTTGCAGAGCTGCGCGAGTGAAACGCGCTCGCCGGTCGGCGCGAGCAGCCTCACGTCTTCGATCGCTTCGCGAGTGTTGCGATATTGCGGCAGGTAGCGCAGCACGAGATCGTAGCGCGCTTCGCCTTGCAAAACCTGGGTAAGAGCATTGCCGCCGACGGCGGTGTTGATCGCGTCCTGCACGTCGGCGACGTTGATCTGATAGCGCGCCGCCGCGGCGCGGTCCACGATGAAATTCTCAGTGGGCTGGCCGGTCACGTGGAATACGCCGAGGTCGGTGATTCCGCGCACGCCCGCCATAACATTCCGGATCTCCTCAGCTTTCGATTCGAGTACGTGAAGATCGTCGCCGTAAACCTTCGCCGAAAGCTCGCCCTTGACGCCGCTGATCGCCTCCTCCATGTTGTCCTCGATGGGCTGTGAAAATCCCCATACCACGCCGGGAATTTTGTCGAGCTCCTTATTCATCGCGGCGATCAGCTCGTCCTTGTTGCGATGGAAAACGGGACGCCATTCCTCGGCCGGTTTCAACCCGACGTAGTATTCAGTGTCGAAGAAGCCCGTGTGATCGGTGGCGTCGTCGGGACGCCCGGTCTGGCTGGTGCATTGTGTGACCTCGGGCCAGGAGCACAGCAGTTGCCGCGCTTCATTCGCCACGCGGATGCCGAGCGTCTGTCCGGCGCTTGGCGAGAGTGTCCCGCGAACCCACAGCGCGCCTTCATCGAGGTGCGGCAGAAACTCCGAGCCGATGCGCTCGCCCTGCAACAGCCACGACATTACCAAAAGCGCGGCCAGGCACCCGCCGACCATCGCCCAGTGATGCCGCACGGTCCAGCTCACCGCGCGGCGATACAGCCAGGTGATTCCGGTCACCGCCGGGTTGTGCCACTCGCGGGTCTCTTTCCGGTACAACATGCTGGCCAGCACAGGCGCGATGGTCATGGAAAAAATCACCGCGCCCAACAGCGCGAAGGCGACGATCCACGCCATGGGGCGGAACAGGCGTCCTTCCACCTGCTGCAGCGTGAAGATGGGCAGGTACGCGGTGATGATGATGGTGATCGCGTAGAACACTGGACGCTGGACCTCGTGCGCCGCGGCCTTGATGCGCTCCATGATCGACAGGTCTTCGTGCTCGTGCCGGCCCAGGTGGCGCACGATGTTTTCCACCATCACCACCGCGCCATCCACCACCATTCCAAAGTCCAGCGCGCCGAGCGACAGCAGGTTCGCCGGAATGTGATTGGCCTGAAGCAGAATCGAGGCGAACAGCAGCGAAAACGGAATGGTCAGCGCGACGATCAGCGCGCCGCGGATGTTGCCCAAAAACAGCATCAGCACCACGACGACGAGAATGAATCCTTCGGTCAGGTTGTGCAACACCGTTTCCGTGGTGAACTGGACCAGGTCGCTGCGGTCGATGAACGGAACGATTTTCACCCCCGGCGGGAGGATGTGGTCGTTCATCTCGTTCACTTTCTCGTGCAGCGCTTTGAGCACCGGATCGGCATCCTGCCCCTTGCGCAGCAGCGCGATCCCGCTGACCACGTCGGGATTGTCCACCAGCGACCCGTCCGGCTGGCGCGTCGCGCGCCCGAACTGGCCCAGCCGGATCTTGGCGCCTTGCGCCACCACCGCGATGTCCTTCACATGCAGCGGCGTTCCGTTTTTCGCGATCAGCACCGTGTTTTCGATGTCGTGAACGTTGCGCACCAGCCCCACTTCGCGAATATTGATCTGCTGGTCGCCGGCTTCGATGAAGCTTCCGCCGCCGTTGGCGTTGTTGTTGATGACCTGCTGCTCCACCTGCCCGATGCTCAAGCCGTAGGAGATGAGCTTGTCGGGATCGATGCGCACCTGGTATTCGCGCGTGGGACCTCCGAAGCTCGCCACGTCCACGATACCGGGGACCGATTTCAGATTTTTCTCCACCACCCAGTCCTCGATCGACTTCAGCTCCATCGAGTCGTAAGCCGGATTGCTGTTTTCGAGCGTGAAGAAATAAATCTGGCCCGCGGGACTCCAGTCGGTTCCCATTTGCGGAGTGACGTTGGGCGGCAGGTTCACCTGCGACAGGCGCTCCAGCACGCGCTCCCGATTTTCGAAATTGGACGTGCCGTCTTCAAACACCAGTTGCACATCGGAGAGCCCGAACAGCGAGAAGGATCGCAGGCTGACGATGCCGGGCATCCCGTTCATGATGATTTCCAGCGGAATGGTCACCTGCTGCTCGACTTGTTCGGCGGAGATCCCCGGCCATTGCGCCAGCACTTCCACGTAATTGTTGGCGACGTCGGGATACGCGTCGATGGGAAGCAGATGAAACGCGACACCGCCGCCGATCACCAGAAGAGTCGCGATCGCCAGAACGAACAGCCGGTTATGCAGCGCAAAATCAACGGCTCGCTGGATCATTGCTCGATGGTGTTTTCCAGCATCAGCGCGTCGCCGACCACGCGGTCGCCCGGCTTGAGGCCCGAAGTCACTTCCTGCAAATTTCCCGGCAGCATGTCGCCGGCGACCACCTCCTGGCGGCGGAAGTTCCCGTTCGCCACCGGCGCGTACACCCATTGGCGATCGTGCAGGTGAAGAATCGCCGTCGCGGGAACCGTCGCGTGTTTCTCCGCGGCCTGGCCGTGGAATGTCGCGGTCACAAACATTCCCAGCCGCATCAATCCGGGATTTTCCACCTCAATGCGGACCTTCGCCGTGCGGATATTGGGATCGACGATCGGCAGAATGTTGCTGATCCGTCCCTTCAGCACGCGATTCGGGTACGCGGCCAGGTGAATGTCCACAAACTCGCCCACATGCACCTGCGAGATGTTGTTTTCCCACACGTCGCAGATTATCCAGACGTGCGACATGTCGGAGATGGTGAACGGATTGGGCGGCGTCAGCGCCTGCACGCCGGCCTGGCTGGTGATCTGCTGGTCGGTGATAGTCCCCCCGACCGGCGCGTACACGCTGACGATTCCGCTGGGATGATTCGGATCGACGCCGAGAACGGTCAGATTCTCTCGCGCCGTTTCGAGTACAATCACGTTGTCGTCCTCGGCGGTCTGCACGATTTCGACTGCACTCTTTGGGATGGCGCCGTGTTCGTACAAAAGTTTGGCGCGCTCGAGCTGGATTTTTGTCAGCTCTTCGTTCTTGATCGCTTGCCGGTAATTCGAATACGCCCCGGCGATATCCTGGCTGTGAACTTTAAACAGAAGCTGGCCTTTCTTCACCTCGTCGCCCAGCCGTGCATCGATCTCCACTACTCTGCCGGTCGCGAGCGACGGAACCGGAACCTGGCGCGACACGTCGGGGCTGACCACGCCGGTAACGTTCAGCTCGGGCGCGGCGACGTGCTCGCCCGCGGTCACCAGTGCGAAGCGCTCGGGATGCGCCACTTTGAAATTGTTCGCGTCCATCTCGGGTCGGATCACGGTCGGTACCGGACCAGTGCCCGAGGGGTCGCCGTGATCCTGCGCCGCGACCTTCCGTTCGCATCCGGTCATTCCGAAACCCACGCAAAGCACCGCGATCGCCGCCACAAAACGATTCATTCGACCACCTCCCGGCCCGCCGCCATGTTCATTTGCGCCGCGGCGGTGAGATATGCGCCAATCAAATTCAGGTACGCCAGGCGCGTGTCCCGATACGATTTCTCGGCGTCCAGAAAATCCAGCAGCGACGCGCCGCCGTTGCGGAACGAAAACGACATCCGGTCGCGCACGTCCACCGACAAGGGAAGATACCTGGCCTTGTAGGGAAGCAGCAGGTTGATGTTCTGCACCAGCGTCCAGTACGCCGAATCGACATCATTGAAAATCTGCGCCTCGTCCGCCTCGCGCAATTTCTGGTTACGTCCGATGTCCACCTGCGTGCGCGCCTTTTCTCCCTGGTTGCGGTCGAAAATACGCAGCGGGATGCTGACGCTCGCGCCCACTGTGTTGTAGTCATAGGGGTTGTTGAACGACGGATTGTGCGTCCACCACGCGCTGTAGGTCGGGTCGGTCGAGCCGTTCGCCACGGCGAGCTGATAATTCAACCTGGCCAGCTC
>Ga0335077_10005344_pt1 | contig 15760 bp, 16 predicted proteins | sample Lox_Sample_31_FD_207151 | JGI IMG/M metagenome (GOLD analysis project Ga0335077, IMG submission 207151) | Soil microbial communities from Loxahatchee National Wildlife Refuge, Florida, United States - Lox_Sample_3.1 | ecosystem: Environmental > Terrestrial > Soil > Wetlands | place: USA...
TGGTCTGCGTGCCCATCGCCTGGCGCAGAAAGTGGAAGACCACCAGCAGGCGCACAAACGGCGTCATGGAGAGCACCAGCGCTGGCAGCAGGGTAAGCAGGGTGAGCAGGACGACAATGTTCCAAGGCACCGAGCCGCTGGCCGCGCCCGCCCGCCAAGCCAGGCCGGGAGCCGCCGGCGCCGCCGCCGCCCGCGTGCTGGCCAGCACAATCAGCCCTCCCGCCGACAGCAGGCGGCGCGGCAGTCTAGCCCTGAGCGCTCTCATTCTCCGCCTTCTCCCTGGCGTCCTGCCCCCTCGATGTCACTGCTTGCGCTTCCGGCAGCGCCACGGCTCTGTGCCATCTCGGCTAGAAGCGTCATCGAGCTCTGCGTCCCGCCGATCAGAAACCTCTGCTCTTCGAACTCGATGACGGCGACAAAGCGCCGCTCCCCCAGCGCCAGAGTCTCGCGCAGGCGCAGCTGGCGCGGCGGACGCGCCCGCCAGCAGCGCCCCACCAGCGCCCAGGCTCGCGCCAGGCCTTGCCCAAGACCGCGCCGGGCCCAGTGCCCAATTCCTTCCCCCGTGATTTGCAGCGTGCTCTCCATGCCCGCCTCTCTGCTTCGCTTCGCGCTTACGCCACCTCGGTCACCCGCACCGCCAGCCGGTCGCCCACCACCTCGAACTCACTCCAGGCCACCAGCTCTCCATTCACCCGCAGAGGCAGGTCGGCGCTAGCCTGCCAGTGGCTGTCAATCACAAAGCCCGGCCCCAGTTGCAGCAGGTCGCGAACCTTCAGCCCGGGCAACTCCAGCTCAACCGTCAAGTCGCACGGCAGAAGCTGCGCCTGCGCCCAGGCGGCGGAGGCCGGCGGGGCTGCGGTTGCGGGCTCGCGGGCGGGAGCAGGTTCGGCCATAGCTAGCGCTGCACCAGAAATTCCGTGAAGTAAATCTCCTCGACTTGCAGTTCCGGAGCCCGCTGCCGCAAGGCGGCCAGCAGCCGCAGCTTCAGCCGGTTTTTGCCGTCTTCGGTCAGAACATCGTCGGGGGTCGAGCGCGTCAGCACATCCAGAATCGTGTCCCGCACCAGGGCCGTGGGAGGGTTTTCCCCCTTGCGCTCCCGCTCCAGCCCAAGGTCAATCCCCACGCGCAGGTAAGCTCGCTCATCAGGATCCCCCAGGTTCAAGACAAACGGATCCAGATGCAGAACCGACTTCACCGCCGCCCCGGAGGGTTCGGCCGCGGGCGTGCGGGCGGCGTTGCGCCCGCCGACAACCCAGGCCGCGCTGACCAACACCACCGCCAGCGCCACTACCCATTTGACCTCGAGGTTGTAGCGCGGCGGCTTCTGCTCCGCGATGGCCGGCTCCGCCACGGTTAGGGCCAGAGCAAGTAGCGTGCCGAGATCGCCGCCCGCGCCGCGAGCAAACGCAGCTATGCAAAGGCTTGCTTACGCGCAACATAGAGCCCAGGCAGCGATCGGGGCCGCTGCCCGTCTGCAAGCCAAGGCGCGCCCCGCCGGCGCGGATTAAAGAGCGCTCATTAAGAGGAGCTCAAATTACGGGCGCGCCTGCTCGCTCCGTCAGCGCGCGCCCGCCTGCAGTCATCTTCACTGCTTCAGGTTGATGGTGTCTTGCGTGATCTGGTCAAAGGTGGTCACGGCCTTGGCGTTGGCTTCGAAGGCGCGCTGGGCCACGATCAGGTTGGCGAACTCGGTGGCGATATCCACGTTGGAAAGCTCGAGTGCGCCGCCCGAGAGGGTTCCCCGCCCGCTGGTTCCCGGGATACCGGCGACGGCGGGGCCAGAGGCCAAGGTGGGCACGAAATCGGTGTTGCCAACGCGTTGCAACCCTTGCTGGTCGGCGAAGGTGGCGAGCACGATCTGACCCAGGGCGGCGGTGGTTCCGTTGCTGAACGAGCCGGTGACGATGCCATCTTCTCCGATGTTGAAGCTCACCAGCGCGCCACTGGCGCTGCCATTCTGTTGGGTGGCGGAGGTGCTGCTGGGGGCGGCCACCTGGGTGAGCAGCGGGGTGGCGCCGCTGAGCACATTCCAATCAAACGTCATATCGGAGGCCCCATCGGCAAACCCGGTGATGGGGATGGCGGTGATGTTGTTCAGCATGCCCGGGGTAGTGGCGATGGTGAAAGCATCGTCGGGGACGAAAGCGGTGCTTCCGGCATTGAGAGTAAAACTGATCTCTCCTGAGACAAACGGAGTTCCCACCGTAGCAGTTCCCAGGGCTCCTGAGACCGAGCCGCTGACAGAAAAGTGGGTGGCATCCACGGCGGTGATGGTGATGGTCTCGTTCTTCGCTCCCGCGCCAGCGGCCACGTTGCTGATGGTTCCGTTGCCGGTGCCGGCAAAAGCGGGTACGCCGGCCGTGCCCGCACTGGTGGCGGTGAGCACGCCGTTGCCGTCAAATCCCAGCGCGCCCGTGGCCAGGACTCCCGTCTGCGGGGTGGAGACGCCTCCCACCAGCGTGGGATTCAGATCGGCGGCCGGAATGGAAAGTGAGTAATTCCAGGTGTTGGGCGCCGTCTTGGTGAAGTTGAAGGTCAGCACGTGGCTGGCGCCCAGGGAATCATAGACCGTGACCGGCGTGGAAAAAGTGTCGCCCACCCCGTCGGCGGCATTCAGATTGGTGGTGAGCTGCACCGAAGTGGTGGCGCTCGGCGGGCTGATGGTGCCGGCGCCGAGCTCCAGCGGGGTCAGGCCCTGGTCGGTGGCAATGACACCGTTGACCGCGGGGAAACCCAGCACCTGTTGCCCGTCGCTGGTAACCAGGAAGTTGTCGCTACTCACCGAAAAGTTGCCCGCCCGGGTGTAGCTGGTCACGCCGTCCTTCTGGACGGCGAAGAACCCTCCGCCCTGAATCGCCACATCCGTGGGAACGCCGGTCGAGGTTACGCTGCCCTGGGTGAAGGTTCCGGGCATGGAGCCGATCTGCGCTCCGGCCCCGATCTGGACAGGATCTCCAGCCCCGGTGGTCCCCAGGTTCTGGTAGAAGAGGTCGCTGAACAGCACGCGAACGTCTTTATAACCGGTGGTGTTCTGGTTGGCGAGGTTGTTGGCGATGGCCGAAAGCGCGGTCGAGTCTGCGGTCAGCCCGGAAAGCGGAATGGAAAAAGTAGGCATTAGTGCGCTCCTTGAAGGTTTGTAGCGGCAGAGGCCGAGGTGGCCGGAGTGGCGCCGGCGATCTGTTGCAGGGTTTGGTTGATTTGCGTGAGCTGATCGAGCATGTTGAATTCGACCAGCTCGGTGGTGAACTGGTTCGGGTCCACCGGATCGAGCGGGCTCTGGTTCTCGAGTTGCGTGGTCAGCAGCTGCAGGAAGGTATTGTCGGTGCCTTGCAGCGGGTCGGCCGAGCCTGCGCTGGTGTTGGTGGAACTGGCAGCCTGGCGGGCGGCGAAAAGGCTGTTGGCGCTCACTGGAATAATGGACATGATTCCCTCCTTAAGATTTTCTGTCACCATCGTGCGTGCACGCCGTCAAGCATGAACGCTCAGACCGCGGGTGGCAGTTGCAAGCATCTCGGGCTCGGCCAGCTTCTCCTGCGGAGCGGCGTAGAACGGCGTTCTTCCCGCCGTATGCCGAAAGCCTCGCGGCTGCGAATCGCCGCCGTGGGAAAACCCGGCGGCAGTACCCGCCCCGCCGGGATGCTGCGCCAGAAAGCGGATGCTTTCGAAGCGCAGTTCATGCTGTTGAAAGTTCGCCTGCAAGCCGGGAACTTCCGCGGTCAATAGGGTTCGCAAGTCGCCGCGCTCGCTGCCTACGGCAAGGTTCACTTGGCTGTTGTGAATCAGCGTGTGTACCTCCACGTTGCCGAATGAGTCGGTGTTCAGGCCAATATGCATTTCCTGCTGGCCCAGGCTCTCGACCATCCGCGCCGCCTGCACGTTGCCCGTAACCGGCGCAGGCGGAGGAGGCAAATCTGCCGGCGGCGCGGGACGCGGCTCGACCGGCAGGGAGGATCCCGGGTTGGCGGAGCCGTGATTTTCTGCTGCAGGATCGGGCGCGCTGATGCTTGCCGGCGGTGGCGCCGAAGCATCGCTCTGCGGGCTGTGTGGGGACGGGGGAGGCGGCAGCGCGGAGGCCGCGTTCGCCGGCGCTGCCGCGGACGCGGCGGCGGGCGGGGCAGAATCTGCATTTTTCGCCGCGCTTTTTTGCAATGGAGCGGCGCTGCGGGCCTCGCGGACATCGGCAGAGGGCGGCGGAGGTTGAGCGCTTTGCAAACCATCATTGACGTTGGACCTGGCGGCAAGCTGAGCGAGATCGTTCGCGGCGGGATGCGGCAAGATCCTGGCGGGCAGCGCTTGGGCCGGAAGCCCGGCCCGCAGCCATGCCCGCGTGGTTGAGACTGCCTGAGCGGCGCTCAACTCGAAGCTCTGGGGGCAAGGCCGGTTTTCTGCTTTCGAACCCTGGACCGCGGGAGTGCGTGCCGAGTTTTGCGGCGGCCAAGGCGAGGGCGCAGAACCGGGAGCCGCCACCCGGGGAGCCGCGGCGGCGACAGGCGAGGGCCCCGGTACACTCGCCGGCGCCTCGAGCACGGGCGCAGCGGTGTTGCCGGAAGCGTTGGCCGGTTGCGGCTGGGTGGCAGCATTCCCGGCGGAGTTGGCGCCTGGATCGCCGGCCGCCCCTAGGGCGAGCGGGATATCCTTCGGGCTGAGCGTCGTGGCTGCTGTGGGGTGGGCATGGGTGGCGATGAAGTTCACATCCGCCCTGGCCTGGGGCGTGCTCCGGTTCAGGTCTGTGCCTGGCTGAGCCGGGGCGACTTCCGAGGGCAGGGCAGCGGGATTCGCCGCAGCAAAGGGTCGAGCGGAGAGTGTGGCCGAGCCGTCAGATACCGGCTTAACCGCGAAGGCGCCCGCTAAAATTCGGGCATCTGGCAAGGCATCGCGCAGGGGCGGAGAAAAGCTTGCCGCGGAAACGGTTGTTTCAGCGGCCGACTGCGGAACGGCTGCATCGGAGTCAACGGCCGTAGGCTGCGGCGCCGGCACCCCCGGCCGAATGTCCGCCGTCGCCCGCGGGGCGCTCTGATCCGACCGCGCAGCAGCGCCGCTTGCGCTGAGTTCGGGCAAATTGATCCGCGCAGCAGATATAAGACCTTCTCTTGAAGGCAGGTCAGATAAAGGCAGGTCAGATAAAGGCAGGTCAGACGTGCCTTTCAGCGCAGGCTGAGGCGAGCCAGCCAAGCCAGGCGAATTTGCCGGGAGAGAAGCCGCATCCGCCTCAGCCGGTCCAGGCAGGGGCGCAATTTCTTGTGGAACTGCGCCAGTTGCAAATTGAATCGCCCGAAAGGCTTGCGCCAGGGGCTTCGGGGCGGGGGAAGAGAACACGGGTAACGCGGTTGATTTCACCTCGTCGTGCGCGCCTTGATCCTCGAAGGGCGCGGTGAATGGCACGGCTTCGGCGCCGCCTGGCGAAGCGCTGAGGCCCACCGCAGCGTCATTCACGGGAACCGGGTTCGGGCTCACGATTCCCGCCAGGAACGCGCTGACCACTCCCAAAGCGGAAGCCACATCCGGGTCGCGATCTTTTTGGCTCGCCCCAACCTTGCCTGCGGGGGCCAGATCGAAATCCGCTTTACGCGTCCCACCGATCGGGCTGGCCAAATCGTTCGCACTGTTTCCCTGCGGCGCCTCTTGGGGTGAGCCTCGCTGCGCCAGCGCCGTTTGCATCTCGCCCGCAAAGCTGGACTTTTCGCTCGCCGCGGCCGGCGAAGCCGTCAGCGCCGATGCTCCCAGCGGGGCGAGCAGATTTATGACCTGGAGTAACTCAGCTCCCATAGGTGTGAGCGCGATACTGGCTCATCGGAAGGAAGCATCCAGACGGCCAAAGCTAAAGCAGAGGAGGTGCGCCACACAACCGGCTGAAAAAGAACAGGAAGCGGATGCCTCGAGTTCTCAGAGGCTGGCGAAGAGCGAGATTTTGCCGCCGCCGCTTGGGCAAGGCTTGCCGATGGTTCCCGGCAAAGCTCGCCACCGCTCAGCGGCGGCGCAGATACTCGCGCCGCAGCAGAAACATGTCATCCAGGCGCCGCTGTTCGCGGCGGGCTTCCTCCTGGCGATAGAGCTCGAACTGCTGCCGGCGCAGCGCCTCCACCCCTTCGCGCTGCTGGCGGGCCTGATGGTAGGACTGCAGACACTCGGCGCGCGCCCGCTCGCAGCCCGCAAGCTGCTTTTCCAGAGCTAACCGGCGCGCGGCGGCGCGGGAGCGGAGGAATAAGTCGAATTGCAGCTCTGCGCTGGAAAGGCCAAGCGTAAGTTTGCCGGCGTCTTCCCTGGCCATTGCCGCCAGCAGGCGGCCGGCCTCTTCCACGCGCTGCCGCGCCGCCAGCAGGCGCTGATTGGCTTCGTGCAGGCGCAGTTCCTGCTGGTGTTCCAGGCCCTGCCGATAGCGCAACACTGCAGCGAGAGAAAAACGGAATGCCATAAACCTAACCTGGAATGGCCAGCAGTCGCGTGATCGAATCCTGCAGGCTGGTGGCTTCCTGCGGCGTTTGCTCGAGCAGGCGGTTGAGCTCGGGAAGAATGGCCAGCGCCTTATCGAGGGTTGGGTCCGCGCCCCTCTGATAAGCCCCGATCCGCACCAGGTCTTCGGATGCATGATAAGCCGCCAGCAGGCGGCGCAAGACATGCGCCTTCGACAAATGCTCGGGCGAGCACACCGCCGGCATCAGGCGGCTGATGCTGTCGAGCACGGCAATCGGCGGATAGTGGTTCTGCGCCGCCAGACGGCGGTCGAGCATGATGTGGCCATCGAGCAGCGCGCGCGCCCCATCCACCAGCGGATCCTGCTGGTCATCGCCTTCCATAAGCACGGTGTAGAAGGCGGTGATGCTGCCGCTGTGGAACTTTCCGGCGCGCTCAATCAAGCGCGCCAGCAGGGTAAACACCGAGGGGGTGTAGCCTTTGGCGGTGGGGGGCTCGCCCGCCGCCAGGCTGATCTCGCGCTGCGCCATGGCTAGGCGGGTCAGAGAATCCACCACCAGGAGGACGTTTTTTCCCTGCGCGCAGAAATATTCAGAGGCCGCGGTCGCAGCCAGGGCGGCGCGAATGCGCAGCAGTGGCGACTGGTCGGAAGTGGAAACCACCACCACCGCCCGCTTCCGGCCTTCCTCGCCCAGCGCTTCTTCGAGAAAGTGCCGCACCTCGCGCCCGCGCTCCCCCACCAGGGCGAGCACGGTGAGGTCGGCGCTGGTATTGCGCGCCATCATGCCGATCAGGGTGCTCTTGCCCACGCCGCTGCCGCCAAAAATTCCCACCCGTTGTCCCCGGCCACAGGTCAGCAGCGCATCCACCGCGCGGATGCCGCAGCCCAGCGGTTCGCGAATCAGGGAGCGCTCGAGCGGCAAGGGGGCGGCGGTGTCGAGCGGTTGCCGCTCCCGGCCGGGGCAGGGCCCGAGCGAGTCGAGCGGCTCGCCCATGCCGTCAATCACGCGCCCCAGCAACCCATCGCTCACTCGCAGCGCCGGCCGCGCTCCCCAGGTGGCCACCCCGTCGCCGTAGCGGATACTGCCCGGACGCTCGAGCGGCATGGAGAGAACCGAGGTGCCGCGAAAACCGACAATTTCCCCGGGAAAGACTCTGCCCTCGGCGTTCGTGATCTGGCAGATCTCGCCCACCGAGCAGAACGGCCCTTCCGACTCCACCAGCTGCCCCAGCACCTGCGTTACCCGCCCCTGCCAGCGCAGGCCGGAGAAGCAATCAAGTTGACGGAAATAAGGCGCCAGCAGGCCCGCCATCTCACCGCCCCGCCTGCGGCCGCTGCGCCAGCAAATCCATCAGGCCCTGCTCGATTTCCTTCAGCTGCACTTCAATGCCGATCTCAGTGCTGCCCAGGGTGGTCTGCAGAACCGTGCGCCCGGCTTCGAGCTCCGGATCTTCCACCACCTCGGGCAGGTCCTCGGCATCCCGGCAGCGCGAAAAATAATCGCGGCAATCGGCGGCATACTGGGGATGCACCCGGACCACAACCTTGGTGTTGCGCTGCAGCTGGTCGAGCGCCACCCGCACCAGGCCGGCGAGCAGCAGAGGATCCACCCGCGCCTCACGATGCAGAATCTTGCGCGCGATGCTCAGCGCCAGCTGCACGATTTCGCCTTCCACCTGCTGATAGTATTTGGTCCGGTCGCGGGCGAACTCCTCGAGCGCCCGGCGCAGGCTCTCGCGCATAGCCTGCAGCTGCTGGTCATAGCTGGCGCGGGCGCGGGCTTCGCCCTCCTGCCGGCCGGCTTCGCGGGCCGCTTCTTCGCGCCGCCGCGAATCGTCGGGCGCAAAAGCCGGGGCGCCGGGGCCGGCTGCGGCCGCGCTTGCCGCCGGTCCGCCGACCTCGACATAGGGAAAAGGATGCACCTCAGGCTCGGGCTGGGGCCCCGCGCCCGCCGCCGCGCTATACGACGTACTCATCTTCCGCTTCCGCTCCCAGGCTGATCTTGCCCTCCGATTCCAGCTTGCGCGCCACCGCCACCGCCTCCTGTTGCGCCTTGGTCACGTCGCGCGCGCGCACCGGCCCGAGGATTTCCATGTCTTCTTTCAGCATCTCGACCGCCCGCGAGGACATGCTCTTGAAGATGAAATTCTTCAGCTCTTCGGTGGCCCCGCGTAGCGCCATGGCAAGAGTTTTCTTGTCCAGATTTCCCAGAATCTCGCGGATGCCGGCTTCGGGAACGCCCAGCAGGTCCTGGAAGGTGAACATCATGTTGCGGATGCCCAGCGCCAGCTTGGGATCGTCTTTCTCGATGGTTTCAAGAATGGTCTTGGTAGTAAGCGGGTCCATGCGGTTGAGCAGGTCGGCCACACCCTGCACCCCGGCGTAGGCGCGGCGGTGCTGCTCGCCCAGCGCCTCGATGCGCTTGTGCAGCGCCATCGAGACCCGCTGCGCGATTTCGGGAGAGAACTGCCGCAGCTGGGCCAGGCGGCGCACCGCTTCCGCGCGCAGGGTCTCGGGAAAGCGCATGAGCAGGATCGAGGCCTGCTTGGGATCGAGGTGGGCCAGAATCAGCGCGATGGTCTGGGGATGCTCCGCCTCGAGAAACTTGGCCAGCTGCTGGGGATCGGCTTTTTGCAGGGAATCCAGTTTGCTGGCGCTCATCTCCGCCGCCAGCGTGACCTGCTGCAGCAGCTGCCGCGCCCCGTCTTCGCCAAACGCCTTGACCAGAAGTTTCTTGGCGTAGTCGGTGCCGCCCTGGGCCAGATAGTCCTGGGTCAGGGCCATGCGGTGAAATTCCTCGAGCACGTCGAGCGCGCCCTGGGGGTCCACGTATTCCAGCTCGGCAATCTCCTGGGTCAGGCGCTCGACATCGGTCTCGGGTAGCTGGCGGTAGATATCGCTGGCCGCGTCTTCGCCGAGCAACACTAACAGGATGGCGGCCTTGCGCATGCCGCTGGGTGCGCCGCCTTGTGCCGGAGGGTTCACCGCCCAGTTTCTTTGATCCAGCTCTGCACCAGCCGGCCCGCCGCCGCCGGCTCGCTCTTGATCTTCTCGGTCAGTTGTTTCTTGAGGGTGGCGGCCCGGCGGTCCTGCTCGCTGCCTTCAGGCAGCTCGATTTCAACCGCGGCCGCAGCTCTCCCCAACTCTTTCGTGGAGCGCGCCACACGTGCCGGCAGCTCGCGGAAGGCGGACACTACCTGCCGCTTGACCGGCCGCAGAATCAGCAGATAGACGATCAGGAACAGGGCGGCGATGCCGGCATAGCGCAGCAGCCACGCCCAGCCGGAAAGCAGCTTGCGGATGCGCTCGAGCCAGGTGGGCGGAACCGGGGTTTCCGCCGGCAACTGCTCGAAGGTGAGATTCTCGATGGAGAGCAGATCGCCGCGCTGGGGATCGAGGCCAATGGCCGCGGCCGCCAGTTGCTGGATCTGCTTCATCTCCTCGGGCGTGCGCTTGCGCCGGGTGATGGCGGTTTTACCTCCGGACTGAGTGGTTTCGCTGGCATCATCCACCAGCACCGCGGCGGCAATGCGCTTGATCCTTCCCGGAGGCTCGCTGGTGTGGCGCACCGTCTTGCTCACCGCGTAGGTCGTGCTCTCCGAGCGCGAAGACTCGTTTTCGCCGTTGACCGTTACCGTGGCGGCCGTGCTGCCCGGAACGTTGCTGGCGGTGCCGGGCACGCCCGCAGGCGCTCCCCCGTTCGCCGTCTCCTCCGATTTCTGCGCCGTCAGGGGGGCGGTGGTCTTCGGGTCGTAGACCTCTTCGGTATTGTCGCTGCTGCTGAGATCGTACTCGACGTGTACGCTGGCGCGCACGTGGCCGGCGCCCACCACCGGCTCGAGAGTCTGTACCAGGGATTTCGAAAGCTCGCTGTCGAGCTCGAAGGAGCCCTCGCCCGGGCCGCGCGGGCGGACCAGGGGCGCGTTGGTGTCGGCATCCACCACGGTGACGTTCTGCGGGCTCAGTCCCTCGACCGCGCTCGCCACCAGTTGCGGAATCGCCGTCTGCGCCTGCTCGGAGAGCACGCCGCCGCGGGTCTTCAGGATGACCGCGGCCTTGGCCGGGGTCTCCTGCTCGCTGTACAGCGATTCGCGCGGCAAGACCAGATGCACGCGCGCCGCCTCCACCTCGCTCAAAGTCTCGAGCGTGCGCTCCAGCTCGCCTTCGAGCGCGCGCTGGTAGTTCACCTTCTCGGTGAAGTCCGAGCCCGCCCAGTTGGGAGTGTCGAACAGCTCAAAGCCCAGCCGGGCGTTGCGCGGCAGCCCCTGGGCCGCCGTCTCCAGCCGGCTGGCGTCGAGCTGGTCTTCGGGCACCAGCAGGCTGCTGCCGTCGGGCGAGAGCTGATGGGTGATGTTTTTCGCCGCCAGCCGCCCCGCCAGCTCCTGCGCCTCTTCCGGCCGCAGACCCGAGTACAAGGTGACGAACCTGGGCTTGCCGAGCAGCGCCACAAACACCCACAGCGTCGCCCCCACCAGCAGGGCGCCGCCTGCGAGCAGCAGCCGCTGGCCAAAGCTGAGGCCAGAGAGCATCTGCCCCGCCTGCTCGAGCGCCTGGCCAAATGATTTGGGTGCTTCCAAGCAGGTCTCCTAGATTTCCTCCGGTCCGGTGCGGCCTTTTTCCCGGTCCTATGGTTCCCGCCCTGGGGTTCCGGCCGCCTCTTTGTCGCGATTGCCCTTGCCCCGCGCGGCCCCCGCGCCGCAACCTCAGAACTGCATGCGGGAGATCTCCTGGTAAGCGGAGACGATCTTGTTGCGCACCTGCATCATCAGCTGAAACGACAGATCGGCCTTCTCCACCGCGATCAGCGCGCTGTGCACATCCATGCCGTTGCCTGCGAGCAGCGCCCCCACCTTGGCGTCGGCGGTCTGCTGCAGCTGGCTGACTTGGTCCATGGCCCCGCGCAGGGTCTCGACAAAGCCCCAGGCGCGCCCCCCGGAGCTGGTGGAGACGGCCTCGGGCGCAACGGGAGCGGGGGAAGGATTTGAAATCGGATTGGGCATAGCTCATGTCCTCTTGCCTGGGGCTCGCGCCCGCGCCCTCATCTTCAGCGCAGCAGATCGAGCGAGGTCTGAATCATGGACTTGGTGGCGGCCACCGCCGAGGCATTCAACTCGTAGGCCCGCACCGCGCCCAGCAGGTCGGTCATCTCCGCGACCGGGTTGACGTTGGGATAGGCCACGTAGCCGCGGGCGTCGGCATCGGGATTGCCCGGCTGGTAGCGCTCCTCCGGAGGCGAAGGGTCGGCCACCACCTGCGCCACCCGAACCCCGCGCCCGGCAGCCAGAGGCAGGACCGGGGCCCCGGAAAGGCTCGCCAGCTGCAGGGGAAAGCGGGCCAGGCGCTGGGCCCGGAAGACCACCAGCTGGCGGCGGTAGGGACCTCCCTGGGCGGTGCGCGTGGTCTCGGCGTTGGCCAGGTTGCTGGTCACCACCTCGGCCCGCTCCCGCTCCGCGGTCAGCGCCGAGCCGCTCAGTTCGAGCATGCCGAACAGGTTCATGACGAGGCATTGCCCTCCGCGATGGCCGAGGCCAGCATATGAAAATCGGTGCGCAGCAGTTCGATGGCGGTGTTATAGCGCAGCTGGGTATCGGCGAGCAGCAGGCCTTCGCGCTCGAGACTTACGTTGTTGCCGTCGGGACGCGTCATCAGGCCGCGCACGGGGCGGACCGCCGGGGTGAAGCTCGCGTATTCCAGGCCGCCGTTGAGGGCGGGATCCTGGCTGAGCGCGCGCGCGAACTCGATTCGGAAATTCATGTCTAAGGCGCGGTAGCCGGGGGTATCCACGTTGGCCAGGTTCGAGCCCAGCAGCCCGGCCCGCTCCGCCGCCAGATCGAGAAAGTGGCCAAGCACCGCCACTTGCGGCATGTCAATCATGGACATGGGTCCTCTCCGCTGGCCTCCGCGCTGCGGCCGTAACTGCGCCGCGGGGGCAGGCCATAGCCGCGAATCTTGTTGCGCACCGTGCGCAGGCTCACCCCCAGCATCTGGGCGGCGCGCGAGCGGTTGCCGGCGGTGGCCTCGAGCGTGACCTCAAGCAGGCGGCGCTCCATCTGCTCGAGCGACAGCCCGGCCCGCAGGCAATCGAGTTTTTCTTGGCTTCTTTTCTGCCGGTCGGGCGGTTCTGTTCCGCCCGGTTCACCGGCGAAGCCCGGCAGGTCTTCGGGCGCAAGCGCCTCCGGCCCGATCTCGCCCCCTGACCAGGCCACGGCGCGGCGCATCAGATTGGCCAGCTCGCGCACGTTGCCCGGCCAGGCGTGCTCTTCGAGGCGTGCCACCAACTCGGGCGCCAGGCGGGGCGCGGCCCCGGCCGGGGCATAGAGGCGGGCAAAGTGCGCGGCCAGCTCGGCGATGTCCTCGGGCCGCTCGCGCAAGGGCGGAAGCGAGAGCGGGATTACCTTCAGCCGGTAGTAAAGATCGGCGCGGAAGCCGCCTTCCCGGACCATGGTTTCGAGCAGACGGTTGGTGGTGGCCAGGATGCGGATATCCACCTTTACCGCCCGCGTGTCTCCCAGGCGGTCGAACTCGCGCTCCTGCAGGGCGCGCAGCAGCTTGGGCTGCAGCGCCAGGGGCATTTCGCCGACTTCATCGAGCAGCAGGGTGCCGCCGTGAGCCAGCTCAAACTTGCCCGGCTTCGAGGCCAGGGCGCCGGTGAAGGCCCCTTTGGTATGGCCGAAGAGCTCGCTCTCGAGCAGCGATTCAGGAAAGGCGGCGCAGTTGATGGCGACAAAGGGGCGGGCGCGGCGCGGGCTCAGGCGATGGATGAGGCGGGCGACCAGCTCTTTGCCGGTGCCGCTCTCGGCCTGAATGAGCACGTCGGCGTCGCTCGCCGCCGCCTGCCGGGCGCGGGCGAGGGCGCGCAGCCACAGCGCAGAGTGCCCCACCAGCTCGCCTTCGCCGGCGGGAAGCGCGCTGCGCTCGAGCACTCGGCGCGCCGCCTGCTGCAGCGGCTCGAAGGCCACCGGCTTGGTCAGGTAGTCGCAGGCCCCGCTCTTCATGGCCGCCACCGCGTCGGGCACGCTGGCAAAGGCGGTCAGCAGAATCACCGCCGTCTGCGGCGCCAGCGAGCGCACCTCGCGCATCACGGCAAAGCCGTCGCCGTCAGGCATGCGCATGTCGGTCACCACCAGAGGATGAAAGCGGCGGCGGAAGCAGGCCACCGCGTCGCTCACCCCGCAAGCGGTCTCCACCTGCCAGCCATGATGGCGGAAGCTCGCCGCCAGCGCCGCCCGCATGCCCGGCTCATCATCCACCAGCAACACCGGGCCGGGGACGGCGGGGTGGCTGGCGGGTTTGCCCGCGGCGGCCGCGAAGGCGGGCGCGGGTTCGGTGATGCCTGTGCTCATCGGCCGGCTCCCAGGTAAGGAAATTCCAGCAGGAAGGTGGTCCCCGATCCCGGCTGGCTGCGGGCGCCGATGCGGCCGCCATGCTGCTCCATGACCGCGCGGCACACCGCCAGGCCCAGACCGGGGCTGCCCGGGCGGGTGGTGAAGCCAGGCTCAAAGATGCGCGCTAAATCTGCCTCCGCGATGCCCGCGCCGGTATCGGAGATTTCGACCTCAACCCTGTCCGGGTTCCGCGCCTCGCCGGCCGGCCCGGCGGCCGCCGCATCTTTCCGCGCCAGGCCGCCGGCGATGCGCAGCACTCCTCCCCGGGGCATGAAACGGAAGGCATTCAGCGCCAGGTTGAGCAGCACCTGCTCCAGGCGGTGGCGGTCGCCCGCAACCGCGATGCCCGCCAGCTGGTGATCGAGCTCCAGACGTACGCCGGCCTGGCCGGCCAGCGGGCCCAGAAACTGCACCGAGGAGGTCAGCAGCCGTCCGAGATCGACCGGCACCAGCTGGGGCGCGCTCTGGCTGTGAAACTGCAACACGTTATTGACCGTGGCCGCTAGGGTGCGCAGCCCGGCCTGCAGCTGGGTGGCAAACTGCTGCGCCTCGGCCTCCAGGCCGGATTCGAGCAACAAGCCGGCAAACAGCTCCAGGCTGGCCAGCGGGTTGCGGATCTCATGCGCCAGCATGGCCGCCATATCGGCCAGGGCCTGCCGCCGCCGCAGCTCTTCCCGCTCCTGCTCCAGGCGGCGGGCCTCGCTCACGTCGCGCAAAATATAGACGGCGCTCTCCCCCTGCATGGCCTCGAGCGGCGCGCGCCGCAGCGCCACCCATCCACCCGCGGGGCTGCCGCCAAAGACCTGCTCGCCGCCCCCGGCTGGAACCCCGGCCAAGGCCGCCTGCCAGCCGGCAAGCTGCTCCAGGTGGCGCAGCTCGCATGCGGGCTCGAGGCCCAGCAGCCGCCGCGCCTCGGCATTGGCCAGCCGGACTTCGCCCTGCGGACCGGAGACCACCACGCCGCAGGGAAGGCTTTCAAGAATATGGTCCAGACGCTGGCGCATGCCACGGTTTTCGTCCAGGCTGCGGGCCAGATCCTGGTTCGAGCTTTCGAGCTCGCGCCGCAGCCGCCCGACCTCGGCCTGCAGTTGGGTATATGAGCGCTCCAGCGACGCCGCCGCCTCGGAAAAGGAGGCGAAGGCGCGGGCCAGAAAGCGCTCGTCGAAGGCGGGATTTTCCGCGAAGCGGGGAACGGATTGCATGGCAGAGGACATAACGAAACCCGAGGTGTGCACGGTGCCTGCCAGCCCGCCAGGCAGGCGGCTTAGATTCCTCTCAAGCTTCCACTCCCGCCGGCCGCGCGCGCTCGCCGCCCAGAAAATAGAGATGCGCGGGCAGAATGGTACCTGCCCCTTCGGCCAGAATGGCGGCCCGCTCCATCACCTGCTGCAACTCGCGCACGTTGCCTTCCCAGGGGTGGGACTCCAGCCGCCGCATGGCCTGGGTGCCCACCCGCGGCGCGCCCTGCGGCCCGGTGAAGCGCCGCAGGAAGTGCTCGGCCAGTTCTGCGAGATCGCAGGAACGCTCGGCCAGCGGCGGCAGTTCCAAGGGGAAGGCGGAGAGACGGTAGTAGAGATCGCGGCGAAAGCGGCCGGCCTCGACCCGGCCTTCGAGGTCGGCGTTGGTGGCGGCCACCACCCGCACGTCAATCGAAAGCGCCTCGGCGCTGCCCAGGCGCTGCACCTCCTTCTGATCGAGAAAGCGCAGCAGCTTGGCCTGCAGGCTGAGCGGAAGCTCGCCCACCTCATCGAGGAACAGGGTTCCGCCTTGGGCCGCCATGATGCGCCCCGCCGAGGCTTGTACCGCGCCGGTGAAAGCGCCGCGGGCGTAGCCGAAGAGCTCCGCCTCCAGCAGGGCCTCGGGAATGGCGGCGCAGTTCACCGTCACCAGCGGGCGCCCGGCCCGCGGGCTGAGCTGATGCAGGGCGCGCGCCACTAGCTCCTTGCCGCTGCCGGTGGGGCCG
>Ga0335077_10005346_pt1 | contig 15758 bp, 10 predicted proteins | sample Lox_Sample_31_FD_207151 | JGI IMG/M metagenome (GOLD analysis project Ga0335077, IMG submission 207151) | Soil microbial communities from Loxahatchee National Wildlife Refuge, Florida, United States - Lox_Sample_3.1 | ecosystem: Environmental > Terrestrial > Soil > Wetlands | place: USA...
CAGGACAACTGGATCGCCGTTCCCATTGGCACCTATCAGCAGATTTACGGATATAACGACTCGGTTGATATATACGCGCGCGCTTTGGGCGGGGCGCAGGGAATGACCCGTGCGGAAGACGAGGTTCGAGTCGTTATGCGCACACGGCGCCACGTCGCTCCAGGTCAACCCGATGACTTTGAGATTCAAACCAACGACACCTTCCTCGATATTGCCAACCAGTTGCTCGGCGTCTTTGCCTGGGTTGTTCTCGGCCTCGGATCGATCGCGCTGGTCGTAGGCGGCGTGGTCATCATGAACATCATGCTCGTGAGCGTTACCGAGAGAACGCGCGAGATCGGTGTCCGCAAGGCTTTGGGAGCAAAACAGCGGGATGTCCTCGTGCAATTCCTGATCGAAAGTGCTTCGCTTTCTTCGGTGGGTGGTATCTTCGGGATCCTTCTCGGGGTGCTTGTCGGCAAGCTAATCACGGTGTTTGTGGGTTTCCCAACGGCGGTGCCCATCTGGGCTGTTTTTCTGGGCCTTTTCCTCGCAAGCGGAGTCGGCATCTTTTTTGGCGTCTATCCCGCCAGCAAAGCTGCAAAACTCGATCCCGTGGTGGCATTGAGAGCCGAAATGTGAAGTATCGAAACTTGCAGCCAGCAGTGGCTATCAGTTGGAGCTAGGAGCTTCGCACATGCGGGGACAACAAACCGGCGAATCCGTCAAAATGGCCCTCGAAACCGTCCGGGCAAACAAGTTGCGTTCCGGCTTGACCATTCTCGGCATCGTTATCGGGGTCACTACGGTCATTACCATCTCCTCGGTCATTAGCGGCCTGAACAATCGCGTGCAGACATGGGTCAGCTCTCTGGGTAGCAATGTCTTCTGGGTATTTCACATGCCAGTCATCGGCGTGCGTCCCACCGCCGAGATGCTCGCCCGCAAGAAGCTGGTGTTTGACGACGTGCTCGCCCTTCGTACTCTTCCTCATGTTGTGGCGGCTGATGGTGGCTATCAGCATGTCAAGTCCCAATTCCGTGTGGGCGATGTGTCTGTAAAGTACAACGGCAAGAAGATTGCCGGGACAATCCTGCAGGGTTCCACATCACAGGTAGGACTTGTCACGGATCTTGCTTTTGTCCAGGGCCGCCTCTGGACCGACCAGGAAGACCAGCGGGCTGAGCATGTCGTCGTGCTGGGACATGACACCTGGGAAGAGCTGTTCGGTGACCAGAACGCCATCGGCAAGGAGGTCAACATCGAAACTGGTCTCTATACCGTGATCGGCGTCCTCGATAAGCAGAAACAGCCGTTCGGCGGAGGCAAGAACCCTGCCGACAACATGGCATATTTTCCACTCGGAACCTTCCACAACCTGCACCCGGAAGACAAGGACATGTGGGTGAGCGTGAAGTATGACGATCCAAAGAACAAAGCATTTGTAGAAGAAGAGATTCGCGAAATGCTCCGCATTCGTCGCAAGGTGAAGGTCGATAAACCTGACGATTTCGAGATCTTTGGTCCAGATTCGCTCTCGAAGCTATGGACCCAGTTAACTGGTGGATTGGTCCTTTTCATGATCGCCGTCTCCAGCGTCGGCCTCATGGTCGGCGGCGTCGGTGTGATGAACATCATGCTCGTCAGCGTGACTGAGCGAACACGCGAGATCGGCGTCCGTAAAGCCATTGGCGCGACCAGGCGGACGCTGCTCGTCCAATTCACCACCGAGGCAGTCACACTCTGCGCCATAGGCGGCGTCATCGGTATCTTCGTGGGGGCAGTCCTTACATTGATCATTCACGCGCTCCCTATCGGCTTACCAGCAACCATGTCGACCATGTGGGTCATGACCGGCTTCACTGTTTCCTGTGCTATCGGGCTTATCTTCGGCATCTATCCCGCCTGGAAGGCCGCCAACCTGGACCCCATTGAGGCCCTCCGCTACGAGTGAAGCAGTTCGCAATTCAGCGTTCATAGTCCCTAGTTGACGCTTCGTAGTTCCTTGTTCATTGTCGGCAGCGCTGCTTCAACTACCAACTGTTTCTTGTGACTAGCGCCATTGTGCGATCGCCTGCCAAGGCGCATAATGTTCGCCATTCGATGTAGAAGCCAGGAAAAATGGCGCAGGGACAGACTCGGGAATCCGTCAGAATGGCTCTCGACACTCTGAGGAACAACAAGCTCCGCTCGGGGCTCACGATCCTCGGCATTGTCATCGGTGTCACGACCGTGATCACCATCTCCTCGGTCATCACTGGTCTGAACAACCGCGTGAACGAATGGGTGACCTCGATGGGATCCAACGTTTTTTGGGTCTTCCACATGCCGTTGATCGGCGTGGAACCGACCACAGAGATGCTCACCCGCAAGAAACTGACTGTGGACGACGTGCTTGCTCTTCGCAAATTACCGCACGTGGTTGCGACCGATGGCAGCTATAGGCACGTAAATGAGCAATTCCACGTAGGAGACGTGAGCGTGAAGTACAACGGCCGGAAGGTCGCCGGGGCATTTCTGGCAGGCTCGACTGCTCAAACCGAGTCGATATACGAACTCGCGATGATAGGTGGCCGATTCTGGACGGACGACGAGGACCAGCGGCACGCCCACGTTTGCGTGATGGGCCACGACACGGCAGAAGAGCTGTTCGGCAACGAGGACCCCATCGGGAAAGACGTGAATGTGGGCCCGAGCCTCTACACCGTTATCGGTGTCGTTGACAAACGCAAGCAGCCATTCGGCTCCGGCAAGAATCCCGCCGACAATGGCCTTTATTTCCCGTTGGGCACATTTCACAGCCTCTATCCCGAAATCAAGGACATGTACGTTAGCGTCAAATACGATGACCAGCGCAATAAGTCTCTCGTTGAAGAAGAGATTCGCGAGATGCTCCGGATTCGCCGCAAGGTCAAGGTGGAAAAGCCGGATGACTTTGAGATCTTCGGGCCTGACTCGCTCTCTAAGCTCTGGAACCAGCTGACCGGTGGGCTGGTGCTGTTCATGATCGCGGTCTCCAGCGTCGGCTTGATGGTCGGTGGTGTCGGCGTCATGAACATCATGCTCGTCAGCGTCACCGAGCGCACCCGCGAGATCGGAGTGCGCAAAGCTATCGGCGCCACCCGACGTGCCCTGCTGTTGCAGTTCACCACTGAGGCGGTCACGCTCTGTGCCATCGGCGGCATCTTCGGGATTTTCATTGGCGCTGTTCTCACGTGGATCATTTATTTCCTGCCCATCGGCCTGCCCGCAGCCATGTCCACCGTTTGGGTACTCACCGGTTTCACTGTCTCCTGTGCCATAGGGCTGATCTTCGGAATCTACCCTGCGTGGAAGGCAGCCAACCTCGATCCAATCGAGGCGCTGAGGTATGAATGAACGAGTCCAGGGTTGTAATTCCTGGCTCGCTGGTAAGCTGATCATCCCCGCTGATCGTCGCCTGGAGCGAGGAGGCGCGCTCCCGAACCGCCCGATCCAACTCTGTGTGTGTGGATGGGCCGGGAGGACCGCAGATGGTTCTCGTCGAAGCCTCCAAAATGGCGCTCCAATCCCTCTGGACCAATAAGCTGCGGAGCATCCTCACGCTGCTCGGCGTTGTCATCGGTGTCGCGTCCGTCATCATGGTGGTCACGCTCACCAACGGCGCAAAGCAGTTCGTCACCTCCAAAATCAACAGATATGGAGCCAGTGTCGTCACCGTCACTAAGATGCCGCAGACCTTCATCACGCTCGACGAATTCCTCGACTTTCAGAAGCGCCGCGACATCACTTTCGACGACTACAGGGCAATCCTCTCCGACTGCCGCTCATGCGTGACCGTTGGTGCCCGTCGTGACAACCTGGGAAGAGTCGTCTACGGAAGGAATTCCACCACCGATACTGATATTCGCGGCTGGACGTGGACCATGCCGTCGCTTTCGAACCTCAACATCGAGTACGGCCGCGCCTTCACCGAACTGGAAGACTCGCACAGTGCGCACGTCGCCATCGTCGGAGCAGACATCGTAAACAACATGCTCGGCCCTGCCGATCCGCTCGGCAAGGAGATCCGCGTCAATGGCGAGCCATACACCGTCATCGGCGTCGGAGAGGCCCAGGGCAAGATGCTCGGCATGAGCATGGATAACTGGGTCGCGATTCCTCTAAACGCTTTCATCCAGTCCTACGGCGCCCACGCCAGCATCGACATTTACGTCGACGCCGGAGGTGGCGGCGAGCTCATTGACATTGTCTCCGATCAACTTCGCACCATCATGCGGGCACGTCGTCACCTCGCACCCGGAACTCCCGACTCCTTCTCGATCGACACCAGCGCCACGTTCCAGAATATGCTCGGCAAAATTCTCAACAGCTTCGGCGCCGTTGTCGCGGCTGTCGCTGGAATCTCGCTCGTCGTAGGTGGCATCGTCATCATGAACATCATGCTGGTCTCGGTCACTGAGCGCACCGCGGAAATCGGCATACGCAAGGCGGTTGGCGCGCGCCGTCACGACATCCTTATCCAGTTCCTCATCGAATCCGCCACCATCTCTGCCGTCGGTGGCTTCATCGGCATCATCGCCGGAATCTCCGCCGCCAAGATCATCACGCTCATCATCGCCTTTCCTTCCGCAGTCAAAATCTGGTCCATCCTCGTCGGCCTCTTCGTCGCTGCCGCCGTGGGGATTTTCTTCGGTGTGTATCCTGCCAGCAAAGCTGCGCAACTCGATCCGATCACCGCCCTCAGAGCGGAGAAGTAGCCATGTTTCTTGCCAACTACAAAGAGTCTGTCCGTCTCGCCCTCGATACTCTGCGCCGCAACAAGATGCGCTCAGGCCTCACCATCCTCGGCATTTCTATCGGCATTTCCACGGTCATCCTCATCTCCTCCGCCATCAATGGTCTCAATACCAATATCAACAGCTTCGTCAGTGCGCTCGGCACCAACGACCTCTGGGTATTTCGTTTCGAGCCATTCGGCAAGCGTCCAACCACCGAGGAACTCAACCGCAAGCAGCTCACCTACGAGGACGGTATCGCCATGCGCAGCCTGCCTCACGTCCTTGCTGTCGACCCCGCGCTTACCTATCAGAACTTCCAATTAGGCATCGGCAACGTCTCTTTGAAGCATGGTAGAAAGAAGATCACCAACACGATCCTTTACGGCGAAACCTCGGCAGTTAAGGTGACCCAGGATGTTGAAATTCTGGAAGGCCGTCTGTTCACCGAGGCGGAAGAGGAACGCCGCGCGAACGTCGTCGTGCTCGGTCACGATTCCGCTGAAGATCTCTTCCCCGATGAATCACCGATCGGCGAGGACGTTGAGTGTGGTGGTGATATCTTCACCGTCATCGGCGTTCTCGATAAAACTCCACAGCCCTTTGGCAGCGGACGCAGCACGCAGGACAACGCCGCTTACTTTCCACTCGGCACCTTCCGCAAGCTTCACCCCGAGATTAAGGACTTCTGGATCACCGTTAAATACGACGACCAAGCCAACAAGGCGCTCGTCGTCGACGAAATACGCGAACTCCTCCGTCGCCGCCGAGGAGTTCGCCTCGAGCAATCCGACAACTTCGCTATCTTCGGCCCCGATTCTCTCACGCGCCTCTGGAACCAGCTCACTGGCGGCCTCTTCCTCTTCATGGTCGCTGTCTCTTCTGTAGGACTCATGGTTGGAGGTGTTGGTGTCATGAACATCATGCTCGTCAGCGTCACCGAGCGCACGCGCGAGATCGGCATTCGTAAAGCCGTCGGTGCCACAAAGAAGAACATCCTCCTCCAGTTCACCACCGAGGCCATCACACTCTGTGCAATGGGCGGTCTCCTCGGTATCCTCGCCGGATCGCTCTTCACTCTCATCCTGCATTACGCCGTCACGTTCCTCCACGCAGCTCTCTCCAGTACGTGGATCGTGCTCGCCCTTGCGGTCTCTTGCGCCATCGGGCTCCTCTTCGGCATCTATCCCGCCTGGAAAGCCGCCAACCTCGACCCCATAGAGGCACTGCGCTACGAGTGATGCAAACTCTATCTTCTAGCCACCGGCTACGAGCCGCCGGCTGACGCTAGTAGCTAGGAGCTGGAAGCTACTCTTCGCTACACTATCGCCGTGGTCCCACACGTAATCTCTTTTGCCGTGGAAGCTGTCACCACGATCATGGCTGTCGCGGGTATCGCCTACTTCTCCATGGCCCTTATCGCGGCGCGCTTCTTCATTTCTGCAAGACGTGCATCGCTGCCTGCTTTCTCCCCAAGTGTCTCCATCCTCAAATCGCTCAAGGGCCTCGATCTTGGCTTGCTCGATGCTTTCCGTTCTCACTGCCGTCAGAACTACCCAGGAGAATTCGAACTTCTCTTCGGCGTCTCCTCCCTGGATGACCCTGCGGTGTCAGCGGTCCGGCAACTGCAGGCTGAGTTCCCCGATCGCTCGATCAGGCTGATCGAGTGCCCAGAAAAACTGGGCACCAACGGAAAGGTCAGCACTTTGATCCAGATGGTGCCCCATGCGCAATACGAGTACCTGCTCGTCAACGACTCCGACATCACGGTGAGCCCGAATTACCTCGCGCGTGTGACGGCGCACTTCGCTCCGCAGCAGCCGCGTCCTTACCACAAACCTCCCAGGCCCGTCGGACTCGTGACTGCTCTCTATCGCGGCCGCGCGCACGGTACGCTTGGCTCGCGTCTCGAATCCCTTACCATGGCCACCGACTTCATGCCCAGCGTGCTCGTCGCCCGCATGCTCGAAGGTGGCCTGCGATACGGCCTCGGATCCACTCTTGCCGTGAGTCGTGAAGCACTCGGAAGAATAGGCGGCTTCCAGGCTCTCGTCGACCATCTCGCAGACGACTATGAGCTCGGCGAGCGCATCTTCCAATCCGGCTATCGCGTCGCGCTCAGTGCTGAAGTCGTCGAAACCAGCGTCCCCGCCTACAAATGGCGCGCCTTCTGCGATCACCAGCTCCGCTGGTTGCGCACTGTCCGCGACGCCCGCCCCGCAGGATACACAGGCCTCATCTTCACCCAGGGACTCACCCTCGCCCTTATAAATCTCATCGCCAGCGGCCTCAGTCCGCTCAGTCTCTGGATCCTCGCCCTCAGCTTCTTTCTGCGCCTATCGCTCGCCATGACTGTCGGCGCCGAGGTTCTCGGCGATCATCAGGTGTTGTCCGCAATATGGCTGCTGCCGCTGCGCGATATCGTTGCTACCGCCCTCTGGATCGACGGTTTCGCATCGAACACCATCGTCTGGCGCGGCGAGCGCTTTGAGGTACGTCAAGGCAAGCTGCACCGTTCGTAGAAGTCATAGCCCGGCCAGCAACTCTCTCAGACATTTGTGACGGATTTACGGAATGCCGCTATCGACGCACCCCATTCGTCTGCTAGATTGGCCCTCACGCGGCCTGGGTTTCTCATCAGCACACAGAAAAAAGGCCGTCAAGGAGAGATTCGATGCAAAACCCGCTACGAATTGCTGCCCTCCTCAAATGCCTGCCCAGATCTATGGAAAGCTCCTCGGCCTCTTCGAGAAGGAATTTGTCTCGGCCGCCGAAGCCATGCCCGAAGACAAGTTCAACTTCGCTCCTGCACAGGGCGAGTTCAAGGGCGTCCGTTCATTCGGAGCCCAGATCAAGCACGTTGCGGAAGACAACTACTACTTCTTCGGCGGCAATATATCCGAGGCCGACTTAAAGGCCAAGTCCGATTCCATTGAAAAGCTCACCTCCAAGGCCGACATCATTCAGGCGCTCAAGGACTCCTTCACGTTGGCCCACACCTATGTCGACGGGATCACGCCTGAGAACGCCTTCGTCACGACAGAACATGGCACTCGCGGTGGGATGGCCTCTTTTGGTATGGCCCACATCATGGACCACTACGGCCAGATGGTCGTCTACCTTCGTATGAATGGCATCGTCCCCCCCGCCAGCCGGGGCAACGGCATATAGATCAAATACGCAGAGACACGAAGAGTCCGGGCGGGCTGCATACGCCCGGGCTCTTCTCTTATTGCTCACGTATCGCAGAGACGGGGTTGATCCGCGTCGCGCGGTGAGCTGGCAGGTAGCAGGCCAACACAGAAATCGCACCGAGCAGAATCACCACGCCAAACGCAGTTGTCGGGTCGGTGGCACTCACGCCATAGAAGAGTCCTGCTGAAATATGGGTCAGTCCATATGCCAACGCAAGGCCGAGCACAAGACCAATGGCCGTAAGACGAACTCCTTGCATTAGCACCAGGCGGAGTACGTCCCTTCGTGATGCCCCAAGCGCGACGCGAATGCCGATCTCATGAGTGCGCAACTGCGTGCGATACGCAACCACGCCGTAGATTCCGGTGGCTGCGAGCACGAGAGCGATAACAGCAAAGATACTCGCGAACGTGCTGGCGAGGACGGCGAAGATGCTCGAGATTTGCGTTGACTCCCGCAGGGAGTGGACATCGTAGACGGGAAGACTGCGATCAATTTCCTGGATAGCATTGACGATAGCGGGCGCGTCCGCATTGGGATCACCATTCGTTCGAACCTGCACGATGGCTTCAGGTCCACCCTCCTGGAAGAGATTCAAGTAGAGCATAGGTTCGAGCTGCTCGCTGACTGACTGGTGCTTGGAGTTCTTCACCACGCCAATCACCGTGAACAGGCGGCCCCAGATGTAGATGCGGCGACCAACGGGGTTATCCGATCCCCAGTAACGATGCGCCAGGGTCTGGTCGACGATCGCGACACGCGGAGCCTTCTCGTTATCGTCTTGCGTAAAGTCCCGTCCGGTGACAATCTGCATTCCAAGACTCTGGAAATAGCCAGCCGTCACGTCGGCGCGGCGGACCTCAAGCGATTCATGAGGCCGCGGAACGTAACCTTCAGGCCAGGTGTCGACCGTCTTGCGCGTGAAGCTGAGAGGGACCCAGTCGGTAAGTGATGCAACCTTGACTCCCGGCAGTGCCGAGACGCGATCCAGCATCCGATGGAGGATGTTCTGGGCGACATCCGGTGCGTATCCTGCAATGTTGACGCCGACTGAGGCCGTGAGGACATGATCCTGTTCGAAGCCGGGATTCGCGACGCTCACATTTCTGAGCGTGCGCAGGAAGAGAGCGGAGGTGACAAGCAAGGCCAGCGAGAGAGCTACCTGGGTAACGACCATCCCGCTAAGCAGGCGCCGATGATGCCCCGCAGAGATGCTGGCAGTTTCTTCCTTGAGCACCTCGGCAGCGTTGACGCGCGACGAGCGCAGGGCCGGAAATGCTCCGCAGATCAGCGTGGCGAGGACGGAGAGCAACACAACGATGAGGACGACCGAGTGGTCGACTGTCCCATTGAGAACAGTTGGGTTTGAATTCGGCGGAATAAAGTCGGCGAAGCGCTTAGCCGTCCACGACGTGAGCAGAAGCGCAACCGCGCCGCCGGCGATCGACACAAGCAGGCCTTCGATGACCATCTGCCGCATCAGTTGCAAGCGCGTTGCGCCAAGTGATTCGCGGATAGCGGTCTCGCGCCGGCGCGCCACGAGACGTACAAGCGCGAGTGTGGCCACGTTCACGCAGGTGAGAAGCAGCACCACCGCAGCAATGGCCAGAAGAACCGGCAACGACATCGAGAGATAGATATTCGCTCCGAAGGGGGAACGCCAGAGCGGATCGAGCGTGATCGTATTCGTACCTAGATGGTCGTTGGGATAGGCGGTGACGATCCGCCCCATAATGCCATCAAGGTCCTTTGCAGCCTGGTCGCGAGTGACGCCCGGACGAAGGCGGCCGAGTACGTTAAGAAATGTTGCACTGCGGTGAGTCACACGCCAATGCTCGGTCCCGATCGGATCGAAGGGCAGCCACGCATCCTGGCGTATGCCCGGCATGGCTCCGATGAACCCTTCGGGAGCCACGCCGATAATCGTGCCTGAATGACGCGCGATTTCGATCGGTTTGCCTACAATCGCCTTATCCCCGTTGAACCGGTTCATCCATAACGAATAGCTCAGTACAACAAAAGGCACACCACCCTCTTGCGCCTCTTCCTGAGGTTGGAAGAATCGTCCCAGCAGCGGCTTGATGCCAAGCAAATCAAAGTAATTCGCCGAGACATTAGCCACATAAATGCGCTCCGGAGTGGTCCCCGCGCCCGTAAGCGTCAGCCAGTCGTGATGGTAGGCGAGCATCCCCGTGAACGAGTGGTTCTGCTCCCGCATGTCACGATAATCAAGATAAGACATCGGAGGGGCCGGAGAGACGTTCCACTGTCCCCGCATCACGCTCACCACGTCACCCGTATCTCGCGCTCCCGGAATCGGGTGCAGCATCGTGCCATCAATCCAACTGAACACTGTGCTATTCGCGCAGATCGCAAGCGCCAGCATCAGCACCGCGGTGATCGTGAATCCCGGGCTCTTTCGAAGTTGCCGCAAGGCAAAGCGAACATCCTGAAGCAGTCCACCCATGGACGCCTCCCATCGAAACTTTGCTCTTGGGGAATGAGAGTACTGCCCAATTTCATTGCATGCTGTGCGCCAAAGCACGAGCACTGCCAAAACGTTTGATTTCAGCGGAATGTGACGGATTCCGTCAAGCGGAATCGCGGCAGGCTCTGTCCGAACGCAGAAAAAGGTGTTCGTTTTCGAACATCTATGTCTACAACTGTGCGCTCTGTATCGTCAACTTTGCAAAGGGTCTCGGTTTGTTGGGGGTTGTTGTTGGCTGTGGATAGTCATCCAAGGGGAGGGCGACGAAACGCAGGTTCCGCCGCCCGGAAGAATAGGCGTGATTTCTGTTGTAACACTCTTCACAGCAAGTCTGTTTCCTTCGTCCCGATAGTGATTCGCGTCCCAGATACTGTCCCTGTGAACTTCTGCAAGACCACGTTGTTGAGATCGTACGCATTCAGCGTGAAAGTCCCAGAAAAGTGCTGGCCGTCGGGACTCAACGTGATCGTTTCGGTAATTTGGGTCGGTCCGACCGACGCGCCGATGTCGGTTCCCTGGTCACCGGGGCCAGTCGGGAAGCCTTTGGCAAACCAGGCGAAGTGATTCAGCTTGTATCTGTACAGACCAACCTGCTGCCAGACACCCATACAGAAGTTCCCGTCCTGCGGCGGCCGCATGGAATTCATAATCTCTGTCCCATCGCTGTGCCACACCACGAGAGCGTCGTCAATCACAGCCCCCGGCGGAGCTGTCGCAGGGTCGGCGACTTCAGCTATGAACTTCACGTGCCACATCCCCACGATTGACGGCGGGAATCCGAAGTCGAACCCGCCGCCTACGGCCGCTTCCCACGCTTCGGAGCCGCGCATCTGCGGCTGCCAACTTGCCGGCTTAATCAGTTTTGTCGGAAGACCACACTGTGCAAGCGCACCCGGCATCATTCCCAGAGAAATGGCCACTGCGCCCATTCCCGATACGAACTTCCAATTTCTTGACCTCATGTCCTTTTCCTCCACAGCCGGGGAATACGCATTCTCGAAAAGCCCTAAGATCCAAAAGAACCGGAGCCGGTCTACCGCGTGTCGACTCCGGGTCCGGTCAAAGGACATGTTCTGTTTCGAGAACGCCGTTGCCGGCTGACCCCGAAGCTAAGCGCGGTCGGTGTCTGCAAGGCAATGAAGAGCAGGTAAAGCCGGAGGTGAATTCTAGGTGAAGCACCAACCCCTTTTAAATTGGCACTTTTCCTGACACACTGGTTCGTACTTTCCCTCGGTCGGAGGTCTCCGCTGGGTACCGCGACTGGCATCGTCTACGAATTTGGCGATTTCCGTCTCGATTGCGGAGCCTTCGAATTGCTCCGCGACGGCCGGTCGCTCCGCCTCGAACGCAAGCCGATGGAGCTCCTGATTCTGCTCGCCTCTCGCCAGGGTCAGCTTGTCACCCGCGTCGACATCGCCCAGCGCCTGTGGTCCAGAGAAGTCTTCGCAGACACCGAGCACGGTATCAATACCGCCATCCGGAAACTCCGCCATCTGCTCCGTGACCATCCGGAAGATCCCCAATTCATTCAGACCGAAACCGGGATGGGCTATCGCTTCGTTGCACACGTCATTATCCACGGTTCCGAACTGCCTCTTGCAGCCCCTCACGTGCCGGTTCCTCCGGAATCCACCGGCGCGGCGTTTCTTCCTGACTCTGATCGAGTAAAGATTGCTCAAGGCGTGACGCCCGGCGAATCGAAGCGAAAAACATGGATTGCAATCATGGCTGGCGGTGTAGTTGTTCTCGCGCTTCTTGTTTTCATGGCCAGGCCCCTCGCCGCGCGCTTTCTCCACCGCAACGCGGCACCTGAGATCACCTCAATCGCCGTTCTTCCCCTGGAGAATCTTTCCGGCGATCCCAACCAGGAGTACTTCGCCGACGGAATGACCGACGAACTCACTACGATGCTCGCCAGAGACTCGACACTGCGCGTCACTTCCCGCACCTCGGTCATGCAGTACAAAGGAGCACGCAAACCGCTACCCGAGATCACAGCCTGGCAGCTTGGCGGTTGGCGGGGCTTCCTGCAGTGGCAGATCGCGCGCCGGATGCAGCAGGCAAAAACCGGATATGTCTCGCCCGTTGAGCTGGCGTCTTATCATGGGCAGCTGGGTGAGCGAGAAACAACGCTTGCACTTCTCGAAGAAGGCCACAAACAGCGGTCGCCCGACATCCTCTATATCCAGACCGAACCGGCCTTCGATTTCCTTCACTCCGATCCGCGTTACCGCGCCCTCGGCCAGCGCATCGGGCTCCCTCCCGCCTACTGAAATCTGTTTTCCCTATCCCTTAGGTTGTGAATTGCTAGCTCCGCCAATGGAGTTCTACCGGCCCGTCCAGTGGATGTTTGCCGGTCCCGTCAAGCCGCGATTGCTTCAGGGCAAAATACCACTTCGCAGGCTTGTCGGCGTCGTCAATCAGCATCAGGCTGGGGTTATGCTTCAGCCCCTCGGCCTGCTGGATCATCGTGACCTGGTCCTGCCGCACAAATTTTGCGCCAAAGAATTTCGCAATCGGCGTAAGGAAGGGAGCCCAGTAAAACACATTCCACGCCGCGATCACGTCGATCCGGCAGGTAGATGCGGTCACCGGCGTCACCGTTGTAAGCGAGGAGAACCACTTGTCTCCACAGCGGATCACCTCGGTCCGTCGATTAGGCAGGGTGAAGTCGATCGTGGTTTCAACCGGCTGCCCATAGACGCCGAGGAGCTTGTAAGGAGCCGAGTTCGCGCTTGGCGCATGGGCGCTCATCCTGAAGCCCTCCGGGATGGGCTCGAATCGCTTCGTCTTCTCATGAAGGCTCGCGCGGGTTCGCCACCACCATGCCTGGTGCACAAAGGGTCCATGCGCCGGGTCCATCAAGCCGATAATGCCGTGGTCAACGTTGCAGGGCAGGTCGGCGGTGAGAAAAGCGGTGCGATAACGCTCTCCAAACTTTGCCAGCTCGGGTGCCGTGGGTTGCACACCCTGCGACCGCTTTCCGCTTCCGGGGCCAGGGATGAAAACCCACGCATGCCCATCCCGTTCCACGCACGGATACGCACTCGCATAGATCTTCGAGGCATCGAGATGATCGTGACTTGAGAGCGATGGAATGAGTTCGCACCTTCCGCTGCAGGGCTCGAATTCCCAGCCGTGATAACGGCAGGTTACGCGGTTGCCATCAAACCAACCCACGCTGAGAGGAATGCCGCGGTGCGGGCAACTGTCACGCATCGCGAACACCCGGCCGTCCGTGCGCCGTCCGAGAACCAGCGGAATCCCAAGCAGCATCGCCGTCGCAAGCTCGCCCTTGCGAAGCTTGTCGGTGCGCATCGCCGGATACCAGTCGTCGTAAATGAGAGTGGCGCTGGGACCCTGGATGGGAACTCCGGACTCGGAAGTGGTAACGAGCGGCATTTGGGTAAAAGATAGCAGTTCGAGGGCAGAGAACGTAGTGACGAGTCAGCTTGACCATGAACACACGATCCGGAACACGAGCACAAAGAAAATCCAGTCCGCCTCAGCGAACTGGATGCTCTCCGGCAGAAAGGAACTACGCCGCCGGATGTTTCAGAATCCCCGCTAGCGCCTGCATGCGGCTCGCGTCCGCCGGGGTTTTCGCTGATGAGGCATCTTGTTCCAGCGTCCCAGTCATTCCCTGCAGTTTCGAAACCTGCTTCGCCTTTAAGTGTGATTTCTCCGCATTTTTGATCGCCTTTCGCAGCGCCGCAATCTCGTTGGCCGGCAGCGCCTGCGAACGCTCCAACTGGTCGACATACGCCTTTGCCACTACCAGGGATGAAGCCCACTCGATCTTCTGCTGGTTCTGCACATTCAGCTCTTTCACCTGCACAGCCTTCGCTGCGTCAATCTCGTTCTGCGACAGAAGCTTCGTCGGCGTCAGCTGAAACACATCCAGACCGCGCGCAATCTCCGACCCGTAAATCGATCCGTTATACCAGTAGGCGGACCAGTCGCCGCCCAGCGCCAGCATCTTCGGGTCAATCGGTCCGCGATCGAAGTACGCAATCTCCTGAGGATGCGCTGGATCCGTAAAGTCCATCACCGACACACCTCCCTGGTACCACGCCTGCACCTCGATGTCGCGTCCCGGCACCGGAATCAACGATCCATTATGTGCCACGCAATTCTCCGTGTCCGACTGCGCCGCAGGCATCTTGTAATAGTTCGCGAAACTCAGCTTGTCGTCCTTCAGATTGAAGATCGCATCAGCGCCCCACTTGCTCGGATCGTTTGCGCGGCACCGTGCGCCGAGTCCGCCGCCCCACTCGTCCGTGAACACCACCTTCGACCCGTCATTCGAAAACGTAGCCGAGTGCCAGTATGAGTAGTTCGGATCGTTCACCGCATCCACGCGCTTCGGATTCACCGGGTCTTTGATATCCAGCAGAATTCCGTTGCCCGAGCACGCGCCTGCCGCCAGCCCGACCGCCGAATACACCGTGATGTCGTGGCACTGATCCGTGTCGCGCGGCTTCTCCTCGCCCTTATCGTGGCTGCCGCCGTTGTTCAATCCGTTAATGACGCCGCTGCGTGGATCAATGAACACCCGTGGATGCGAGACGATCGCTGCTTCCTCCGGATGCGCCACCGGCACCTTGATCACATCGATCCGGAACAGCGCGGTATCCGGATTCTTGTCGGGCTCTCCACCCGAACACCCTGCCAGTTCCTCGGGCTGCCGCACAAACGACGTCCCCGAAACATAGATGTACACATTGTCCTTGTCGTTCGGATCCAACACCAGGGTGTGCGTATGAGAACCGCGGCACGTCTGCACCGCCGCCACCTGCTTCGGCTTCCTGATGTCCGAGATATCGAAGATCCGCACACCGCGGAAGCGGTCTTTCTGCGGAACCGGCAAGCGACGCTCTTTCTCATGTCCCGGCTCCGGCGCAGGCTCCGGCAGAAATCCCTGCGCTCCGCAGTCAATCCGCCCGTTCGGCATCTCCACCGACATGAACATAAGGTTCCCGTACACCGACACATCGCCCTGTCCGCCCGGGCACACCATCGAGGTCACCAGCGAAGTCTTCGCCGGATCTGAAATGTCGTAGATGTTCACTCCGTAGAAATTCCCCTGGAACAGGTGATTCCCCTGAAATGCAAAATCCGAATTCGCAAATGCTAGCTGCGCAATCACCATCTGCAGCGACTTGGGCATCTTCGCCAGGTTGCTCTCGCTCACGCCCAGTTGCATCAGCACCTTCTTCACGCCGGGATCATCTGGCGACGTCACCTGTATCTGGAAAGAATCGGGCTTTTTGAGGAACGCCACATGCTTCATTCCCATCGCGATCTCACCCGAGTCATATAATCCGGGCTTCAGCTTC
>Ga0335077_10005347_pt1 | contig 15758 bp, 14 predicted proteins | sample Lox_Sample_31_FD_207151 | JGI IMG/M metagenome (GOLD analysis project Ga0335077, IMG submission 207151) | Soil microbial communities from Loxahatchee National Wildlife Refuge, Florida, United States - Lox_Sample_3.1 | ecosystem: Environmental > Terrestrial > Soil > Wetlands | place: USA...
AAGGATTCCGCAGAATAAATTCAGCTACTCTGTCGAAGAGGATTGTACGCCATGCGTCGTTTTCTCCAGGTTGCCGCCCTCCTGTCTTTGCCAATCGCGATTCGCGCCGCCGACCCTGTGACCGCTGAAATCCTGAAATGGCGCGGTGACCATGATCGCGATGTGCTCGCGGCCGACGGGCCATTTACGCTGGTTGCGCGGCTTACCGCCCGGCAGGGGCTTTCTTCCATCGGCCGCGATGCCTCGAATGACCTGGTCGTGCCCGTTTCGACCGCTCCACCACGCGTGGGGACCATCGAATGGCGTGGTGGCGATCGAGCCACATTTCACGTCGCGCGCGGAGTCACGGCTTTGGTCGAGGGTAAGCCCGTTTCGGAAGTAGTCATCTCAAAACCGGTCGACATCAGAATCGGCGATCTCTCATTCCGGGCTGGAACTCGCAACGGCGCGCTGCGCGTCTCGATCCAGGACCCCAACTCCGCGATGCGAAGAAGCGCCAAGCCGCCCGTCTGGTTTTCGGTTGATTTGCGCTATCGAGTCACCGCGGCTTGGACTGCCTTTGCTCAACCCAAGATGGTTCGCATTCCAGACACCGATGGCGGCAGCCGGGAGTGGAACAGTCCAGGTTATGCCTCGTTTATGCTCGACGGTCAGCGCATCAGGCTTCAAGCGGTGCTCACGCCGGATGGTAAAGAGCTTTCCTTCTTTTTTCGCGACGGCACTGCCGGGCACGAAACCTACGGCGCCGGAAGGTTCCTGGAAGCCGACCTGCCGAAGGACGGCAAAGTCCTGATGGATTTCAACGAAGCCTACAATCCTTTCTGCAATTACAATCCGCTCTACATCTGCCCGATTCCGCCGGCCGAAAATCACACGATAACGCGGATCCCGGCGGGTGAGCGGAACTATCCGCATCCCGGGGAGGAGCACTAAGGCGCGGTCGCGCGGTGAACCTCTTAGTACCTCTGGAAAGGACTTTCGGGTGTTCCACCGAGGCCGACGTACAGGCGATCATCAGGCATGAGGAAGCAATGCCCTGATTGTCGCTCCACCTCAAACCCCGAGGCTCCTCGCTGCGATGCCTGCGGTTGTGATCTTACCGGCGTCCGAGCGTACGCGCCGCATGACACGAACTGGAAAGGCTGGTTGGTGGCAATCGGTTCGGGGTTACTTGCGCAACTTCTCGTTCACGCCTTGGTGAGCTGAACCTTCAGCCCAGCCAACGCGCGATCTGCGGGGGCCGAAAAATCGAATCTCCTGATTCCACAAGGGAAAACAAGCGGTCTTGAGCGATGGCGCTGGGCCTGGGCCGGGATACTCCTGGCGCTGCGTCACGCCATCGGGTAGTGGAATGTCAACCGGCCCTAGGCTCAGCTAGCGCAGTATCGCTGAATTTCGTGGACGATCGCTATAGATCGGAAGTCCTGGTCCGGTGGTGGCTGTAATCGGCCATGCGGTGGCGTTCGGCCAGGGATGGTAATCGCAAATACTTGATCTCACTTAAGTTCGAGTTGGCATGCCGGATGCATTTCCCATCGCCGGAGGAAACCAGACATGAAAAAAACGATGTTGGGTTTGGCGGCGGCGGCGATGATGATTGCACCCATTGCCTCCGCGGGCGTGCGGTTCGGAGTGGTGGTTGGCGGTCCGATGTTCTACGCTCCGGCTCCGTTTTGGGCGACCTATTGGGGACCTGGCTCGTATTACGCCTATCCCAATGCCGGCGAAGTGAAACTGGACACCAAGGTCAAAGATGCCCAGATATTCATCAACGGCGCATATGCCGGCACCACGAAGGACAACAAGACCATGCGCCTGCGGCCCGGCAGCTACAACATCGAGATTCGCGAAGGCGGCCAGACTCATTTCGCCGAGAAGGTTTACGTCGCGGCTGGCAAAACGGTTCACCTTCAGCCGGAACTCTAACCAACCGTCGGCGGCGATTCGGTCAACGCGTGCTGACGCCGTGAACACGGTCCAACGGAACACGCACGGCGAAGAATGTTTCAATTGCTTTAAGAATTCGGCGCATTTCGCTACCTCCTTGATGAGAAGCGCGATAGCGAATGCGTACCGACCGGTCAAGGAGGCTCGGCTGGTTCGCGCATTGCTCGTCGCGCGATCGCTTGCCATCGTTCGATGAGTTCAAGCGCGGGCCTCCTTTCTTGAGAAATTCCATACTCAGGATATACCCCGAGGGGTATCATTGTAAAGTTTTTTACGCGGTTTACACGTCACCGGCCCGGCAGGGTCTGCGTGAAACCCCCGATGGATCGCGTGAGCAGCGGCTCGTATTCGAGATCTCGGTTCGTGCGGACTAGCGCTCCGCCGATGGCGACTGGCGCTGCTTTTCGAAATACGTATCGAGAAAATCGAGCGCGGGCCGGTTGGGCACCGGTCCGACCGCGATCTTATCGCCGAAATCCATCAACATCTCGGATTTCGCGGCCTTGAACGCGGGCCACTTGGGCACATTCTTTCCGTTGGGATCGCCCGTGGTGGCGAAATTCACCCAATACGTCGACATCGTGTCGGCGAGCTTGTGATCGTAATCGGTCCAGGCCGGCGTGCCCGGAGGCGTCGCATAGGGCGCCACCAGCAGATTTCCGAAAACGTAGGCGATCTCGGCGCCGTGATAGGCTCCCTTGACGCGCTGCGGCGGCGGAGGGACGTGGTCGAAATAATACATGTAAATTTTGCTCTTGCCGGTTTTCGACTGCATCCGCGCCCAGGTGCGCATCTCCCAGCCGAAGGTGCGGTCGCGCATGGCATGCGCGGCGGCGTCATAGGCCTCCTGGTCGGAACTGAACGGGTAAACTTTCAGGAAGTCCGCGGCTTCGGCGCCGTACTGCCGCTCGGCCTGCGACTTGAAACCCTCGGCGTTGACGTTACGCGTGAACATGGTGCCTTCGTCGTTGTTCGATCCGGCGATGGTGGGCACGTCGTTCTGCTTGGCGTTGGCGTAGATGGTGTACACGTCGGTGGGAAGCAGCCAGCCATCGACATTGGCCGCGGTCTGGAACGGAACCTTCGCGATTTCCTCCGCCGGTTTCCCGCGCAGATCGGCGACCGAATTCGCTTTCATTGATTCCTGGATCTTCACACCGGCCTTTTCCATATCCGCCCGGCTGCGGGCGGGGTCGAACTCAGCGCCGCTTTCGCCGATAGCGCGCTCGAACAAGCCGTGAGCGAGCGGAGTCGCGGTGAGGTAATTCACGCTCCAGGATCCGGCCGACTGGCCGAAGATGGTGACGCGCTTGGGATCGCCGCCGAACGCCGCGATGTTCTTCTTCACCCATTCAAGCGCGGCGATCTGGTCGAGCAGCCCGTAGTTACCCGACGAATTGCGGTCGGATTCCTTGGTGAGCTCGGGATGGGCGAAAAATCCGAAGATGCCCAGCCGGTAGTTCACCGTTACGACCACGACCCCTTTGCTCGCCAGCAAATTGCCGTCATAGATCGAGCCCGCGCCGCTGACCAGCGCGCCGCCGTGGATCCACACCATCACTGGATGATGCTCGTTGCCGGATTTCGCGGCGGTGTAGACGTTCAGGTACAGGCAATCTTCGGCGCCGGAGAATCCGCCGCGTCTGCGCTGCACGCAGGTGGACCCGAAATGATCGGCCGCGCGGACGCCGGTCCAGCTCGCGGGCGCCTTGGGGGCGCGCCAGCGCAGATCGCCGACCGGAGGCGCGGCGAAGGGAATGCCTTCATACACGCGGACGCCGGCGACGGAGCCGTCGACGCCGGTGACCTGGCCCTGCTCGGTCTTGACGGGTTCCTGAATCGCCGCGGCGAGCGGGAAAACGGCGGCGAAGAATGTGGCTGCTCTGAAGAGTCGCATGAAGAAATCATACACCCGCGTGCCTGCGGTCCACCCATGCGTGTGAAAAATCCGGCCACCGCGGGGTATCACTGGCGCGCCTCATCGACCCCGATTGGTCGGTATGCGTTTGCGGGGAACCTACGCCGCGGAATCGTGATGCAGAGCGAGCCCGAATGCCGCGCGCAGCCGGGCGGCCGAATCCTCGACGGCCTCTTTCGCCTGCGTGAGCGCGGCGCCAAAGCTGAAAAATCCATGCGGCATGCCGGCGTAGCACTTGCTGTCGGCCGTGACCCCGGATTCCCGCAACTTCTTCGCGTAGGCTTCCCCTTCGTCGCGCAGAGGATCGCACTCGGCGGTGAGAACGAACGCCGGAGGAAGGTCGCGCAGGTTGGCGGCGAGCAAGGGCGAGGCGAGCGGGTTCAGCTTGTCCTGTTCGCTCGTCAGGTAATGATTCATGAACCACACCATGGACGCCTTGGTCAGCAGCGGGCCAGCGGCGTTTTCCTCGATCGACGGCAGGTTCATGCGCATGTCGGTCGCGGGATAGATCAGAAGCTGATACAGCAGCCGTGGGCCTTTGCGGTCACGCGCAAGCTGGCACGCGACCGCCGAAAGATTGCCGCCCGCGCTGTCCCCGCCCACCGCGATGCGGTTCGGATCGATTCCCAGAGACGCTGCATTCGCGGCGATCCATTCCACCGCGGCGTAGCTGTCGTCGACCGCGGCGGGGAATTTGGCCTCCGGTGCGAGCCGGTAATCGACCGAGATCGCCACGCAGGGAATTGTGTTGGCGAGCTGCCGGCATACGCCGTCGTGGCTGTCGCGATCGCCCAGAACCCATCCGCCTCCATGGAAATAGATCAGCGCGGGAGCGGGCGCGGGAATCGCGGGTGTGTAGATCCGGGCGGGGATTTTGCCCGCTGGCGAGGGAATGTCGATGTCGCGCACCTGATGGACGGGCTCGACTCCGCCCATCTGTTTGCGCATCTCCATAAAGGTCTTGCCGCGGTCGCGCGCGGCCTGCGGGGTCATGGTTTCGACGCCGGGTAATGTCGTGATCCCGATGAAATCGAGAAGTGCTTTGGCTTGTGAATCGAGTGGCATGGTTCGCCCCATCTTACTAGAAGCCGCGCCGGAACAGGAACGATTCGGGTATGTTTGGATCTATGGCTTTCATTACCAGCGACGGCGCGCGGATTTATTGGAACGAGCAGGGGAGCGGCGAGCCATTGCTGCTCATTATGGGTTTGTCCTACACCTCCGACATGTGGCATCGCACGCTTCCGGCGATGTCGCGGCGTTATCGGACCATTTTTTTCGACAATCGCGGCGTCGGCAAAAGCGACGTTCCGCCGGGACCGTATCCGATCCGGCAGATGGCGTCCGACGCGGCAGCGGTGCTGGACGCGGCGGGCGTCGAGCGCGCGCATATTTTCGGCGCGTCCATGGGCGGAATGATCGCGCAGGAGTTCGCGCTGAATTATCCGCAGCGCGTCAACGGGCTGGTTTTGTGTTGCACCGCCTGCGGCGGATCGCATTCGATTCAGGCCGCGCCCGAGGTACTGCAAGCGTTGATGGCTCGCGCGATGATGGGTCCCGATGAGGGCTCCGAAGCCTTGGTGCCCTTTATCTACGACCCGGAGACGCCGCGGGCAAGAATCGACGAAGACCTGGCGATCCGCCGCCGCACCTATCCGACGGCCGCCGGCTACATGGCGCAGGTGCAGGGAATCATGGCCTGGAGCTGTTTCGACCGGCTGGGCCAGATTCACGCTCCCACGCTGATCATTCACGGCGAGCACGACCAGCTTGTTCCGCCCGAAAATGCGCGCATCCTGCACCGGAATATCGCGGGGTCGCGGCTGGTGATGCTGCCTCACGCAAGCCACATCCTGATGACCGACGAGCCGGAAGCCGCGCATAACGCCGTTTTGGATTTTCTAGCGGGTATCGCGCGGCCGGCTGCAAGCGTCTAATCGGCGCATGAAAAAGAGCATTGCGAAGGGTATTGTCACCGGGCTTGCGGCTGGGGTTGCAGGAGCGTGGGCGATGGAACAGTTTCAAAAGGGGTGGTCGAAGCTCGCACGCCAGTCGAGGCCGACGGATAGCCAGGACCCTGCCACGATTCAGGCGGCGCGCACGTTTTCCCGGCTGGTTCTGCGCCGGCCGCTCGCCGAGGAGAACAAACAGATAGCGGGCGAGATCGCGCATTACGCCGTCGGCGCGCTGAGCGGGGCGGCATATGGCGCGATGGCGGAGTTGAGCCCCAAGGTGCGGGCGGGAGGCGGATCGGCGTACGGCGCGGGCTTGTTTCTGATCAATGACGAAGTGATCGTGCCCGCAGCGGGGTGGTCGAAAGCGCCGGCGGAGTATCCGATCTCGACGCATCTTTACGCGCTGGCATCGCACGCGGTATACGGGCTCGCGACCGAGGGCGCGCGGAGAGTGCTTCGTCGTGTGCTGTGATCGCGCCTACCTGACCAGTTCCTTGAACAGGACGCGCTCGGCGTCGAAGGGATCGGAGTAGGTGAGACGCATCAGCGGCTTCTCAAGCAGACGCTCGAGAGCGCGCCGCTGCGCGGCCTTCGATTCCGGATCGCCGAGACGAATCCAGCGGCTCAGCAGCGTTCTCGCTTGGTCGCGGGGAACGGGCTCTGCGCAGGCGCCAGCGCGCGCGGAGGCGCGATTTATCAGAACCACCAACCCGGCCGGAGCCTCGACGGCGATGGGAAGGTCTAACTCCCTGGGGTCCAGCTCGAGGTCGCATTTCCCGTTGGGGCGCATTCTTGCGGGGTGGTCGCGCAGTTGGGGGAAAACCATCCTTGCCGAATCGCGAAAGCGGATGGAGAACGGCCGGCCGATGACGGTCACTTCCGCGGAATCGCGGAGCAGGTGGGTCGCGTCACCACTGAGGAAGGACCAGCCCCGCGTGGCGCAGGCGTAGGCGAGACAAGTCTTACCAGCTCCCGCCTCTCCGCATAGAACCGCCGCTTTCCCGCCGATCGCGACCGAGGAGGCGTGCAGCATAGTGAAGTGCCGGGCGCCCAACAGCGCATAGGCGATCGGCTCCAGATAGTGATAAACGAACCAGGGCGCGTTTTCGACCGTATCGCGCGTCATCCGCATGACGCCGATGCCGGCCGTCATGTCAGCGATGGCGAAATTTCGGCGCGTCTCGACGATCGACATCAGGTGCCCGGCGTACCAGGGAGCGGGCGCGGCTGGCGAGACCCCGGAATCGTGCGCGGAAACTTCGATCTTCAACTTGACGGGAGAGCCGTCAGACAGCACCGGAAAATCGTCCCACAGGCTCGCCGCGATTTTCAGCACTTCGGAAGAATTGGTGACGATCTCCAGTGCATGGCCCATGGGATGCCAGCAGCGCCGCAAAGGATCAGGCGACACGCGCCTGCGGGCGCGCGAAAGACTGGTCGCCCAGCACGCGCTTGAGCTTGCGCCGGGCATTCACGATGTAGGCCTTGGCGCCGCTCGGGTTGGAGAGCATCAGCTCCCGGGTAATTGTTTCGAGTTTGATCTCGTGGCCGTAATGCAGGGCCATCACGCGCTTTTCGAGAGAAGTCAGGGTCTGGTCAATGATGCGCCACATGCGCTCGAGCGTCTGGGTGCGCTCGATATCGGCGTGCACGTCGCCGAACTCGTCCACCAGGCCGGGGGGAAGCGCGTCACTGTTTCCCAGCGGATCGGAATCGCGGCGGCGGATCGCGTTCAGGCAGTGATTGCGGGCGATCACGTACAGCCACGTGGAGACGCGCGAATCGCCGCGGAAAGTATGGCGGTAACGATACGCGCGCAGAAAAACCTCCTGGGCGAGATCGGCGCCGCGCTCGGGGTCCTTCACCAGGCGCGCGCACCACACCGCGACCCGCGAATGATACCTCCGGAACAACTCCCCGAAGAGTTCGTCCAACTGGTTCTGACCCGCGGTCTGCAACAAGCCGGCCAACCGCTCATCATCGACCGCGGGATTGTGCTTCCACATGCCCCAATGGTAGGGGCAGCGGGGGGATCCAGTTGTGTGCAATTCGTAAAGAGGTTGTGAAAATTCAAACCGCCGCGGGGGTGGTCCTGGCGGGCCACAAAGCTGCGCGGAACCTCGTGTCGAAGCGCTCTTCGGAGAAATACGAGGCGCGGGACTGGAGGAACTTGGGTCGGAAACGATCCTGGATGGGCTCAAAGGCGACGATGGCGCATTCGAGCGCCTCGGCGCCGGGTTCAGCATAGAGCAATCCGCAGCCGTCGCGCAGGATTTCGGACGCCCCGCTGCGCTCGAGCGCGATCACGGGCTTTCCGCTGGCCAGCGCTTCCACCATGGCGATGCCGAAATCTTCTTCGCCGGGCACAATCAGCGCGGACGAGCGCGCATACAGATCGCGCAATTGGGAATCGGGAACGCGCCCGCAGAATTCGACACTGGCTGTGGCGAGCCTCCGCAGCGATTTGTACTCGGGCCCGGCGCCGACGATTTTCAGCTTTCGTTCGCGTCGCGAAAACGCGCGGACGGCGTCGCCAAGACGTTTGTAAGGCACCATTTCAGAAACGATCAGAAAATAATCCGACGAGGATTCATGCCGGAACGTGTCGACCGCCACGGGAGGATAAACCACCGACGCACGCCGGCGCCAGGTTTTCCAGATACGCCGGCGCACGGTGCGGCTGTTGGCGATGAACTTATCGACGCGCGCGGCGCTGGCGTAATCCCACATGCGCAGATAGTTGGCGAAAGGGGCATACAGGGCGCGGGTGAGCGGATTTCCGATACTTGCGCGATAGTCCGCGGAAAGCTCCCACAGATAGCGCATGGGCGTGTGGCAATAGCAGACGTGGCGCGTTTGCGCGTTTGTGATCACGCCTTTCGCGGGACCGGATTCGCTGCTGATCACCAGATCGTAATCGCGGAGGTCGAAATTTTCGAGCGCCATCGGCATCAGCGGCAGCAGAGAACGGTATATTTTGCGAAACGGATTCAGCCCGGAGACGTGAACCTTGCGGGAGCGAATCAGCGGCGAAACGGATTCCGGCTCGTAGAACAAGGTGAAGATGTCGGCACTCGGAAACATGCGGCACAGCGCTTCGAGGACTTTTTCCCCGCCCCGCTGGCCCACCAGCCAGTAGTGCACCAGCGCGACTCGAAGATCCTCAGTAGGCGCCATAGCCGCGTAATACGCAAGGGATGGTTCGAACCAGGAGCGCGAGAAACAGCCGCGGCGAGGCGCGCCGAACCAGCCACAGGTCCAGTCGGCGCCGCTGCGCATAGCTGAGCCTGCTGCGACCCATCACCTGCCATAAACCGGTAAGGCCGGGGCGCAACGAGAGGACCTCGCCCGCGGAGGGCCCGTAATACAGATCCAGTTCGGCTCGCGTGATCGGCCGTGGACCGACAAAAGACATCCTGCCGCCGATGATGTGCAGCAGTTGCGGAATTTCATCCAGCGAATAGCGTCGGCACCAGGCCGCGAAAGGGCTGGCAACACGATCGTCATTCTCGCTTTTGATGAAACATTCCATCTCAGGCAGATCTTCGATCGCAAAAAGACGGCCTGGCGGAGATCCGCCGCCCCACATGGTACGGAATTTAATGACGCCCAACTCCTCGCCGCGCCATCCGACACGGCGATGGCGAACCAGGGGCGACCGGCGCGAAACCAGCGCGACGATCACTGCCAGGACAATGGCGAGGGGAGCCAGCGCGATCGCTACAAGAAGAGCGGCAAGCGGCTCGAGACGGTAATAGTGTCGCAGCGCCGTGCGGCCGGCGACGGGTGTAAACGCTCCGCGACGCACCTCGATCGGGCCGACAGAGGCGAGATTCCCCATATCGATTGAGACATCTCCGTCCGCGCCGGGAGAACGCGGTCTCGGGTGTTCCGCGCGGCATCGTGCGCGGGTCTAAACCAAATAGGAGCGTTGTATCATTGCCGAGCGTACCCTCCAAGAAAATCGTCTTCTTCTTTCCCGCATTCTCAAGCCAGGAAGCGACGGCGCCGCTGGGGATTCTCGCTGTTTCGACTCCGCTGATCCGCGCCGGCTACCGGGTCCGCATCATCGACTCGACCATTACGCCGAATTTTCAGAAAACGGTGCTCGCTGAGCTGGCTGACGCGCTATGCCTGGCTGTTTCGCTGGTGACCGGGCCCATGATCCGCGAAACCGTGCAGATCGCGCGCGCGGCTAAACGGCTTTATCCCGAGAAACCCGTGGTTCTCGGGGGCTGGCATCCGTCGCTGCTGCCGGACCAGACGCTGGCGGCCGAGTACATCGATATCGTGGTTAAAGGCCAGGGCGAGGATGCGTTCCTCGAAGTGGTGCGACGGATCGAGGCCGGCGAATCGATGCACGGCGTCGAGGGAGTGGGTTTCAAGCAGGACGGCCAACTGATTTTCAATCGTCCGCGCACGCTGAAACCGATTCGCGAAATGCCGCCCAAAGCGTATCACCTGGCCGACTTCGACGCCTACGAACGTGTGTGCGGCCGGCGCTGGGCGATGTACACGTCGAGCCTCGCGTGTCCTTACAATTGCGCCTACTGCACCAACGATGCCGTGTACGGACGCAAATGGAACGCGCTCGACGCGGAGCAGGTGGTGGAGGAGACCACGGAGATCGTCAGGCGCTACCGGCTGCAATTGCTGTGGGTGGTGGACGACAACTTCATGGTCGATGGAGACCGCGCGTTGGCGATCGCCGAGGGTCTGGTGCGGCGCGGCGCGAAGTTCGACTGGAGCATTCAGGCGACGACCAATCTGGTCGCGCGGCTCACGGTGGAGGAGCTGAAGCTGTTGCGCCGCGCCGGGCTTTCGCAGATCGCGCACGGCGCCGATAGCGGCTCGCCCGCGGTCCTGCGGCTGATGAACAAGCAGTTCCAGAACCTGGACACCATCCACACCGTGGCCGCGAAGCTCACCGCAGCGGGCATCCGGCCGTCGTTCAACATGATTTTCGCGTTCCCGGGCGAGGGTGAAAAGGAACGCCGCGAGAGCATCCGCTTCATCATGGACGTGTGCCGGCGCTATCCCGGCGCCGAGTTCTGGACCAACATTTTTACGCCGTATCCGGGAGCGCCGGTGATGCAGCGCGCCTTCGAACTGGGCATCGAGGTTCCCAGAACGCTCGAAGGGTGGGCCGATTTCTTCCCGCGCTACACCACGCTGCCGTGGCTCAAAGGCCGCGCGCACCAACGCGTGCAGACCATGCGCGATTATTTGCGCGTCGCGTTTCATCGAGTGCCCATCGGGGTCCGGCACCACGGGTCGCTCGAGCGGCTGGCGCACTCGATGATCGCGATTCCGGCGCGCTGGCGGCTGGATCACGATGTGTACGGCTTCCCGTTCGAGCTGTACCTGAAGAAGCGGCTGGACGCATGGCTTCAGCCGCCGAAATCCAAAGTCGACGCGCATCAATTGCAGACGGAGCCGGTCACATGCTGAACCGGACGGCAAAAAAAGTCATCCTGTTCCTTCCGCCCTATTCGGGAAAAATCCTGGGTCCGCCGCTGGGACTGTTGAGCCTGGCCGCGTCGGTGCGGGAAGCGGGTTACGAGCCGCGCATCATCGACGGAGCGCTCGACCACGATTATCAGGACCGCATTCGCGGCGAACTCGATGGATCGCTGTGCTTCGGTGTTTCGCTGCTGACCGGCCCCATGATCCGCGATGCGATCCGCGCCAGCCGCATGGTGCGCGATCTTCGTCCCGATGTGCCGATCGTATACGGCGGCTGGCATCCGAGCCTGCGTAGCGAAGAAACATTGCGCGAGCCGTTCGTGGATATCGTCGTGCGGCACCAGGGCGAGATTACGCTCGTGGAAATTCTGCGGCGCATCGACGCCGGGCAATCGCTCGGCCTGGTTTCCGGCTGCTGGTTCAAACGTGGCGGCCGGATTCACATGAACCCGGACCGTCCCGCGGCGCCGCTTGCCACGCTCGCTCCGCCGGCGTGGGATCTGGCGGACCTGGACGCATACGAACGCGCCGGCGGAGGCCGCAAGCTGCCTTATGCGAGCAGCGTGGGCTGCCCTTACGCTTGCAATTACTGCACGGACACGGTGTATTACAACCGCCGTTTCAACCCATATACGGCGGAGCGCGTGGCCGAAGAACTGACCGATCTTGCGCGGCGTTACCGGCTGACGGAGATCGCGCTGCTCGATTCGAACTTCCTGGTCGACGTTCGCCGCGCGAAGGCGATCGCCCGAGGACTGATCGATCGCAGCGCGCGCCTGCGCTGGACCTTTCAGGCTTCGACGGATCTTCTGTGCCGGATGACGGATGAAGAGGTCCGGCTGCTGGCCGAAAGCGGTGTGACGCATATTGGATTCGGGACCGAATCGGCGTCGCCCGAAGTGCTGCGGCTGATGAACAAGCCGCACCAGCATGTCGCCGACATTCGCGAAGCGGCTCGCAAATGCGCGCAGGCGGGCATCCGCGTCACCTTCAACCTGATCTTCGGTTTTCCCGGCGAGCAGGAGCGCCATCAGCGCGAGACGCTGCGCGTGATGGGCGAGATCGGAACCGAGTTCGACAATGTCTCGTTCTCACCGAACATGTTCACGCCTTATCCCGGCATTCCGATCTGGCCGGAGCTCAAAGCGAAAGGGCTGGCCGAGCCGGATTCGCTCGCCGCGTGGGCGGATGTCGATCTCGGGTTGATGCGCCTGCCATGGGTGAGCCGGTCCGGGTTTACGCGTTTGAGCCGGAGCATCGGCTATTTCCTTTTGGATGCGAGCCTCAACAAACAGCGTCGGCGCACGCGTTCGGCGATGGCGCGGTCGCTGGTGAAGCTGGTGCGAAAACAGGTCCACTGGCGGCTTCGCACGGGATGGTTGCGTTGTCCGGTGGAGCTGTGGATCGGCACGGCGCGCAACCGGCTGGTGATCCGGCGGTCGCTGCTGACGGGACAGCCGCTGAGTCTGGAGCTGAGCAGGAACGGATGAACGCGATGGCATCGGTCGTGTTGGCGCACAGCAATCATTTGTATTCGGATCTCAAGCAGGTCGGGAAAATGCAGCCGTATCCACCGCTGCAGACGATTCTCGCGGCAGCGGTGCTGCGGCGGAACGGAATCGAGGCGCACCTGTTCGACCCCACGTTCGAGTATTCGGAAGAGTCGTTTCGCGAGCTTCTCGAGCGCGAGAAACCGGACCTGGTCGCTGTTTGCGAGGACGATTTCAATTTTCTTTCGAAGATGTGTCTGGCGCGGAATCGCGAGCTGTCGTTCGAGATGGCGCGCATCTCGGGCGAGGCAGGAGTTGCGTGCGTGGCCCACGGCTCGGACGCGTCCGATCACGCGCGCGAGTATCTGGACGCGGGGTTCGCCGCGGTGCTGGTGGGCGAACCGGAGAGCGCGCTGGTCGAGCTGGCGCAAAACGCGCCGTGGGAAACGATTGACGGGCTGGTGTGGCGCGCGCGCGGAGGAGATCGCCGGAATCGGCCGCGCGCGGGTTGGGCTGAGCTCGATTCCCTGCCCTTTCCCGCCTGGGATCTGGTCGACATAGAAAAATATCGCGCCGCGTGGACCGCACGGCACGGGTATTTTTCGTTGAACCTCGTGTCGAGCCGGGGCTGTCCGTTTCGCTGCAACTGGTGCGCGAAACCGGTGTACGGCAGCCGTTATCGGGTGCGGTCGGGGCGCTCGATCGCGTCCGAGATGCTACGTGTGAAGCGCGTTTACGCTCCTGATCACCTCTGGTTTACCGACGACATCTTCGCGCTGTCGCGGCGCTGGGCGCTGGAATTTGCGCGCGAGGTGGAAACGCTGGACGCACGCATTCCGTTCAAGATGCAATCACGCTGTGATCTGATGGCGCGCGACCTGGTGACGGCGCTCGCCCGCGCAGGGTGCGTGGAGGTGTGGATGGGCGCCGAATCCGGCTCTCAGCGAGTGCTCGACCGGATGGACAAGGACCTGGAGGTCGGCGAGATCTACGCGGCGCGCGAAAATCTTCGCCGCTACGGAATCCGCGCCTGCTTCTTTCTCCAGTTCGGCTATCCCGGCGAGGAATGGAGCGACATCGAAGCGACCATCCGCATGGTGCGCGAGACCGCGCCGGATGACATCGGGATCTCGGTTTCCTATCCGCTGCCCGGTACAAAGTTTCACCAGATTGTTTCGGCGGGGATGGGCGCCAAATCCAACTGGGATAGCAGCGCGGACGTGTCGCTGATGTTTCCAGGGGCTTATTCGACCGAGTTTTATCGCGCGCTCGCGAACGCTCTGCACCTCGACGTGCGCGGAGGCGCGGGAGGGCGCGACGCCTGGTCGCGAGTGGAAGAACTGCGGCTCAACGCTGCGGGAGCGGTCGCCTAATGCGCCTGTTGCTCACGCACGGCTATTTTCTCGCGGAGGACGCGAAAGAACGGTCCATCATGAAGCCGTATCCGCCGCTGGGCATTCTGTACCTTTCCTCGCACCTGAAAGCGCGGGGATTCGATAGCGAAATCTACGACTCCACGTTCGGCTCGCGTCAGGAGCTTTTTTCGATTCTGGACAGCGCGCCGGCGGGAGTCGCCGGCATCTACGCCAACCTGATGACGCGCGCCAGCGTGCTCTCGATCCTGGAGCGAGCCAAGGCATCAGGATGGCTGGTGATGCTGGGCGGTCCCGAGCCAGCCAACTACGCCGAGGAATTTTTGTCGGCAGGCGCGGACCTGATCGTCACAGGCGAGGGCGAGCGCGCGGTAGAGATGCTCGCGCGCGCGAACTTCGATCGCGACACGTGGCCCTCGATTCCCGGCCTCGTCTTTCGATCCGAAAACGGCGGGCTCGTGCGGACGGGCGCGGCCGATCTGATTCGCGATCTCGACGCGCAGCCCTGGCCGGACCGTGAACAAATCGACGTGGAGCGTTATCTGAGCGCGTGGCGCGCGCGGCATGGCGTCGGATCGGTGTCGGTGATCACGGCGCGCGGGTGCCCTTACAAATGCTCGTGGTGCAGCCATTCCGTTTACGGGCACACGCACCGGCGCCGTTCGCCCACTGCGGTGGTGGACGAAATCGAGTGGCTGATCGGCCGGTACAGTCCGGAGATGTTGTGGATCGCCGACGACGTGTTCACCATCCATCACGGATGGCTGAACGAATACGCGGCGGAAATGAAGCGGCGCGGCATCGCGATTCCTTTCGAATGCATCACGCGCGCTGACCGGGTGAACCCCTCCGTGGCCGCGACGCTCGCCGGACTCGCGTGCCGGCGAGTATGGATTGGCTCGGAGAGCGGATCGCAAAAAATTCTGGACGCGATGCAACGCGGCGTCACCGCGCAACAGGTGCGGACGGCCGTCGCCCTGTGCAAGGCGAACGGAATCGAGACCGGGATGTTTCTCATGTGGGGCTATGACGGCGAACAGATGGAGGACATCGACACGACTATCGATCATGTCAGAAGCTGCCGGCCCGACGTTTTTCTCACTACGGTGTCCTATCCGATCAAAGGCACTCCGTATTTCGATCGGGTGAGCGCGAAGCTTGTAAGTATCGGCGATTGGAAAGAGTCGAGCGATCGCGATTTCAAAATCCGCGGCCGGCATTCCCGCCGCTTCTACCAATACGCCGACGAGCTGCTTCGCGCGGAAATGTCGTCGGACCAGGTGCGCGTTCTCGCGGCACGGCGAGCGCTCGAGGGCGCGATGGACGAGGTGGAAGCATGACTCCCGCGCAGGCGTTTGATTCGCTCGCCGCCAACTACGACCAGTTGTGGACGCACCCGCCATCCGGCCGGCTCCAGCGCGAGGCGTTCTGGAATCATGCGCGACCGTATCTGGAAGGCGCGAAGAAAGTGCTCGATATCGGTTGCGGAACGGGCGAAGACGCTCGCCGGTTGATGCGGCAAGGCGTGCGCGTGACGGCCCTCGATATTTCTGCGTCGATGGTCGTGGTTGCGCGGGCGCGAGGCGTAGACGCGCGCGTGCTCGCGGCA
>Ga0335077_10005350_pt1 | contig 15756 bp, 15 predicted proteins | sample Lox_Sample_31_FD_207151 | JGI IMG/M metagenome (GOLD analysis project Ga0335077, IMG submission 207151) | Soil microbial communities from Loxahatchee National Wildlife Refuge, Florida, United States - Lox_Sample_3.1 | ecosystem: Environmental > Terrestrial > Soil > Wetlands | place: USA...
ACTTCCTGCAGAATCCTGAACCAGGACCCGCACATCCAGGCTGGAAGATGCTCCGGGAATCCGGATGAGGTCCCGTTCGTCTCCGTGCAACCGGCTGAGTGCGCCGAAGCCCTGTTGGCCCAACCATATGTTGCCTCGGTGGTCTTCGTAGATCGCAAATATCTGCCGGCCGATTTTCACCCCGTCGGAAAGGTCGGCAAACCGGTCGTCTTCGCGCCTATACAACCCATCCCATGTTCCAGCCCAAATGATGCCTTGGCGATCCCGGATCACTGCCCAGACATGTCCATTCATCAACCCTTGGCCGGCACCGTAATGTTTCACTTTGCCATCACTGGACAAGTGATCCAGCCCCTCCCCGTCCATCGCAATCCAAAAACTGGTATTGGTTGATTCACACACCGACGTGACGTGGTCGGAAGATAAACCTTGATGAACACCGAAACTTTGAAAGATTGCCGGTCGCAACCGGCATAAGCCTCCACTCTCCATTCCCACCCACACATTCCCCTCCCGGTCTTCTGTCACACAGCGTACAAAATCACTCGGCAATCCATCCTTCGTCGTCAAATGGAGCATCGCCCCGTCAGGACTGTAGCGAAATAAGCCGCTCCCCATCGTCGCCACCCACACTCGATTACAACTGTCTTCGTAGACGTCATAAATCGGTGAATTGGTCCAGGCATAGTTTCCCAAATCCGCTGCCCAATGTCCGGACTCAAACTTCCGCAGACGCTGGTTGGCCGCCACCCAAACTCCCCCTGTGCGACTTCTTGCCAAATCAACGTGAAAATTCCACTCGTTCGTCCCACGCCACACAATTTGGAATGTCCCTTTTTGCCGGATTGCCAGTTCCTGCTCCGTTTGCACCCAGACTCGTCCCGCTTGATCGTCCGCCACCGCATCAGGCTCAACCCCTTTGAGGCTCCAATTGGTAGACGGCACCGTAAAGCCATCTTTTCCAAAACAAATCAATTGCCATTCGCAGCTCACCACCCACAAATTGCCTTCTGCATCGTCGCACATCGTCCTGGCATAATTGAAGGGCGTCCCTTTGCCCGGCATTTCATAGGAGGCAAACCGGCCGTCCCGAAGACATAGAAGTTCCCCCTGTTCACCCGAAACCCACAAAGTTCCCTGATGGTCCACGAACAGTTGAACAATTCGATTGTTCCTGATCGCCGGGGTATTATCCTCATTGAAAACCTGGAAATTGACACCGTCAAACCGCACCAATCCATTTTGTGTGCCCAGCCATAGATATCCGTCGCGGGCCTGAACAATCGAAGTGACCGTGCTCTGCGGCAATCCCTCGTCGGTTTGCCAGACATCAAATTGGTAGCTCGATGAAACAGTCGAACCTTGCGCAAAGCCCGCCGATAGCAGCAACGCGTAAACTTGTCGGCAAATGGTTCGCTTCCTGGGGGTTGAATCCAACCAATGCACAAACACACGCGGATGCTATGACAGTCGCAGGCACGAAGCAAGTTGGTCCCTTGCCGCAGGCGGCAAGATGATGACCCGGCCCTGATTCCTGCACGGCACTAAGGGAGGCTGGGGTGGCCGACGGGATTTGAACCCGCGACAGCCAGATCCACAATCTGGGGCTCTAACCAGGCTGAGCTACGACCACCAACCAGTGGTCAGGTTAAATTTTTGTAAGCCGAACGTCAAGTTTGCGCCAGACCTGTCGCGCTTTATTTGCCTTCCACACCTTTGAGATAGGCAAGAATGAGCTGGGGCAGGTCGTGACTGTAACCACCTTCAAGCAGGCTGAACATTGGCAGGCCGAGCTTACGCAGTGATTGGCCCAGCCAATAAAAATCATCCAACACCAGCACACCCTGCGTCAGCGGGTCGTGCACGTAAGCGTCGAATCCGGCGGACACGGCGACGAGGTCAGGCCGGAATTTTTTCAGATCGTCGAGCGCGCGGGCAAGCGTGGCCCGGTAGGTTTCCCGCGGCGTGTCCGGGGCAACGGGATAATTGAAACAATTCCTGCCGATGTCCGTGGCGCCCGTGCCAGGATAAAACGGATACCAATGGACCGAAAAAAATGCGATACCGGGCCGGCCGAGCACAATGGCTTCCGTACCATTGCCGTGGTGGACGTCGAAATCATAAACCGCGACGCGCTTCGCGCCGGTGGCCACGGCCTCGAGCACGGCAATGGCAATGTTGTTCAGGTAGCAAAAGCCCATTGCCCGGTCGGGCAGGGCATGATGGCCGGGCGGTCGCATGAGGCTGAAAACGTTTTGACCGGAGCGCGCGACTCGCAATGCTTCGAGTGCCGCGGCGACCGACGCGCGGGCGTAATCACTGATGTTTTCATAAAATGGCGTATCGGCGTCGAAATCCTCCGGCTCGTTCAGGCGCGCCAGATGTCCGGCCGAATGGGCGCGGAGGATTTGTGCGTCGTTCACGCGGCCCGGCTTGGCCCAATCAATCGGAAGTTCGACCTGGTTTCGCAGCAGCTCAAGCGTGGCCAGGATGCGCAGCGGGCGTTCCGGATGCCCCAGATACGAATAAGCAGCGCAGTGTTCATCAGCGATGATTTTCACGGCGGGAATTTAACCAGAACGGCCTGCGAAGGAACATGAATTTCAGCTTGGCAGTGTGAGCGTCCGGCTGGTGCGTTGGACAAGATTCACAGGTGAGGGTGCGGATTGTTTTGGCAACGGCGAAGCGTTCCGTTAAATTCGGCTGTGACAGAAATTTGATTATGAAAATAAAGTTGCTTGCACTGGCGGCGGCGCTTGGCGCGCTCAACTTCAACCTTGGCGCGTGGGATTACGAGGGACACCACGCCATCAACGAACTGGCGGTCGCGTCTTTGCCGAAGGATTTCGGCGGGTTCACGCTGACGCCCGCCCTAAAACATCGCATCGCGTTTCTCGGGGGTGAGCCGGACCGCTGGCGCAATGTGGGCGATCTGCCGCTGAAAAACCTCAACGGGCCGGACCATTACATTGATTTGGAAGATTTGAAACTTTTCGGCCTGACGCCGGCCACGTTGCCGCTGATGCGTTACGATTTCGCTGCCGACATCGCGCGGGCACGGGCCGCCCGTCCGGAAAAGTTTCCGCCCATTGATCCGACCAGGGACGCCGATCATACGCGTGAGTTGGACGGGTTTCTGCCGTGGGCCATCACCGAAAATTACGAAAAACTGAAATCGTGTTTCAGTTATCTCAAGACCTTCCAAAAATACGGCGGCACACCGGAGGAAATCGCGAACGCGCAGGCAAACGTCGTGTATGTCATGGGGGTGATGGGGCATTTTGTAGGCGACGGTTCGCAGCCGTTGCACACGACCGTGCATTACAACGGCTGGGTTGGCGATAATCCGCACGGTTACACCACCAACTTGAGATTTCACGCCTGGATTGACGGCGGTTATTTCCGCGCGACCGGGGGGATCAACACCGAGGCGCTGGTTGGAAGAATCCATCCCGCCGAGCGCATCGCGAACGCGGATGCGCCCGATGGAATGTTTCGCGCGGTAGTCACTTATCTGGTCGAGCAAAACAAGCTGGTCGAACCGCTTTACGAATTGGAAAAGGAAGGCAAGCTGACCGGCGAAGGCGACAAGGGCTTGGAAGGGCGACCGTTTCTCGAAGGCCAGCTCGTGAAGGCCGGCCAGATGCTCGGCAACATCTGGTACACGGCGTGGCTCGAAGCGCCGGAGGACCAGTACCTTGAAGCGCAACTGGAGCAACGTAACGCGTCCAATTCGCAATCGAAGTAGCACGCGAAACGCACGACCACGTGCGGGGCGGTGCGATGCCATGAATCGAGTGCCTGGGCACGGTGGGCGAGGACCGGCGCGTAGGCCGGGCAAGCGGGCGCCGGCCGGGTTTGTCAATTCGCGCAATGCCGGATGTCGGGTGGAGTTACAGCCAACGGCTCAACGGACCTCCACCCGGTTGGTGACAAACGCCACCAACGCAAAGAGACCCCCCAGAAGCAGGCCAACCAAAAGCACCGCCAGGATGGTGTTAATCTTGCGCGTTTGCAAATCGGACGGGAGTTGCGGGAACAGCAATTTGCCCAAGCGCCGCTTCATAAGGTGAGCATCCCAAAGTTCTGAACAGAATTCAAATGGAATAATCTTCAGGAAAGACACGGACGTTTTGCAGCTCCACATATACCTGGTCGCCGGGTTTCAACTGCAAATAATGAAATTGTTCCTTGCTCAATTCCACCTCGAACCAGCCGTCGTTGTCGAGCCGCCGGAGTTCAAGCTGCGCGGACGGACCGGCCGTGTGGCAACGGATAACGCGCGCCGCCAGCGTGGCGTGCCCGCGCGGTTCACGACTGATGCGAATGTCGTGCGGGCGCACGAACGCGACCGCCGGCGTTTCGGATGAATCGCCCTTTTCCGTCACGGCAAATTCCTCGTCGCCGATTTTTACGGCGCCACCGTGAGACTGGCCATGAAACAAATTGACGTTGCCAAGGAAATCATAGACGAAGGCCGAGGCCGGTTGGTCGTAAATCTGCTCCGGCGTGCCAATTTGCTCGATGCGTCCGTCGCGCAAAACGGCCACCCGCCCGGCCACCTCCAGCGCCTCGTCGCGGTCGTGCGTGACAAAGAGAGTGGTCACTGGAATTTCCTCGTGTAGTTGCCGGAGCCAGCGGCGCAATTCCTTCCGCACCTTGGCATCGAGCGCACCGAAAGGCTCGTCAAGCAGCAATACTTTCGGCTCCACCGCCAGCGCACGCGCAAGCGCGACCCGTTGACGCTGGCCGCCGGAAAGCTGCGACGGAAAGCGCTTGCCGTATTCGTCGAGCTGGATAAGCGTCAACAATTTTTCAACGCGCGCGCGGATTTGAGATTCCTTCGGCCGCTTCGAGCGCGGCAACACCCTTAGGCCGAACGCAACGTTTTCGAACACGTTCAAATGCCGGAACAGCGCATAATGCTGAAAAGCAAAACCGGCCTTGCGCTCGCTGGCGGGAATGTTTGTGACGTCTTCGCCATAAAATAAAACCCTGCCCTCGTCCGTGTCGGGAAATTCCAGGCCGGCGATGATGCGCAGCAGTGTTGTCTTGCCGGAACCGGACGGCCCCAACAGAGCGACGAGTTCGCCGGACTCGATTTTCAGGCTCACGTCGTGCAGCGCGGGGAAGCGGCCGAATTTCTTGGTGATATGGCGGACTTCGACGCTCATGCGGTTAATTCCATTTCGGCTGCGTGCAACGCGGCGGCTTTTTTCCGTTCAATCCACGTCTTCAACACGAGTGTGACCAGCCCGAGAAATGCGAGCAACGACGCCACCGCGAACGCGCCGGTAGTGTTGTATTCATTGTAAAGGACTTCGATGCGCAGCGGAATGGTAATCGTCTGGCCGCTGATGTGACCGCTCACGACCGACACGGCGCCGAACTCGCCCATCGCCCGGGCGTTGCACAAAATCACGCCGTAGAGCAAACCCCATCTGATGTTCGGCAGGGTCACGCGCCAGAACGTCTGCCAACCGCTGGCCCCCAGCACGCGCGCCGCTTCCTCCTCCGTGCGGCCCTGCGCTTCCATGAGCGGAATCAATTCCCGCGCCACAAACGGGAACGTCACAAACGTGGTCGCGAGCACGATGCCCGGCACGGCAAAGATGATTTTAACGTCGTGCTCGGACATCCAGTTCCAGAACGGCCCCGACGCGCCAAAGAGCAGCACGTAAATCAATCCGGCAATCACCGGCGAAACGGAAAACGGCAGGTCAATCAGCGTGATGAGAATGCTTTTCCCGTGAAAGTCGAATTTCGCAATCGCCCAGGCGGCGGCGACGCCGAAGACACAGTTCATGGGCACGGAAATGCCCGCGGCGATGAATGTCAGTTTGACGGCACTCAACGTCAGCGGGTCGCCAAACGCGCGGAAATAATAACCGAGTCCTTTGTTTAACCCTTCAGCGAACACCGACACCAATGGCACCACGAGGAAGATTGCCAGAAACAGCAACGCGCCGCTGATGAGTAGCCGGCGCACCCAAGCCGATTCGGCGGTCGCCCGGCGATACGGTTCGCGGCGGGTGATACGGAAAAATGTGGTGGTGTCGCCCATGTCAATCCGGTGCTTGATGCCGGCTGCTCCGCCATTGCAGCAGATTCACCGCCAGTAGAATCGCAAACGACCCGAGGAGCATGACCACGGCCAGCGCGGTCGCGCCCGCGTAATCAAATTGCTCCAGCTTGGTGATGATAAGCAATGGCGTAATCTCGGTTTTCATCGGCATGTTGCCGGCGATGAAGACTACCGAGCCGTATTCGCCCAGCGCACGTGCGAAAGCCAGCGAAAAACCGGTCAGGAGCGCCGGATAGAGCAATGGCAGGATGACGCGCCAGAACGTCTGCCAGCGGCTCGCGCCGAGACTGGCGGCGGCCTCCTCGATCTCCGGATCGAGGTCTTCCAGCACCGGTTGCACCGTGCGCACGATGAAAGGCAGCCCGATAAATGTGAGCGCGAGGAACACGCCGAGTTGCGTGAAGGCAACCTTGATGCCGAGCGGAGCGAGCAACCGGCCGATCCAGCCGTGCGGTGCATACAGCGCCGTCAACGTAATGCCCGCGACGGCGGTGGGTAGCGCAAACGGCATGTCCACCAGGGCGTCCACGATTTTTTTCCCGAAGAATTCGTAGCGCACGAGCACCCATGCGACGAGGACACCCAGGAACACGTTGGTAAGCGCGGCCAGAAAGGACGCGCCGAAGCTCAGGCGATAAGACGCCAGTGCGCGCAGCGCAGTGACAGTGTGCCAGAACTGCTCCCAGGACAAGGTACTCGTCTTCGCGAACACGCCCGCCAGCGGGATCAGCACAATCAAGCTGAGATAAAGCATCGTGTAGCCGAGAGTCAAACGGAAGCCCGGCAGCACACGGAAATTCTTGCTGGTCATGCTGGTCGTCCTTTAATGCCTGTTAAAATGATGCGACGCAAGCGGTTGTCAACTACTCGGGTTGATAAATCTGGTCAAAAGTGCCGCCGTCGGCAAAGTGGGTTTTCTGCGCCTTCTGCCAGCCGCCAAAGACTTCATCCACCGTGACGAGCTTCAATTTGGCGAACTGATCGGCATACTTTGCCGCCACCTTTTCCGAGCGCGGACGATAGAAATTCCGGCCGGCGATGTCCTGGCCTTCGTCGGAATAAAGATATTCGAGGTAGGCCTTGGCCACCTCGGTTGTGCCGTGTTTTCGGACCACTTTGTCCACGATGGCTACCGGCGGCTCGGCCAGGATGCTTTCCGACGGCGTGACGATTTGAAATTTGTTTGTGCCGTATTCCTTGATGGCCAGATGCGCCTCGTTTTCCCACGCGAGCAATACGTCGCCAATGCCGCGCTCGACGAAGGTCGTCGTCGAACCGCGCGCGCCGGAATCCAGCACGGGCACATTTTTGTAAAGCCGTTTCACGAAATCACGCGCTTTGGCATCGTCATGGCCGTATTTGTCGAGCGCGTAAGCCCAGGCCGCGAGATATGCCCATCGCGCGCCGCCAGAGGTTTTGGGGTTCGGCGTCACCACAATCACACCCGGTTTCACCACATCGTCCCAATCCTTGATGTGTTTCGGGTTTCCCTTGCGTACCAGGAACACGATGGTCGAAGTGTAGGGCGTGCTGTCGTCCGGCAAATGCTTTTGCCAGTCGGCGGGCAGGAATCCGGCCCGGGCTATCGCGTCAATATCATACGCCAGGGCCAGCGTGACCACATCAGCTTCAAGACCGTTGAGAACAGACAGCGCCTGCTTGCCGGAACCGCCGTGCGATTGCGACACGACCACTTCATCGCCGGTTTTTGCCTTCCAGTATTTGGTGAAGGCCGCGTTGTAATCCTGATACAGCTCGCGCGTCGGGTCGTAGGAGACATTGAGCAGCTTGATTTCCTTAGCGTCCACCGCAGTGGCGAGCGAGCAGGCCAGCAGGATTTTCAGCAAAGTTCTCATATTGTCATCCTTTCATGGTTAAAAAGCCAGTTGGACGCGGGTGAACAGAACGTTTTCCGTCTGGGCCGGCACGGCGGGGGTGCCGCCGGTGTAACCGCAGAACAGCGTCCGTGAGAAGCTTGTGTCTACGCGAATGTTATTGTTCAGATACCAGTTCAGACCCACCGACCACGCGCGCGCCGATGACGCCGAACTGCTGTAACTCGCAAAGGTCGGGAAGGCATTTTTGTCCACATCCAGATTAGCATAGCGCGCGACCACTTGCCACGCGCCCCACTGGCCGTTTCTGGGGTCAAACGGGTGCTCCGGCGTCACGCTGTCGTAGGTGGCGTCTTCACCCGTGAGCAGCCAACTGCCGGTAACTTCCCAGGCCGTGTTGTGCAAATCAGCGGAACTCGTGCCCTTGGTAACTTGCTGGTCGGAAATCACATATTCGCCCAGCAACCCAAGCGGCCCCCAATAGTAATAAGCCTGTGGCGCAAGCCGCCAGTGGGTGCCGTCGGCAAACACGCCGGAGCTGTAGGAAAAAAATTTCTGCTGGCCGTCGGTGGTGTAACCCGGTGTCAGGCCCGTCGCCGTGTTCGTCGCCGCGCGGTCCACTTCGTAACTGCCGCCCAAACCGAAGCCCAGGCCTCGCAAAGCTGCGACTTCCGACGTTTTCCACGGCTGAAGGAAAACACGGCCGGCAAATGCCTTGTTGTTGTCGTAATCGGCGTTCGTCGTCGTGCCATTGTAATCCGGCGCGCCGTTGAATATGCCGGCGGCATAACTGGCCACGCCGCCGAACAAGTCACCGTGCAGTTCCGCGCCCAGATCGCGGTTCGGCACCAAATCCGTCGCCAGCGAACGCTCGTTGAACAGGATGTTCCGATCGGTCACCAAAGCTTCAAGGCCAATCGGTGACTTGAACTTGCCGACCTGAAATTGCAGTGCCGGGCGGTAGCGATAGTTCACGTAGGCATCAAAGATTTGCACTGTGTTGCCGCCGAAGTCCGGCACGAACAGGAAATCGAAGTCGCGAAACACCGTGCCCGAGAGAATGGGCCGCGCCCGGCGCAGAATGAAGCCGTCGTTGCCCTTGAAACCGTTGTCGTCGAAAAAGGTCCGGCTGTCTGCCTGTAGAACGCCGTGCAATGATACAACGAAATTTGTGTCAGCCGAACTGAACGTCGCCCCGTTTGCCCCCACCGTCAGGCGCGGCTGTGTCTTCGCAAGGGCGGTGGCATTCTCCTGGTCAAGTTCGCGCTGCCGTTCGAGAATCCGCATCTTCTGGTCCAGCGCCTGGATTTGGTCCTGGTTGGTGTTGGCAGCGGTCGGTTGCTCCTGTGCGCGCTGCTGTTCCAGAATGCGCACCTTCTGGCCAAGCTCCTGGACCTCCCTTTTCAGGGCTTCAATTTCCGCCGCTTCCGCGGAATTGCCGGGTGCAGCCTGCACTGCGCCAGAGGAATTGGTATCCGTGCCGTCTCCGGCAAGCACGGAGAAGCCCGCCGGCAGGCAGGCCAACGTCACAATCATCAACTGCTTGAGTTTCATGTCAGTCGTTTTCATGTTCATGAGACTTCCGGTTGTCCGGTCGGCAGCTCGTTCGATTTAATTTTCACTCCTCCGGTTTTCCGGTCGGTCTTGTCAATCTGTGTCACTCGCGAATCATGCACGATGACCTGCACCACGCCGTAACGCAGCGAGGCGACCTGTCGGTGAACAATCTCCAGCCAGCCGCTTTTTTCATCGCCATGTTCGCTTTGTTTAACTTCAGTCAAATTCATTTTAAAATATCGAATAACGACTCAATGCGTCGTTATTATGAGCAAAATGCCTGCCGTGTCAACCACTTTTTTTAAAATTTCTTTAAATGCCTTCTCCGCCGATAAATCCGGATGAAATCTCCTGCTTCGACACTGGCAAACCCTTGGCGACCTCGGCCAATGTCGCGCGATCCATCACCCCCGCCACGTAGTTGCGCGCATCCAGAAAAACCCGCCGGAATCGGCAGACCGGCTCCTGCGAACAGCGTTTGTAACCCATAACGGAAACGCAATCAATAGGCGCAATAATGCCGTCGAAATGCCGTACCACCTCGCCCATGGTGATCTTCGATGGGCTTCTTGCGAGCACATAACCGCCGCGGATTCCCGCTACGCTGTCCACCCAGCCCTGGGCCTTTAACGCCAGCATGATTTGCTCCAGAAACCGTTTCGGCACGTCGTTACGCCGGGCCAGTTCCCGGATGGGGATCGGCGCGCTGCCGAAATGGTCCACCAACGTGAAAAGGGCGCGCAATGCATAATCAGTTTTCTTCGATATTCGCATCAGGAAAGACGATAAGTTATGTCGGGATTAAGTCAAGCCCGGCTAAGCTGTGCGAAAAGGGGTTCCCGACCCTTCTCAGGTGAGGATGCGCCGGCCTTCGTCCAGGAAGATGCCTTTGAAATTCATCTCCAGCGCCTGCGGATTGCTGGCTTTCGACAGCGCCTCTTTTTCCGTCACACGGCCCGCTTTGACCAGGTTGAAAAGCGATTGATTGAAACTGATCATCCCGTCCTCGCTGCCGGTTTCAATGGCTCCCGCCAATTTGTCCAGCCGGTTTTCCTCGATAAGTTTTTTCACCAGGGGCGTGTCGAGCAGAATCTCAAACGCCGGAGTCAGCTTGCCATCCACCGTGCCGGTCATGCGCTGACAAACTACCGCGCGCAACGAACCGACGAGCTGCCGACGAATCTGCTCGCGTTCTTCCGCCTTGAAAAAATCGAGAATGCGATGGATGGACTGCGAGGCATTCGTGGTGTGCACGGTGGACAGCACCAGATGCCCCGTGTCCGCCGCGCTCATGGCGGCCGTGAAACTGATGTCGTCGCGCATTTCGCCAATCATGATAATGTCCGGGTCCTGCCGCAGAACGTGGATGAGCGCGTGGTGAAAGGACAGCGTATCCAAACCGATTTCGCGCTGTTCGATGACCGATTGATTGTCCTCAAAGACGTATTCAATCGGGTCTTCCAGCGTGATGATATGCTTTTTGAAGTTGGCGTTGGTGTGCTCAATCATGGCCGCGAGGGTCGTGGATTTGCCGCAGCCGGTCGAACCCGCCAGGAGCACGATGCCGCGCGGTGATTCGGCAATCCGCTTGATTTGCGGCAACAAGCCTAGCTCCTCGAAGCTCGGCACGTGGGTTTTGACGAATCGCATGGACAGGCACCACTCGCCGCGCTGTTGGAACAAATTCGTGCGGAACCTCCCCACTTCCGGAACCAGGTAAGAAAAGTCAATCTCGCGCTGTTCTTCGAGGCGCTTCTTCTGGTGCGGCGGCGTGATGGCTTCAACGACTTTGCCCATCCATTCCGCGGTGGGAAAGGGCGAATCCACCGCGATCAATTCGCGGTTGATGCGGTAAACGACCGGCGTGCCGATTTTCAGGTGGACATCCGAGGCGCCGCTCTCAACCGCGGCTTTGAGAATTTTATAGAACAGTTCCATGGGCACAGCGTATCTGATTCCGCCACGAAAGCCAGCCGGGAAAATCCTGGAATGTGACAGGTGACAAGTGGCATGTGACAGGAACCCGCGTTGCGTTCAGTGGGCAAAATCTTGTCACGCGTCATTTGTGAAGTTTTAAACTTTTTTCGTGTAATCGGTGTGTTTCATGGTTAAACATCCGGCATGTCTGATTATCGCATCGGCATCATCGGCGGCACCGGCCTTTACCGCATCGAAGGTTTCACGCGACAAAAATGGGTGAAGGTCCGAACGCCCTTCGGCCCGCCATCGGATGATTTGCTCACCGGCAAGCTGGCCGGGCGCAATGTGGTTTTTTTGCCCCGGCACGGGCGCGGCCATCGGCTCATGCCCAGCGAACTCAATCACCGCGCCAACATCTGGGCGATGAAAAAACTCGGCGTCGCCTGGATCATCAGCGTCAGCGCCGTCGGCTCGTTGCAGGAAAAATACAAGCCCTGCGACATCGTGCTCGTTGACCAGTTTGTGGATCGCACCAAGCAATCGTCTGCGCACACTTTTTTTGGCCGGGGCATCGTGGCGCACATTGCGTTTGCCCATCCGATTAGCGAGGAACTGCGGCAAATCCTCTTGAAAACCGCGCGCGAGTGCGGAGCCAGCGTCCACGACGGCGGGACGTATGTCTGCATGGAAGGCCCGGCGTTCAGCACCCGCGCCGAATCGCTCACGAATCACCGCGCCGGTTACGACGTGATCGGCATGACAAATCTCGGTGAGGCCAAATGCGCCCGCGAAGCCGAAATCGCTTACGCTACGTTGGCGATGGCCACCGACTACGATTGCTGGAAGGAAGCCGAACACGTGACGTTGGAGATGATTATCGCCAACCTGCATCGCAACGCTGAGACGGCCAAGAGAATCGTCGTTGCCGCCGTCGCCAAAATTCCAGTCGCACCGGACTGGCCGTGTCACTCCGCGTTGAAGAACGCCATCCTGACCGACAAAACGTTCTGGCCGAAGAAAACCGTGACCGGGCTGAAGCCGATCCTGGCGAAGTATTTGTAAAGGGCCGAAAGCGAATCTGGTGAAAGCAGTGCCGTAGCAGCCGACGTGAGTCGGCTCCAATCTCTCAAATAGAGCGGACTGACATCCGCTGCTACAAAATAACTCGGATGATTTCGCTCCTGACGGAGCTTCGGAATTGATTCAAGAAACGGTTCTACACAGATGACCGTGTGGCCTAATCTAGTGCTAGGCCGCAAACCACCAGCTGCTTGATTTTGATTTTCTGCTGATTTGGATTCCGCCTTCAACCCGACAGCTTTTCTTGACCTGTCGCGTCTAAGCGGCTAGACCTTGCACTACGATTTATGTCAAAGAAAACCATCATCAAACCCGCGAAATCACCCGCCGCCGTCGGACCGTACAATCACGCCGTGCGCGTCGGCGATTTCCTGTTCTGCGCCGGCCAAATCCCGATTGATCCCGCCACGGGCAATCTCGTTACCGGCGACATCAAAACGCAAACCGAACGCGCGCTGCAAAACGTCAAAGCCATTCTGGACGACCAGAGGCTGACGTTCGCCAATGTCGTGAAGAGCACGGTGTTTATGACCAACCTTGCTGATTTTGCCGGGATGAACGAGGTCTATGCGAAGCATTTCACGGCCGATTTCCCGGCGCGTTCGACGGTTCAGGTGGCTGCGCTGCCCAAAGGCGCGAATGTGGAGATTGAGGTCGTGGCGCATTTTTGACTATCCGTAGCTGCTTTCGGCAGAAAGCGGCTGAATAATTAATTTGCGGCGCTCTGCCGAGACGCCGCTACGAAATATGAAGAAATCCTGGCGCGAAAAACTGGCGGATGACAAGGGCCTGCCGCGGGTCTGCGAAGCGGCTGGCAAGTTGAGCAAACGTTGGGGCACGGGGACATTCGTGATTCCCGCGCCGCGCGAGCTGGATGCGTTGATGAAGCAGGTGCCCAAGGGCCGGGTCGTTACCATCAACGAACTCCGCCATGCGCTCGCCAAAAAACACAAGACGGATTTCGCCTGCCCCATCACGACCGGCATTTTTTCCTGGATAGCGGCCAATGCCGCCGCTGAAGCAGCGGCCGAGGGCGCCAGACGCATCACGCCTTACTGGCGCACCCTCAAAGCCGGTGGCGAATTGAACCCGAAATACCCGGGCGGCGTTGCAGGCATCGCCAAACGGCTGCGCGCCGAAGGGCACAAAGTCATTTCCAAAGGCAACCGAACAATCATGGTTGACCACGAGAAAAAGCTTTTCACCAAATTGCGATAAGTCATGTCTAACGGAGCTTACATAGGAATCGGTCTCGTCATTGGCGGGTTGATTGGGCTTGTCGTTGGATGGCTTCGCAATCGCGGTGGTGGTGTAATTGATTTGAATGCATTGTTGAATCGTCTGGACGTTTTGGAAAAAGGTAACGAACGGACTGAGCGCACCATAAAGGAGGAGATTGCGCGTCAACGGGAAGAGAGTGCGACCCAGGCGCGCGCGTTGCGGGAAGAGTTGAGCGCGTCGTTGAAGAGGGCGGGTGATTCAATTGTAAACAGTCTTGGTGAAATTGGAGCGGCGCAACGCGGTCAGTTGGAGTCGTTTTCCGGTCAGTTGACCAAATTGGTTGAGACGAACGAAAAGAAGCTGGGCGAATTGCGAACGGTCGTCGAAACGAAACTCACGCAAATCCAGTCCGACAACGCCGCAAAGCTGGAAGAAATGCGCAAGACAGTGGACGAAAAACTGCAAGGCACGTTGGAAAAACGGCTGGGCGAATCGTTCAAACAGGTCAGCGAACGGTTGGAGCAAGTCCACAAAGGGCTGGGTGAGATGCAAAACCTAGCGATGGGTGTTGGCGATTTGAAAAAAGTCCTGACGAACGTGAAGACACGTGGAACCTGGGGCGAGATGCAGTTGGGAAATCTATTGGAACAAATCCTCACGCCGGAACAATACGAGCGAAATGTCGTCACTCGGCAAGGCAGCGCGGAGCGGGTTGAATTTGCCATTAGACTGCCGGGGCGCGACGCGCAGGACGGCAAAACCGTCTGGCTGCCGATTGATGCTAAGTTTCCCAAAGAAGATTACGAACGATTGGTCGAAGCTTCCGAACATGCGGACGCAGAGGCAGTGGAGCAGGCCACCAAACAGCTTGAGGCCCGGATCAAGGCCGAAGCTGGCGACATCCGGGACAAATATCTTGATCCGCCGAACACCACAGATTTTGGAATTCTTTTTTTGCCAACGGAAGGCCTCTACGCCGAGGTCCTGCGCCGACCCGGCTTGCTGGATACACTCCAACGCGATTTCCGCGTTACAGTGACCGGACCGACCGTTCTGGGCGCGCTGTTGAACAGCCTGCAGATGGGCTTTCGCACGCTGGCGATTGAGAAACGGTCCAGCGAAGTCTGGGCGGTTTTAGGCGCAATCAAAACCGAGTTTGGCAAATTCGGCGGCGTTATCGAGAAGGTTCAGAAAAAGCTGCAAGAAGCCAGCAACGTGATGGATACCGCCGCAACCCGTACTCGAACCATCGAGCGCAAACTGAGAACCGTCGAAGGGTTACCCGCAAAGGAAGCAGCGGCGATGCTGGGGGAAACCGAAATTGCGCCTGCAGAAACGGATGAAGCCTCGAATTGACGGCGGGGCCATATTACGTTTGCCGCCGGGATGATTTTTGGCATGTTGTGGTTCATGCGCAAATATTGCATTTTTATTTTCATGTTCGCCCTCGCGTTCAATTCTTCCGCCCGCCAAAGCACACTGCTGGATTCGGGCTGGAAGTTTCAATTGGGCGATGCCACCCATGCCGAACAGCCGGAGTTCAATGACCGCAACTGGCTTGCGGTTTCAATTCCGCACAACTGGGGCTGGGAACAGGCGCAAGCGGGTCAGGATTATTACCGCGGGCCGGGCTGGTATCGGCGCGCGTTGAACGTCGCGCCGGAAACCGGCAAACGATATTTTCTGCGATTTGACGCCGCAAGCCTGGTCGCCGACGTTTATTTGAATGGCAAACAGCTCGGTGAACATCGCGGAGGTTTTGGCGCGTTCTGCTACGAAATCACCACTAACCTGTCCGCCACCGGCACGAACCTGCTGGCGGTGCGCGTGAGCAACAAGTGGGAGCCGGACATCGCACCGTTGAGCGGCGACTTTTCGGTTTATGGCGGCCTCTACCGGCCGGTGCATTTGATCGAAACGGCGGCGGAGAATTTCACACTCACCGACCACGGCTCGCCCGGCGTCGCCTGGCTGCAAACGAGCGTCACAAAAGCGCGCGCAGTGATTGACGTGACGGCGCAAATCTCCAACGGCACGAGGGAAAGCCGGCCGCTGACT
>Ga0335077_10005351_pt1 | contig 15754 bp, 12 predicted proteins | sample Lox_Sample_31_FD_207151 | JGI IMG/M metagenome (GOLD analysis project Ga0335077, IMG submission 207151) | Soil microbial communities from Loxahatchee National Wildlife Refuge, Florida, United States - Lox_Sample_3.1 | ecosystem: Environmental > Terrestrial > Soil > Wetlands | place: USA...
CTTTTTGGTCGCCATTAGAGGCACCGTCGATTTCCCGACACTTTCGGCTCCGCCATGCTGTGGCTTATGTCTTTCGGAGCGCCAGCACGCATTCAATCCGCCGAATGCGAAGGAATTCGAAATCGCATACTCCACCGGCTCGTAGCGTGCCTCGTAGTCCCGAACTCGACTTAGCGGATGTGATCACGCTGCTTTCACAGTTGCCGGCACTCGAAGGGGTGGGCCTCGATGACAATTCCATGCGGACCGTGCCCGACAACATCGGCAGCTTGACCACCTGCAAGCGCCTCAGCCACACCGTTGAGGCGTCCGCAGCTTCGGCGGCACGGTCCGTTCATCGGTCGTGCGAAAAGGGGCCTCGGCCTCGCCGACCATGTCCGCGTGTCCGATATCGCGCATCAGGCATCCCGCACGCGGCCAGTCAGTCCAAGCATCTGAGTTTCTTTTCAACACCTTGCGATGGCCCCCGACATGCCAGAAGAGCAACTGGTGAATGATGGGCCTATTCAGCCAGGATCTGCTGTATGCCCTACGCGGTTTTTTCAAGAACCGGGGGTTCAGCGCTGTCGGCGTTCTCACGATTGGCATCGGCATTGGAGCTAACACCACTGTCTTCAGCTGGATACACTCGTTGCTTCTAAACCCTGTGCCCGGTGCGGCCGAGCCGGACCGCATCGTCGCCGTGGAAAACGTCGCAGCCGACGGGCATCCGCTGACCACGTCCTATCTGGACTATTGTGATTTCCGCGATCACCTAGGTTCCTTCAATGCGATCAGCATCGCCACTCCCACCGCCCTCGCCGTCGGCGACGAGCAGAGTACGCAGCGTGCGTGGGGCGAGTTGGTGTCCGGCAGCTACTTCGATGTGATGCGCGTCCAGCCCGAAATCGGGCGCTTCTTCTCCGGGGCCGAACGTGACGACCAGCAGAATGTGCACCGCGTCGCGGTCATCAGCCATGCCTTCTGGAAGGCCCGCTTCGCCATGAACCGGTCGGCGATTGGCGCCAACATCCGCATCAACCGCACCCCGTTCACGATCATCGGCGTCGCGCCCGAGGCCTTTCATGGCTCGCAGACCGGCCTTGAATTCGAATTATGGCTGCCAGCCACCACGTATGGTCAACTGACCCACACCGGCACCTGGATGCTGCGCGATCGCAACACCCGCAACTTCATCATGGTTGCCCGCCTGCGCTCCAACGTGACAGTCGAGCAGGCTCGCGCCGAAACCAAGGCGCTGGCCGCCCGCATGGCCGCGATGGATGCCGATACCAACCAGGGAGTCGGCGCCGAGGTGCTCCCGCTGTGGAAAGGCAACTTCACACCGCAGGCCGTAATCCTGGCGCCGATCTCGATCCTCATGGGTGCCAGCGTCCTGCTGCTCCTGATCGTCTGTGCCAACCTGGCGAATCTGTTGCTGGCCCGTGCCACCGGCCGGCAGAAGGAGTTCAGCATCCGGCTCGCCCTGGGCGCCCGTCCCGTGCGGCTTGGCCGCCAACTTCTTACCGAGACGCTGGTCCTGGCGGTGGCCGGCTCGCTTGCCGGACTGGTGATTGCCGGCTGGCTGGGTGGTTCACTCCGTTGGCTCTTACCCAGCGTGGCATCGCCGGCCGTCCTCGAGCCCAAGCTCGATACCGGGGTTCTGCTATTTACCAGCGCGTTGGCATTGCTTGTGGTGATCCTGTCGGGCGTCGGCCCGGCGTTCAAGGCGTCGCGCTCCAATGTCAACGAGATCCTCAAAGAAGGAGGCCGGAGTGGCGCCCCCGGCACTCGTGCCAACCGGTTTCGCGGGTCCCTCGTAGTCTGTGAAGTCGCGCTCGCCGTCATTGCTTTGGTGGGTGCAGGCCTGTTCTTGAAGAGCTTCTCACAGGCACGTGCTATCCAGCCCGGCTTTGATCCGGGCGGCGTGGCCCTTGCGCGCTTCGATTTCTCGTCCGCCGGGTACAACGCCCAGAAAACCGATGCTTTTTGCCAGAGGTTGCGGCAGAGCCTGGAGCAATACCCCGGTGTGACCGCCGTCAGCTACGACGACTCGCCGCCGCTGGGTTTCTCCGGTGGAAACTGGGAGGAACTCGAAATCGAAGGCTATGTTCCCGGCCGAAGCGAAAACATGAAAATTAACCGCGACATGGTCGCTCCCGGCTATTTTGACCTGATGAAGATCCCGCTGATCGCTGGCCGAGACTTCAACCCCGGGGATACCGCCGACAAACTCCACGGCGATCCCCGCCAGAAGGTGATGATCGTCAATCAGGAGTTTGCCCGCCGTTTCTTCGCCGGCCGCGTTCCGATCGGACGTAAAGTCCGAGGTTGGGGCGAGTGGTTCACCGTCGTCGGCATGGTCAGGAACATCAAATATCAGAAGCTTACCGAGGCTCCCCGCCCGTTCTTCTACATTCCCATCCGGCAAGTCTACCGGCCGGAATACGGCTTGACGTTCCACGTCCGGACCAGCGGGCCCGTAGCCGCCGCGCTCGCCGGGATCCGCCGCGAAGCCGCGGCCATCGACCCCACCCTCATGATCTTCGACAGCATGCCGTTCGAGGAGTACATCTCAGGTTCTTTGTACGGGCAGAAAATCGGCGCCGTCCTTCTGAATGTTCTGGGAGCGCTGGCGCTGCTGATGGCGTCGCTGGGGCTGTATAGCGTGATGGCGTACTCGGTGGCCCAGCGAACCAGCGAGATCGGCATCCGCATGACCCTCGGCGCTCCGCCGCGTCAGATGATGTTCCAGGTGCTTCGGCAGGGGCTGGCGTTAGCTCTCGCTGGACTGGCTGTCGGCTCGCTGGCCGCGCTTGCACTATCGCGGCTGGCCGCGGCCGCGCTGGTCTCCGTGAGTGTCGCGGACCCCGCGGTCTACGCTGTCGCGGCGGCTGTTACGGTGACCATCGCTCTCTTCTCCGCGGCGGTTCCCGCGTGGCGCGCCCTGGCGGTCGATCCGATGGTGGCACTGCGACGCGAATAAAGCCGGCGCGGGCGGGAAAGCCGGCTGCAAACTGGACGGCAGTCGGCCGGCATCGCGGGCAATTGCATCCGGGGCTTGGCCGTCGATCGGCAACCACTGCGGAGGCGGCCCAGGAAACCGGGGCCGCGGTTGAGCTTCCTGACGCACATCCCCGGCCATCTCGGCCTTCCTCGAGGCCACTGACGATTGGCCGAAAGGGCAAGTTAGGATTTCCAGCAATCTGCGCGTCCCCCTACTTGGACAACTCGGCCTGCAACTGGCGGTAGGCGGTCTCTTCGTAGGTGGTTTTCAGCCGCTCGCGGTTTTCCGTCTTGGGGTCGCCCGCATGGGGGCCTTCCTGCTTCAGTGCGCGGCCCAGGAAGAGGGTTGCTTCCGAGTCGGAGGGATTGCGGGCCACCACTTCGCGGAAACTGTCGAGCGCCGCCTGGAACTGGCCGGCGCGCCAGAGGGTGTATCCGAGATTGAAGTGATAGTCGGGGTCGGCGCTGTCGCCTTCCAGCGCTTTCTTGAAACTGGCCACCGCCGCGGCGGTATTATTGCGGCGCGCCTGGGCAGCGCCCAGGTCGTTGAAAACTTCATTGAGAGGCACAGCGTCGGCCACCAGTTGGAGGGCCTGCTCGGCTCCGGCGAAATCCCCGCTGGAGTAGCGACACAGCCCCAGGTAGAACTGCGCCTCGCGATAGTGCGGATCGGTGCGGCTGACCCGCTCCAGCCAACTCGCGGCGATCTTGTAGTCCTTCTTCTCCCAGTAGATCTTTCCCAACTCGAAACAGGGCTGGGAATAATGCTCGTCCAGGCGGGCGGCCTGGGTGAAAAAGCGGCTCCGCTGCTCGGCAGAGGAGGCCAGCAGCCCGCGCACATAACTCTCCACCGCGTTGATCGGCACCGCCGGGCGCGCCTTGAGAAACTCCTGCTGGGCGACCGGCGTCCTGGGATTCAAAGACACCAGCGCACGCCAACCCAGGCGTGCTTCGATCTCGGCCAGGTCGTCAAGCGCGCCCATTTCGCCGAAGGCAGGGGTCTGGCGCGTGTGCTTCAGGTCCAGAATCCGCGCGGTGATCCGCAAAGTACCTTTCAACTGCTCCTTGCCGGGCTCCGCCGTCAGTTCGTAGTAGCCGTAAATCACGTTCGACGCGTCCAGGGATTCCCCTATTTTCAGGATGGAGGCATGGGTGATTTCGGCGCCCGGCTGCAGGGAGAGCCGGCGGTAAGCTTCCAGACGATCAAGGCGGTCGAGCACCAGGACACCTTCGGAAACCAGCGCATCGCGCACCGCTTCGGAAATGCTCTCGCCGATCCAGTCCAGGTTCGCCGATTTGGAGTGGTTGAAGAACGGCAAAACCAGTGCGGTTTCCGCGCGCAGGACGCCTGAAAACAATACTGCGAGGGTGAGGATCTGGCGCATGTCTTACCAGTTTAGCAGCCGCAACTTACGGTGAGGCAGCTACAGAAATTGGGCAACACGCTGGCGGGCGGCCCCGTGAATCTCCGGAGAATCGCCGAATCCTTCGAGCCACACCAGACCGGGTTCTCGGCGGAACCAGGTGAACTGCCGTTTGGCGAACTGGCGGGTGTTTCGTTGGGCGTAGAAAATTGCCTCGCGCCGATTGAGCTCCCCTTTGAGGAATTGCAGGGCCTGTTTGTAGCCGTGGGATTCGAAAGGCTTCACGGTGGCGGGGTAGCCGAGTGCGAGAATCCTCTCAACTTCCTCAACCAGGCCGGCGTCGAACATCCGGGCGCAGCGGGCGTCCAGCCGGGGGTAGAGTGCGTCGCGGTCGGGGAGGAGACCGAGCTTCAGGGTCCGGTGCCCACGCAGGCCCGCCCGCCCGGTCCGGAACAACTCGCTCACGGGGCGCCGGGTCAGCAGACAAACTTCGAGCGCGCGAGTCACCTTCGGGACATCATTCTCGTGAATCTTCCGGGCGGTAACAGAATCGAATCTGTGAAGAAGGCGATGAAGGGAGCCTGGCCGCCTCTGTTCGCGGGCAGCCAGGCGGTCGCGGAGGTTCTGATCGCGCGGCGGCCCTTCGAACAGGCCGTCGAGTAGGGCGCGCAGGTAGAAACCGGTCCCGCCTGCTACGATCGGCAACCTGCCGCGGGCGCAGATCCCGCTGATCGCCTCGCGCGCCAGCCTCGCATACTCGCCCGCCGTGAAGAGCTCGTCGGGGTTGACGATATCGATCAGGTGGTGGGGAACCGCCCGTCGTTCGCCAATAGTCAGCTTGGCAGTTCCGATGTCGAAATACCGGAAGACCTGGAGCGAATCGCAGTTTACGATTTCGCCGTTGAATTCCTCGGCAAGGGCCAATGCCAACTCGCTTTTCCCGGAACCTGTGGGGCCTGCCACCGCAACCAGTGGCAGGGTCTGCGCGTCATCGTTAACAGATGCGTGGGAGGCATGCTCGAAGTTTTCGGTGGTCACGAATACTTTGCCATGAGACCACGTTATACAATAAAAATGTGTTCTTCGGCTCGAACTGGGTCCCTCCTGGCGGTCGAAAGAAAGTAAAACTCCATGATCCGCTTAGCCAAAGCGTTTTTGTTCCTGGTTCCCGTGAGTTGCACGGTTTTTGCACAGACCGCGCCGCCTCCCGCGAACAGCAGCGCTCCGGACGCAAGTAAGGCCGGCGCATACTACAACTTCGCCATGGGCCGGTTGTACACCGAACTAGCCGCATCGGAGGGGAGGCAGAGCGATTACGTCTCCAAGGCCATCCAGCACTACAAGGAGGCGTTGAAGCTCGATCCTACATCTCCCATCATCTTCGAGGAGCTGACGGATCTGTACATTCAGACGGGCCGCCTGCGGGAAGCCACTACGCAAGCCGAGGACATGTTGAAGCAGAACCCGGAGAATCTGGATGCCCGGCGGATGCTCGGCCGGATTTACACGCGGGCGTTGGGAGATAACTCCACCGGCCGGATCGACGAGACGAACCTCAAAAAAGCCATCGAGCAGTACCAGAAGATCACCGAGAAGGATCCCAAGGATGCCGATAGCTGGGTGATGCTGGGCAGGCTCTACCGGGTTTCCAACAACACCCCGGAAGCCGAGAAGGCATTCAATGCCGCGCTCAAAGCCGATCCCGACAATGACGATGCCCTGACCCAGATGGCGGTGATGTATGCCGAATTGGGCGACAGCAAGCGAGCCATCGAGAAGCTGGAAGCAGCCACCAGCAAGGCGCCCAACGAGCGGACCCTGGCACTGCTGGCCGATCAGTACGAGCAGATTCAGGATTACAAGGCGGCAGCCGAAGTGCTCAAAAAGGCGCTGGAGATCGCGCCCGACAACGGGCGGATCGCTCGCGGGCTGGCGCAGGACCTGATGTTCTCCGACCAGTTGGATGATGCGCTGAAGCTCTACGAGCAACTGGCTACAGAGGAACCGCGCGATCCCCAGCTTCCGATGCACATGTCGGAGATCTATCGCGCCAAGCACGATTACGCCAAGTCCCGCGAGTTTCTCAGCAAAGCGAAGTCGCTGGGCGCCGAGGGTATGGAAGTGCGCTACCAGGAAATCAAGCTTCTGGAGGCTGAGGGTAAGACTGAGGAAGCGCTGACCAGCCTGAAGAGTCTTCTCGACGAAACCCAGCGCAATAAGTATCCGGAAGCAGAATTACGCCGCCGTGCCAGCCTGCTCGAAGAATACGGAGCGGTTTCGCGGAACGCCAAGAAGTACCCCCAGGCGGTGGAGGCTTTCCGGCAGATGGGCGCACTCTACGGTGATTCGGATGCGGGCAAGGATACCAGTTCGCGGGCTATGGTCCAGGTAATCGAAACGTACCGCCAAGCGCAGGATTTCGACAGCGCGATGAAGGAAGCGGATGCCGCTCTGAAGAAGTACCCCGACGAGCGGATGGTCAAGGTGGAGCACGCCACCTCGCTGGCGGACCTCAACAAGATCGACCAGGCGGCGACCGAGATTCGCGGGTTGCTCCGCGGCGACCGCGACCGTGAAACCTTGATCGCGCTGGCCCAGGTGTACGAAAAGGGCAAGCGCTACCAGGAGATGGCCAAGACTCTGGACGAGGTCGAGAAGCTGACCTCCACGAATGAGGACAAAGAGAACCTTTACTTCATGCGCGGAGCGATGTTCGAGCGTATGAAGAAATTCGACGAGTCCGAAGCCGCCTTCCGTAAGGTGCTGGAACTGAATCCCGACAATGCCGAGGCTTTGAACTACCTCGGCTACATGCTCGCCGACCGCAACGTCAAGCTGGATGAGGCGCGGCAGATGATCAAAAAGGCCCTGGATTCCGAGCCGGAGAATGGCGCTTTCCTCGACAGCATGGGGTGGGTCTGCTTCCGCCAGGGCAAACTGGACGAAGCGCAGGGCTTGTTACAGAAGGCTCTCGACAAGATCGGTCAGGATCCCACGGTGCATGCCCACCTGGGAGACGTCTATTTCAAATTAGGCAGGACCCGGGAAGCCATCACGCAATGGCAGGCGTCGGTCCATGAATATCAGAACGCATCCCCGGCGGCTGCCGATCCGGAAGAACTCGCAAAGGTCAAGCAGAAGCTGGATGAGGCCCAGGTCAAACTGGCCCAGGAAAAGAAGAAGTAGGAATCTAACAGCCTGGTCCGCCCCGATCGAAGCAAGGGCGGTCCGGGCTGTTTCCGTTGTTCAGAGTTGTTGCCTGCCAAAAAACGACGCCGTTCTCTCTGGGAATCCATTCCGGCGACGGTTTCTGTACCCTATCGTGAAAATTCCGTGAATCCCTCCAAGTAACTCAAACTAAGCATCTTATACAGTACCGGCCAGGGCTGAGTCTATCGTTTCGCGGACTTCTGTGGGATACTCGATTGTAGAACAGGTTTTCAACCCAGAATGTCCCAGTTGGACGACGCCGTCGTTAAGTACAACAAATTGCTGGAAAGCGGCCCGTTTCACGATCTTGCGTGGGCCGAAGCGCTCCACCAGCGCATGGAAACATCCCGGCTTTCGTCGGGCGGCAGGCTGATTTGTCCCTTCCTGCGGCCCAACTTCATATCACGCCGGCAGTATGAGGGGCTGGTGCGAACTGCCGAGGCGCTGATAGGCGCGATCGACCGCATGGAGCAGATGGTGCTCAGCAATCCGGCGCTCCTGGCGCGTCTCGATTTGCTGCCGGCGGAAAAGATGCTGGCTTCGATCGACCCCGGCTACCAGGCTCTGGAGGTCGCGGCTCGGCTGGATACTCATCTCAACAATGGCAGCCTGCACTTTGTCCAGTACAATGCCGATTCGCCCACCGGCGCGGGTTATGCGGACGCGCTGGCCGACCTGTTTTACGACATTCCGCCGGTGAAGGAGTTTCGCAAGAAGTATTCGCTCTCCAAGGTGGGCAGCCGGAAGCATCTTCTCCAGGCGCTGCTGAAATCCTACAAGCAGTTCGGGGGAACGAAGAAACCCAACATCGCGATCGTGGAATTTCGACCTGCTTATCATTCCGGACAGAGTGAGTACGAGCTATTCCGCGATTACTTCCGCGAAGAAGGCTACAACGTCGAGATCGTCTCTCCGGAGCAGTTGGAATACCGCAATCACACGCTGCGCAAGGGTAATTTCGAAATTCACGTGGTGTATCGCCGGCTGGGCGTACAGGAGTTTCTGATCCGTTTCGACCTGACGCACCCGCTGGTACAGGCCTATCGCGAACGCGCCGTATGCGTGGTAAACAGTTTCCGGTCGGAGCTGGCGCACAAAAAAGCGATGTTCGGCCTTCTGACGGACGAGAGCGTGACCGGAAAGTTCCCGGCGGCGGAACGCAAGGCGATTCGCGAGCACGTGCCGTGGACGCGCCTGGTGGCGGCCAGCAAGACCACATACGAGGACCGCTCCATCGACCTGCTGGAGTTCATCACTCAGAATCGCGAACGCCTGGCGCTGAAGCCCAACGACGACTACAGCGATCTGCACTCCTACTTCGGCTGGGAGATGGACGGGGCGGACTGGGAGCGCGCGTTGAAGCAGGCGCTGCGTTCGCCGTACGTGGTGCAGGAACGCGTGGAGCCGGTTCGCTCGGTGTTTCCGATGATGAGTTTCGGCCACCTGGAGTTTCGCGAGATGCAGGTGGACGTGCATCCCCACGCCTATCTGGGCAAAGTGCAGGGCTGTTCGAGCTGGCTTTCGACTGGCAAGACCGGTTTTTCCTCCGCCGCGGGCATTGTGCCGACCTTCATCCTCGAACAGAAGTAGCTGGGCGCATCGCCTCCAGGCGAGTGTTACGCTGGAGACTATGACTCAACCTGCTCCCAAGATCCAACTGCTGAATACCGCGGATTACCGTGAGAATTACGCCAACAGCGTGCAGGTGCGCGTCAATCTTTGGGACTTCTTTCTGCTGTTCGGCCGGGTGAATCAGACGGCTCCGGACAGCGTTGCCATCCAGAACTTCCAGGGAATCTATGTCAGCCCGCAACAAGCCAAGGCGCTGTTGAACGTGCTGCAGCAGAATGTGACGCAATACGAGACGGCATTCGGCGAGATCCGGCTGGAACCACAGACCCCCGGAGGAATCGTGCAGTAGGAGACGTCCTATCCGAGGCGAGCGCCCAGTCCGAGGGATATCGCTGAGTGGCGGATTCCGCTGCGGTACAGGTATTCCAGCAGCAGGATCATCTTCAATTCCCGGTCTTCCGCGCCCCGCACCGAAAAGACCGTCGTCCGCGACCCGCCTTCGTCGGATTCTCCTGAGGATTCCAGGATGCAGGCGCCCAGATAAGATGCAATGAATTGCAACTCGTCACGGGAAAGCCCCAGAAGGAACCGGCGAAGCCGGGACCTCAGGGCACTTTCAGCACGAGCAGCCAGAGCCGATACCAAAGCGCTTCGCACAGCACATCTCCTGTCGGTGAAGAACCATCCTATCTTTGGATACTTGCCGTATTATTGCGAAAACGCAATCGCGGTGCAAGGGGAGGGCCGCGGAGGCGCGGCCCCAATCGTCAGATCCGGCCCATCAACAAGAGGATGAGCACGATGATCGCAATCAAGCCCAGGCCGCCGCTAGGGTAGTAGCCCCAACTGCGGCTGTAGGGCCATGCGGGCGCCGCGACAAACACTAGCACAATCAGAAGGATCAATAGAATCAGCATAGTTTCCTTCCTCCTGCGCGTAGAACAAGCAACTCAAGCGCCTTTCCTTACATCCAAGTGCGACTGAGTGTACTTTGCCGCCCGGAGCGGCCGAGAAACGGACGCCGCGGTGCTAATAGAACGCGGGGGCATCGCTGGCTGGAAACGACTCTTCGGAAGCTTCCTGTACCCGGTCATGTAGGGGAGTGACTCGAGTCAAAGCACTTCGCTCGATGACCTCTTTCAAGCTTCGCAGGTCTTCCTCCACCTGGCGTCCCGGTTGGGTTCCGAGCAGGCTGGCCATCAAGACGCCTACCGTCCCAGCAGGCGGGTTGTACATCAACTCGACCTTGACTACGGTCCCCCGCCTGTCGGCGGTATCCTGGAACCACACTGAGCCGGCGCTGTCCACCTCAGAACCTGGCAGTGAGCGCCAGGCGATCAGCTCGTTTTCAATTTCGTTGTGGATCACGGCATCCCATTCGAAGGTGCGACCGCCAGGCCCCTTGACGACCCAGCGGGAGCGGCTGCCGTCCTGCAATGTGACGGTTTCGAGGTGCTTCATGAACAGGGGAAGATTGTTGAAGTTGCGCCAGAAACGGAAGACCTCCTGACGCGGGTGATTGATCGTGATGCTGCGATCGATACGGATCCCGAGCTGGTACGGAACGCTGGTAGTAGCGGCGCCTTGCCCCTTGGGAATGGTTCGGATGCCGAGTGCGTTGTAGGCGTAGGAATGGCCGGTGATGCCGCGGCGGAGCAAATCGCCTCCCACCAGAGCAAGAGCGAACCCTACGGGCGACCGTCTTCTCAATCCGGCTGACGCCAGGATCCCGCCGCCTATGGCGGACACGATCCGTTCCGTCTGTGAAATATTTACCGCGTGTTTGGGGTATGCGATGGTTTTCATTGGGTTTCCCTCCGGTTGGTTTCAATTCCTCAGAAACGAGCACATTCCGGGCCACCGGGACGCCACGCAGTCATGGCCTGCGCCCATTATGCACATCTCAGGCCGGCGCGACTACCCTGCTTTCAGCACCTGCGATGATTTGGCGTGATCGTGTGCCCGCGATCCGTGCCGCTCCGCGAAAATGTGCGTGAACTGTGCTCCAAGGAAGAAGATCTGAGCCGAGTAATACACCCAGACCAGGAACACGACGAGCGATCCGGCAGCGCCATATGCGGAGCCGACGCTCGTCTTGCCCAGGTACAGACCGATCAGAGATTTGCCGATCGAAAAGAGCAGCGAGGTTACCGCGGCCCCTGTCCAGACGTCGGTCCATTCGATCGAAACGTCGGGAACCACTTTGTAGAGCAGGGCAAACAACACGGTGACGGTCAGAAAGGACACCAACAGACTGCCCAGGTGCAGCACTACTTCAGGAGCCGGAAGAAACTGCTCGAAGAACTTCCCCGCGGCGGCAATGGCCGTGCTTACGAGCAAGGACACGATGAGCAGGAAACCGATTCCCACAACCATCGCGAAGGAGAAAAAGCGGCAGCGGAGCATGCCGCGCCAGCCGCTGCCTACGGTTCGCACGCCCCAGACCAGGTTTAGGGAATCGCGCAGCTCGCCGAACACCCCGGAAGCGCCAAACATCAACATAAAAATGCCGGCTACAGCCCATATAATGCTCGATGACTCTTGCGCCGAGCTGAGCAGGAGACTCTGCAGCACGGCGGCCCCTTGCGGGCCCACCAGGCTGCCGATTTGGGCAACGATGCGGCCTTCCGCCGCGTCGCGGCCGAAAACCAGGCTCGCGATAGCGATGCTGAAGAGCAGTAACGGGGCCATGGACAGGGTTGTGTAGAATGCCAGCGCGGCGCCCAATCGAGGTGCGTTGATGGCGGTCCAACCTGACACGGTTTCCGCCACAAGGCTACGGATTGCTCGTTGATTCACAGGTCTGGCCTCGATCAGCAGTGTGCAATCTCCGGGCCACGGTCCCGCTCCAGAGTCTGACACTCGGGCGTTATGGTTTTTTACACTCTGGCGCACCCGTATCACCAGCATAGCTCCGGCAGATCTGCGCAGCAGGTCATTGTGCGAGAAGGATCAGCCCGACGAGGAAGCCTACTCCGGAATCCGTCGAAACGCGAAGATTCGAATCGACGCGGGCTAATCTGATAGAATCGGACACGTAGCCGGGCTCGCGCGAGTCGAAGCGGTGCGCGGCGGATCTGGATTGCGCGCCCGTAGCTCAGGTGGATAGAGCGGCTGGCTTCGAACCAGTAGGTCGGGAGTTCGAGTCTCTCCGGGCGCGCCAGAAAGTTCCTCAGCTTCAACTGGTTGCGATCCCGAAGCAATTCTCCCAGGATTCAAATTTGCGCGGTATGCCCAAAAGTATGCCCACCTTGGACTCGCCGCGCCGGCTTGAGCCAGGGCGCTCCCAAATCGTCGGCGGGTAACACCTTTCCGCACTTCGGCCATAATAGCCTCCTTTTACACTAAAGAGGTCTCTAACTCTTGGATTGGATGTATCACGATCCAGGTCTGTTCTGAAGCTGCGGTGCGGTGGTGATGCGGATACCCTACGGCATTCCCGGAGGCGGCACCCGCTTCTTGGTTGCCTGCTCGAAGGCGTAGGCCAACTCGAACAGACGCGACTCGCTGCACCGGGCGCCGGTGAAGCCAACCCCGAACGGCGCCGGCCTGGCGACAAATCCCTCGGGAAACGGCTGCTGTTGCGGATTGAATTGGATCTGTGCAAACGGAACCACGATCAGCGGGTAGCCGGCACGCGCCGCGAGATCGGCGCCATTGCCGCCTGGCGTCAGGATCGCGTCCAGGCGATTGGCCTCGAGTACGGCGTCGAGGCCCTTCGTGCGGCTGAGCAGGATGTCCTTGCTCACGTCCGCTTCGTTGCGGGCGCGATCCGCTTCCAGATCCATCTCATCGGAAATGTCCAGCCGCGACTGACCGAACCGGATGGCTCCGGCCTTCTCGTGCTTCAGATTCCATTGCCGCAGTTCGGTGAGCGTCTTCACCGGAGCCGAAGGTCCCAGGGTTGCCAGCCATGCGTTGAAGTCCCGCTTCATGCCGTACTTGAAATTGACCGAGCAGCCTTCGTCGCTTCCTTTGCCCTGGTTGGCGCCGGAACAATAAGGCCACGCGGTGAAGTTGTTCTTGGGGTCGGGGTCGACGAAGCTGGGAATTTCCGCCGGGTCCACGACCTCGGCGCCCTGCTGCTTGAGGATGGCGATGGCATCCGCCATTACCTTGGCCTGTTCGGAACTCAATCCGCCGCCGCGTCCGCCGCGTCCGCCGGTAGCGGGAGGGGCGGCCAGGGGAGAGCGTTCGTAATACCAGGCGCGCGGGATGCCGATGCGCGCGCCCTTGAGGCCGCCCGCCTTGAGGAAGCGCGTGTAATCGTTTTCTGGCGGCGGCGTGCAGGCGTTCGTCGCCGGATCGTGGGGATCGGGTTTGGGGCTTTCGAGCGCTCCCATCAGGATGGCGGCATCGGTCACGGTCCGCGCCATGGGGCCCGCGGTGTCATGATCGGCCGTGATGGGGATCACGCCGTAGCGGCTGATTCGGCCGATGGTCGGCCGCAGACCGACCAGCATGCTCTGGTTCGCTGGATTGATGATTGAGCCGCCAGTGTCGGAGCCCACATTGGCAGCCCAGAAACTCGCCGCGGTTCCCGCGCCGGAACTCGATCCGCCGGGCGACAGCACGGCGCGGCCATCGCCGGTGTTGCGCGGATCGCGGCGAGGGTCGTAAGGATTGAATCCGAAGCCCGCGACGGCGTTGTACGCGGGCATGGGGGTGGGCGCGCCTGCCACCCAGTTGGCCAGTTCGATCAACGTAGTCTTGGCGATGATGATCGCGCCGGCGCGGCGGAGATTGGCGGTGAGAGTGGCTTCGTAGGGCGGCACGTATCCGGCGAAGGCGAGGGCCCCGCCGGTGGTCGGCATATCGGTAGTGTGGATGTTGTCCTTGAGCGCGATCGGGATCCCGTGCAGCGGGCCGCGGACTTTGCCGGCGGCGCGTTCGCGGTCCATCGCGTCGGCATCTTCCAGCGCGTGGGGGTTCACCGTCACGGTGGCGTGCAGGATGTTCTCATACATCGCAATGCGCACCAGGTAAGCCGTCACGAGCGCGCGCGAGGTGGTGCGCTTCTGCTCCAGCGCGGCTCGCAACTCGGGGATACCGGTCTCGACAACCGGGAAGGGGCGGTTGGGGCGGGCATCCTGAGCCACCAGGAACGCCATGGCGCCGAGCATTAAGCCCAGCGTAATCAAGACTCCTACGATTCTCATGTACGCCTCTCAGGGCAGGACAGCGAGCGGCACGGAAGCTTCGGTGTTCTCCCAAATCAGGGCGAGGGTGCCCTTATTGCCGCCGGCGGCGGACAGCGCCACCTGGAACGTCTCCACCATCGAAGGAAGCGTCTTCACGGACATCTTCGTCCGGCCGAAATCGCGCGAAGAGTCGTAGTTCAAGTGAAACTGGCCGGTCTCGCTATTGATGATGAGGGTCCACTCCTTCTCGTTGGGGATGGTCCAGATGCTGTAGCTTCCCTTGGGCAGTTTGAGGGCCCCCACCTGCAAGTCGGCGTCGGTCGTGATTTTGGTGGCCCAGTTCGCGCCGGTGCACCACACCTGGCCGTACGGTACCAGCGCGCCCATGATCTTCCGGCCGTGCGCGGACGGCGCGTAATATTCGACATTGATCTTCCTGCCCGCGATGGTCACCGATGCCTCAGCGATGGGGCTGGTGTATCGGGGACGTTGCGGTTGGGCGAGCGCGACCGCCGCAATGGCGGCGAAGGCGGCGCCGATGAGTATCGCACGGCGGCGGACAGGCATGTGGGAACCTCTCGCCATATTCTACCGGAGTCGGGATCGGCGCTGGCTCACAAAAACAGGCTTGTTTTGGGAAGCAAACGGATCTATATATCGGAGGGAGGACCTGTACCGCAATGACTGGTCCGGCTGCTGATCTCAAGTGGCGCGTGAAGTTGAGGGTGCTCAGCCACGCGCCGGATGATCTTACTCGCGAACGGCTGGTTCGCCTGGGCGAGGGCATCAATAAAGTGGTCTATGCGTCCGGCCACTGGGTGGTCAAACGTGAGCGGCGTCCGACCGAGATCATCACGTTGATCTGCGTGTGGAAGTTTCTCCGAAGGGTGGATCATTTCGTACCCGGCGAACTGGGGCGGCGAATCCTGGAAAAACCGGGAAAGCAGATCCGAATTCTGCGCCTGATCTTCCAGGCCCTTGTCCTGCCCATCCCTCGCAGTTTTTGGCTGGCGACGCACATCGGCTCACTTTGGCGATGGCACTCCTCTCGCGAAGCCCAGGGGCAGAGACTGGCCGATGCTTACCTGGCAGGAACACCTCTGATGCCCGCCTGTGTCTCCTTCCCGCCAACCCGGGTGAAGGTGGGCGGGTGGCCGGGATGGCTCGTGGTCTCGGAGGCGATGGAGCGAGTCGAGTCCACCCTTCAGGATCGGATTAACGACCTCGCGCGATCCCTGCGTTTCGACGACATCGAAGTTTGGCTGGGCCGGTTCCTCGACCAGCGGGTGGCGGGTTGGCAACGGGGTGTCTTTTCCATGGACCCGCACCTGAAGAATTACGGGGTCATTGGAGATCGGGTGGTCCTGCTCGATGCGGGTGGGTTGACCAACAACTGGCTGGACATACAAAAACGGCTCGGCACTCAGGACGAATTCGACAGCCCGCACGTGAGGCTTGGTCTGGAGATGACGCTCCGCGACC
>Ga0335077_10005352_pt1 | contig 15751 bp, 12 predicted proteins | sample Lox_Sample_31_FD_207151 | JGI IMG/M metagenome (GOLD analysis project Ga0335077, IMG submission 207151) | Soil microbial communities from Loxahatchee National Wildlife Refuge, Florida, United States - Lox_Sample_3.1 | ecosystem: Environmental > Terrestrial > Soil > Wetlands | place: USA...
GGGCACCAGCCCGTCAAGCGGAGAACGCCATACCAACGCCATACCGGTCCTGCGCCAATGCAACTCGTGGCGCGGCCCCCACATCATCTCGCCGTAAGACAGATCGGTTCAATTCTGCCGACATGCGGAACGGTTGATAGATATCAACAAGACCATACAGAACGGCGAATATAGGATGAAAACACGCGATCCGCAGTGGTTGCTGGATGTGCTTAGCAGCGGCGGCGACCGCCGCTCGGTATCGCCGGATATTTCTCGTCGTTGAAACCCGCTGAGACATTTAGCTAGTCATCTCTGGGCCATCTCTGGGCCATCTCTGGGCCATCTCTGGGCCCCTGGACAGCACGGATTTTGCATCGGTGCGGGCCAGGCCAGCGAGGGCAACAAGGATCATGAGGCCGACGCGCAGCGCGTCTGCGGGCTCAACCTGGCTGGCGCGTATCAGGTCGAGCAGTACATTTCCAGAGGTGCGCCGCCCGAGCCGCTCCAGCGTCTCGACGTCACCGGGTTCCTCGAATCGGTACCCGCCGGTCAGTGCTCTGACCAGCGTTTCGGCGATGACGTTGGCGTCCGGTCCGCCGGTGTGCCTGCCCCGGCAAGCGCATCGTGCATCTGGCTTTCGAGCACGGCGAGCACCTGCTCCACCGGGTCGAGTCCGAGGATTGCCCAGGCGGCTTCGATCAGGGCGTAGCCGCCCCGAACAGCGGGGCGTTGAGTTCCTGGAACAAAGCCCAATCCGCTTCTGGCTCGTCCCCATCGGCTCGAGTGAGCTCTTCACAGACCACTGGTCCGAGCATGCGAAGGATCTCCGAAACCACCGGGTTGTCAACCGGCACCGCGTCCAGCACGACCCCGCGGAACAGGGCGGACATCGCGGCTTGCCAGTGCCCGGGACTGCCCGCGAGCACGGCGGAGCTTCCCGTCCGAGCGGCAGCACGGCGACGGGTCCAGCCGCCCGGTCACCGACGACGCGCTGCGCCTCGGCCTGGCTGAGGCGGTCGCCCGGGCAGCTGCGCGTCCGCGAGCACAGGCGCCCCGGCCGCATCGGCGAGCCATTTTGCGGAAAAGAACCGGTCGCCCACGGAGTCCCAGGCCCACCGGGGGATGACAGCGGGCCGCGGCGCCGCACCACCCCGCCAGTATCGCCTCGCCTGGTCCTCGCATTCCTGCTTAGCAGCCCACTCGGCGAGCGCCGGCCGCATCGCCGTCGCCACGGCCTGCAGAGCACGCCGCCGCTCGAAGCCGGCGCGCGACTGCCCGGCCCCCTGACGGCGCTGACTCTTCCGCTTGCTCGCCTTGCCCACGGCCCACACCATATCGAGGCACCGCACGCCCGCCCCGGCACTCGGCTCAGACCATGCGGCGAGCTCCGGCGGAAGATTCAGGTGTGCTGGCCTGACGGCGCGCAAGCAGACCAGCAAGCAGACCAGCAAGCAGGCCGATGCGGAGTGCGGCGATGACAGCGCCGCCGCCGGTTCGCGACCGGATGGCGCACCTTCCGGCTCCTATCCGGCGTAATCGAGCAGGATGATCCGGTGGGGCTCGTGCAGCCCGGGTTCGTCGTGGAACACGTGCCCCAGGCCACCGACGAGCATGGACCCGAACCGGCGCGTGACGTCTGTCCCGAGCCGCGACGCGACCAGGCTCGCCACCCGCCGAGGCGATGCCGATGCGCCCATCTGGCGCGAACTTGCCCCATACGACGGCAAGGCAACCGGCCCGCAGCGCCGCCACTGTCGCGTGCAGACACGCGCCCTGACCATACCGCCGGCCAGCACCCCCTCGGCCACCCGCCCAGCCCGGGATCAGCCGGCCACCGCACGCGCGAGATCACAATCCCAGGCATCCCAGCCGCTGCCGGGAACGCGCCGAACGGCCAGGCCTGTACCTTCGCACCAGCCTGTCAGACCATTTGGCGCCATCCGCCCAGATCGGCGGGAATGTGTGCTCAATCGTGTGTGACAGAGAAGACAACAGATTCTGCGATCGTTTGGCGCTGAGTGGCGCGGTCAGCGACGCCGGGCGCGCAGGACTACACCGGCGATGTGCGGGCTATCCGGCGGCGGGTCGATCCGCGGTTCGACCGCGGGCAACTCGATCATGAAGACGTCGGCGAGCAGCCGGGCGAGGTCATCCGCGCCCACATAGTCCGCCGGGTCGACGCCCGTGACTTCATGTGCTCGCGGTGCTCGTCGTCGAGGGCATGGTAGACGGCCAGCAGCAACCCGCCGTGGCGCACGGTGCCGAGCAACGCCCGCACGGCGGCCTCGCCAGTGGCCTCGGGCAGTGCCGGGTACTGCATCGATACCAGGTCGAACGAGGCGGCCGGGGGCGGTGTCCGCAGGGCCTCCCCGCGGACCCACCTGACCGCGGCGCCGGCCAGTCGTGCTGCCTCCCGCGCCCGGCTTACCGCGGCATCGGAGATGTCGATGGCGGTGACCGCCCAGCCGCGCCGAGCCAGCCAGATAGCATCGGCACCCTCGCCGCAACCGACGTCGAGTGCCCGGCCCGGGGCCAGGTCGGCAACCTCGGCGACCAGTCGCCCATTCGGGTGCCCGCTCCACCTCGCACCGTCCCGCTCGGTATACCTCGCGTCCCACTCGGCAGCCTGCGCTTGCGCGCCGAAGCGTGTCTCGCGGTGTTCGTGCTCACGCATGTCCGGCTGGATAGACCGCCATCGCAAACGAGCGGACGCTGGGGCAGGCTCGGTAACCACGCATACCAGGCGCCTGCGTTCGCGACGGCGGGCGAAGGGAGAGGAGAGCCGTATTCCCGGTTGCACGCGACCTGGCGAGTGGTGTCGGCTGGTGCCAGGCGCGGGCCGAGCGCGAGCGGCATCGCTCGAGCTCATCGCACAACGGTAGGTGAGCACGGCGAGCAGCGACTGCGCGCCCGCTACCCGACGCTAGCGGCGCTACTGGACGGCCGCATCCAGCTACCGGCTGGCGGTGCCGGTGCTCGAGCATCCAGGACAGCAGCTTGACCGCCACCAGGAGCGCCAACGCCGGCCACCCCCGTCTTGTCCATGGCGCCGTGTCCGGCACGAGGGTGGGCGGCCGCGGCGTGCTCACTGCGAAGTGTCGCCGGGACGCGGCATACTACTGGGTTGTCATGGACGAATCATCGGCGCGCCCATTTGCTCATCTGAGCACGCCACTGCGTGAGCTGTACCGCCGGGTGATGGGAGCCTTCCGGGTCAGCAAGCAGCGGTTCGTCGTGCATTTGCGGCCCGAGGACGTCACCGAAGCGCTGTGCCGTGACGGCGCGCCGCCGGTCAGCCCGGAAGACGCGCACGAGGCGCTGGCCAAGCTAGCGGAATGGGGCAACCTGCGGGCCACCCCCGACACCAGCCGGGTCACCACGGTGGAGGATTTCTACCGGACGCGCTACCTGTATCAGCTCAGCCGGGAGGGCGAGGCTGCGGAGCGCGCCCTGGAGGTTTACGAACAGGAGATCGCGCGCCGTGGTGAGCTGCAGGCTGTGGCACTGGAGGATATCCGGCTGAGGCTGCGCGCGCTGGCCGGGCTGCCCGCGGACCCGGATCCGGCCGTGGTGCACAGCCTGCTGCTGGAACTGTCCGGGCGGCTGGACAGCCTGGCGGCGAACGCCACCGCCTTCATGAGCGGCCTGCAGCGCACGATTGATCTGCAGGACATCGACGAGGGCGCCTTTCTCGGTTACAAGGACCGGCTGTTGTCCTACTTGGAGCGGTTCGTTTCCGAGCTCGTGATTAAGTCGTCTGACATCGCGTCCCTGCTGCGGTCGATCGACCCGGAGCGGGCTGTATCCCTGCTCCGTATGGCCGCGCGGCGGGAGGCCGCAGACGTGGCGCCCGCCGAAGCCGAGGGCGCACGCGAGGCAGCCGCCGGGACCGATCCCACTGCGGAAAAGCTCCGAGACTGGCAGAGCCGGTGGTCGGGTGTCTGGTCATGGTTCTGCGGCGACCGGACCCACCCGAGCCAGTCGTCGCTGCTCCGGCAGCGGGCCCGCAAGGCCATTCCGGACCTGCTGGCAACAATCAGCGTGCTGCAGGAACGGCGGGCCGGGCGCAGTGACCGGAGCGCCGATTTCCGTGCGCTCGCCCGCTGGTTCGCCCAGGCACCCAGCGAGGATGACGCTCACCGGTTGTGGCGGGCCGCCTTCGGGCTCTCGCCATCCAGGCATTTCTCTGGTGAGCCGCCGGAAGGCGGCACCGCCGGGGAAAGCTGGCTCGACGCGCCGACGCAGCTGATCTCGGCGCGGCTGCGGAGCACCGGCCGTTACGAGCGCCGGGGGGCGCCCGCCAGGGTCAAGGACCGCTCTGCCGAGCGCGGCAGGCTCGCCGAGCAGGTGTCGGCGGAATGGGAGCAGGCCGAGGCGGCGCGGCGGCGGCTAGCGACCGGGCGCCCGGCGCGGCTCAGCGCGCTCGGCGAACTCAGCCGTGATGAGTTCAGCCTGTTCCTCCGCGTGCTCGGCGACGCGCTGTCGGCCGGTCCGCCTGGCCCCGACGGCGTCGTCACCACCAGGACCGCCGACGGCACCCTGGAGATCGTGCTGCGCCCGCTCGCGGACGGCACGGTTGCCGAGATCGTGACAACAGCGGGCGTGTTGCGCGGCCCGGACCACGAGATCACCATTTACGACACCACGGAGCCGGTTCCTGCCGCCCGCGCGGCCGCCGAAGGAGCGCTCCGGTGAGCCCAGCCAGCCTGCCCGACGTGCTAGACCAGCAGCGCGAGGAGGATCGCCGCCGATGTGTCCGGGCTCTGCTCCGCCATCCGCTGCTGACCCCGGACGGCCCCGATCAACAGGCCTTCACGCTCGCCAGGCGGCACGCTGCATGGCTGGGCGACTGGTTCGCCAGCCAGGCGGGCTGGACCCTCTACGCGGACCATGCGGTAGTCCGGCTCAAGAAGGTGCCCGGTGAACTGTCCGACGCCAGCCGCGGCGCCGTCGCCAAGATCCCGTTCGGACGGCGCAGGTATGTGCTGGCCTGCCTGGCCCTGGCGGCGCTGGAGCGTGCCGAGGCGCAGGTCACACTGGGCTGGCTGGTAGAGCGACTGGTTAGCCTGGCCGCCGATCCCGCCCTCAGCGAGGCCGGGATCACATTCACCCTCGACTCCCAAGAGGAGCGCCGTGACCTCGTCGCGGTCGCGCGGCTGCTGCTGCAGGCCAGAGTGCTGGCCCGGGTTGCGGGCGACGAGCAGGCGTTCATCGCGCGGAGCGGCGATGCCCTGTACGACGTCAACCGACGGGTTCTCGCCTCCCTGCTGGTCACTCGGCGCGGCGCGTCGACGGTGACCGCGGCGGCGCTGGCCGAGCGGATGCACGCGATGATCGCCGAGCCGCGGCCAGAGACGGAGGAGGCGCGGAACCGGGAGATCCGGCACCGCCTGGTCCGGCGGCTGCTCGATGATCCGGTGCTCTACTACGCGGACCTCACCAAGGAGGAGCGGACTTACCTGTCCGGCCAGCGGGGTCTGCTGCTGCGCCGGCTGGCCGACGGCACGGGCTTCATCCCGGAGGTCCGGGCCGAAGGGATCGCATTGCTGGATCCTAGCGGTGAGGCGACTGACTTGGGCATGCCCGAGGAGGGCACCGACGGCCATGCGACGCTGCTGGTGGCCGAATATCTTGCCGGGGCGGCGCGGGAGCGGCCCGGGATGATGGTAGGCGCGGCGGAACTGCACAGCCACGTCGCCACGCTCGCCCGCCAGCACAAGACCCACTGGCGCAAGGGTGCGACCGAGCCCGGCGCTGAGCGGGACCTGACCGCGGGCGCGCTGCGCAGGCTGGCGGCCCTGGGTCTGATCCGGCGGGACGGCGACGTGGTCATCCCGCTGCCCGCCCTGGCCCGGTACGGCTACGCGGAACCCACGTTCACCGGGAGCCCGGCGTGACCGGGCAGGCCCGCGCTGGCCAGGAGGCGGCGATCCCGGATCCGCTGCCGGTGCCACTCCGCTCGCGCTGGCAGCCGCTCCGGGCCGGGCTGGCCGATCTTTTCTACTACGACTACCAGGAATTCTGGTTCTGCGACGGCAGGCTTATGCTGCGCGGCAACAACGGAACCGGCAAGTCCAAGGTGCTCGCGCTTATCCTGCCGTTCCTGCTCGACGCGGACCTCTCGCCGACCCGGCTGGAGCCGGATGGCGACCGGGACAAGAAGATGGAGTGGAACCTGCTGCTGGGCGGCCGGTATGACGAGCGGCTCGGGTACACGTGGCTGGAGTTCGGCCGCCGCACCGAGGATGGCGAGCACGCGTATTTCACCATTGGCTGCGGGCTGAAGGCGGTCGCCGGCCGCGGCATAGCGGACCGGTGGTACTTCACCACGTCCCAGCGCATCGGCGCGGAGGACCTGCACCTGATCGGCCCGGCCGGCACCGTGCTCACCCGCGACCGGCTGACGGCTGCGATCGGCGAGTACGGCCTGGTCACCCAGCGGGCCGAGACGTACCGGCGGGCGGTCGATGAGCACCTGCTGCACCTCGGTCCAGACCGGTATGCGTCCCTGGTCGATCTGCTCATCCAGCTCCGCCAGCCGCAGCTGTCCCGGCGCCCCGACGAGAGCAAGCTGTCGCGTGCCCTGTCCGAGGCGCTCGCCCCGCTCGACCAGTCGGTGATCGCGGACATCGCGACCGCGTTCCACGACCTCGAACAGCAGCGCGAAGAACTGAGCGCGCTGCAGGACACGCAGGGGCACGTGGCCAGGTTCGGCCAGCGCTACCAGCACTACGCGCGGGTGGCGTCGCGGCGCCAGGGCCGCGAGCTTCGTGTTGCCCAGTCCGCCTACGAGCAGGTGGGCCGCGACCTGAGCGGCCTCCGGGAGGAGATCACGGCGGCGCGCACCGCGGAGGCTGAAGGGGGTGGCCGGCTCACCGCCGTCCGTGAGGAGCTGGCCGAGCTCACCGCTGTCCGTGAGGAGCTGGCCGGCCGGCCGGAGCTGGCCAGCCTCGAACATGCGCAGCGGCACGCCCGTGCGACTGCCGCCACTGCGGCCCGGGCGGCGAAACAGGAAGGCGACGCGAGAGTGGCCCGGGATGGCCGCGCCACCAGCCACGAGACATCGCTGGCGGCGGCGGCCGGGACACGCCAGCTGGCCGTGGCGGCCGCCGGGGCCGCGAAGGCTGCGGCGGCGGAAGCCGGAATAGCCGATCAGCACGCCCGGCTGACCATGCCGCTCAGCTTGCCGGACGGCATCACCGGCGAGCTGATCACCACGGCCGGCCAGGAATTCGCCGCGCTGGCCCGGCGCCGGGAGCAGGCGGTCGGGCACGTGCTGGAACTCGCCCAGCAGGCGGCTGGGAAGGAGGCGGACGCGGTCTCGGCCTGGACCCGGCTGGGTGAGCTGGAGGCTGAGCGGGACGCCGCCGCCGAGGCGCGGCAGGCGGCCGAAGACGCGGTGGCCGTCGCGGGTGCCGCCCTTGCCGGGGCCTGGCAGGCGTACGCCGCCGGAGTTCGGGAGCTGGCTCTGCCGCACCCCGACGAGCTGGGCCTGGCGGAGTGGTCGGCGGCCCTCGACGGCCCGAACCCGGCTGAGGCGGCGCTGCGGCTGGCCGCGGCCAGCGCAACCCAGCTGCTCGCGGCCGCGCAGGCACGGGCGGAGGCACGCGCCGAGGAAGGCGCCCGGGCGCTGGCGGACCTGGAGTCTGAGCGACGCCGGCTGGAGGCGGGCGAGACCGCGCGGCCGCCGGCTCCCTACACCAGGGCCGAGGGGGCCCGGGACGGCCGGCCCGGTGCACCGCTCTGGCAGCTCACCGACTTCACCGGCCCGCCCGACGAGCGGCAGCGGGCCGGGCTGGAAGCGGCACTGGAGGCGTCCGGGCTGCTCGATGCCTGGGTGACCCCGGACGGCCAGCTGCTCGAGGCCGGAACCCATGACGTGATCGTCACTGCAGGCACGCCAGCGGAGAATGGCTTCCCGGTCCATCGCACCGACGAACCGATGGCCATGACTGGTGGCAGTCTCGCGGACGCGTTGCGTGCTGCTGTCGACGAGGCTGACAATGCAGCCGGCCAGGTTCCGGCCGATGTTGTCCAGGCCATACTTCGCGCCATCGGCCTGGGCCCGGACCACCCCGGGCCCGCCTGGGTGAGCCAGGATGGACGGTGGCAGGTGGGGCCGCTGCGCGGGGCCTGGGCCAAGCTGGCCGCCGAGTTCGTCGGAGCGGCAACCCGGGAGCAGGCCCGGCGGCGCAGGCTCGCCGCCCTGGCCGCCGAGATCGATGCGGCGCGGGAGACTCTCGCCATTGCCCAGCAGGCCGTGGCCGAGGTCGCGGCTCGGCTGTCCGCGCTCGCCGGCGAGGTCGCGGCTGCGCCGGGTGACCAGGAACTCCGTGACGCGCACGGGAGAGCGGCCGGCGCACGGGACGCGCTGCGGCAGGCCACCAGCAAGGTGGAGCAGCAGCAGGCCCGGACCGCTGAGGCGGCTCGCTTGGCCGCTGAGGCCGCGGAGCAGCGGGATGAGGCCGCCGCCGATCTAGGGGTCCCGTCCAGCATGGCCGCGCTCCAGGCGGCCGCTTTCGCGGTGCGCGGCTACGGGAGCTCAGCGGAGAAGCTGCTGACCGCGCTGTGGCAGCATGAGGCCGCGCTCTCGAAGGCGGCCACCTGCGCGGCTGAGCTGGAGGGAGCCGCGCGGGACCTCGCCGAGGCTCAGGCAGCCGCCGCTGACGCGGCGGAGACGGCGCGGGACGCTGCTGCCAGGCTGGCCACGCTGCGCGACTCGATCGGCGCCACCGCCGACGAGCTGCGGGACCGGTTGGATGCGGTGACGAGCCGGATCGAGCAGCTCAAGGCGGCCGACCAGCAGCTGGACAAGGTGCTGCGCGGGCTGTCGGAAACACGCGCCAAGCTCGAGGGGCGCGAGGAGCAATTGCTCGCGAACCAGGACGGCGAGCAGACCCGCCGGGACGCGGCGGTCGCGGCGTTCTGGCGGTTCGCCGGGACGGGCCTGCTGGCGGTGGCGCTGCCCGAGTTTGACCAGCCTAGCCCGCCGTCCGCGATCCTGGCGCGGGAGCTGGCCAGCCTGGAAGACGGCGAGCCTGGGTCGGCGCCGGCCGAGCCCGCGGCGCCGGCGGTGCGGCTGGCCCGCCTGGTCGAGCACGAGCTGACCGCGGTAGAAGACGGCGACGAGGCGTGGAAGCGGGTCCAGGACGATATCGGCCGCCGTCACAGCGAACTGGCCGAGGCCCTGTCCCGGCACGGCCACCACGCGGCGCTCAGCCTGGTGGACGAGCGGGTCGTGGTGACCATCCAGTACCAGGCCAAGGACCGGACGCCTGGCGAGCTGATGGGCCTGCTCCGCGACGAGATCTCCTACCGGGAGCGGATGCTGACCGCCCGTGAGCGCGAGCTGATCGAGGAGCATCTTGTCAACGACGTCGCCAGCCATCTCCAGGAGCTGATCAGCGGTGCTGAGGCCCAGGTCGCGGAGATGAACGCCGAGCTGGCCGAGCGGCCGACCAGCACCGGCATGCGCCTGCGGCTGCGCTGGGAGCCAGCACCGGAGGGTCCGCCCGGGCTGCCCGAGGCCCGGCGGCGGCTGCTCCGCCAGGATGCGGAACTCTGGTCCCCTGCGGACCGGGCGGCGGTCGGTGAGTTCCTGCAGTCCCAGATCGAGGCGGAGCGCGCGAAGTCCGAGGACAGCACGTGGCAGGAACAGCTGCGGCTGGCGCTGGACTACCGTGCCTGGCACCGGTTCGTGATCGAGCGCTTCCAGGACGGCAGATGGCGCCCGGCGACCGGCCCCGCCTCCGGTGGCGAGCGGGTGCTGACCGTGTCGCTGCCGCTGTTCGCCGCCGCGTCCGCGCACTACCGCTCGGCTCACCGGGACGCGCCGCGGCTGGTCACCCTGGATGAGGCGTTCGCCGGTGTGGACGATGACGCGCGCGCCAAGTGCCTGGGTCTGCTGACCACGTTCGACCTGGACGTGGTGATGACAAGTGAGCGGGAGTGGGGCTTTTATGCGAGCGTGCCCGGCATCGCCACGCACCAGCTGGTGCGCCGCGACGGAATCGACGCGGTGCACGTCACCACCTGGGAGTGGAACGGCACGTCACACCGGCGGATCCAGCGTGAATTCAGCGATCGCGCGCCAGTCCCCCGGCTCAGCGGTGACAGACACGCTGAGCATCCCGGTGAGGCGGCCCTGTGGTGAGGGGAGGCGGCCCTGTGGTGAGGGCAGGGTCGATAGCTGACGGCGCGGCGCGCCTACGGCCGCCGGCCGCTCCCGGCGAGGACCGGCTGAGGCGAGTCCTCGGCGGAAGCGAGCTGAGCTGGCTGGTAGACCGGATCCGGGCCCGCATCGCCCGCGGCGCGCCGCTCGACGGGGTGGTAACGCTTTCTGGCGCGGTACCCGCTCAGCGGCGGGCGGCCGGGCGCCTGCTCGGCCGCCCGGCCGGGCACGGCTCCGCCTTGTCCGTTTCGCTGCCAGCCGTCGAGTTGGCACTGCGAGCGGCCGGTCTCGCCGCGGACCTGCGCAGCGCGGTCGAGACGCTCACGGGTGCGGTCCCGGACGCGACGGCTGAGCGCACGCGGCTCGCACAGCGCAGGGACATGGCCGTGCAGGCAGCGATGGGATGCCGGCACGCGGGCCAGGAGTGGTTCGCGGCGTGGCTGGAGGAGCTGTCCGGTGATGGCACACTCACCCGGCTGCTGCGGGCCGGCCGTGACGAGGCCCTGGCCCAGTCCGCCGCCGTGCTGGACCGGCTGCCTGCCACCGAACTGCCGTTGCCGGTCCTCGCCGAGGGGGCGACCGGAGACACCAAGGCCCTGTCCGGCCCGCCGCTGTCCGGCCTGGTGCTGCGCGCGCTGGCACGCCGACAGGGCATGGCGCCGCCGACGACCCAGGCCGGGCGACGGGCGCTGTGGGAGGCGGCCGGGGTCATCGTGGATGACCTGGCCAGCCAGGTCCTGGTCCTCAACGTTCCGGCCAGCGGCGCCGCCCTAGGGCGGTGGCTGACCGAGTCAGCGGGGCTCGGCATGCCATTCCGGCTGACTCTGCACCAGCTCGCTACTATGCCGGTCACGCTGGACCTCGGTGGGCTGTGGGTATGCGAGAACCCGGCGTTGCTCCGCGCCGCGGCGGCGGACCTTGGGCCGCGCTGCGAGCCGCTGGTCTGCACCGAGGGCATACCGTCGGCGGCCTGCCACCGCCTGCTGGGCCAGGCATCTGTGCTGCACTGGCGGGCTGACTTCGACTGGACCGGTCTGCGCCTCGTCGGCGCGGCCATCGAGCGTTACGGGGCGGTGCCATGGCGGATGGGTGCGGGCGATTACCTGGATGCAGCGGCTGCGGGGGAGTCAGAGACGCTGAAGGGACCGCCGGTCGCCTCTGCCTGGGATGCCCGGCTGGCCGCCGAAATGCGAGCATCAGGCCGCGCCGTGATGGAAGAGCGCCTGATCCCCCTGCTGCTCCGCGATCTGGATCGCGGAGCAGCAGCGACAATTCTTCCGCTGAAGGTGCCGCGTTAGTCCTGAAGGCTGGTTATTCCGGGTCGCGACCTTGCCGACATCCGGGTCATCGCCGAGCGGCGTAAGAGTCTCTACGTCGTGTTGCCGATCACCGAGGCGATCGCTGAGCGTGCCCGGGACGTCCAGATCCGGATGGCCGCCCGTGGGCACCACCGGGCAGCGGGTGTCATCGACCTGATCACCGCAGCCGTCGCAGAGCACGACGGTGCTGCCATCCTTCACTACGACGCCGGCTTCGAGCACGCCGCCGCCGTCACCGGCTAACCCCATACCTGGATCGCACCACGCGCAGTCTCGACTGAATCAGGACGCATTGACAAACCGACGGGGCCGCAGCCTCCACGGGCCGCCTGGCGGCGCAGTTTGTGGATGTGCCCGGTGGTGCCCTGAATGATGTGTTGGCGGCCAGCGCGAGGACCAGCGTAATGGTCAGCGACATCACGTAGTGGGCCCAGTGCCGCCCGATGGTGGTCGCCATGATCTGGCTCAGCGCGGTCTGGCCGGAGCGGGGGCCGATGTGCCAGCGGTCGGCGAGCATGGCCGGGCCCAGCAGCATCGCGCCGAGGATCCCCCCGAGCAGCAGCTCGGTCTGCTTCGCCCGAGGTACGCGGGGCTGCTTGAACAGCGGTACCCGTTAGCGATCGCCTCGACCCCGGTCAACGCGCTGCACTCCCGTGGCCGGTGAAAAGAATGGTCCATCCGGTCGCTGCGAGCCCCACTGACCCTCGCTCAGCGGGTAGGGACCTCGGCCCAGCGCTTGACGCGGCTCCCCCGAGGGCCAAGTGGCAGCGATGACTTGCCAGCGGGCGGGGCGACACCGCGCCGGTTCATCCGGCACTCAATCGGCGCGCAATCCATCCACAAGGGCCCGCTGGCAGATTCAAAACCGCAGCACACGCCCGGCACCGAAGGAGTGCACAATGCTGGCTGAAGCTCAACACGGCGCTGACACAGCCGATGGCGTCGCCGACACCTTAAACCTTCCCGATGGCCCGGCCATTACCGTGCGGACCGTGACCAAGGCCGACGTCGAGGGGCTGGACGCGCTGTTCCAGGGGCTCTCCGACGAGGACCGGCACCACCGCTTCTTCAATCTGTGCCATCCGGCTCGTAAGTTCCTTGAGCAGATGACCCGGGCCGCGGATGAGGGCGGGTATCGCCTGGTCACGGTCGTTTCCGGCCCCGAGGACGCACTCGTTGCCGAGGCGGGTTATGCCGTCTTGCCTGACGGTGACGGTGAATTCGCCCTCACCGTTGCCCCTGGCTGGCGAGGGCGGCGGCTAGGACGCTACCTGCTCGACGCCATTGTTGCCGCCGCGGCGGAACGTGGCGTGCCTAGCCTGCAAGCCGACATCCTGCTGGACAACGCCCGGATGCTTGCCTTAGTCCGCCGCCGCGGCTACATAACTCTCCACCGTGATGAGTTCTCGGATGTGCGGATCGCAATCGATGCCGCCCAACCCGCTCGCCGACGACAACGAGGTAACTCTGAACGCCTGGGGCCAGGCGTGCCGGGCACTCTTGCGCCCTGTCACTCGTGACAACTGGCGTCAAGCGCCCCGCGGACATGGCACTGGCGAACGGCTCGCCTGGCGGAGTGTGGTCGAGGTGACGGCAAATGAACCGACTCCGGCGCAGATCCCGGGCGCTGCGATGGTATTTCCTGGCCGCCAGCGGCATCACCATGACAGCCACTCAAATCGGCGGACTCACTTGAAAGGAGCTGGCACATGGCCGCCCTGACAATCACCATCGAGCCGGACGAGTTCCTGGGACTAAGTGCCCTCGTGGAACTGGAGAAGGTAGCGAATGACGGCGAGGCTGACGTCGTGAGCACAGCGAAGACGCTGACGCGCAGAGCGCTAGCGACAAAGCTGGAGGAACTCGGCCTCCCATGGGCTCCTTCCCCGGAAACAGCGAAGAAGCGTGCAGCCGAACGCGCGGAGCCGGGTGGCGCCCTGCGCACCCTCATGAGAAACGACCGGGTGAAGAAAGGCGCTATCAGCGTCCTTCTGGTCGCAGCATTGGTTGCGCTCTGGGGCGGCTACATCCGGGGATGGCAGTGGACCGGCTTCCGGGCGAACGAGCAGCTGTGGGACTGGCTGCAGCTTCTGCTGCTACCCGTCGTCGTCGGCACTATCCCCCTCTGGATCCAGCACAAGGATTACATCGGCCGAGCCAGGCGCGTCACGTACGTCGCCGTCATCGCGGCCTTCGCGGGGTTCGTTGCTGCCGGCTACCTGATTCCCCTCAGTTGGACTGGCTTCTCCGGCAACACGCTGTGGGACTGGTTTGGACTGATCTTGCTGCCGGTGGCGGTGGCCAGCATGAGAGTCTTGCCGTCGGCCGTTCGCTCGCTACGCCCTTATCACCAGGCAGCCATCGTCTCCATCGCTCTCGGGTGGACCGTCACCATTATCGGCGGCTATGCCTTGAGGTGGACCTGGACGGGCTACGAGGGAAACACGCTCTGGGACTGGCTGCAGCTGCTGCTCTTGCCGTTGGTGCTTCCGACCATCCTGCTGCCGACAGCGCTCAAATGGGTCTCGGGCAATGCCGCCCAGCGCGCCCAGGAGGCGCGTGAGGAGGCGCGGAATTCGCCGTCACCGTCGAGGACTGCGGCCTACAGGAGCGCTGAGCATGTGGCTTAGCTGCCTACGAGCAGCTGTTCACCGCGCGGCCGCTGCTCGCGTCATGGGCTGGGACGCCGGTAACGACGGTGATGACGCGGAAATCTATGAGGTACGCGGTGGCGAGGACGTGGTCATCCGCGTCCTCACCACGCGTGCAACGAATCGGCACCGGCAGGAGGACGGCGTTTCGACTCGCGATACCTTGGCTGGGGTTCTCCGTCCCCCAGCCGCGGACCAACTGCAAGTCGCTCGGCCTTGACGACGAAGCTAGCGAGGAATCGCCGCGACCCCTCCTAGACCGCGACCCCTCCTAGACGGGGGAGACACGGCCTCTTGGCTGCGATCAGAGGTAGGGTCCGCCGCCCTCGCCATCCCTGGCCACCCACTCGACGGCGAGCACGTCCGCCGGGTCCAGAACGTCCCACCCGTCGTCGCGCGAGGTCTCAACGAGCCCGTCGGGACGGAGCCGGACACTGAGCAGCGGATGCTTCTCGTCGTTGATGGTCCACCGCGCGCTGAGCCCCCGGTACACGAGCCTGACCTGCCCTTGCTTGCCGATCACCGGTTCTAGCAGTTCAACGATCACCGTGCCGTCCACAGCACCCACCTTATGTGCCGGGTCTGCGAACCGGCCTGCTCGCCTTCCCGGCTGACAGTTGACGAACGTCACGGTATCGACCACCGGGAAGAGCTCGTCGTCGGATGGCAGCAGCTTCTATTGGCTCGACCCGGGCGTCCTCGCTATCACCGGCTCGGCCATCACTGACTACGGTGGGTCGGTGACGACGAAGGGATGAAACTGACGCGTGTTGAATGAATTGGCATGAGTGGTCATTAGTTGGCTAGAGTTGCTACGTGAACTTGAAAGAGTGGGCGGCGAGCCAGGGCGTGTCGTACGCCACGGCTCGCCGCTGGTACTTAGCTGGCCGGCTGCCGGTACCTGCGTACCAGGGTGGGCGTCTGATCGTGATCGGCGAGCCCGTTCCTGCCGCGCCGGCCGGCGGCGCCGTCGTCCACGCGAGTGTCGTCGGCGGATCAGCGTCCGGACCTAGACCGTCAGGTCGCTCGGGTCACCGAGTGGGCAACCGGGCAGGACATGTCGGTGGACCGGGTGGTGGCAGAGGTCGGATCCGCGTGGAACGGGAATCGCCGCGACTTCCTCTCGGCCTGCTCCGTGACCCGAAGGTGTCGGCGATCGTGGTCGGGCACCGGAACCGGTTCGACGGGGCCAATCCCTCCAATCCCTCCAATTTCGCCGGGCTGGTGACGTCCGGATCTGCCGATGAGCGGTAGTTTGCTCGTGGCCGGAGCTCCTGAAATGCTTCGCTTATGCCCTCCCTTCCAGCGACGTTCGCTGAGGATGTCATCAATCAGCAAGCCCGTGCCCAGTTCGAGGCGTTCCTCGATGAGCACCGCGGTGGGCTCAATTGCTGCCTGGACGGGCTGACCGAGGAGCAGGCTCGCCAGTTGCTGGTGCCTTTTCGGACCATTGCTGGGCCTGGTAAAGCACGCGACCTTCGTTGAGAAGGTCTGGTTTGACGAAGCTGTCACAGGCCGGTCACGTGCTGAGAGCGCGTTTGATGTAGGCATGTTCTAGTTTCTGTTGCGGCACGTCGTTGCTTGGCTGCGCACGTCCCACAGTTCGGTGTTTTCTCGCGCTATAGACG
>Ga0335077_10005354_pt1 | contig 15748 bp, 19 predicted proteins | sample Lox_Sample_31_FD_207151 | JGI IMG/M metagenome (GOLD analysis project Ga0335077, IMG submission 207151) | Soil microbial communities from Loxahatchee National Wildlife Refuge, Florida, United States - Lox_Sample_3.1 | ecosystem: Environmental > Terrestrial > Soil > Wetlands | place: USA...
GGCTGGCGGCGCGAGCGCCGCTGGGGCTTCTCGACCCAGTCGCTCGGCGGCTGGCTCGCCGACCGCGCGAAGGGCCTCGCAGTCTCGGTCGTCCTCACGGCCGCGGCGTGGGCGGCCGCGGTCGCGCTCGCGCGGGCGCTGCCCGGCTGGTGGGCGCCGCCGGCCGGGGCGGCGCTGGCGCTCGCCGTGCTTCTCCTCTCGTTCGTCGCGCCGGTCGTCCTCGAGCCGCTCTTCAACCGCTTCCGTCCGCTCGCGGACGAGGCGCTCGCGGCCGAGCTGCGGTCGCTCGCGGAGCGGGCGGGCGTTCCCGTGCGCGACGTGCTCGTCGCGGATGCGAGCCGGCGCACGGCGAAGGTGAACGCCTACGTCTCCGGGCTCGGGCGCACGCGGCGCGTGGTGCTGTTCGACACGCTGCTGGAGGCCGCCGACCGGCGCGCGGTGCGGGTCGTCGTCGCGCACGAGCTCGGCCACCGGCGCGACCGCCACCCCGCGAAGCTGACGGCGCTCGCGATGGCGGGCGCCGCCGCCGCGGTCGCCGCGATCTGGGCCGCCCTCGGGACGCGGGTCGGATCGCCCGCGACACTGCCCGAGGTTCTCCTGCTCGTGACGGGGCTCGAGCTCGCAGGGCTCCCGGCCGGCTCCGCGCTCTCTCGGCGCTGGGAGCGCGACGCCGACCGCGCCTCCCTCGACCTGAGCGAGGATCCGGACGCGTTCGCCCGCGCGCACCTCGAGCTCGCGCGCCGCAACCTCTCGGATCTCGCACCGCCGCGACTCGCGTATCTGCTCCTCTTCTCGCATCCGACACCGCCCGAGCGGCTCGCCCTCGGCGCCGCGTGGCGTGAGACGCACACATAGAGTCAGGACGTGGCCGAGCTCGACCTGACGGGCAAGCGCGCGATCGTCACCGGCGCCTCGTCGGGCATCGGCCGTGCGACCGCGCACGCGCTCGCGGAGGCGGGAGTGCGCGTCGCCGGCGGCGCGCGGCGCGTCGACCGGCTCGAGACGGAGATCGCGCTGCCGCTCGACGTCACCGATCCCGCCAGCTGCGAGCGGTTCGTCGCCGAGGCGGTCGAGCGGCTCGGCGGGCTCGACATCCTCGTCAACAACGCGGGGCTCGCGCTCGGCCGTGCGCCGTTCGACGAGTCGAGCGAGGAGGACGAGCAGACGGTGTTCGGCGTCAACGTCCTCGGCCTCGTCCGGATGACCCGGCTCTGCCTGCCGCGCTTCGGCGACTGGGGCCACATCGTCAACATGGGCTCCGTCGCCGGCCGGGTCGCCTACGAGGGCGGCGCGACGTACGTGTCCGCGAAGTTCGCCGAGCGCGGCTTCACGTACGCGCTGCGGGAGGATCTGCTCGGGAGGCCGGTCCGGATGACGACGGTCGACCCGGGGCTCGTCGAGACGGAGTTCTCGCTCGTCCGCTTCAAGGGCGATGCCGAGCAGGCGGCCGCCGTCTACCGCGGGGTCGAGGCGATGCGGCCGGAGGACATCGCCGACTGCATCCTCTTCGCGCTCACGCGGCCGTGGCACGTCAATGTCGACGAGATCGTCGTCAAGGCGCGCAACCAGTCGTCGGGCGGGCGTGTCCTCCGCGACGCGTAGCGCCGCTCAGTTGCAAGTTGCAAGTTGCAACTTGGTCATCGGGGCAGCGGCCAGGCGTGCCAGCGCTCCGGCTCCATCCAGGCCGTGAAGCGGCGGCTCTCGCGGTTGCCGTACGGCTTGCCGGTGTAGCGGAGCGCGAGCCGGTCGATGTCTCGCAGGCCCTCGTCCTCCTCGATCGAGACGACACGGCCGAGCAGGCTGACGTGCCGGTACCAGTCGCCCTCGGCGAGCACGGTGAGCGCGACCGCCGGGTTCTCGCGCAGGTAGCCGAGCCGGGCGCGGCTCTCGTCCATGTTGAGCAGGACGCGGCCGTCCTCCCAGTCGTACCAGGTCGCGGCCGTGTGCGGCGAGCCGTCGGGGCGGACGGTGCCGACGACCGCCGGGTTCGGGCGGGCGAGGAACGCGTCTACCTCGGGCGGGACGGGGACGCGCGGCATCTCAGCCGCCCGCCCTCTTGTCGGCCCAGCGCTTGAGCCCGGCGTACGACTGCCAGAACGGTATCGCCTGGCCGTATGCCTCCGCGTCCTCGTCGGAGTCGGAGAGCTCGGCGAGCGCGTGCGCGACGAACTCCTCCTCGGTCGCGCCGCCCGCCACCGAGTCGGCCCAGTCCTCGAGCGAGAGGCGCAGCTGGGCGAGGTGCCGCACGGGATCCTCGGCGACGCCGAAGTGGATGAGCGCGAGCCGCGCGGGCTCGCGGCGCTCGATCTCGTCGAGTGTCCGCTCCCACGCCTCGACGTCGATCTCGGGCGGCGGCGTCGGCGGCATGACGAAGCGGCCGGGAAGGACGCGGACGCCCGCCGCGTCGCCGGCCCAGAGCGTCCCGTCGCGGTCGAGGTAGCAGACGTGGTGCGAGGCGTGGCCGGGCGTGGCGAAGCACTCGAGGCCGAGCACGCGGTCGCCGACCGGGTGGACGTTCTCCTCGGGCACCGGCGCGAGCTCGCCCCAGAGGCTGTCGAACGAGTTGCCGTAGAGCCGGCGCGCGCTGCGCTCGAGCCGCTCGGGGTCGACGAGGTGGGGCGCGCCGACCGGCGAGACGTGGACCTGCAGGCCGGGATGCTCGCGGACGAGCACGCCGGCGGCGCCCGCGTGGTCGAGGTGGATGTGGCTGAGCAGCAGATGGCGGACGTCGCCGAGCTCGAGCCCCCGGGCCGCGAGCCCCTGCTTCAGCGTGCCGACCGTCGTCGCCGGCCCACAGTCGAAGAGCGCCGGACCGTCCTCGGTGTCGAGCAGGTAGCTCGCGATCACGCGCTCGCGCCCGAGGTGGAGGAGGTCGATCGGCTCCGGGGCGGCCATGCCCCGATCCTATGTCGCGTGCGCTCGCGGCCGGGCTACCAGCCGGGCTCCACCACAGGCATCGTCTCGACGTCGATCCGCCGCGTCTGCTTCGGACGCGTCCGCGTCCGCTCGGCCGGGCGCCTGCGCTCGAGCGCGACCGTCGCGCCGTAGCCGAAGGCGGCGCAGAGCAGGGAGAGGACCGCCGAGCCGAGCCCCGCGGTCATCCAGACCGCGCCGAACCCGAACCCGATCACACAACCGACGTACCGCATTGCCGACCCGCGCACCGCCGAACCTCCTCGTCGAGAGAACCGTTGCCCGACGACGATTCGCCGCCGAACGGCCCAGCCCTCCTACGCCTCCGCGTTGCGCTCGCGCGCGGCGGCGAGGATCTGCTCCGCCTCGGCGCGATTCCCCCAGCCGCGCGTCTCCGTCTGCTTCGACGGCTCGAGGTCCTTGTAGCGCTGGAAGAAGTGCTCGATCTCGTCGCGGAGCTCGTTCTGGACGTCGTGGATGTCGGCCACGCGCTCGAATGCCGGATCTCCTTGCGGGACGCAGAGAAGCTTCTCGTCGGGACCCTTCTCGTCGGACATGTGGAAGACGCCGATCGTGCGCACGCGGATGCGGCAACCGGGAAAGGTCGGGTCGGACACGAGCACGAGCGCGTCGATCGGGTCGCCGTCCTCGGCGAGCGTCCCCTCGATGAAGCCGTAGTCGGCTGGATACGACATCGACGTGAACAGCCGCCGGTCGAGGACGATGCCGCCGAGCTTCTCGTCCCACTCGTACTTGTTCCGAGAGCCCGCTGGGATCTCGACGAAGACGACGTCCTCGCTCATCGGGAGCGAGCAGCCGCCGGCACGAGCGCCTGCTCGAGGTCGTCGACGAGGTCGGCCGCGGACTCGATCCCGACCGAGAGCCGCACGAGGCTCGGCGGGGCCGCGAACGGCGCGTCGGCGGTCGCCGCGTGCGTCATCCGCGCCGGGACCTCGATCAGGCTCTCGACGCCGCCGAGCGACTCGGCCAGCCGGAACAGGTGCGTCCGCGCCGCGAGCGACTCGGCCTCCTCCGCCGACTCCGCCAGGAAGGAGACCATGCCGCCGAAGTCGCGCATCTGGCGCGCTGCGATCGCGTGCCCGGGATGGCGCGGCAGACCGGGGTAGAGGACGCGCTCGACGCGCGGGTGCCGCTCGAGCATCGAGGCGACGGCGATCGCGTTCTCGCAGTGCCGCCGCATCCGCAGCGCGAGCGTCTTGATCCCGCGCAGCACGAGCCAGCAGTCGAACGGTCCGGGCACGGCGCCGAGGGACTTTTGGAGGAAGCGGAGCCGCTCGGCGATCGTGGGATCGTTCGTTCCGGCGAAGCCGCCGACGACGTCAGAGTGGCCGCCGAGGTACTTCGTCGTCGAGTGGACGACGACGTCGGCGCCGAGCTCGAGCGGCCGCTGCAGGTACGGCGTCGCGAACGTGTTGTCGACGACGAGCAGCGCGCCCGCCGCATGCGCGGCCTCCGCCGCCGCGCGGATGTCGACGATGTTGAGCATCGGGTTCGACGGCGTCTCGATCCAGACCATCCGCGTCGTCTCGTCGAGGTGCCCGGCGAGGTTCGGGAATTCCTCGGCCGGCAGGTAGTCGAAGCGGTAGCCCTTGGGCTCGTAGACCTGCGACGTCATCCGGTAGACGCCGCCGTAGACGTCGGCGACCAGGACGACGCGGTCGCCCGGGTCGAGCAGGTGGAAGAGCGTCGTGACCGCGCCGAGGCCGGAGGAGTAGGCGACCCCGTGCTCGGCCGACTCGAGCGAGGCGAGCGCCGTCTCGAGGGCGTGCCGGGTCGGATTCGCGACGCGCGAGTAGTCGTAGCCCTTGTGCTCACCGACCGCTTCCTGGACGTAGGTCGACGTCTGGTAGATCGGCGTGATGATCGCGCCGGTCGCCGGATCCGGCTCCTGGCCGACGTGGATCGCGCGCGTCTCGAAGTCCATCAGGTCGATGCTAACCAGCCGGCAAGCTCGCCCAGCGGCTCGCTCAGGTCGAGCGGCTTCTCGCCGGGCTCCCACCAGACGCCCTTGACCGCGAGCTCGCCTGTCTTGCGGTCGAACACGGGCTCGATGCGGCCGACGAGCCGGTCGCCGCGGAGGATCGGGAGGACGTAGTAGCCGAACTCCCGCTTCGCGGCGGGGACGTACATCTCGAGCCGGTAGCGAAAGCCCCAGAGCGCCTCGGCGCGGTCGCGATCCTTGACGAGACCGTCGAAGGGCGACAGGAACGTGACGCGGTCGGGAATCGGGGCGTCCTCCGCCTCCGGGTGCGCGACGAGCTTTCCGCGCTCGAGCTGCACGCCGGCTGCGCGGAAGCGGCGCTCCTCGAAGATCCGCTTCGCCTTCGCCCACGGCACCTTCTCGGTCTCGGGGTACCAGCGCTCGGCGAGATCCCAGAGCCGCTGCTTGCCGCGCCGCCCGACGACCGCGACCTCGCCGCGCGTGTTCAGGAGGCCGAGCATCAGGCCCATCTTCCGCTCGCCCCACCAGTCGTGCGCCTCCCTGCGGTGGCCGGGCGCGTCCTCGATCTCGCGCGAGAGGAGCGGGCCGCGCCGCTCGAGCTCTCGCAGGATGTGACGGCGGAAGGAGGCGTGCTCCTTCAGGTGGGCGACGATACGCAGGTCGAGCGGCCGGTCGCGCCGGCGCATGCGGGCGCGCAGCAGCGGCAGGTCGTCGGCGGGATAGACGAACGCGTTCCACTCCACGAGCTTGCGTTCCTCCCAGAGCAGCCGGTCGAGCTCCGAGACGTCGAACGGCCCGAGCCTGCTCCAGAGGACGAGATGCTGGGGCGGGGCGACGACCGAGATGGGGTCGAGCTGGAGGAGGCCGAGGCGGCGGACGGTCTCGAGGACGCCGCTCGCCGATCCGTCGAGCGCCTGCGCGCGCACCGCGATCCGGCGCGCCTCCTCGACGCCGACCTCACGCATGGCGCACCTCCGCGAGCCCGAGGACGCGCGCGAGCCGCGCCGCCGCCCGCTCGAGGCGCCCGCCGACGTTCCCGCGCACGCCCGGCTCGCGGTGGAAGCGTCGCACGTGGAGGACGCCCTCCGCGCGGTCGGCCTTGAGGTCGGCGCGTCCGACGATGCGGTCGCCGGCGAGCAGAGGCAGGACGTAGTAGCCGTAGGCGCGCTCGTGCTCGCGCTTGTAGACCTCGATCACGTGGCGGAAGGCGAAGAGGCGCTCGAGCAGCGTCCGGTCCCAGAGGAGGTTGTCGAACGGGCAGAGCAAGGTGGGCGGCGCGGCGTCGCCGTCGAGCTCCGCGTCGGCGGCGACGTAGAGCGGCGGCCCGCCGTCGTCCGCGTGCACCTCGCGGAGGAGCCCGTCCTCGACGAGCGCGAGGACATGGTGGTGGAGCCGCGCGCGGCCGCCCTTGAGCCGCCAGTGCTCGCGGATCGCCGGCTCGGTCAGTGCGCCGCGGGCCTGGACGGCGAGGAGTGCGAGCGTCCGGAGCGTCTCGTCCTCGCTCGGCACGGGCGCGTCGAGCGCGCCGCGCGGGATGACCCGCTCCGCGAGGTCGTAGCGGCGCTGGAAGGCCTCGCGCCCCGCGACGACGAGCACGCCGTTGTCCCAGAGCGCCTCGAGCACCATCTTCGCCGGCTTCCAGTTCCACATGTCCGTGCCGTCGCCGCTTCCCTCGAAGTCGCGCGAGCCGAGCGGGCCCTCGGTGCGGATCCGCTCGAGCACCGGCTCGACGAGGTCGCCGTGCTCGAGCATCGCCCGTTCGTGGAAGTGCCAGTGCGCCCCATCCTCCATCGTCCGCCGGAAATGCGGCCACAGCTCGATCGGGAGCAGACAGGCCTCGTGTGCCCAGTACTCGAAGATCCGCCCGGCCGCGATCAGCCGCTGCAGCGTCGCGTCCTCGAAGGCGCCGATCCTGGCGGACAGCGTGAGCCGGTGCGCGCGGTCGACGGCGGAGATCGAGTCGAGCTGGACGGCGGAGAGGCGGCGGATCGCGCCCTCGATCTCCCCCTCCTGTGCGCGCCGGAAGCGGGGCGTGTAGCCCTGAGCCGAGACGACGAGCCGCCTGACGGCGGTGAGGCTTACGGTTGCCGTTCCCATCTCCCCTGTACCTACCAGCTACCGGCGCGTCGGCGTCGCCCGACTCGATAGCCTCACGCCCGTGCCGCGCCCGAGACGCCGCAATCCGTGGGTCGTGACGAGCGAGATCCTGATGTGGATCCTGTTCGCCGCGCTCCTGTTCCCGGCGGGCTTCGCGGGCTGGGCCGTCGGCCACTACACCTCGCTCGGCAAGCCGCCGGCGACCGTGACGGTCACGGCGGCCGCCTCGACTCCCTCGACGCCGACGACGACCGCAGTTGCGACGACGACGTCGACCTCGTCCGGGGGCGCGAACGCCGCCGCCGGAAAAGCGGTCTTCACCGCCAACAGCTGCGCCACCTGTCACACGTTCCAGCCGGCGGGCGCGACCGGGCAGGTCGGCCCCGACCTCGACACGGCGCCGACGGCCTCCGCGAAGCTCGACCACAACATGAACCTGACCGCGTTCGTGAAGCAGTCGATCGTCGACCCGGACGCGTACATCGCGAAGGGCTACAAGGCGAACGTCATGCCGCACACGTTCGGGACGTCGCTCTCGAAGACGCAGCTCGCGGACCTCGTTGCCTTCATCGTCTCCGGCCAGAAGTAGCCCGCGGGCATTCTCCAGATCGTCGCCCGATCGCAACCCACTCGTCGCTCGCTGCGCGGGAGGATTGCAGTGCGATGGGGCTGATGGACTTCCCGGACTTCGACGACGCGCTCCGCAGCCGCCTCGCAAGCGCGCGCGACCGTCTGGCCGAGGAGTTCGAGGGGATTCACGACCGCGAGACGATCAGCGCGACGCTCGACGCCTCGGCGCGAGAGCTGAGCGGCGGCGAGGTGACGGCGTTCCTGCCGATCCTCGTCGAGCGCTTCGCCCGCGAGCGGCTCCGGGCGCAGGCGCAGAGCGCGGGTCGGGTGGCCAAGACGATTCCGGAGGTGCTGTTCGTCAGCCTCACGGGCGGCGGCAGGGCGCAGATCGGAGCTGCCCTGCTCGCGCGCCGGGCCGGCCCTGCCGTCAGCGTCCACTCCGCAGGATCGAACGCGGTCGCGAGCGTCGATCCGAGCGTGCGGGCGGTGCTCGAGGAGGTCGGGGTCGACCTCACGGAGGCGTTCACGAAGCCGATCAGCCCCGAGGTGCTCGCCAGCGCGGACGTCGTGATCACGATGGGGAGGAGCGTCGGCGACTTCGAGATCCCGGAGACCGTCCGCCACCTCGACTGGCGCGTCGGCGACCCTGCGGGGGCCGACGTGGACGAGGCGCGTCGCGTCCGCGACGACATCGAGCGGCGGATCGAGGCGTTCGTCCGCGACGCCCTGCCCGAGCCCGCTCCCGCCGCGTAGAGCGCCGAGACGCCTTCGGCGCTGGGCTCGGAGACGGTGACCCGCGGAGGGGCGCCGGCGTCCTCGGCCCTGCCCCTCCGCGGGCACCGTCCACCTCACCGAGGCGGACTCAGGTGCCGGTTCCCGTGAACGTCAAGCTGAACGGCTGGCCGTTCCAGCTTCCGTTCGTCGACCCGTTGACGGTCCCGGTCGACGTCGGGGAGAAGGCGTAGAACATCTCGCAGAACTTGTGCGGCAAGATGGTCGCGCCCTGGCAGTTTTGTGCGCCGCCGAACACCCCGGCCGCCCCGCCGGCCCCGCTCATGACCTGCGAGACGCCGCTCACGTTCCTCACAGCGGCGCCGGACCGGATCCGTTGGCGATGGTGGCGACGATGCCGGCCGGGGCGGAAGCGAGCAGGATCAGCGCGAGCCGACCCTCCGGCTGACAGTACGAAGTCCACGTGGCATTTCGACCTCCTCGTTCCTCTGGCCGTTGCGCTACGTGCGGACAGAGCGAATGATGAAGGGACCCTGCCTCGTCGTGCGGCCGAGAACTCTCTCACAGAGACGTGCCGACTACAACGGAGCGGCCGAGGTGGTCGCCTCAGGCGCGCGTGCCGCTGACGACGTCGACTACGCGCTCCTGCGCCGTCGCCGGGTAGTCCGCGCCGAGCTTCTCCTCGAGCAGGCGCTTCAGCTCGCCGCTCTCCGCGAGCTCCTGCGTGATGTCGGCGCCGCCGACGAGCTCGCCCTTGACGAACACCTGCGGGATCGTCGGCCAGCCCGACAGCTCCGACAGCTCCTGCCGGATCGACGGGTCGGGGAGGACGTCGACGGCCGTCACCGGCGCGCCCGCCGCCCGCAGCGCCTCGAGCGCGCGGCCCGAGTTTCCGCACATGACGAACTGCGGCGTCCCCTTCATGAAGAGCGCCACCGGCTCGTCGTCGATCACCTGCTTGATCCGCTCGCCCAACTCGCTCATGCCGTCCCCCTCGTCTTGATCCGAAGCTCGTGGATGGTGCCGTCGCGGAGCGGCTCGGCGAGCGCCTCGTTCACGAGGCGGTGCTGGTCGAGCAGCGGCAGCCCGTCGAAGCGCGGGCTCTGCACGGTCACCTGGAAGTGGTCGCCGCCGCCGGTGCGATCCTCGACGCGCAGCTCGGGCGCGTCGGGAAACGCGTCGCGGAGAAGAGATTCGAGGCGCTCGGCGGCCACGAGCGGAGAGTAGCTACGAGCGGTGGGCCAGGAAGTCGAGCAGGTCGCTGCGGGTGAGGACGCCGACCGGCTTCCCCGCGCGCGCGACGACGACGGCGTTCGTCCCGCCGCTCAGCGTCGCGAACACCGCGTCGAGCGTCGACGACGCCTCGACCGCCGCGAGCGGAGGCTGCATCGCCGCTGCGACGTCCTCGTGCACCGCGTCCGGGTTCGCGAACACGCGCTCGAGGAGGGCGCGATCCTGGAGCGAGCCGATCACGTCCGCGAGCGACTCGCACTGTCCGTCGCGGACGACGGGCAGCTGCGAGATGCCATAGCGCTGCATCGCGTCGATGCCCTCGCCGACCTTCGCGTGAGCCGCGATCGTGACGAGCTCGGGCACCTCCCCGCCGTGCCTCGAGCGGAGCAGCTCCTCCACCGTGGGCGTCGGCGCCTGCCGCTCGACGAAGCCGTGCTCGAGCATCCAGTTGTCGTCGTAGAACTTCGACATGTACGACCGGCCCGAGTCGGCCACGACCGCGAGCACGGTCGCCTCCGCAGGCAGCTGCTCGGCCACCCGGATCGCCGCCCAGAGCGTCGACCCGGCCGAACCGCCGGCGAGGATGCCCTCGTCGCGCGCGAGCCGCCGCGCGGTGAGGAACGAGTCGCGGTCGGAGACCCGGACCCACTCATCGACGACGTCGAGGTCGATCGTGTCGGGCCAGGTGTCCTTGCCGATCCCCTCGACGAGATATGGATGGAGCTCGCTGTCGTCGCGGGCGGTGTAGATCGAGCCCTCGGGATCGACGCCGACGATCCTCACCTCGGGCTTGCGCTCGTGGAACCAGCGGCCGACGCCGGAGATCGTCCCGCCGGTGCCGACCGAGATGACGAGCGCGTCGAGCTCGCCGCCGGTCTGCTCCCAGATCTCGGGGGCCGTCACGTCGTAGTGCGCCTGCGGGTTCGCAGTGTTCGAGTACTGGTCGGGCTTGAAGCCGCCCGGGATCTCCTCGGCGAGCCGCGACGAGACGGAGTAGTAGGACTCGGGCGAGTCGTGGTCGACCGCGGTCGGCGTGATCACGACCTCGGCGCCGTACGCACGGAGCATCGAGATCTTCTCCTGGCTCATCTTGTCGGGCATCACGAAGATGCAGCGGTAGCCCTTGCGCGCCGCCGCGATCGCGAGCCCGACGCCGGTGTTGCCGGAGGTCGGCTCGACGATCGTCCCGCCCGGTCTCAGCTTCCCGTCGCGCTCCGCCTGCTCGATCATCGCGAGCCCGATCCGGTCCTTGAGTGAGCCGCCCGGGTTGAGGTACTCGAGCTTCGCGAGGATGCGGGCGCCGCCGGCGGGAGAGAGCCTGTCGAGCCTGACGATCGGCGTGCCGCCGACGAGGTCGAGGATGGTCGGATACTCCCGCGGCATCGGCGGGAAGCCTAGAGCAGTCGGCGGCGTTGGAAGTAGGCATGAAGATCACCGTGATCGGCCGTGGGAACGTCGGCGGCGGCCTTGCGCAACGGTGGCGCGCAGCCGGCCACGACGTGCAGGAGCTCGGCCGCGACGGCGGCGACGCGTCGAACGCGGACGTCCTCCTCGTCGCGGTGCCGTCGACCGCGATCGCGGAGGCGCTCGGGAAGGTGAGCGGCATCGAGGGCAAGCCGGCGATCGACGCGACGAACGCCTTCCGTGGCCGCGACGAGGGCTTCGAGTCGCTCGCGCACGAGGTGCGCTCGATCGTCGGCGGGCCGACGGCGAAGTCGTTCAACCTCAACTTCGCCGCCGTCTACGACGAGATCGACGCCCAGCGCGTGCGGCCGTCGAACATCTACGCGGCCGACGACGAGGCGCGGGAGGTCACGGAGCGGCTGATCCGCGACGCCGGCTACGACCCCGTCTACGCTGGCGGGCTCGACCAGGCGCGGCTGCTCGAGGACGCGCTCGCGCTCCTCTTCGCCGTCAACCAGGCCGGGATGGGCGCGCACTTCTATCGCTTCGCGCCGCCCGGGCAGCTCTAGCCGGCGTAAACCTCCTCCGCCTCGACTGCGACCTCGCTCGAGCGGACGAGGACGAGCGCGGCAAGGACTCCCGCGGCGGAGATCCCGGCCGTGACCCAGAAGGCGAGCGCGTAGCCGCTCGTGAACGCCGCCGCCTGCGAGTGGCCGGTCCGCAACAGGCTCGTCGCGTGCGACACGGCGACGCTCGAGGCGATCGCGATGCCGATCGCCCCGCCCACCTGCTGCGCGGTGTTGAGCAGTCCCGAGGCGAGCCCTGCCTCCCGCTCGCCGACGCCGGCGAGCGCGGCGATCGAGACCGGGATGAAGGCGAGCGCGAGGCCGAACCCGAACATGAGGTAGCCGCCGAGCAGGTCGCCGACGTACGTTCCGTGCACGGGGATCTGGGCATACCAGATCAACGCTCCCGTGTTGAGCGCGAGCCCGGCCACCATGACCGGCTTCGGCCCGAAGCGGGTGGAGAGCGCCTGCGAGAGCGCGGCGACGAGCACCGTCGTTCCCGCGGTCGCGAGGAACGTGATCCCGGTCTTCAGCGGCGAGTAGCCGAGGACGTTCTGGACGTAGAGCGTGAGGAGGAAGAAGTCGGCGAAGATCGACGCGCCGAGCAGGAGCCCGACGGCGTTCGCGCCGGCGAGCGTGCGGATGCGGAAGATCGAGAGGGGCATCAGCGGGTGTTCGACGCGCGTCTCCCAGACGACGAAGAAGACGATCAGGAGCGCAGCCGCGGCGAGCAGGCCGATCGTCGTCGCATCGCTCCAGCCGTCCACCGGAGCCTTCGAGATCGCGTAGACGAGCAGCGCGAGCCCGCCCGTGACCGCCGACGCGCCGACGGCGTCGAACTCCCGTGCGATGTCCGGAGCGCGGCTCTCGCGCACGACGCCCGGCGCGAGCGCGAGGACGAGCGCGCCGACCGGCACGTTGACGAAGAAGATCCACTCCCAGCCGGCGTAGCGGGTGAGGATCCCGCCGAAGAGCACGCCGGCCGCGGCGCCGCTACCGCCCATCGCGCCCCAGATTCCGAGCGCCTTGTTTCGCTCGGCGCCCTCCTCGAACGTCGTCGTGATGATCGACAGCGTCGCCGGGGAGACGATCGCGGCTCCGAACCCCTGCACGGCGCGCGCGGCGACGAGCACGCCGGTCGACCCGGAGAGGCCGCAGACGAGCGAGGCGATCGAGAAGATCGTCACCCCGACGAGGAACAGGCGCTTGCGGCCGAGGATGTCGCCGGCCCGCCCGCCGAGGAGCAGGAAGCCGCCGAACGTGATCGCGTAGGCGGTGATCACCCACTGCAGCCCGGTCTGGGAGAAGTGCAGGCTGCGCCCGATCGACGGGAGCGCGACGTTGACGATCGAGACGTCGAGCACCGTCATGAAGAAGGCGACGCAGACGAGTGCGAGGGCTTGCCAGCGACGCGGATCCGGTGCGGCCATGTTCGTCTCCTCCGAAGGTCGGTTGCGGGAGGGAACGTGCCAGATGCTGCGACTATTTCCCAGGCCGCTACTTCCGGGGCCGCCGCTCGGGAGGGCTGATCCCGAGGACGAAGCTGCCGGCGAGCCCGGCACGCTGGCGTACGGTGAGGCCGCGCCCGGGCCCGGCCGAGAGCGCGCGCCACAGCACGGCCGCCCCGGCGAGCGTGACCGCGCCCGGAAGGGCGACCCACAGCCAGGAGAGCCCCCCGCCGACGCGCTCGATCGTGAGCGAGATCCCGACGAAGAGCGCGACGCCGCCGACCGTGAAGAGGAGCGTTCCCGCCAGCCAGAGCCGCGACGTGAGCCGGCCGGCGGGCGCCGCTCCTTCCACGGTGATCCGAGCCAGCTCGCGCGGCACGTAGCGGACGAGGCGGGGCGACTCGACGCGGACGACGCGCGCGTCGACCGCCGGCCACTCGCGCTCCTCCCGGAGGACGATCCGCCGCGGCCGCAGCTCAACGCGCTCGACCGCCTCGAGCGGCACCGCCCGCACCGCGCCGCCGGCGTCGACGAGGAGCACGAGCCCGCGGTCGGTCCGATTCACCGCAGCCACCCGTCCGCTTCCCACGCTGAACCCCTCCAGCCCCGCGTCGCCGCTCGCCGCCGACGGGATCTCGTACGTCACGGGCTAGGAGACCTCCTAGTGCCGGAAGTGGCGGCGGCCGGTGAACACCATCGCCGCGCCCGCCTGCTCGGCGGCCGCGATCACGTCCGCGTCGCCGCGGCGCGAGCCTCCCGGCTGGACGATGGCCGTCGCGCCCGCGTCGAGCGCGAGCTGCGGCCCGTCGCGGAAGGGGAAGAAGGCGTCGGAGGCGAGCGCCGAGCCGGCGATGTCGTGGCCGAAGCGCTCCGCCTTCTCGATCGCGATCTGCACCGCGTCGACGCGGCTCATCTGGCCGGCGCCGATCCCGATCGTCGCGAGATCCTTCGCGAGGACGATCGCGTTCGAGGCGACGTGCTTGCAGACGCGCCAGGCGAAGACGAGGTCGCCCCACTGCGGTTCCGCCACCTTGCCGGCGACGACCGTCCAGCCCTCGCGGTCGTCGATCTCGGCGTCGGAGTCCTGGACGAGCATCCCGCCGAGCACCCGCTTGTACTGGCGCTCGCCGGGCTCGCCGGCGCGGCGCTCGCGGTCGACGAGGATCCGCGTGTTCTTCTTCCGCTGCAGCGCCTCGAGCCCCGCGTCCGAGTAGCCGGGCGCGAAGAGGACCTCGACGAACTGCTCGGCGAGCTTCTCCCCGAGGCGCCCGTCGACGTCGCGGTTGAGCACGACGATGCCGCCGTAGGCCGACGTCGGGTCCGATGCGAGCGCCTTGTCGTACGCCTCCTCGACCGTCGCGCCGATCGCGACGCCGCACGGGTTCGCGTGCTTCACGATCACGCACGCCGGCAGTGCGAACTCGCGCGCGACGGCGCGGGCGCCGGAGAGGTCGTTGAGGTTGTTGAACGAGAGCTCCTTCCCGTGCAGCTGCTCGACGCGCGAGAGGAGGTGGCGGCGGACGCCGCGCTCGGCGTAGTACGCGGCCCGCTGGTGCGGGTTCTCGCCGTACGCGAGGCCGGTCACCTTCTCGAGCGCGATCACGAGCGAGTCGGGGAAGGTGTCGCGCGCGCCGAACCAGGTCGCGATCGCAGCCTCGTAGGCGGCCGTGTGGGCGAACGCCTCGGCCGCGAGGCGGCGGCGCGTCTCGGCGGAGAGGCCGCCGTCGCGACGGAGCTCGGCGAGGACGGGCCCGTACTGGTCGCGCCGGCAGACGGGCGCGCAATGGGCGAAGTTCTTCGCCGCCCCTCGTAGCATCGACGGGCCGCCGATGTCGATCATCTCGACCGCCTCGGCCTCGCTCACGCCCTTCCGCGCCGCCACCTCCTCGAACGGGTAGAGATTGACGCAGACGAGGTCGAACGGCTCGATCCCGTGCTCCGCGAGCGTGGCCACGTCCTCCTCGTCGTCGCGGCGGGCGAGGATTCCGGCGTGGACGCGCGGGTGGAGCGTCTTCACGCGGCCGCCGAGCATCTCCGGCGAGTCGGTCAGCTCCTCGACGCGCTCGACGGGGAGGCCGATCGCCTCGAGCGCAGCCGCCGTCTTCCCGCTCGCGACGAGCTGCCAGCCGAGCGAGACGAGCCCGCGCGCGAACTCGTCGAGGCCCTCCTTGTCCCAGGTCGAGACTAGCGCTCGCACAGCTCCCTCACCGTCTCGGGGAGCAGCCGGTGCTCCACCTGCTTGATCCGTTCGTGCAGCGACTCCGGCGTGTCGTCTGGAAGGACGGGGACGCGCTCCTGCGCGAGGACGGGCCCGGTGTCGATCCCCTCGTCGACGAGGTGCACCGTCGCGCCCGACTCTCCGACGCCCGCGGCGAGCTGCTGCTCGATCGCGTGTGCGCCGGGGAACTCCGGCAGCAGCGACGGGTGGACGTTGACGACGGCGCCGGGAAAGCGCTCGAGAAAGGCGGGCGTGAGGAGATGCATGTAGCCGGCGAGGACGACGAGGCGGACGCCGTGCTCCTCGAGCCAGTCGGCCATCGCGGCGTCACGGGCGGCGCGGTCCGGATGGTCGGCGAGCTCGAATGCCGCGGCCGGGACTCCGTTGGCGCGCGCGAGCGCCGGTGCATCGCGCCGGTTGCTCGCGACGGCGACCACCGGGAGGCCGGCGTCGAGCAGCGCCTGGAGGTTCGTTCCCTCGCCGCTGACGAGCACGCCGATCACGCGATCCGCCCGATCACGAGCTCGTCGGGCTGCGGCTCTGCAACCACCGCGCAGAAGCCGATCCCGAGGTTGAAGACGCGGCGCAGCTCGACCTCCTCGAC
>Ga0335077_10005355_pt1 | contig 15747 bp, 13 predicted proteins | sample Lox_Sample_31_FD_207151 | JGI IMG/M metagenome (GOLD analysis project Ga0335077, IMG submission 207151) | Soil microbial communities from Loxahatchee National Wildlife Refuge, Florida, United States - Lox_Sample_3.1 | ecosystem: Environmental > Terrestrial > Soil > Wetlands | place: USA...
TGGTGAACGGGTACACCGTCAATGTGCCTAGCAGTTCATCGAGGAAGGATTGACGGCGCAAACGCAGGGCGGGAGTATTGGCGCGATAGAGGCCGTGCATGAGTTCAGTCAGGCCGATCGCGGAGAGTGCCGCGTCTTGATCGCCTGTGTGTGCGATCAGCCGCCCGATCATCCGTTCGACGGTTTCCCCGCGTCGTTCTGCGTCAATCACTACGCTAGAGTCAAGAATCAGTCCCATACCGGCGGGTTGAGTGGTTCGCGGTGGCTCTCAATCGCGGCTTCCACATCTTTGGCAAAGTCTCCATCGAGGGTCGCAGAGGAGTTATGTTCCCGAGCCAGGCGAAGAGACTCCGAGAGCAGACGCACATAAGGCTCCGCTGGGCGCATTACGGCCACAGGCCGCGCATTTTCTTCGATGACTACTTCGGCACCAGCGCGCACGCGGCTGATGACCGAAGCGAAGTCGCCCGCCGCTTCCGCCTCCGAAATATGAATCACATGCTTTGCCATACCGCCATTCTACACCCAGCGCCGATTTCGAGCTGTGCGAAGGTCCGAAAATCATACCCGCATCGTCAAGAGCCGCACTTTGGCGCGTTCGGATTAAGGACGATCTCCACCGGAAAAGGCTCTGTTAGTACGTAACTTCGAAGGAGCAGCCCCGAAGATTTCCACCTTTCCTGCCAAATAGGAAGCTCTTTGTCGCCCGATGGAAATGAATTGGGGAGTGGAAGAAACTCAAGCTGGAGCCAGTATTTCCCGGGCCTAAACTGCTCGTGCGCATTGTCATTCGGGTCAGCAGTCGCAGGAATCGCGGTAGCCAGGATTTTTGCCGTCCGCTTCTCTTGCGGTCTTATGACAATGAAGTCACTGATACGAGGTTTCGCATTCTTTCCGTTGGCACCAAACTCCTGATCCATTACGAACACATACTTCCTATCTCTCGCATCGGTTGGCGACAGTGCGACGGCAACGCTTCGGACTACATCGACTCTTTTCGGAAGGAGGATTGCCGAATCTGACCGGTTTTCAACTTGGAAGTGTCCGCCGACATAGACGTCGTATCGTTCACTTTGGTCGCGACGACACTCGTGGATTGACGTAGATAACACGCCAACGTGGACCATTTGGGTCTGCGCCAGCGTCGGCGTCGGCGCCAGCGCCAACACGAGTAGCACGAGTAGCAGCGTCGTTTTCCTTTTCATTTCCTTAATTGTGCATCCCCGAAACATGCCCTTATCAACATAAGGGAATTGTTTTCGTTGACCGCTTCTAGGCCCGGGCCGGCATCGGGTTTGAAACCTGTCGCTGGGAAATGGTGCGCCAGTTCGTGAAGCATCAGGAACGCCATCAGCGACTCGGAATAGCCAAAGTCGTACCTCGGGTTCAGTCCGTAACGGTTCGGTGATCGCCATATTGGATCTTTGTTGTCGAAGACGCCCGAGGCCGTGTTGAATTCGGTTTTGTCGCTATCGGTCCACGGGTGGGCTAATACATCGGGCCTCTTCTTGTCGGTGAATACACCCCATTGAATGGTTGCGAGTTGCTTCGCAGCGTCCTCCTCACAGCCAAAGAATTTCGCGCAATCGCCTCCTTTCAATCTCTTAAGCGCCGCGCGGTATCCGATAGCGATGGCGTCGGCCTGATCTTTGCCGACACCGGGAAGAAGCGCCGGCATCGGCTTCTCCTTCTTCTGCTTATTAAGGCCTGGTGGGTCTAGATAGCCCGACGGCTCGTTATCTACGTACGCATACATCGACCGAGTGGCACCCAACACGTTCGGGTCTTCGCTGACGAATCTACCACTCGCCGGATCGCAGTATCTGGCGCGGTAGTACGACGCCTGTGGTTCTGGTGCCAGTTCTTCCAAGCTGCTGGCTGCCCGTGAGGCCAGACAGGACTCTGCCCGCGCTACTTGCAGGTTCATCGAGGTCATCAAGTGAATTTTACGTTCTGAATAAACCACTCGTGCAGCAATATCGGGCTGCAGTGTGCCTATTCAGGCTAGTCTATTGGGGAATCAGCTCAAATCTCGCGAGGCGTCGACTCCGCCGGATGTTCTAAGTCATCCGATCGTTGGATCGTTTCTAGTCTTCCGTTTCCTGCGTCACAATATGAATGTCCACCGGCGGCGATTCGCGCAGAAAGCGATGCACGGCCGAGAGATAGAGATACAGCCCGCGCCGCAAGGTACTGGAGAGCATCAGGGTTTGGGGTGGCTGGCGTCGAGGTCGAGGTTGAGTTCGAGGACGTTGACGCGCGGCTCGCCGAAGATGCCGAATTGCCTTCCTAAAGTGTGTTGTGCCACCAGTGCCCGCAGGTCTGACTCGCTGATGTGGCGGGCGCGGGCAACGCGGGGAATTTGAAACTCGGCGGCGGCCGGGGAGATGTCGGGATCGAGGCCGGAGCCGGACACGGTCACCAAGTCGACGGGAATCGGCTGCGATGGATTCTCTGCGTGCAGTTTTTGTACGTCGCCACTGACGCGGTCGATCAGCGCCTTATTTGTGGGGCCGAGATTATTGCTGCCACTTGCGGTGGGATCGTACCCCGTCCCTGCGGCAGATGGGCGGGAATGAAAATAATCAGGCCCGGCGAAATTCTGGCCGATGATACGCGAGCCGATGATTTTGCCATTTCTTTCGATGAGCTGACCATTGGCCTTTGCCGGGAATAGCAGCTGGGAGAGGCCGGTAACGACAAGCGGGTAGATGAGGCCAAAAATGACGGTGGTGACGAGAGTGAACCAAATGGCGATAACGAAATTCTTTTTCATGTTTCCCTCTAGGCCATACGGAGATATTGCAGAAGCACGTCGATGAGTTTGATTCCGATGAATGGGGCGATAATTCCGCCGACGCCATAGACGAGCAGGTTGCGCCGCAAGAGTGCGGCTGCACCGACCGGACGGTAACGCACGCCGCGGAGCGCCAGCGGGATGAGCGCGATGATGATGAGCGCGTTGAAAATGACGGCGGACAGAATGGCCGACTCGGGAGTGCGCAGGCGCATGATGTTCAGAATGTTCAGCACCGGAAACGCGCCGGCAAACATCGCCGGGATGATGGCGAAGTATTTGGCGACATCGTTGGCGACGGAGAAGGTAGTAAGCGCGCCGCGAGTGATGAGTAACTGTTTGCCGATTTCGACGATTTCAATGAGCTTGGTGGGGTTGGAGTCAAGGTCCACCATGTTGCCGGCTTCCTTGGCGGCTTGCGTGCCGGTGTTCATGGCGACGCCAACGTCCGCTTGCGCGAGAGCAGGAGCGTCGTTGGTGCCGTCCCCGGTCATGGCCACGAGTTTGCCTTTGCCTTGTTCGCGCTTTATAAGGGCCATCTTGTCTTCGGGCTTGGCTTCGGCGAGGAAATCGTCCACGCCGGCCTGACGGGCGATGGCGGCCGCGGTGAGCGGATTGTCGCCGGTGATCATCATGGTGCGGATGCCCATAGCGCGGAGATGGTCGAAGCGCTCGCGCATACCGCCCTTGACGATGTCGGTCAGCGCAATGGCTCCGAGAACTCGCCGGTTTTCCGCGACCAGCAGCGGGGTGCCGCCGGAATTGGAGATTTCCTCGACCTTAGACTTGAGTTCGGCGGGTACGCCATTGCCGCTTGCGTCGATGAAACGCGCGATGGCCTCGGGAGCCCCTTTGCGGATTTCCCGGCCGTCCATATCCACTCCGGACATGCGAGTCTGTGCCGAGAAGGGGACGAAAGTGGTTTCGTGAGAAGCGAGCTCCCGGCCGCGCAGGCGATAACGTTCTTTAGCCAACACGACAATCGAACGGCCCTCGGGAGTCTCGTCCGCCAAGGAAGAAAGCTGCGCAGCATCAGCTAGATATTCGTGGTCGATGCCGGGTGCGGGATAGAGCTCCGTCGCCGCGCGGTTGCCGAGAGTGATGGTACCGGTTTTGTCGAGCAGGAGCACGTCCACGTCGCCGGAGGCCTCGACGGCGCGGCCAGACATAGCGATGACGTTGCGCTGGATCAAGCGGTCCATGCCGGCAATGCCGATGGCCGAGAGCAGGCCCCCGATGGTGGTCGGAATCAGGCAAACGAGCAGGGAGACCAACACGAAAATGTTCTGGCGAGCGCCGGAATAAACCGCGAAGGGCTGCAAGGTAACGACGGCCAGCAAAAAGATGATGGTGAGGCCTGCCAGCAAGATGTTCAGCGCGATTTCGTTGGGCGTTTTCTGACGCGAAGCGCCTTCCACCAGCTTGATCATGCGATCGAGGAAGGTTTCCCCGGGATTTGAAGTGATCTTTACCTTGATTTGGTCGGAGAGCACGCGTGTGCCGCCGGTGACCGCGCAGCGGTCACCGCCCGATTCGCGGATCACGGGAGCGGATTCGCCGGTGATGGCCGATTCGTCGACAGACGCAACGCCTTCGATCACCTCGCCATCGCCGGGAATGAAATTGCCGGCCACGACCACGACGATGTCACCAGAGCGCAGCTTGGAACTGACCACTTCCTCGGTGGAGCCGTCCGCGCGCAAGCGATGCGCCTGGGTCTCCGCGCGGGCTTTGCGCAGCGTGTCGGCTTGCGCTTTGCCGCGGCCTTCGGCCATGGCTTCGGCGAAGTTGGCGAAAAGGACGGTGAACCAGAGCCACAGCGTAATCTGGAGTTCAAAGCCGAACGCCCCGGCGTGGTGCGCGGCGTTCCAGACGAGTTGAATGGTGGTGAGCACGGCACCGACTTCGACGACGAACATGACCGGGTTTTTGGCCAGCGTTCGCGGCTCCAGTTTGCGGAAGGAATCGACGACGGCTCGCGAAAGGATCGCGCTGTCGGCGAGAGACTTCTTCCTGATTTGGCTGATTTCCGATACCGGGTCCATTTAGGCACCAAAAACCTTTCCTGCGTGCATGAGCAGATGTTCAAGAATCGGCCCAAGACTGAGAGCCGGGAAAAAGGTGAGCGCGCCGACGATCAAGATGGTGCTAACCAGGAGAACGGCGAAGAGCGGGCCGGTGACGGGAAACGTCCCGGCAGATTCCGGAACGATTTTCTTCCGCGCCAGACTTCCCGCGATGGCGAGAATTGGAATCTGCATGAGGAAGCGGCCGAAGAGTTGTGCGGTGGCGGTGGTGGTGTTGTACCAGATCGTATTGGCGTTCAAGCCGCCGAACGCAGAACCGTTATTGCCGGTGGAGGAAACGTAGGCATAGAGGACTTGCGAAAGGCCGTGGGGGCCGGGGTTGGAGATGCTGGAGAGGCCATACGGCTTGACCACAGCGACGGCGGTGAAGCCAAGAATCGTAAAGGTCAGGATGAGCACCGCGAGCATGGCCATCTTGACGTCGTAGGATTCGATCTTTTTACCGAGATATTCGGGCGTGCGGCCCACCATCAATCCGGCGATGAACACGGCCAGGACGATGAACACGAACATGCCATAAAGTCCGGCCCCGACGCCCCCGAAAACAATTTCGCCAAGCATGATGTTGACGAGGGGAACCATGCCGCCGAGGGGCGTGAAGGAGTCGTGCTGGCCGTTGACGGCGCCGCAACTCGCATCCGTGGTCACCGTGGCAAAGAGCGCGGAATTAGCAATGCCAAAGCGGACTTCTTTTCCTTCCATGTTTCCGCCGGACTGCAACGCGGAGACGTGCTGATCGGTGCCGGCAAGCAATGGATTGCCGCGGGATTCGGCCCAAAAGGCCGTCGTGACACCGGCGAGGAACAGGAAAGCCATCGCACCCCACACGGCCCAGCCATGGCGCCGCGAGCCGGTCATGCGCCCCAGCGTGTAGGTGAGGCCCGAAGGAATCGCAAATATCAAGAACATCTCGAGGAAATTCGAGAAGGGTGTGGGATTTTCGAAAGGATGAGCGCTGTTGGCGCCAAAGAAGCCGCCGCCGTTGGTGCCCAATTCCTTGATCACTTCCTGCGAGGCAACCGGCCCCTGGGCGATGACCTGCTGGGTCACATTTTGCGTGGTGGTCTTGCCGTCGGCGCCGGTCACTTGCGTCGTGTATGGCTGCATCAGGTCAGCGGTCGTGTAGGGTTTGAGGTTCTGCACCACGCCCTGCGAGACCAGGGCGAGCGCGCCCACAAGGCAAAACGGCAGCAGTACCCAGAGCAGACACCGGGTGGTGTCAACCCAGAAGTTTCCGAGTTTGTTGGTCTCTTTTCGCGCGATGCCGCGAATCACCACAATGGCCAAGACGATGCCGACCGCGGCGGATGCGAAGTTGTGATACGCAAGGCCGGCCATTTGCGTGAGATAGCTCATGGTGGATTCGCCGCTGTAGGCCTGCCAGTTCGTGTTGGTGGTGAACGAGGCGGCCGTGGCAAAGGCCAAGCCGGGGTCAACGTTGGAGAATTTTTGCGGATTGAAGGGGAGCCACTTCTGCGTCCGCTCGATGAGGTAGAGCAGAGTCATGGACACGGCGCTGAAAAGAAGCATAGCGACGGCATATTCCGTCCAGCGCATCTCCCGTTTTTCGTCCACACCCGTGAGGCGATAGATGAGCCGTTCTACTGGCCTCAGGATCCGATCAAGGAACGTCTTCTCGTGACTGAAGACCCTTGCCATGTAAATGCCGAGTGGCTTCGTGATGGCGAAAATCAGCACCAAATAGAACAGGATTTGAAACCAGCCATTGGCGCTCATGGTTAGAACTCCTCTGCTCTAAGCAAGGCGTAGAGCAGGTACCCGCACAAAAGAACTGAAACAAGCAGCAGCAGTCCGTCTCCGAGAGTCATACGAGTACTCCTATTGCAGGCGTTCGCAAGCGCGAACATAGAGGATCGCGACGATGAAAAACACCGCCGTAGCAGCGATAAAAATCACATCCAACATAGTTATGCCTTCCTCCTACCGCTGTACCAACTGAAAGCCGAGCCCACGCAAGACCTGCTTCAGCTTTTCACAGGCTTTTACGTAGACGATGGCGAGCAGAAAAAAGTGATGGTCAGGGCGCTCCTTTGCTACGGGGCCTGCGAGAGAATCGCAGGCCTCAGGTCCGACACAGCGAATCGGCGCATAGCGACACCAGCCTGTGGCAGGCAAACGAACGGTCGCCCGGCGTGGCGGAGTTGTCAGCGCGGGATTCGCAGGACCAGAAGAGATTATAGGGCGGGGCCTTAGAAAGAGGTGAAGCGGGCCTAAAGATTTTGTGAGGAGGGGGAAAAGCGAGAGGAGTGCGCGGGGGCACAAGATTTGTGAGGGTTGCCGAGGTGGAGAGCAGCATTCCTTCGCGCATGCTCAGGATAGCTGAGCCCTCGCGACTGGAGACGGGCTGAAGCCCGCCCCTGAGGTGTGCGTGGCCAGGCGCCTACCGCCCACATTGTGCCGAGATGCGGCGCACCGGGCTGCGGCCCCTGCAAAACAAGGATGCGGCGCTCGGTTCAGACGGGGAGGCGGAGTTTGGCTTCGCAGCCGCGGGCGTCGCGGCGGTTTTGCAGGGTGAGGGTGCCGCCGTGGGCCTCGGCAATCTGGCGGCTGAGGACGAGACCGATGCCGGAGCCGCCGGGCTTGGTGGTGAAGAAGGGAACAAAGAGGTTGGAGGTGTTGGTGAGGCCGGGCCCTTCGTCCAAGACGGAGACTTCGAGAAAGCTGCTGAAGCGCGACCAGGTGACTTGCACGCCGCCGCCGGTTTCGTGCGCAGCATCGGCGGCGTTGTGAATGAGATTGATGAGCAACTGTTCGAGCTGGTCGGCGTCCGCCGGAATAACGGCGGGAGGGCCTTTTTTCAGGCGCACTTTGGCACGCGCCTCCAGATTGGCCACGCGGGTGATGAGCTCGGTGACGTTCACCGGAGCGAGCTTGGGCTGGGGAAGACGAGCGAGCTTGGCGTAGGCGGCCATGAAACGGCCGAGGGCTTCGGTGCGGGAACGGATGATGCTGATGCCGCTGCGCATGTCTTCCATGACGGAGGAGGCAGCGCCGCCTTGCAGTTCGGGGATGGATTGCGTGCTGCTCAGTTCGCTTTCGAGGCTTTGCGCCACGGATTGAATGGGAGCGAGGGAATTGTTCAGCTCGTGCCCGAGCACGCGAATGAGGCGCTGCCAGGCCTGGCGCTCTTCGTCGCGAAGGGCGCGGCTTAAATCACTGAGGACCACGAGTTGATGCGGCAAGCCGCCCTGGCGGAAAGAGCCACGGCGAACGCCCCAGCGGCCGGAGCCACCGGGAAAGCTCAATTCCATGGTTGCGGCGGGTTCGCCTTCGAGACAGGCGGCGAGGCCAAGTTCGGCGGCGGTGAGGCCGAGGAGGCGCTCGCTGGGCCGGTTCATCAAGCGCTCGCCGGCGCGATTAACGAGGCGGAGCTGGGAGAGATTGTCGAAGGTGAAGATGGCGACGTCAATTTCTTCCATGACGGCGCGAAGGAGGCCGGTGGCTTCAAGGGCGCCGAGACGCTGGGCGCGCAGAGTTTCGCTGAGGGCGTTGACCTCGATCATGACTTCGCCGAGGGCGTCGTCGGAACTAGCCTCGCGCGCACGGAAAGAGAAATCCTCTTCGCGCATGGCGGAGAGCAAGTTGGAGAGCGTTTGGAGGGAGAAGACGACGCGCTGACGCAAAGAGAGAGCGAAGCCGAGCCAAAGGCTGACGATGAAGAAGGTGAGGGTCCAAGCCATGCGGGGAGAATGCGAGCCGTTCCAGAGAAGGATCAGTGCGATGACGGAACCGGGTAGCCCCGCCGCGAGCGCCAAGAGCTGGATGCGGCGTTCGTACGTGAGGCGTTTCATTCCAATCCGTGTTTTTGCAGGCGGCGATACATCGCGCTGCGGCTGAGTCCGAGGGCCTTGGCAGCCTGGCTGACGTTACCGTCGTGACGCGCCAAGGTGCGTTGAATGAGATGGCGTTCCACTTCGTCGAGGCTCATTTCCTCCAGGCGCGCGGTGCCGGCGGGGCCGGGGCGCAAGCCGAGGTCGGCGGAGCGAACGAGCGAACCCTGGGCGAGCAAGACACCGCGCTCGACGGCGTGATCGAGTTCGCGCACATTGCCGGGCCAGGGATGTTCCTGGAGAAGCTGCGCGGCGCCGGGGTCGAATCCGGAGATGTTTTTGCGGTAACGCTGCGAATAACCGCGCAGGAAATGATGAGCGAGGAGGGAGATGTCTTCGCGGCGGTCGCGCAGCGGCGGGAGATGAATTTCGATGGTGTTGAGGCGGAAGAGGAGATCCTGACGGAAGCGGCCGGAGGCGGCTTCGGAAGTGACGTCGGCGTTGGTGGCGGCCAAGACGCGGACGTTGACGCGGCGCGTGGAAGAGGAGCCGACGCGTTCGAGCTCGCCGGTTTCGAGGACGCGGAGAAGTTTGGCCTGAAGGTTGAGAGGGACGTTGGCGATTTCGTCGAGAAAAAGGGTGCTGCCTTCGGCGAGTTCGAAGCGGCCGACGCGATCGGTGCGCGCGTCGGTGAAAGCGCCTTTGACGTGGCCGAAGAGTTCGCTTTCGAACAGGCCCTCGCTGAGGCCGCCGGCGTTGACGGTGACCATGGGCTTGCCGGAACGTGGGGAAAGGGCATGCAGCGTTTGTGCGACGACTTCTTTGCCGGTGCCGTGCTCGCCGGTGATCAAGACGCTGGCGTCGGACGGGCCAACGCGTCCGATCATCTCGAGGACGGGTTGCATCACGGCGGAGTCCGCGATGAGCGTGGGACGGGACTCGGCGCGCAAGAGGCGGTTTTCGGCTTCGAGACGGGAGGCGTGGCGCAAAGCATTGCGCAAATCAATCTGCGTGCGAATGATCGTCAGCAGGCGCGCGTTGTCCCAGGGCTTTTGCATGAAATCGCGGGCGCCGCGGCGCATGGCCTCGACGGCCACTTCGACGCTGCCCCAAGCGGTCATGACGATGACGGGGAGGGTCGAATCCTGGGCCTGAATCTGGCTGAGCAGGTCGAGGCCTTCCTGGCCGGAAGTAGTGTCGCGGGCGTAGTTGAGGTCCATCAATACGGCGTCAAATTCGCGCGCTGCAATGGCGGCGAGGACTTCCGTGGGGGAGGCGGCTAATTGAGTCTCGTAGTTTTCGCGCTTAAGCAGAAGCCGCAAAGCGTCGCGGATGTCCGCTTGATCGTCGGCCACAAGGACACGATAGGGGTGGGTCGTCGGGTTTTTCATTCGAATTGAAGAATAAGCTCGATTTTAGAGGACATCCTCTACAACCAAGATCGCCTGGAGCCCTGGCAGCGGCTAGCCCACCTTGGCCGGCGCGCCCGCCGCCGCCGTTTCGCTGACCACCCAGCCGTCCTTCAGTTGGACAATGCGGTGGCCATAGGCGGCATTTTTCTCCGAGTGGGTGACCTGAATGATGGTGGTGCCGGCCTCGTTGAGCCGCCGGAAGAGTTCCATGATTTCTTCGCCTTGCGCGGAGTGCAAGTTGCCGGTGGGTTCGTCGGCCAGAATGAGTTTGGGGCTTTGAATGACGGCGCGCGCAACGCCGACAAGTTGCTGCTGCCCGCCGGAGAGCTGGCTGGGGAAGAGGTCTTTTTTGCCGACGATATTGAAGCGATCGAGAATGTCGCAGACGAGGCTGACGCGCTCTTTGTGGGGGACGTTTTTGTAGGAGAGGGGAATTTCGAGATTCTCGAAGACGGTCAAGTTGTCGATGAGGTGGTAGCTTTGGAAAACGAAGCCGATGTTGGCTTTGTGGAGCTCGTTGCGTTTTTTGACGTTCAGGCGGTGGACGGGCTCGGTGTTGAAATAGTATTCGCCGGTCCAAGCGCCATCGAGCATGCCAATAATGCTCAGCAGGGTGGATTTGCCGGCACCGGAGGGTCCCATGAAGGTCACAAACTCGCCGGGAAAGATTTCCAGGGCGACGCGCCGGAGGACATAAAACTTGCTGCCGCCTGCCTCGTAGACTTTCTCCAAGTTTCGCAACTGAATCAGAGGTTCCACTCTAGCTCCTCGCGCGCTACTGACTTGACGCGCCAAAACTTATTCTGTTTCGAGACTATCACAACTCAACAAAAGCAGGCTCGCCAGGGTGCGCGAGCCTGCGGAGGCTGCGGGGACAGGCAAGACGGCACTGCGAGCCCCATTAGGGCGCCGGCAGGTCCTCATTCGTGGCGCAAAGCAGCAATGGGATCGAGGCGCACAGCCCGCCGTGCGGGGAGATAGCAAGCCAGGGTGGCCACAGCGGCGAGGAGCAGCGGCAGGGCCACAAAGGCCACGGGATCCGCGACCTTGACGCCAAAAAGCAGGCTGGAGAGCGCATACGCCAACGCCAAAGCAATGGGTAACCCGATGCCCAGGCCGAGCACCGTCAGAATCAAACCGCTGCGCAAGACCATGCCGAGAATATCGCCGGTTTGCGCGCCCAGGGACATGCGCACGCCGATTTCGTGGGAGCGTTCGCTGACGGAGTAGGACATCACGCCGAAGATACCGACCGAGGCGAGCACCAGGGCGATGACGCCCAGTACGGCCATCATGGTGGCGACGTAGGCGATACCGATGATGGATTCGGTGATGAGGCGGTCCATGGGCTTGATGTTGTAAAGGGGCAGGTCGGGATCAACGGAGGCCATCTCGGAGCGAGCAGCGGAGATGGATTTCAGCGGGTCGCCTGCGGTGCGCAGCAGGACGGTGGTGTAATACGGGGGCGACTGCCGGAAAGACCTGTAGATGGTGGGAATAGTCTCTTTGTTGATCCAACTGTAGTGGACGTCGTTGACGACGCCGACGATGGTCATCCAGGTGTGTTCGGAATCGAGGTCGTGCGGGGCATTCATGACGAACGGCGAGCCGATATAGATGTGCTTTCCGAGGGGATTCTCGCCGGGGAAGAAACGGGCCGCGAGGCTTTCGCTGATGACGACGACGCGAGGAGAGTCCGCGCCATCGGAGTCGCTGAGGAGGCGGCCGTCGCGAAGGGCAATGTTCATCATGCGGAAATAATTGGGAGCGGTTGTTTCGATGATGGCGTTCTGCAGCTCTCCGCGTTTAACTGTGGGATGCTCCTGGATCGAGAAAATGTCGGTACTGACGCCGCCACCGTTGGCGTAGGGAACGTGCGTCACAATGGCGGCGGATTGCACGCCAGGGATGGTGTTGAGGCGCTGCAGAACCTGTTCATGGAAGGCCCGGCGCTGCGCGGGCCTGGGGTATTGCGCATCCGTCAGAGTCAGATTCATGGCCAGCAGAGTTTGTGGCGAATAGTTTTCATTCACGGCGAGAAGGCCCTGGAAGTTTTTGACCAGCAAACCGGCTCCGACGAGCAGCACCAAGGCAGCGGCAATCTCCGCGACCACGAGGGCGCTGCGCAGCCGAACACGCACGCGGCTCACCGTCCCACCGCGGCCGCTCTCGCGCAGATTTCCAGAGAGATTGGAGCGAGAAGCCAGGAGCGCGGGGGCGATGCCGGAAACGATGCCACTCAGCAGCACCGCAATCAGGGTGAATAGGAACGCGTTGGTATCCAGGCTGATGGTCTTCCATCCGGCGATGAACTTGGCTACATCGGCCGGCATGTGCGAAAGGATCATCCAGACGGCCCACTGCGCGACAAACAAGCCCAAAACCGCGCCGCAGGCCGAGAGCAAGATGCTCTCCGTAAGCAGTTGACGAAGGACGCGCCACCGCGAGCCTCCCAAAGCGTTGCGCACGGCAAACTCATTCTGGCGGCCAGCCATGCGGGCGAACTGAACATTGGCTACGTCAGCGCAGGCGATGAGCAACACGAAGGCGACCGCGCCCATCAGCAGCAGGGTGTACTGCCTCGTCAGAGTGCCGGTCACGAACGTGGGAAGCGCAAGCGCGTGCAGCTGCCAGCCTTTGTCGGTATCGGGATAAGCTTCCGCCTGGCGCTGCTTGATGCCTTGCATTTCGGCGGAGGCCTGGGCCAAGGAAACGCCAGGCTTGAGATGGCCGAGGACCCAGATCCAGCGATTGTCGCGGCGTTCGCGATCGGCGTCTGCGATGTAGAGGGGAAGCCAGGCTTCGGCAGGAAGCGGGAAGTCGAAACCTTTGCCCATCACGCCGACGACGACGCAGCTTTTTCCGTCGACTTTGATGTTCTTGCCGACGATGTTGGGATCGGCGGCGTAGCGCTGCTCCCAAAGGGCGTGGCCAAGGATAATTTCCTGGTTGTGGCCGGGAATTTCTTCTTCGGGCAGAAAGGGGCGGCCAAGCTGCGGCTGGACGCCGAGCATGCCGAAGAAATTGGCGGTGATGTTGAACGCCTGGACCTTCTGCGGGGTGCCGTCGCCGGTAAGGTTTATCTCATCCCAGGCGTAAGCAGCCATTTGATCGAAGGACTGTGCTTCCTTGCGCCAGTCGAGGTAGGTGGCCGGCGCGGCGCCGTTCATGTCAATGTTTTGCTGTGGACGGGCCTCGACCAAGGCGACGATGCGGTCGGCATTCTCGAAGGGCGCGGGATGCAGGAGAAAGGCTTCGGCCAGACTGAAAATGGCGGTGTTGGCGCCGATCCCCAGCCCGAGTGCCACCACGCATGCCAATGTGGTCAGCCGATTCTTCGCCAGCATCCGCAGACCAAAGCGGACGTCCTGTCCGATGGTGCTCATCAATGCCGCCCTTCCCCGGGGCCGGTCTACGCGCTGACGGTGGCTTCTTTCGTTTCTTCGACGATGCGGCCGTCAAAGAGGTGAATGGTGCGCTCCGCAAAGTTGGCGTAGCGCTGGTCGTGCGTCACCATGCAGACGGTCGCCCCGTTGCGGTGCAGGTCGCGCAGCAGTTCCATGACGGCTTCGCCGTTCTTGGAGTCCAAGTTTCCCGTGGGCTCGTCGGCCATCAGAATGAGCGGATCGCCGACCAAAGCGCGAGCCACAGCGACGCGCTGCTGCTGACCGCCGGAGAGCTGCGAAGGATAGTGGCGCAGGCGATGGGCCATGCCGACGCGCTCGAGAGCGTTCTGCACTTTCTGCTTGCGTTCCGCCGAGCTGGTGCCGCGATAGGTGAGCGGCAGCTCGACGTTCTCATACACGGTGAGATCGCCGATGAGGTTGAAGGCCTGGAAGATGAAGCCGATTTCACGGTTGCGAATGCGGGTGCGCTCGCTGATGGTGAGCTTCGCGACGGGCTGCTCGTTGAGCCAGTAGTTTCCGTCCGTCGGAGAGTCGAGCAGGCCCAAAATGGAGAGCAGCGTGGACTTTCCGCAGCCGGAAGGGCCGGCAATGGAAATATACTGCCCGCGTTTGATTTCGAGGTGGATCTCCGAGAGTGCGTGGGTCTCCACTTCGTCCGTGTAAAAGACTTTCTTTACGCTTTCCATCTTAATGAGTGTCTCTGACATTTCTTCTCCTTAATAAAGGTTTCGGAACTCTTTGCTGCCACCCGGTTCTGTATCTCTCCAGCGTCCAACCACTGCTCGAAACTCTTGTCGCTACTCATAACGCAAGGCGACGAGCGGATCCACGCGCGTTGCGCGCCGCGCTGGAATGAAGCAAGCGGCGAGCGCGATGACCGCGATCAGCACCAGGCCCGACGCATACACCAGCGGATCGCGGGCCTTTACGCCAAACAGCTCGGACTCGCTAAGACGGGCCAATGCATAGGCCGCAGGCAAGCCCACCGCTGCGCCAAGTAGAACCATCAACCCCACTTCCCGCACAATCAGGAGGCGCACGTGACCCGCAGCGGCGCCCAGAGCCATACGAATCCCAATCTCGCGGGTCCGTTGTACGACAACATACGCTAGAACACCGTAAATTCCCAGCGCGGCAAGTAATGCGGCTAGTAGAGCGAAACAGGCCGACAAGGTCGCGACCATGCGTGCGGAGAACAAGTCGTCTTCCACGACGCGTTGCATGGTCTTGAGGTCGAAGATCGGCAAGTTCGCGTCCATCTGGCGAACGACATCTTGCAGACTCGAGGCCAGCAACAGGGGATCGCGTTCCGAACGCACGTAGAAGGTCATTCCCCGGATTTTCGGCCTTTGCGCATAAGGAATGTAGGCGTAAGGCTGAATGGCGCTGCTGACGTGTTCCTGCTTGACGTCTCTCACCACGCCGACAATCTGAATGTCCGGCACGGTCTTGTTTCCGCCACCGAAGGCAAAATGCAGACCCACGGCGTCGCGGCCGGGAAAGAAGCGTTTGGCCATGGTTTCACTAACCACGGCCACCTTGGGTGTGGTAGCGCCATCGGCGTCAGTGAATTCGCGGCCGGAGAGCAGGGGAATGCCGAGCGTGGAGAAATAGTTCGCGCTCACTGCCACGTGGTCGACGTCTTGCAGATCCTCGGGGAGCTGCGCCTGCATGCCGCCTTCGGCGGTGATGTTGCTGCCCTCATCGTCTCCCGAAAGGGTAGGAACATCACCGGACCCGACGGAGCGAACACCAGGGAGTGCCGCGATGCGCGTGCGCATCTGGTCAAACAGGGCGATGGAGCGCGGGAGATCGTAGCCATTGAGGATGGGCTCGATCGAGAAGGTAATGACGTTGTCGGTGCGCATGCCGAGATCCTGATTGCGCAAATTCCATAGGGAACGGACGAACAGGCCGGCGCCAGCGAGAAGGAGCATGGTGAAGGCCACTTGCCCCGCGACGAGAAGTTTGCGGAAGCCGACATGCGAGACGCTGGCGGAGGAAGTTGAGCCCTGATCCTTAATGAGGTCGGAAACGCCCATGCGGGTAACCCGCCACGCCGGGATCAAGCCGAAGAACACTCCGGAGATGACGGTGGCAGCGATGGCGAATCCCAAAATGCCCTGGTCCAGGCTGTCGCTTAGTCCGTGAATGCCCGCGTTTTCCACCACGATGGGCGTCAAAATGCGCATCAGCCAGGTGCCGAGGAGAATGCCCATGACGCCGCCGCCGAAGGCGCAGAGCAAACTTTCG
>Ga0335077_10005356_pt1 | contig 15743 bp, 13 predicted proteins | sample Lox_Sample_31_FD_207151 | JGI IMG/M metagenome (GOLD analysis project Ga0335077, IMG submission 207151) | Soil microbial communities from Loxahatchee National Wildlife Refuge, Florida, United States - Lox_Sample_3.1 | ecosystem: Environmental > Terrestrial > Soil > Wetlands | place: USA...
GATGATTCCGCTCGCGGAGGCGCCTGAGCCGATGATGCCGCTGGCTGAAGCGCCCGAACCGATGATGCCGTTGGTCGAGCGGTACCCGGAGCCAATGATTCCGTTGGCCGCGGCACCCGAGCCGATGATTCCGCTCGCGGAGGCGCCTGAGCCGATGATGCCGTTGGTCGCCGCGCCGGAACCAATAATCCCGTCAGTTACAACAACTCCTCGACTTACTGGCTGAATGCCTTGGACCGCTAACTTACTGCCGATGGCAGGCGAGACCTGTCCCGATACCATGGCGGGCGTTAAGTCAACTTTGACGCCATTAACGATAACGTGACCAGTTAGTGCATCAGCGGATTGGACCGTGCCAGCCAAGAAAATGGGAGTGGCACCCGCGACGTAGGCACCTTGGTCGCGAGCTACGGAACCCTGAATCGACCCGTCCGTGCGCGAGAAGCCGTACACCGCAAGCGTGTTGCCAACGTTCAGAGACCCCACATTACTTAGCAAAATTCTTTGACCCAAAACCATAACAGTTCGGGTGGCGGGATCCACAGATTCAATTGGCCCGACGACGAGAAGTCTAGGCGCGGTTGCCTCTTGGGCATTCGCAGCAGCTAGCGCGAATGCTGCAAGTACGGCCAAAGTAATTCGAGACGTTCTCATCTAAATCTCTCCCTCGCAACCTGCGCTATTTCTTTGCAGGCAATCCTGCGAGCACATCTATTTCGATTGGCCCCGACACCCGGGTCTCCCGATGCTCCGAAAACTTCGGAGGCTGAGGCTGTGAGGCGTCGCCAGTTGGTTGATCTTCGAAAAAATAAATTCCAACCCCGTACTTACGTCCGGTACTAGCGGACTCTGACGGCAGCATGTGGGTCAAAAACGTATCGAGCTCGGTCAGCATTTCCTGGCCTCGCTCCGCCGCTAGTGCAAGCAGCCTGTCGCGACCTTCTTCAGAAATTGGGTTGTCAGAGAGAACTGCGCGCTCGAAGTACAACGGCTCTGATCCGACACGCATCAGGTTATGGATGTAGCTCGCGGTGACGTTTGTAACTACGCGGCCCATCCACTCGATGCGCTTTACGTCAGCCTCGGCGGGAAGGTAGGCGCGAGACAGACAGCGAACTGTCGCGCCGTTAAGCACTTCTACGGCTTCCGATGCGACAAGCTCGTCAAGCAGCGCTTCTTGATCGGCACCCGGACACGCAATCTCGATTAGGTTTGCGAAACTGCGGCGAGGAGACCCGGGTAAGGGTGCTAGATCGAGCTCAAGTGCCAAACCATACGCACCTGAGAAGCCGGAATGCGTGTGCCAAACGGTCAGGAGATTTTTCACCTGATCCAGACTTACCGTGGCCCGCAAGCTGTGCGGAGCACCCGCACGGCTAGCTTCCCGTATGGCAGCAACCTCAGACTTTGCCAAACCGGAGACAGCCGCAAGCCGCGCATCCGTGGTGGCTCTTTTTTGATCTAACAGCCGTGCTTCAAGCGCCTGGATGTACGTACGCCGTAGCGCTCCAGATATCTCGCTTGCGGAGATGCCGTACTCAAAAGCGACGCGGGTAAGCGGTCGCATCAAGGATGCGAACACGCTAAGCACCGCTTCTTTTTCCCTGGCGGATTTATTCATTCTGTCAACACTATTTTTGTGACATAACTCTAATTACATCAGTGACTTATGTCAATTAACGAAAGATGGCGAAGGGCTAGTTGCGGCACTGCAACGCCAAAAATTCAAAGGAAACAAAAGGTTACGCCCGAGCTACGTCGGTCGTACGGCTACGGCAGAGTCAGACGTGTCTGACAGGGAGCTGGAACGGCAAGCCAGGCTCGGGGAGTCCTGGCTGACCTCTTAAGTGCGCTCGGACGGGTCGAAGAGTCGCCGATGCTCGAGGATCGCGTAGCGGTCAGTCATGCCGGCAATGTAGTCCGCCACGGCGCGAGCTCGTCCGGGAACACCCTGGGAAGCCTCGGCGTGCAGCGCGTGATCACGGTGCTCGCCTGGCATGAGACTCACATCCTTCACGAACGCCTCGAACAGCTGCTGCAACAGGCGCCGCGCCTTGGATGTCATGCGCAGCACCTTGTAGTGCCGGTAGACGTGTTCGCGCAGGAACGCCTTCAGCTCCAGGTGCTCACCATGGCACTCCTCGCTGAGCTTCGCGAGCGGCGCACTCTGCGCCCGCACGTCGTCGATCGATTGTGGCTTGATGCGCGCCAGCTGCGCCTGCGTGGTGCGGATGAAGTCACTCACGAGGTAGTTGATCATGCGGCGGATGATCTCGTGCACCAGGCGCCGTTCCCCGAGCTGCGGATACTGGGCCAGCACCGCGTCATGCTGCCGGCGGAACATGCGCACCTCGCGCAGCGCCTGCATATCCAGCAGCTGGGCGCGGATGCCGTCATCGACGTCATGATTGTTGTAGGCGATCTCGTCGGCGAGGTTGGCGATCTGCGCCTCAAGCCCGGGTTGCCGGCGCTGTATGAAGCGCTCGCCCAACTCCCCCAGTGTGCGGGCATTGCGCAACGAGCAGTGCTTGAGGATCCCCTCGCGGCACTCGAAGGTGAGGTTGAGCCCAGGAAACTCGGCGTAGCGCTCCTCGAGCTCATCGACGACCCGCAGTGACTGCAGGTTGTGCTCGAAGCCGCCGTAGTCGCGCATGCACTCGTTCAGGGCGTCCTGGCCGGCGTGCCCGAACGGGGTGTGGCCGAGGTCGTGTGCCAGGCTGACCGCCTCGGTGAGCGCCTCGTTCAAATGCAGCGCCAGCGCGACCGAGCGCGCAATCTGCGCCACCTCGATGGAGTGCGTGATGCGCGTGCGGTACAGGTCGCCTTCGTGGTTGACGAACACCTGGGTTTTGTAGACCAGGCGGCGGAAGGCGTTGGAGTGAATGATGCGGTCGCGGTCGCGCTGGAATTCGCCCCGAAACTCGGGGCGCGGCTCGGCGTGACGTCGCCCACGCGAGTGCTCATCGTGCGCCGCGTAGGGGGCGAGCCGCGCCGGCGCCGCGGCCGCATCGTTCACGGGCCGCTCCCGGTGTGCAGGCCGAGGCTCTGCTCAAGCTGTGGCAGTGGATACTCCGCGGTGACGAAGGCGGAGCCGACGCCGCGCAGCAGCACTAGGCGCAGCCGTCCGGCGAGCACCTTCTTGTCGATGCGCATGTGCTCGAGCAGCGCCGCCGGGCTCACCGAGGCGATGCGCGTCGGCAGGCCGGCCGCCTCCACCAGGCGACGCACACGCTCGGCCTCCCGGGCGGGCAACAGTCCGCACTCGCGTGACATGGCCGCGGCCATGACGAGCCCGGCGCCGATCGCCTCCCCGTGCAGCCACTGCCGGTAGGCCGTGGCCGCCTCGATGGCATGTCCGAAGGTGTGCCCGAGGTTCAGCAGGGCGCGCTCGCCCTGCTCGCGTTCGTCGCGGCCCACGATCGCCGCCTTGATCTCGCAGGAGCGGCGGATGACGTGCGCGAGCGCGGCAGGGTCACGGGCCAGCAGCCGCTCTATGTGTGCCTCGAGCCAGGCGAACAGCTCCGCATCGCAGATGAGGCCGTACTTGATGACCTCGGCGAGTCCCGCACGCAGCTCGCGCCCGGGCAGAGTGCTGAGCGTGCTCGTATCGCTGACCACCAGCTGCGGCTGGTGGAAGGCACCGATCAGATTCTTCCCCCCGGGATGATTGACGGCGGTCTTGCCGCCGACAGCCGAGTCGACCTGCGCCAGCAGGGTCGTCGGCACCTGCACGAACGCCACGCCCCGCTGATAGCAGGCGGCGGCGAAGCCGGCCAGATCTCCCACCACCCCGCCGCCCAGCGCCAGGACGGCGCAGTCGCGCGCGAAGCGGTTGGCGACCAGCACGTCGAGCACGCGCGCGGCGTTGGCGAGCGTCTTGTGCGCCTCGCCGTCGGGCAGGATCACCTCGAGGGTGCGGCGGCTGCCGAGTCCGCGCTGCAGGGCGCTCAGGTAGAGCGGGGCGACGGTGGTGTTGCTGACGATGAGGACGTCGCGCGCGGGCAGTGCCTGGAAGGAACCGGGACGCTCGAGCAACCCGGCATCGATCAGGATCGGGTAACGGCGGCTCGCGAGTTCGACGTACAACGTGTGCACGGGCTTGGGGCGGCCTTCCCGGCCGCGCGCGCAGTATATACGTGCGCTGGTGGCGGGCGGGCAGGGCGTCGGGGGCGCCCTCAGCGGCCGTGCGCGGCACCGAGCGCCTGCAGCACGGCCTCGGCCACGTGCTGGACGCGCCGGCCGTCCGTCGCCACGACGAAGTCGGCGATGCTCTCGTAGAGCGGCGCCCGGGCATCCATCAACTGTCCGAGACGCTGCGCCGGGTCGCCCTGGGCGATGAGCGGGCGGTGCCGCCCATAGCGCACCCGGTGCGCCTGCTGTGCCACCGAGGTCTGCAGGTAAACCACCCGGCCGCGCGCGGCGAGCACCCGGCGGTTTTCCTCGAGCAGCACGGCCCCGCCCCCCGTGGCGAGCACGATGCGCTCGAGGGCACTCAGGGTCTCCAGCGTCTCGCGCTCGCGCTGCCTGAAGCCCGCCTCGCCCTCCTTCTCGAAGATAAAGGGGATGTCGACCCCGGTGCGCCGCTCGAGCTCGGTGTCACTATCGTAGAAGGGCATGTGCAGCACCTGCGCCACGCGCCGCCCGACGGCGGTCTTGCCCGAGCCCATGGGGCCGATGAGGAACACGCTGCTCTGGTCGCGCATGGCTGCGTGACAGGATACCGAAAACGCAGCGGCCGCCTGAACGGCGGCCGCGGCATGCGCTACGCAGGGGTGCGCGCGCTCAGTTCACGATATTTACGCCCTCGCGCAGGATCTTCGGGGTAATGAAGATCATCAGCTCGTCCTTGTTGTCCTGACGCGAGGTCTGCTTGAACAGATGCCCGAGCACCGGGATGTCACCCAGGTAGGGCACCTTGTTGTCGTCCTCGCGCTGCGTGGTCTGCAGGATGCCTCCGAGCACCACGGTCTGCCCGTCGTTCACCAGCACCTGGGTCTGGATCTCGCGGGTATTGATCGAGGGCACGTTGACGCCGCCCGAGGCCACCACCACCTGACCCACGCTGTCATCGCGCACGTCGAGGTCGAGGATGATGCGGTTGTCCGGGGTGATCTGCGGGGTGACCTTGAGCGCCAGCACCGCCTTTTTGAACTGGATGGTGGTGGCGCCGCTCGAGGCCGACTGCTGGTACGGGATTTCCACGCCCTGCTCGATCGAGGCCTCCTTCTGGTTGGCCGTGATCACGCGCGGGGTGGCAATGATGTTCGCCTGCGTCTCGGCCTGCGCCGCGGACAGCTCCAGGTCCACGATGAAGTTGTTGCCGAGGATGCCGAGCGCGAACGTGCCCGCCGGGTTGCTGACCGGCAGGTTGACGTTGTAGCGCTGCGCCGCGGTGTTGCCGGTCGGCACCGTGATCGGGTAGATCGTCGGCGGCACGCTGCCCTGCACGTTGCTGATACCCGAGCTGATGATCTGGTCGGCGCCGGCGGCGGTACCGGTGGTGGTCACCAGGCCGGTATTGCCGTTCTGCTGCACGTTGGTGAAGCCGAAGCGCGCACCCAGCTCACGCTGGAAGTCATTGTTGACGATGACGATGCGGGCCTCGATCTGCACCTGGCGCACCGGGATGTCGAGCGTCGCCACCAGGCGGCGGATGTCGGCCAGACGGTCCGAGGTGTCCTGCAGCAGCAGGGTGTTGGTGCGCTCATCGACCGACACGCTGCCGCGCGGCGAGAGCAGTGAGTTGGTGTTGGTCTTCACCAGGGTCGCCATGTCGGCGGCCTTGGCGTAGTTCACCTGCAGGTACTCCGAGCGCAGCGGCTCGAGCTCCTGCACGTCCTTGCGCGCCGCCAGCTCGGCCTTCTCGCGCGCGGCCAGCTCGGCCTGCGGCGCCACGATGATCACGTTGTCCTGGCGACGCTTATCCAGGCCCTTGGTGCGCAGCACGATGTCGAGCGCCTGGTCCCAGGGCACGTTCTGCAGGCGCAGGGTGACACTGCCGCTGACCGAGTCGCTCACCACGATGTTCTGGCCGCTGGCATCGGCCAGCAGCTGCAGCACGGCGCGCGTCTCGATGTCCTGGAAGTTCAGCGTCAGGCGCTCGCCGGTGTACACCGGCTTGTCGAGCTGCGCATTGGCGGCCTTGCGGCGCGGCGCGACCTCGACCACGTACTGGTCGTCGGACTGGTAGGCGAGCTGCTCGTAGTCGCCGTTGGCGCTGATGGCGATGCGCGCCCCGCCGCCGACGCGCGTGACGTCGAAGCTCGTCACCGGCGTGCCGAAGTCGGTGGCGTCAAAGCGCCGTACCAGGTTCGCCGGCACGGCCGCGTCGCTGAAGTCGACCACGATGTCGCTGCCGACCTGGTGCAGGTTGATGTGGGTGTGCGGGTCGGAGAGCTTGACCACCACGCGACCGGCACCGTCAGAGCTGCGGCGGAAGTCGATGGAGCGCAGCTCGCGCGCACCGGCGCCGCTGCCGGAGACCGCGCCGCCGCTGGGGGCGGCGCTGGCGACGGCGGTGGTCGAGGTGGTGCCGAGGGTCACGATGATGTTGCTGCCCTCGACGCGCGTGTCATAGGGCACGAGCTTGTCGAGGTTCAGCACCAGGCGCGTGCGATCCTTGGTCTCGGCAGCCAGGATGGTGTCGAGCCCGGCGGCGTGCACGTCGATGCGCCGCGAGGGCAGCGCCAGCGTGGTGTTCGGCAGGTCGAAGGAAATGCGTGCCGGGTTGTCGATGGTGAAGGACAGCGGCTGCGGCGCCGGGGCCGACAGGCGCATGGTGAGCTGCAGCTGCTGCCCAGCAAGCGGGTGCACGTCGATGGCTTGCAACGCGGGTTGATCCGCGGCCAGCGCCAGTGTGCTTGGGAGCATGCCGAGTGTTCCTGCGAGCACGAGGGCCGCGCCGAGGAGACGATTCATCAGGCGATGACGTTGCATTTTCGGAAGACTCCCTGCTGGACCTTTACTCGTTCAGCGCCAGCGCGGCGGGGCGCTCCATGTACCCGCCCAGGCTGTCCGGAACGATTTCGATGAGACTGATTTTCGAGGGGCTGATCTCGGTGATCTTGCCCTCGGCCTGGCCGATGTGATTGCCGGCCGTCACCCGGTGCACCAGGCCGTCCTTGGTCTGCACCAGGCCATAGATCGAGCCGCCCAGGCGCAGCGTGCCGACCATCTTCAAGGTGTCGAGCGAGTACTGCTCGAGGAATTCGCGGTTGCGCTTCTGGTCCGGGCGCACCCCGTTCAGGCCGGCGCCCGAGCCGGGGCTGCTGGGCAGGAAGGGCGAGCGCATCTCGGAGGCCGAGTACACGAAGGTCTCGTAGGGCTTGATCTCCGGCAGCGGCTCGACGCGGCCGCCCGGCTCCTTCTTGGTGTCCTCGATGAAGCGCGCCAGCTCGTCATCGGCGCTCGAGCACGCGGTCAGCGCCGCGTACACGGCGGTGGCGAGCGTCAGGCACGCCAGGCGCAGTCCGGTTCTGTGTGTGCTCTTGTGCATGGGGTTAGCCACCGGCCCGCTTCGGGCCCTTGGAATCCTTCTTCTTGTCGGCCTCGGCCGCGGCGATCTCGTCCTCGTCCATGTAGCGGTAGGTCTTCGCCGTGAGCTCGAGCGACAACTGGTCGTAGGCGTCCTTGTTGTCGGATTTGATGTCGATGTCGTGCAGCGTGACGATGCGCGGCAGCGCCGCGATGCCGCTGACGAACTCGCCTAACTGGTGGTAGCTGCCGGTGAGCCGGATCTTGATGGGCAGCTCAGCGTAGAAGTCCTTCTTCACTTCCGGCTGCGGCTGGAACAGCTTCTCCGCCAGGCCGGCGGCCAGGCCGGTCTGCGAGATGTCCACCAGCAGGCTCGGCACCTCGGTCTTGCCGGGGAGCTGGCGCAGCAGTGCGCCGAAGGAGCGCTCGATGTCCTTCAGCTGCTGCTTGTAGACCTCGAGATTCACGGCCTTGGCGTGCTTGTCGCGGAATTCCTGGCGCAGCTTGGTCTCCTCGGCGGCGAACTGCTGCAGTCGCGGGCGCTGCTCGTTCCACACCAGGAGGTAGACGCCCACGCCGGTGGCGACCAGAAACGCCAGCACCACCGCGCCGGCGAGCACCGGCAACGGCCAGCGGCCCGGGTCGCGCGGATCAAGTGACCGCAGCTCCTCTAGGATGTTCATTGCTGCGCTCCCGTGCCGCCGGCACTGGCCTTGCGGATCTTGCCCTTGGCGCCGCGGGCGTTGGCGTCCGGCGTGGCCGTGGTCACCTGCTGGGCGGTGAGCGTGAAGCTCGAGCCGGGGCCCGAGTCCTTCTTGGTCTGCACCACCTCGAGGGCCGGATTGCGCAGCCACTGCGAGCCATCGATGTTGCGCATGAAGGAGGAGACGCGCGTGCTCGACTGCGCGATGCCGTCGAACTTGAGCGTGCTGCCGTTCTGCTTGACCGCGGTCAGGTACACGCCCTCGGGCAGCGTGCGCACGATCTCATCGAACACGTGCACGATCTCGGGGCGCGAGCGCTGCAGCTTCTCGATGATCTCCATGCGCGCGATGAATTTCTGCTTCTTGGCCTCGAGGTCGTTGATCTCCTCGTTCTCCTTGTCCAGCTTCTTGATCTGCGCGCGCAGCATGTCGTTGCGGTGCTGCTGCGCGTCGATCATCTGCCCGTACATGAGGTAGGCAGCGCCGGAGGTCAGGATGGCCGCGAGCACGGCGGCGCCGAGCGCCACCATGAATTTCAGCTTGCGCTCTTTGCGCTTGCTTTCGCGATGCGGCAGTAGATTTATGCGTGGCATATCAGTCGAAGCTCCGCAGGGCGAGGCCGCAGGCCGTGAGCAGCGCCGTGGCGTCGCGTTGCACCGCCTGCGCCTTGGCGCGCGAGGACAGCTTCATCTGCCCCAGCGGATCGCCCTTCTCCGCGGCGATGCCGACGCGGCTGGAGATGACCTCCGCCACGCCCGGGATGTTGGCGCAGCCGCCGCACACCACGATCTTCTCGGGCTGTTCGCGCCCGGAGCCGGAGGCCAGGTAGAACTGCAGCGAGCGGCTCACCTGCTGCGTCATGTCATCGATGAAGGGGTCGAGCACTTCCGACTGGTAGTTGCCCGGCAGGCCGCCTTCTTTCTTGGCGCGCCCGGCTTCTTCCATCGCCAGCCCGTAGGTGCGCATGATCTCCTCGGTGAGCTGCTGCCCGCCGAAGGCGAAGTCGCGCGTGTACACGACCTTCAGGTTGCGCAGCACGCTGAAGGTGGTGCTGCTCGCGCCAAAGTCGACCACCGCGATGGTGCGGTCGATGCCGCCGTCGGGCATCTGGTGTGTCATCAGCTTGCAGGCGTTCTCGAGCGCGAACGCTTCCACGTCCACGATCTTCGCCGTCAGGCCCGCGGCCTTGACCGCCGCCTGGCGCTGCTCGACGTTCTCGGTGCGCGTGGCCACCAGCAGCACGTCGTTGCTGTCGGGGTCCTTGTCGTTGGCGCCCAGCACCTCGAAGTCGTAGGAGACCTCGTCCATCGGGAAGGGGATGTACTGGTCGGCCTGCATCTCAACCTGAGCCTCCAGATCGCCGGCACGCAGCGAGCGCGGCATCTGGATCACCTTGGTGATCGCCGCATCGCCGGAGATGGCCACCGCCACCTCACCGCTCTTGGCGCCCGCGCGCTTCACGGCGCGGCGAATGGCCTCGCCCACGGCCTCGGCATCGACGATGGCCTTCTCGTTGATGGCGTTCTGCGGTGTGGGTTCCGCGGCATAAGCCTCGACCCGGTACTGCCCGCCGGCCATCGCGAGCTCGATAAGCTTCACCGAGGAGGTGGTTATGTCTAATCCAAGCAGGGGGCGATACTTGCGCTGCAGAAGCAACATTTTTATTTCCTTTTCAGGACATTACGCCTGAAACTGACCGCCCTGTATAAGCCTCAGGAACACTATATATCAGCGCAAAGTTAAATTGAACGTGAGACCCCTCACGGATGCGCACGGTACCTGCACTGGGCTGTAGCGGACTGCCGACAGCGTCACGGGCGCGATAAGTCGCCCCGGCGGGGATCAACAAATGCTGCTGCGCTCGGTCCAAGCTTCCCTGGGGACGCGCGAAGACCCGCGGCGGATTCGCCAGGAGGCAGCACTTAAGTCAGGAGGAGTCAGTCGGTCGAACCTGCGCGGCGCCTGCGTGACCCTGTGGCGCCGAGTGCGTTAACGTTCGATCCGGCAACCCCGCTGTCATAGGCACTTGCGTCCCGTAGACCGGAGGCTTTGCGTCCCCACCTTTCGGTGAGTTTGCCCTGAAACGGCGGCTACTATGCAGGGGCACCGCAGGGAGCGCAAGCAGAGGAATTTGGTTTCTGTGAAATGGAATTACTTTCGAGTTTTCACCTACATCGGCGCGACTGTGACGCTGCTCACACTTCTGGGGGCCTACGCGCTGGCCTGCAGTTACGTGTACCTGGTGCCCTCGCTCCCGAGCATCGAATCGATGCGCAACGTGGAACTGCAGGTGCCGCTGCGCGTGTACACGCGCTCCGGCGCGCTCATCGCGCAGATCGGCGAGCAGCGGCGCATCCCGGTGAGCTACGACCAGATTCCCGAGCTGGTTAAGCACGCCTTTCTCGCCGCCGAGGACGAGCGCTTCTTCGAGCATCACGGCATCGATTACTTCGGCGTGGTGCGCGCGGTGCTGGTGGACGTGGTCTCCGGCGACAAGAGCCAGGGCGCGAGCACCATCACCATGCAGGCCGCGCGCAACATGTTCCTGTCACTCGACAAGACCGCGCGCCGCAAGCTGCAGGAGACCTTCGTCACCTACCGCATGGAGCACGAGTTCACCAAGCAGGAGATCTTCGGCCTCTACCTCAACGTCATCTTCTTCGGGCAGCGCGCCTACGGCGTGGCCGCCGCCGCCGAGGCCTTCTTCGGCAAGACGCTCGACAAGCTCGACGTGGCCGAGGCGGCCACCATCGCGGGCCTGCCCAAGGCCCCCTCGCGCTACAACCCGATCAACGACCCGCAGGCCGCGAGCGCGCGGCGCGCCTATGTGCTGCGCCGCATGCGCGAGCTCGGCTACATCGACGCCGCCACCGCGGAGGCCGCCAACAAGGAGCCGATGGAGGCGCGCGCGCACGCGCCGCTGTTCGAGGTCGAGGCGCCGTACGTCGCGGAGATGGCGCGCCTGGAGCTGCGCCAGCGCTTCGGCGCCTCGGCCGAGAGCGCCGGCTACAAGGTCTACACCACCATCGACGGGCGCTTGCAGGGTGATGCCAATCGCGCGGTGCGCGTCGGCCTGATCGAGTACGACCGGCGCCACGGCTGGCGCGGCCCGGCCGGGCACGTCGACCTGCCCGCGCACGGCGAGCCCGACTACGCTGACCTGGTCGATGAATACACGGCCATCGGCAACCTCGCCCCGGCGATCGTCACCTCGGTGGCCGATCGGACTGTGCACGCGTACGTGAAGAACCTCGGCGCGGTGCAGGTCGACTGGGACGGCCTGTCGTGGGCCCGCAAGGCGTTGCGCAACGAGAGCGTCGGCGCACAGCCGAAGGATGCCGCGCAGATCGTCACGCGCGGCGATGTGGTGTACGTGGTGGCCGATGACAAGGGCCACGCGCAGCTCGGCCAGATCCCCGAGGCGCAGAGCGCGCTGGTGGCGCTCGACCCGAACGACGGCAGCATCGTGGCGCTGGTGGGCGGCTTCGACTACTTCACCAACAAGTACAACCGCGTCACCCAGGCACGCCGCCTGCCCGGCTCGGGCTTCAAGCCCTTCCTGTACTCGGCGGCGCTCGAGCACGGCTTCACCCCCGCGAGCGTCATACTCGACGCGCCCATCGTGCTCGACGGCACCGGGAGCGAGGACACCTGGCGCCCGGAGAACTCCACGCGCGAGTTCGGCGGGCCGACGCGCCTGCGCGAGGCGCTGGTGCGCTCGCGCAACCTGGTCTCGATCCGCATCCTCAAGGAGATCGGCATCGGACCGGCGATCGACTACATCCAGCGCTTCGGCTTCGATCCCCGCACCCTGCCGCACGACCTGACGCTGGCGCTCGGCACCATGGAGGCGACCCCGCTCGATGTGGCCGCCGGCTACGCCGTGTTCGCCAACGGCGGCTACCGCGTGCAGCCCTACTTCATCGAGCGCATCGAGGATGCCGCCGGGCAGGTGGTGTGGCGTGCCCAGCCCAAGCGCGTGTGCAGCGCGTGCGAGAACGCCGCCAGCCCCGGCGTGCCCGGTGAACAGGGCGCGCAGGCGCTGCCGGTGTCCGACGGCACCCACGGCGAGCCCACGGCGCTGCCGTCGGCCGAGATCGCGCCGCGCGTCATCAGCGCGCAGAACGCCTACGTGATGGACGACATGATGGCGGATGTGATCAAGCGGGGCACCGGGCGGCGCGCGCTGTCGCTCAACCGCAGCGACATCGCCGGCAAGACCGGCACTACCAACGAGGCCAAGGACACCTGGTTCAACGGCTTCACGCCCAACCTGGTGGCCACGGTATGGGTGGGGTTCGACCAGGAGCGGCCGCTCGGCGAGGCCGAGGAGGGCGCGCGCACCGCGCTGCCGATCTGGATCAACTTCATGGGGGCTGCGCTCAAGGGCGTCACCGAGCAGCATCGCACCATGCCCGACGGCGTCGTGACCTTGCGAATCGCGCCGGAGAACGGCACGCTGGTCAGCGCCGAGAATCCCAACGGTGTGCCGGAGATCTTCATGACCGACCATCTGCCTTCGGCCGAGGACGCGGCAGCCATGGCGCAGGGGCAGCAGGCCCAGACGAGCGGCGAGCCGATCTTCTGAGCACCGCCCCATGCGAGCCCGGCGACATCCGACGCGCGGCGACCAGCTGCGGCGCGCGCTGGCACAGGAGGCGGCACGCCTCATGGCCGAACACGGCATCCGTGATTTCCTGGTGGCCAAGCGCAAGGCCGCCGAGCGCTTCGGCGTTTCCGACGGGGCCGCCCTCTTGCCGAAGAACAGCGAGATCGAGGAGGCGCTGGTGGCCTACCAGCGCCTGTTCGGCGGCGCCACTTACCTCGAGGCGCTGCACGCCCAGCGCGCCGCTGCGCTCTCGGCCATGCGTTACCTGGAGGAGTTCGAGCCACGCCTGGTCGGTCCGGTGCTCTCCGGCACTGCCACCGCGCACTCGGAGGTGCAGCTGCACCTGTTCGCCGAGCGCGCCGAATCCGTCACGCTCAAGCTGATCGACGAGGGCATTCCGCACGAGGTCACCGAGCGGCGCGTCAAGCTCAATGCCGAGCGCATCCGCGCCTTCCCCGGGGTGCGCTTCGAGATGGACGACCAGCCGATCGAGGTGACGGTGTTTCCGCCGGACGGCATCCGCCAGGCGCCGGTGAGCCCGGTGGACGGGCGGCCCATGCGCCGCGCCAACGTGCTCGAGGTGGCGGCGCTGCTCGAACAGGCCTGAAGCTGTCACCACGCCGCGGCCGTCGCGCCGCGCAGCTCTTGCTATAGTTCCGCGCGCGAAGTTGCGCATGGGGAGCGGATCATGAGAAAGCCGTTTGCGTTGTGGATCGCGCTCGGGGCGCTTGCCATGGTGCCGCTGGCTGCGGGCGCACGCAGCGAGGGCGAGGCGCCGCACTGGAGCTACTCGGGCGACACCGGCCCGGCGCGCTGGGGCGACCTGGAACCCGACTACGCCACCTGCGGCGTCGGCACGCGCCAGTCACCGATCGACATCCGCGACGCCACCCCGGCGAAGCTGCCGCCCATAGAGTTCGACTACAAGCCCGTGCCGCTGACCGTGGTCGACACCGGCCACTCGATGCAGGTGAATGCCCCCGCCGGCAGCGGCGGCATCACGGTCGGCGCGGATCACTATGATCTCGTGCAGGTGCACTTCCACTACCCGAGCGAGGAGCGCATCGCCGGCAAGCGCTACGCGCTGGTCGCCCACCTGGTGCACAAGAATGCGCAGGGTGAACTGGCGGTGGTGGCGGTGCTGATCCGCAACGGCAACGAGAACGCGCTGCTGCGCCAGGTGTTCGACAACTTCCCGCCGCCGGGAGAGAAGGAGCACTCGGTGCCGGGCGCGACGCTCGACTTCACGCAGCTGCTGCCACGCAACCGCGGCTACTACACCTTCGAGGGCTCACTCACCACGCCGCCGTGCAGCGAGCACGTGCGCTGGCTGGTGCTCAAGCGGCAGATGCAGGCTTCGCGCGGCCAGATCGTGCAGTTCGCGGGCCGCTATCCGAACAACGCCCGGCCGACCCAGCCGACCAACGGCCGCAAGCTCGAGCAGACACAGGACTAGCCGGCAGAGCCCCCGGGCTCAGCCGCGCTTCTTGATGTCGACGTAGGTGCGCTGTACCGGGCCGGTGTACAGCTGGCGCGGGCGGCCGATGCGCATCGCCGGGTCGGAGATCATCTCCTGCCAGTGCGCCACCCAGCCCACGGTGCGCGCGATGGCGAACATGACGGTGAACATCGAGCGCGGGATGCCGATGGCGCTGTAGATGACCCCAGAATAGAAATCCACATTCGGGTAGAGCTTGCGCTCGACGAAGTACTCGTCCTTGAGCGCGATCTCCTCGAGGCGCTGGGCGAGCTCGAGCAGCGGGTTGTCGCCGCGCCCGAGCTGCGCGAGCACCTGGTGGCACATGGCGCGGATGATCTTGGCGCGCGGGTCGAAGTTCTTGTACACCCGGTGGCCGAAACCCATGAGGCGGAAGTGGCTCGACTTCTCCTTGGCCATCGCCAGGTACTTGGGAATGTTTTCGACCGTGCCGATCTGCTCGAGCATCGCCAGCACCGCCTCGTTGGCGCCGCCGTGCGCCGGGCCCCACAGCGCCGAGACGCCGGCGGAGATGGCGGCGTACGGGTTGGCGCCGGTGCTGCCGGCGAGGCGCACGGTCGAGGTGCTGGCGTTCTGCTCGTGGTCGGCGTGCAGCACGAACAGCAGGTCGAGCGCCTTGGCGGCGATCGGGTCGAGCTTGTAGGCCTCGCACGGCACCGCGAACAGCATGTTGAGCAGGTTGCCGGCGTAGTCCAGGTCGTTGCGCGGGTAGATGAAGGGCTGACCGAGCGAGTGCTTGTGAGCCGCCGCGGCGATGGTCGGGATCTTGGCGATGATGCGATGGGCGAAGATCTCGCGATGGCGCGGGTTATGGACGTCCATCGTGTCGTGGTAGAAGGCGGACATCGAGGCCACCACGCCCGAGACCATGGCCATCGGGTGGGCGTTGTGCTGGAAGGCGTCGAAGAGGCGCAGCAGCCACTCGTTGATCATCGTGTGATAACGGATGTTGCCGGTGAACTCCTCGAGCTGGCGCGCGGTGGGCAGCTCGCCGATCAGCAGCAGGTAGGCCACCTCCATGAAGGAGCTCTTCTCGGCCAGCTGCTCGATCGGGTAGCCGCGGTACAGCAGCACGCCCGCGTCCCCGTCGATGTAGGTGATGCGGCTCTCGGTGGCGGCCGTGGACTGGAAGCCCGGGTCGTAGGTGAAGACGCCGAGGTCCTTGTAGAGCGTGGACACATCGAGCGCCGCCGGACCGAGGGTACCGCTGCGCACCGGCAGCTGCGTGCTGCGGCTGCTGTCGCGGTCGGTGAGCTCGATCGTCCTGCCCTTCTTGTCCGTCATCTCGGCTGCCGTCTTCCATCGCTACGCGGGGACGCGGCGGCGCCGGGCGGCGCGCGCACGTGTGCGCGCAGGAGGGTTACATGGTCCGTGCCCCGAATCAAGGCACGAGCCTACTCGCCGGTAACCGGCGCAGCTGGTGTCTCGGGGAGGTGGCGGGAGCGGCGCTTACTTCGCG
>Ga0335077_10005357_pt1 | contig 15743 bp, 12 predicted proteins | sample Lox_Sample_31_FD_207151 | JGI IMG/M metagenome (GOLD analysis project Ga0335077, IMG submission 207151) | Soil microbial communities from Loxahatchee National Wildlife Refuge, Florida, United States - Lox_Sample_3.1 | ecosystem: Environmental > Terrestrial > Soil > Wetlands | place: USA...
TATTGACCCCAGCGCCGATCGTCACCGCGACGGTCAACTGCGTGCCGGCGGCGTTCACCTGCACGTTGCTCACTTTGAAGTTCGGATCAGGCACGCCTTGACCGTACTCGCCGTCCTCCCAGGGAGCGTGTGGAACCACGCTGGTAGGATCAATGAAGGAAATATCCGTGGCGCCCGTGAGGTTGGTGCCCGAGACGGTGATGGCAACGGTCGAATTCTTGTTTCCCACCGCCGGACTGAAACTGTGCAGGGTTGGCGCGTTGGCCGCGGTCAAGCGGTCACTGTGGTCGTTCCGCGCCGTGCTCTCCAACTCGCCGCGTACCGCGTTCACCCAATCGATCACGTGATTCGTGTTCAGGTCGATCAAAGCCAGTTTCCCACTACCCTCGCACACGCCGAGCAGCAGCTTATCTTCCGTGTCCAGCGCGAAGGACCGCAGGCCGATGTCCACAGGGACGCTCGTAACCGTGGGAGGAGTATTCGAATAGGGGCCCGAAGGCGTCTGGTAGATGGTAAACGAGCCGCCGGCTTGATCCGCGAAATAAAACGTCTCACCAACGACGGCTACGTCGCTGGGACCCCTTCCATCCGGATTCGCCTTGATCGTCTTGACGGGGTGGCCGTCGGTAGGCACCAGCAGGATCTGCCCGGAACTCGGCTCAGCCACCACGAGCGGGCCCGAGGGAAGAGCCCACTGAATCGAGGCAGGCCGTGAATTTAAAGGCAGTGGGATAGTCGCCGGCGCCGCCGTGAGGTGCGCCAGATCGATCACACTGATGGTTCCCGCATTTTCGTTAGTCACGTATGCTTTGTTGCCGTTGGAGTCGACGGCGATGCCCCGGGCGCCGCGTCCTAATGCGATGTTCGTCACCTGGTGCGACTTGAGATCCACTGCCGACACGCTGTTGATGTCGTCATCCTCATTGACCACCAGCGCAAGATTCCCTGCAAGCGCCACGCTCGTCGGCCCGCTGCCCACCGCCACTTCCGCGGTCACGCTGTAGGCTAGAAGATCGATGATGGCGATTTTCCCGCGCATTCTTTCCGCCACCACCGCTACCCCGCCGGCCGCAATGGAAACAGGCTGCGCTCCTTCCGGGAGCGCGATGGTGCGCACCACCTTGCGGGCTTTGATATCCACCAAGCGCACGACATCGTCATTTTCGTCGGCCACCAGCGCAAGACCGGTGTTGGGAATCCATGCCACGCTCGAGATCTCACGATAGCGCGCCTGGTTCTCTCCGCTGGGCGGGAATGCGCCCTGGCCCGGATTGGGCAGGATCACCGCTTCGGTGATGTTACTGGTAATGCCATTGGAACTCACAGCGACTTCCACACGCCCCGCCCCGGCCAGATTCGGTGTCAACTGCACGTTGAGCTGTTGCAGGTAGGAGCAGCAGGGCCACGTGGCATAAAACTGCACTGGGACGCTGACGCCGCCGATGGTCACCGCCGGTTTGCTCGTGACGTCCAGTCCGCTGGCATACATCGCCAGAGAAGTCGGTTTGCCATTGGTCGTCGTCGTAAAGGGGCCGAAGTGTTTCGTCACCGCGTTGCTGAACGCGCCGTCTCTGGTCCCCGTGCCGAACACGGAGAATACTCCCGGCGGGGAATACTTTGAGAGAACAATATTCTTCGTAAAAGTTCCCGTCGGCGACTTGATGGTCAACGTCACCGCCCCGGCCGGCAGGGCAGGATCAAGCCGGGTGTTGATCTGCGTCGGGCTGACAAGGAACAGCGGCAGGCTGATGTTGCCCGCGGTTACCGTGACACCGCCCAGCGTGTGCGGCGGATTCGAGATGTCCGGAGCCGTAGCCGTACTGCGGGCTAGGCCGGGGCTGTACACGGCAATGATGGAAAGCATCGAGCCCGGCGACAGAGTGCTGGCCGGCATGTACGACGCCCCATTCACCACCCGGATGTTCTGCGAATCAGCGCTTAGGATTTGCCCGGCAACAAGCAGCACGAAGATGAATTTCTTCACGGTCCCCCCTTGGAATCGGCCCCCGGAGCTCATAGTTCGAGCTCTGCAACGGTATCTGGATCACACTTCCAGCATGCGGCGTGGTCCCTCACGGCGCAATGCTATCGGATGTTATGATGTCCGCTAATGAGGTGAAACATGTTGACGCGTCGGGGTTTTGCAGGAGTTGGATTTGCAGCCTTGGCCGGCCGGATGTTGCCCGAGGCGGCTTACGCGCAGCGCGCTGCTATCCAAGGAAAGCTGCCGGCCGATATGGTCTGGCTCAACGCGAATGAGAATCCCGAGGGTCCTCCGCGTTCTTCCATCGAGGCCATGAGTAAGGTTCTAGGCGAAGGCGGGCGATACCACTATCAGGAATTTCGCGACTTTTATGACACCCTGGCGCGGAGCGAGGATCTCACCGCCGACCAGATCCTGATTGGCTCCGGATCGAGCGAAGTGTTGCACGCCGCGATCGACGCCTTCACTTCACCCACACGTCCGCTGATTACGGTCGCCCCGACGTACGAAGGTCCCGTGGAACTCACGCGCAGAGGCCTCGGCCGGGATGTTCTGCAGGTGATGCTGGAGCCGCCGTATGTCCCCGACGTGAAGCAGCTCGTGGCCCACGCCGGCAAGGCCGGCGGAGGCCTGATCTATCTCTGCAATCCCAATAACCCGACGTCTTCCATTACGCCGAAAAAAGATCTCGCGTGGATGATCGACAACCTGCCGCCGAAAACCACCGTGCTGATCGATGAGGCCTACGCACACTTCGCCGATACGCCCGATTTCGAAAGCGCCCTTGGCTACGTGCGCCAGGGCAGGAACGTGGTGGTGACGCGCACCTTCTCGAAGATCTACGGGATGGCGGGACTGCGCGCGGGATTCGCGTGCGCGGCTCCGGAATTAATCGCCCAGATGACGCCCTTCCGTAATAACGTGATCTCCATTGTGACGGTGCGCGCGGTGCTCGCGGCTCTGGCGGAATCGAAAACCCTCATCCCGGAGCGCCGTGCGAAGTACATCCGCGTCCGCCGTGAGCTGTGCGAGTGGATGCGCGAACGGAACCTGCCGTACATCGAGCCGCAGGCGAACTTCGTGATGATCGACGTAGGCCGCGACGCGCGCGAGTTCATTTCAGCCATGCCGCCCAAAGGCGTCGCCGTGGGCCGGCCTTTCCCGCCCATGAACAATTTTCTGCGCGTCACCCTCGGCACCGACTCCGAAATGGCGAAGTTCCGCGAAGTCTTCTGGAGCGTGTACAAGGCCTGAGAACGCAAACGTCGGGAGACTGCGACCTCATGGCGGCATCCGGTCATGGTGATCACCCTCGACGATCTGCGGCGACATGCCCTCGCCCGTAGTCTCTTCACGCCCACCACGCTGAAACGCGCGCTCCACCGGCTGGGCTTTGTGCAAGCCGACCCCATCCGCGCGCCGGCCCGCGCTCAGGACCTGATGCTGCGCCATCGCGTCAAGGATTACCGTGCCGGCGACCTCGAACGCCACTATGCGAAGCTTGGCGTCGAGGAAGACTTTTTCGTCGTTTACGGCTTCGTGACAAGATCCACCCAGGCGCTGATGCATCCGCGCCCGGATAGCTGCGACCCTGCCGAAAGCCGCCGGCCCTGGCCCGCGCCCCGCAAGAAACGGGCGCAACTCCTGCTGGAGTTTGTACGCGAACGCGGTGCCGTGCACCCGCGCGAGGTAGATGAACATTTCTCGCACGGCACGGTGAGGAACTACTGGGGTGGTTCATCGAACGCCACGACCCATCTGCTGGCCGCGATGCACTACCGCGGCATGCTGCGTGTAGCGCGTCGCGAGGGCGGCATCCGCATCTACTCCGCGCAGCAGCACGGGCTCGAGCCGGCCGATGCAGCCGCCCGCCGCGAGCGGATCGACGCTCTGGTCGATGTGGCCGTCCGCATCTATGCGCCGTTGCCTGGTGCGTGCTTGTCGGACCTGGTGCGCCGGCTGCGATTTGCCGTGCCGCAGTGGCAGAGCGAGTTGAAGAGTGCTTTCGAGCGGGCTATACAGCGGCTTTCGCATGCGCGCGTCGATGGCGTCGACTGGTACTGGCCGCCCGAAGAGGATCCGGCGCGCTATGCATCGCAGGATGCGGTGCGCCTGCTGACGCCCTTCGACCCGGTGGTGTGGAGCCGCGACCGCTTCGAGTTGTTGTGGGGCTGGGTGTACCGTTTCGAAGCCTACACCCCGGCGCCCAAACGCAAGCTCGGCTATTACGCTATGCCCCTGCTTTGGCGCGACCGCGTCATCGGGTGGGGAAACCTATCCGTGAACCACGGCGATCTCGAGTCTGAGTTCGGCTATGTCGAATCGCCGCCGAGCGATCGCGCATTCAAGCGCGAGCTTGCAGCAGAACTGGATCGCTTGCGGGCTTTTCTGGGGCTCACGGCGTCGGCTGAGTGATGAGCCCCGCGACGCGCTCCAGTTCGCTGCGATCACACTTCCCAGCGCCGCAATCGACGACACGAACGTCCCGCGCTCCAGTGACATAAGTCGATTTTACACGTCAACGCAAACCGAGGACCTTGGCGCAATGCACTACAATAAAGTCGTGGGATCGGACGCACGGCTCGAACAGGCGGTTTCCAGGCTCAACGAAGTCCGTTATGAGATCGGCAAGGTGATTGTGGGGCAGCAAGACGTGGTCGAAGGCGTCTTGATCTGCCTTATCGCTGCGGGACATGTGTTGCTGGAAGGCGTGCCTGGATTGGGCAAGACCACGTTGCTGCGCACCATGGCGCGCGCCCTGCAGCTCAAATATTCACGCATTCAATTCACGCCGGACCTGATGCCCGCCGACATCGTCGGCAGCATGATTATCGAGACCAGCGACCGCGGCTCGAAATCCCTGCGCTTCCAGCCCGGGCCGATTTTCGCGCACTTGGTGCTCGCCGACGAGATCAATCGCGCCACGCCGAAAACACAGTCCGCGTTGCTCGAAGCCATGCAGGAGCGGACGGTCACTAGCGGCACCAGCACCCACGAACTGGAAGCGCCGTTTCTGGTGATGGCTACGCAGAATCCCATCGAGATGGAAGGGACCTATCCCCTGCCCGAGGCGCAGCTTGACCGGTTTCTGATGAAGATTCTGGTTCGCTACCCGTCGCGTGAAGAGTTGAGCCGCATCGTGGATCGCACCATCCAGAAACAGGAAGAGCAAGTGCGGCCGGTGCTGGACCGCGACGAGATTCTCGAAGTGCGCGCGGTTTGCCGCGACGTTCTGGTGGCGCCGCACGTCCAGGAGCTGGCCATTCAACTGGTGATGGCCACGCAGCCCGAGCAGACCGAGGCCCACGAACTGGCCAAGAAATACATTCGTTATGGCAGCTCGCCACGCGGCGCGCAGGCGCTGGTCGAGTGCGGGCGAGTGCGGGCTCTCATGCACGGCCGCTACCATCTCAGCACGGAGGACATCGAGGCTGTCGCCCTCTCCGTGCTTCGTCACCGCATCATTCTCAACTTCGACGGCCACGCCGAAGGACAGACCCCCGATTCAATACTGACCGCCATCGTCCGCGAGGCGACATCGCTGGCTTCCACGGCGTAGGCTGCCATGCCCTCCGGCCCCCTGCTTGAACGCCAGTTTCTGGAGAAACTGGAGCGTCTGACTATACACTGGCAGAAATCGTTCAATGGACTGGTGGGCGGCCACAATAGCTCACGCTTCGCCGGGGGCGGCCAGGAATTTCTCGACCACCGCCATTTCCATCATGGAGACGATCTGCGAGCGGTAAACTGGCGCGCCTATCTGCGGCTCGAAAAGCTCTTCCTGAAAATGTTCCAGGTGGAGCCGCGCGTTCCCGTGCGCATGCTGATCGATACCAGCCAGTCCATGAATTCGGAGAGCGGCTTCAAGTTCGATTACGCGCGCAAACTGGCGGCAGCGCTTTGTTATGTAGGGCTGGTCCGGCTCGATACCATTGAGCTGCAGCCCTTCAGTTCCCGCCTGGGCGAGGGAATTCAGTGCGGCGGCGGCCGCCACCGGTTCAGCCCGGTGATGGAATACCTCAGCCAACTAAAGACGCAGGGCTCGACAAATTTTCTCGAGGTGGTCCGGCAGTTTGTCTCCACCCACCCGCAGCGCGGACTTCTGATTATCGTTTCCGATTTCCTGGACGACAGCGGCTGCGAGCGCCCGCTGCAATATCTGGCCGATTTCGGCCACGAGTTGCTGGTGGCCCAGGTCTGGTCCGACGAAGACCGAACCCCTCCGTGGGCTGGAGATCTGGACCTGGTGGACGCGGAGACGGAAGCGCGGCTCCGGCTGCAGTTCGACGAAACCGCGCGCGCGGCGTACACCCGCGCATTCGACGCTTATGCAGGCGGCCTCCAGCAGATCGCCATCCGCAACGGTGGCCGGTACGTGGGCATCTCCACGGCCATGACGATCGAAGAAATTATCTTCGGCTCTCTGGTTCGCTCGCGGGTGATTGCCTGAATGTATTTCCTCAACCTATCCCTCGCGCAATTCCTGGCCGTTTTCGGGACCATCTCCGCCACCATGGTGTTGCTCTACCTGCTGGGGCGCTCGCGGCGGAAGCAAATCGTTGCCACGCTGCGATTCTGGGTAGCAGCGGAACAGCCCACGGTTGTGCACAAGCGAAAGAGAATTCAGCAGCCGCTTTCGCTCATCCTGCAACTGGTCAGCATGCTGCTGTTGCTGCTGGCGATCGCGCAATTGCGGCTGGGCACCCCGCTGGCCACTCCCCGCGATCATGTGCTGATCCTGGATACCTCCGCTTGGATGTCCGCGGCCAGCGGAAACCACACGCTGATGGACGAAGCAAAGCAGAGAGCCCTCGCTTACGTCAAAAGCATTCCGGCATCCGACCGCCTGATGCTGGTGCGCGCCGATGCCCTCACCACTCCGGTCACTGCGTTTGAGGCCAGCCGCACGAAGCTGGAGCAGGCCATCAGCCGCTCCGCGCCGGGCGCTACAGCTTTGAACCTCGACCAGGCTTTCGCCTTCGCGCGGCAGGAACAGGCGCTCGGCGCCGGGCGCCCTGGCGAAATTGTCTACGTGGGCCCGGGCCGGATCGCCGCCGAATCGAACCTGACCTCCGTGCCCATTCCGAAGAACCTCCGCGTGTTGGGCACGACGGATTCGACGGAGAACTGCGGGCTGCGCAAGATCGGCGTGCGAAGGTCGTCCGCCGATCCGGAAGTTTGGGACATCTATGCCTCGGTGCGCAACTACGGTTCTGCGCCAAGGGCCCTGACATTGGCGCTCCGCTTCGGGAGTGCTCCTGCAGGCGCGCGACGATTCACGGTGCTGCCGGGTTCCGAGCGCGAGATCGCCTTTGCCTACAGGACCCGCGCCGCCGGATTGCTCGAAGCCAACCTGCTCCCGCACGATCGGTTTCCCAGCGACGATTACGCAGTCCTCGAACTGCCCCCTTTGCCGAGTCTCAATGTCACGGTATATTCCAACGAGCCCGATCTGTTGCGTGCAACGGTGACGTCGATCCCGCGCGTGCAGGCTACGTTCCGTCGCGTGGAGGAATATCGCGCCAGCGCCACAAACGGGCTCGTAATCCTGGATCGCTTCCGTCCGCCCGAGCCTCCAACGGGTGATGCGATCTGGATTGAGCCGCCGGCCGAGGCCACGCCTATTCCCATCCGCGCGCAGCTTGAAGGTGTGTCCTTGGACCGCTGGTGTTCTGATAACCCGCTCTGCGCGGGCCTGCGCACTAAAGATCTCCAACTGGCGAAGACTTATATTTTCGAAAGCGCACCAGACGACGTGAAGATCGGCCAGGTGCGAGACGGTCCGGTGATCGTGGCTCGCTCCGGCAAGAATAAGATCGTGGTCTTTGGCTTTCATCCGGCGCTTACGGATCTGCGGTACGAACTGGCCACTCCCCTGCTTTTCGGCAACATTCTGCGTTGGATGGCCCCGGATCTTTTCCGCCGCTCGGCGGTGGCGGCCGGGAGCGCCGGCACGGTAACGATGCAACTGGATGCCGACATCCTCCCCGAGGACGCTCGCGTGTTGCAGCAGGATGGCACACCAGTGCCGTTCACCACACGCGGCCGCACGCTGCGATTTTTTTCCGGAACCCCGGGCACCGTGCGTGTAATGGCCGCCGAGCGTGAGACCGTATACTCACTTACGCTCCCCGAGCTGTGGGATTCCAAATGGGAGGCGCCGGCCGGCACAAAACGCGGGCTGCCGCCATTTCGCGAAACGAGCGGGCTTTCCCGGGATCTGTGGCAGGCGCTGGCGGCACTTGGCGGACTGGGTCTGCTGGTGGAGTGGCTGTGGTTCGGCCGCGCCGAGGGGCGGATGCGACGATTCAGGGGCCGTCCGGCAATTCTGCGCGGGACCAGCATCCGGAAGGCATCGTAAATGAGCTTTGATCGCGCCTGGGTTCTGGTTCTTGCGCTGGCTCCCGCTGTGTGGGCCGCGCGGGAGTGGCGCGCCACCGTCCGGCGCGGCGCTCTGATCCTGAAGGCTGCCGCGTTTGTGGCCATCATTCTCGCTCTCGCCCAGCCACGCCTCACGTTTTTTGACACAAAGGTCGCGGTCGCGATTCTGGCGGATACTTCGCGCAGTGTGACCGAGCAGGACCTGCAGCGCGCTTCAGATATTGCGTCGCAGTTGGAGCGCGCGCGCGGCCGTCACTGGACCAAAGTGATTCCGTTTGCGCGGTCCACGCGCAAACTCCTGGCGCCTGAGCACGGAAAATCCTGGAATCTGCAATACACGCCTGGAGACGCCGGTCATGGGACCGATCTGGAAGCGGCTATCCGCGAAGCCATCGGTACCTTGCCGGGTGGAATGGTGCGCCGCGTGGCGCTCATCTCGGACGGTAATGAGAATCTGGGGAGCGCCGCTCGCGCCACCTGGCAGGCACAACAGCTTGGAATTCCCATCGACACGTTTGTGCTGGCGGGTAGTCCCAAGCCGGATCTTCGCGTCGAATCGGTGAGCCTGCCCTCCCTGGTTTTCAGCGGAGAACGGTTTCCGGTTGACGTCACGGTGAGCGCGCCGCGCCGCGCGCAGGCCCGCGTGGAAGTAGCCGCGGAGGGCAAAACTCTGGGCTTGAGCGACGTCGCGCTCGAACCGGGCGTGAATCATCTGCGCGTGCGCGCCAGCGTGACGACCACGGGCGCCGTCGATCTGGAGGGAAAAATCAGCGGCACGGGACTCGGCCAAGCCCGCTTCAATGAAGCCGTCACCATCCGGCAGCCCCGCGCCCTGCTCATCTCTCAGGATCCGGCGGGAACCGAGACGCACCTCCAAAAGACGCTCGAATCCAGCCAGTTCGAAGTGCAGCTTACGTCCGATGTCCCCGACAAGTTCGAGGACTATCAGCTGGTGATCTTCAACAATTGGGATATGGAATCGGTGCCGCCAACGCGCAAAGAGGCTCTCGAAAAATATGTCCAGGAGGGCGGCGGGTTGCTGTGGATCGCGGGTGAGCGGAACGTTTACGTGGAGAATAAGCGGCCCGACGATCCCCTGGAACGCGCGCTTCCGGCGAAACTGGCTCCTCCGCGGACGCCCGAAGGCACGTGCGTCATTCTCATCATCGACAAGTCCTCTTCGATGGAAGGCAAGAAGATGGAGCTGGCCCGCTTGGCGGCCATCGGCGTGATTGAGAATCTCAGGCCCATCGATCAGGTGGGCGTGCTGATTTTCGACAATTCCTTTCAGTGGGCCGTGCCGATACGGCGCGCCGAGGATCGGTCTTTAATCAAACGGCTCATCTCGGGCATCACGCCGGACGGCGGCACCCAGATTGCACCTGCGTTGACCGAGGCTTACCGGAAGATCCTGTATCAGAATGCCGTGTACAAGCACATCGTTCTGCTGACCGATGGCATTTCCGAAGAGGGCGACAGCCTCTCGCTTTCGCGTGAGGCAACGAACAACCGGATCACTATTTCGACGGTCGGTCTGGGCCAGGACGTGAATCGCGCGTACCTGGAAAAGATCGCGACGTTCGCCAAAGGCAAGGCGTACTTCCTGAATGAGCCCTCCGGGCTGGAACAGATTCTACTCAAAGACGTGATGGAACACACGGGTTCGACGGCCGTGGAAAAGCCGGTGCAGGCCGTCGTGGCGAAGCCGGCCGAGGTGCTGGACGGCGTGGGTATCGATGCCGCTCCGCCCTTGCGCGGCTACGTCCGCTATATCGCCAAGCCCACGGCGGATACGATCTTGAACGCGGCCGAACGGGACCCGCTGCTGGTGCGATGGCAGTATGGCTTGGGGCGCGCGGTAGTTTTCACTTCCGATGCGAAGAGCCGCTGGGCGGCCAGCTGGCTGGCGTGGAGCGGGTTTGACCGGTTATGGGCCAACGTCGCCCGCGACCTGTTGCCCCACGCGCAAACCAGCGAGGCCGAAGCCGAATACGACAGCTCCAGCGACGAGCTGGTCATCGATTACTGCCTGGGCCGGAAGGTAGAAGAGCCCGCCGGCATCCCCGACATCTATGTGATCGGTCCCAACGGATTCCGGCGTCCAGTCAAGGTCAGCAAAGTGGCGGCGGGGAGCTACCGCGGCGTGGTTCCCATTGGGCGCAATCAAGGCCTGTTCCGCGTGCGCCCTCTGGTGGAGTCGCGCGCATTCCCCGAGATCGGTTTTTATCGCCAGGAAGATGAGCTGCTGGATTACTCTTCCAATGAAGTGCTGTTGCGGCAGATTGCGAAGTCCACGGGCGGGCGATTCCAGCCGGCGGCGAAGGACGTTTTCAATGCCGGCGGCCGGTCGGTGCCGTCGTCCATGGAACTGTGGCCGGGGCTGCTGGCGCTCGCCATTCTGCTCAACCTTATTGAACTGCTTCTGCGCAAATGGCCAGGTGTTCTTGAAACACTTCGCCGCCCGGCCGTGTCGACCGGTCTTTCGCCGTCTTGAAAACGGGCCTAGTGCGCCGTCCGCGCGGGCAGAGGGCAAAACGCGCCTTTGGAAAATCCTTCAGCTTCGATGCCAAACGCATGATCGAAGCGCGCGCGGTAGTTTTCCCACGCGATGGCAGAAGTCAGCTCCACAAGCTGCCGCTCGTTGAAATGGCCCCGCAGCCTTGCGAAGAAATCGTCAGAGATTTCGACCGGAGTCGTGGTCATGGCCACGGCGTAACGAAGCACGAGCTTCTCAAGGTCGCTGAGCGCCGCGCTCGATTCGAAATCGGCCAGTGCCATCAGCTTTTCCTCGGTCACACCCTGTTTTCTGCTCACGGCAGATCCGATGTCGATTCAAAAAGGGCAGCCAATCAGCATGGCCACTTTGACCTCGGCCAGTGACTTGAGGCTCGGATCCACTGATCGGGCGGCCATCTGGCCAGCTTCCATTTCGACCACAGATCGCAACAGCCGCGGATGATGCGCCGCGATCTTGACGGGCAGCACCGCGCGCCCCACTTTCCGCCGCACGATCCAATAAATGAAGCGTACGAACCACCCGGCCTGCTCCGGCTCCACTCCCGCAATTCGTGCCATAACGAATTAGATTATCCACCCGCCGCGCCGGATGCGCGCAAGCGCGATATGCTGGGGATGCCCCGAAAACATCTATTAAGGAGACCATGTGCGGCGATCCTCGGTTTTACTGTTCAGTCTTTTGCTGGCTGGTTTCATCAGCGCGAATGGCGCCGAAAAGCGCGCCGTGTTTCCCCAGGGCGTCAAGCCGATCGGCCCTTACAGTCCCGGCATTCTGGCGGGTGAATATCTGTATGTTTCAGGACAAGGCGCACGCGGTCCGGATCGCCAGATGCCGGCCACGTTCGAGGCGCAACTACGCCAGTGCCTGGAGAACATCAAATCCGTTGTCGAGGCCGCGGGCCTCACGATGGAGAACGTGGTCTATACGCAGGCCTACTTGACCGACATCGCCAACTATGACCACATGGAACCGGTGTGGCGCCAATTCTTCCCCAAAGCGCCGCCCGCGCGCTCCATCATGGGTGTGCACCGGTTGCCGGATGAGACGCCGGTGGAGATCAGCGCGGTGGCCGTACGTGATCTGGCACGCAAGAAAGTGATCGCGCCGGCGGGATATCCGGCGAACTCCGCGATCTCAGCCGGTGTCATGGCCGGCGAGAGGCTGTATCTATCGGGCTTCCTGGGCAGAGATAAGTCCGGGGACGTTCCGCAGGATGCCGCGGCGCAGGTCCAACTGGCTTTCGATCAAATGAAGGATACGCTCGCCGCCGCGGGCATGGACTTTCGTCACATGGTTTTCGTCCAGCCGTACCTGACCGGAAAGATGCAGTCCAACGTCATGAACCGTATTTACGCGTCGCACTTCGAGTTCGGCAACACACCTGCCCGCAACACCATGCAGGTTGCGAGCCTGCCGTATGGCACTGGCATCGAATTTACCGGGGTGGCCATCGGCGACCTGTCGCAGCGGCACGCGGTGCGGCCGAAGAACATGCCGCCCAGCTCTACGGCAAGCCCGTGCGTGCTGGCGGGTGACACACTTTATTGTTCGGGAAAATCGGCGTTCATTCCGGGGCCGCGTCTCGGCATTTATGCTTCGACGGTCGAGATCCAACTTCGCCAGACCATGCGGAACCTGCTCGACGGACTCGAAGAAGCCGGCATGGATTTCTCCAGCGTGGTGGCCAACTACGTGTATCTCGACAACATCGATGACTTCACAGGAATGAATCGCGTGTATTCACAATACTTCTCCGGCACGCTGCCGACGCGCACGACGGTCGAGCATCACGCGCCCGTCGAACGGAAGACGGAAGAAGACGACAAATGGCCCGCCCTGGAAGAGATTGCTCTGATTGCCGTGAGGTAGCGAAATGCGCCTGGCAGCCGTAGTCTACATCGCTTGCGCGTGGCTGGTATCTGCCGCGCCAAAGGCGTACCCAAACCGCTGGGTGTATGTTCCCACCGAGCTCGGGAACGATCAGGAACTTGCCCGCGTGGAGGGCATCGCGAAGACCGCCAGCCAGCACGGGCTAAATGGCATGCTGCTGTCGGCAGGCTTCGACGCTCTGGACTTGAAGAATGCGGACTACTTCCGGAGGCTGCAGCACCTGAAGCAGACCTGCGATCCACTCGGCGTGGAGATTATCCCTACAGGGTTCAGCGTGGGGTACGGCGGAGGCGTGCTGTCTCATAATAAGAATCTCGCCGCCGGATTGCCGGTGCGCGGCGCGTTGTTCGTAGCCGGGGATCACGACGCGCGATTCGCGCCAGACCCTCAAGTGAGTCTCGCCAACGGCGGATTTGAACAGCGCGAGGGGAACCTGCCCGCCGGTTTCGCTCTTCATGGCGCGCAAGCCGCCATCGACACCCGCGTCTTTCATTCCGGCGCCGCATCCGTGCGATTCGAAAACTTTGGCAAGAACTCAGGCGGTGAAGTCTGGCTGGCCCAGCCGCTTCGCGTCCATCCGCAACGCTGTTACCGGCTGCGCTGCTGGGTGAAAACGGAAGATGCTGCGCCGCGCGCCATTTTTCACCTGTGGGCCGTCGCGCCCGACGGCCGCGATCTGGCGTATATGGAGCCAGTGCTACCTGCCACCAGCGGCTGGCAAGAGCTGGTTTGGGCTTTCAATAGCTGGTACGCGGACCGGGTTGAATTTCGCATCGGAGTATCGGAAGGAGAAGCCGGCAAAGTCTGGGTGGATGACGTCTCGGTCGAAGAAGTGGGGCTTACGAACGTCCTGCGCCGTGCGGGTACGCCTGTGCGGGTTCAAAACGACAAGACCGGCGAGGACTACAAAGAAGGCCGCGATTACGCGCGCGTTTCCGATCCGAAGCTTGATTTCCGCTGGGACCACGAAGGGCCCGCCCTGCAAATTCCGGCAGGCAGCCGCATCCATTCCGGCGACCGCCTGCGAGTGGATTATTTCCACGGCACGACAATCTACCGCGATCAGGTTCCGATCGACATGTCGGAGCCCGCGGTGTATGACATCTGGCAACGCCAGGTCCCGCTGGTGGAGAAATATCTTGCGCCCAACAAATACTTTCTCACCATGGATGAAGTGCGCATTGGCGGCTTCTGCGAGACCTGCAAGCGCCGCCATCTCTCCATGGCCCAGATTCTCGGCGATTGCCTCACGCGCCAGTACCGGATGCTGCGGGCGGCCAATCCCAAGATGGAAATCTACGTGTGGTCCGACATGTTCGACCCGAATCACAACGCGCGGGAGCAGTATTACCTGATCGATGGCAGTTTTCTGGACACCTGGAAATACATTCCGAAGGACCTCGTGATTGGGTGCTGGTATTACGAAAAGCGCGATGCGAGCCTGGCGTTCTTTTCGAAGCTCGGTTACAAAACGCTGGCAGCCGCCTACTACGACGCCGACGACCTGGAGAATCCTAAAGGCTGGCTCGCGTCGCTCGATCGCACAACCGGCGCCACCGGCATCCTGTATACGACGTGGGAAAACAAGTACCAGCTACTTGGCGCCTTCGGCGACCTGGTTTCAGGAAAATAGCCTTCCGAGATATACGGCTCTCTTTCTACCTCAATAGTGTTAGAATACTGGCCAGAGAACCCTAGCGTCAGTGATTGGGGGACATGATAATGCCGACCAGTAAATTGCAAACGAGGTTGCGCACCGCCAAGAGAGGCGCCGTGCGGCCGAAACCCACAAGACAGGAGATGGCCATGCATCGCGAACGCAGCATCGAGTTACTCAACAAGGCGGTTGCTGACGAACTGGCTGCCGTCCATCAATACATGTATTTCCACTTTCATCTGGACGATCAGGGCTTCGCTCCCTTGGCGGGGTTATTCAAGCGCACCGCCATTCAGGAGATGGGGCATGTTGAGGCGCTCGCTGAACGCATCCTGTTTCTGAAGGGTGACACTAACATGGTTGCCGCCGGAAACGTGGAGAAGATCCGGGATCCGGTGGCGATGCTGGCAAAAGCCATGCACATGGAAGAAGGGAGCGCGCGCGATTACAATCAGTGGGCGCTGGAGTGCAGCGGGAACGCGGACGCCGCCTCGAAGCAACTTTTCGAAAAGCTGATTAACGACGAAGAAGGCCACTTCGACAATTTTGAGAAGCAACTGGAGAATATCAAGAGATTTGGCCCGAACTACCTGGCGCTCGAGTCGTTCGGCGGCAACGGCATGAAGGCGGAGGCCGCACGATAGCAGATTGAGATTTCGCCGAGAGGAGGATGTATGAGGATTCTGTACCTTATTCCCGTTTGGTTCTTCCTGGGCATGTTCGTTCCGCTAGCCTGGTCGATCAGCAAAGCCTACCGGAGATCGAGCGGCCCGCGGGTGGTGAACTGCCCCGCCGACAGCCAGCCTGCAACCATTGAGTTGGATGTGCAGCACGCCGTCGCCATGCACGTGCTCGGGAACCCTGTTCGCAAGATCCAACACTGCTCCCGCTGGCCCGAGCGGCAGGCTTGCGACCGTAACTGCCTGACGCAGGTTGCCTGGCCGGCTTGAAACGTTGCCTGACGAAGAAGCGCGGCAAGGAATGGCTGCGTTCTCGGCGGTGACCCGAAGAAGAGCGGACGAGTGGTGTAAGTGAGCCCTGTTATCGGCCGCCCCAGTGCGCTCGTATGCCGATGTAATCGTCATCCGGAATATTGGCCAGGATCAGGCGGCGAAGCTCGATGGGATCGACGGGTCCCTGGCGCTCGAAAGCCACCGTGCCATCGGGACGCAGCAGGACGGTGAAGGGCACGCCGGCGTTCCACTTCGGATCGAAGGCAGCCATCAGGCCATAATTATCCGTCGAGCCAAAAAGCAAGTTCTTGCTGGAGGCGTGCATACGCTCAAGCGCAGCTAGCACGCCCTTCTGCTCGT